>ENA-UOTX01000850-UOTX01000850.1-compost-metagenome-genome-assembly--contig:-NODE-850-length-28656-cov-27.969138_pt1 | contig 28656 bp, 19 predicted proteins | sample MGYA00238143_ERZ746982 | MGnify/ENA primary metagenome ERZ746982 (study PRJEB28758, sample SAMN06268862) | compost metagenome | isolation source: single cell | place: USA: California, Emeryville, Joint... | reverse complement strand
GAAAGATGACTTATCTCTGGGAGTATATCAAATTGTCGCCAATAACTGTGATAGCAAGTGTTACCAAGGCCTTCTTCAACCAGATTTCTGATCTCGAAATATTAAACTCGAATTGTCAAATTAGTCGTTAAACACTCTCAGAAAAAAATTTGGAATTTAAGTTTGAGTTTATTTTTGTGAGGAATGAATGCTATCTTTTTTTTATATATATATTCTTTTGGTTTAGCAGTCTAAGTTACTAGTATCAGATTTTGAACAGCAGAGCTAATACCTATGTAGGCTTGGAATTTACACCTGTTGATCGCTTCTCAGTAAGATATATGTTGAGGTACATTAGATCCCAACAAAAGGAAACATAGATACAGCAAAGGGAAAAATATTTTCATAGATGATTAATATCAAGTACTAAGAACCTACGAATGGTGTGAAAACCGATGCAATAATTAGAAATGCAGACTTTGTAAGAACTTAGCAATAAAGCCTCGGTGAAAAATGAATGGCATTACTGAATAAATTATTATGATAGTAAATTATGATTAACAACACCTTCCACTAGCTATTTTAGTATGCTGGAAATCCCCAAGGGTTGACCATTCCGAAAGGGTTACCAAAGGGGTTTCCTGCAGCATTAAGGAAGCTTGCAGGGAAACTAGGACTGGAAGGGAACCCATAATTCGCTGGGAGTCCAAGAGTAGCTGGAAATGCGGGGATACTTGGGAATCCAGGAATGGCTGGTAACGTCGGAATGGCTGGGAAGCTGGGAGTACCCGGGAATCCAGGAATACTTGGGATTCCTGAGGGAATACAAAAAGGATTGCCAAAGGGTAAGCCAGAGGGTAAGCCGTAGGAATTGTGACCAAATAGGTTGTCAAAGGGCCTACAGGGAGCACAGGTGCCTGAGCAATTCTCCGTGGAGTTACGTACAAGAGTCAGGGTCACTACTTCGATAAGATTTTCATCAAATCGAGCTTGATATGCAGCTATGTCTCCAGTAAGCACGAAATTATTATCGTTAATTGCGTGTATTACGTAAGTTGCCGGTTTCGAGTCATCACTATTCACCCACTGGGGCGATAGCAATTCTTCGGGAGAGAGTGACCAAATCGCTGATTCAATCGGATAGTCCGAACCAAGAACCTCATTGACCTTACTGCCCTGACCCGGTCCGAAGCTCATTGCCGGTGAATTGGGTTCTGTGTGAGCCGTGTACCCAATCCAAGCATAATTCCAACTCCCAGGACCAAAATCATTGCTGGTAGATAAATGGTTCCTAGTAGCTCCCAAGAAAGGAAATGACGCAGTCACGGGCCCATTTTCGATGGCAAGGTCAAAAGGACTGCTTCCATTATTGAAGCTAACCACAAGAGCATCCTCAATATTTGTAGTGAGACCAGGAAACCCAAATACATTGGTGTTTGCTGAAATATAGCCCATCAAACTACCATCAGAGGCCTTAGTCACTTTAATGAGTCCTTTTATAATACAATTTGTGACCTGAAATGTGTAACCTGAATAGCAGCTTAGACACTCATTTGAGCTATTGCCGCTGCAAGTCAAGCAAGTTCTGTCACATGAACTATTGCTAGGTGGAGTCGAGGAAAACGAGCGAGATGTTTTCGGAGTAGTTGACAGTATCTCATCTGAGGGATTGCTAGTCAGATGAGAGGAAGACGGGAGATTGGAAGATGGCTTTGGTGCCGGTTCAGAAGCACTGCGTTTCTTGAAAGAGACTGTAGACGCTTGCTTGAGTCCTACTATTTATCTTACAAAAGAAAATGCAAGCCATTTACCAAGAAATAGTACTAATAGTGCTATTGATAAATAGAGAATTCGCATCGAAACAATTTTGCTTGGAAGGGAAGAGTGGTCAGATTTTGATTTGTCTGATAAAAGGAGAAGGGTTTGATATCGCTTAAATAAGAGAGCTTGAATTTTCTAGAAATTACTTGCAACGGCTGGAGAAAGACCGTTGCGAGAGGGAGAAGATTCTTGCATTGTGTTATAATTATATTTGAATTGTTAATATTGGCTCCGATAGTAGTTTGCTCATTCTGTCGATTTTTTGGATTTGTTTTGATGCTCAGTGAGTGGATTGTGATAAATCCAGGTACTTAGAGAGCATTCTGCTCATCAGGGTCGACCTAGTAGCGGTTGGAGACAAGCATCAATAGGTATTAGAAGACGTTGCAACGTAAACAGAAATTTCGATTACTATTCTTTATTCGTTATAGACTTTTGGCAAATTTTGTAAGAATCTTTAATGAGCGATTGATTATTAGATTTTATTTTATTTTTTTGTTTTTGTGAGAGAGAGAAACATTTATGTTCATGCTTGTCTGATGCCTCGTTCTTGTATGTATTAACAATAGCGACATACAGAGAACCTATTAGGATGATACGTGTCTATAGGAGTTCGATGAGAACTTATCTCAAGTAAAATCATTAGTTGCCTAGCCTTGCTAATGAATTCAACTCTATCTTCTCCCTCACCAACCAATATACATATATATATTTTAGAACTTGCTTCACATACAAAACTCCATAGCTTATTTCCATGATTAGGTGGGAAAAATCACATCTAGTCTCTGTCTTTTTTGTGAATGCTCTCCGAGTCTTAAAATTTAGAAAATGAATCAACCCATGCTTTGTCCAAACTTCCGCAATAGTCATTTTTGTAACTTCCAGGGATTCAAGCACCACTCCAAAGGATTTTACTTAAGGAATATTCTAATAAAACTGTCGTTTCATCAATAACTGGACTAACCACTTTTTCATTCTGCTCGATGGAATCAATGAGCCATAATATTATGTTGGAAGTCGGCAGGGTACTTATAAATCCATGTATTTTCATCATTTTGACCTGCATACACTTTTATCAAGAGAAAAATCGGGTAAGTTACATTAAAACGAAGAAATAAGCAGATCATAAATTCAAATTATCTAAAGAAAAAGTTAAAATGGAAAAAGCCTCTCCAACGTCTCAACAAATTGCGGATAGCCCAATGGAGCTTGAGCACGCAATCGGTGTAAGCGGCAAAATTGTCAGAGCAGTTTACTTGCATCCCAACACAAAGGAATTCGTTTACATTTCAGGCTGCTCCATCGTCACTTGCGATCTTATGGACCCTCACAAGCAATGTTTCCTCCGAGGACACGACGACCAGATCACCTGCCTTACTATCTCCAACGACGGCAAACTCATAGCTTCAGGTATTCTTTTCCAACCGCATTCTCGTAACTTCATCGAAATCTACAGGACAAAGAGGTGATAACTCCGATGTTATCGTCTGGGACTACGAGTATAAGAAGGCCAAGTTCAAGCTCTCCGAGCATGATTACGAAATAGTTTGCGTTGAGTTTTCTCATGACGATAGACTGCTATTTTCATGTGGCAATAGCATGGATAAAAAGATATTTATTTGGGACACCTCTAACGGGTAATGTTCCACGCTCAATTGACCAATTCATGATGAAATTACATAGTTACATCGTCGGATCCGTGCCGATGCTGCCTGAAAGTATCAATAGTATGAAATGGGGAGGTTTCGTGAAGGACATCAAAGGCCGTGACACAACGAAATACCAATTCGCGACCTCAGGCCAAAAGATGATTTATCTCTGGAAACTAGACGCCAAATCAGGAACCTTCGAGCAAGAATTCATCAACACAGGATCTACGATAAGACAATACCTCTGCCTCTCTTTCTCTAAGAACAGAGAAGATTATCTTTTCGCAGGAACTTCCTCTGGTGACTTTTGCGCCTTCCAGATCAAGAATAAACTGCTTTCGTCAATTACCAACGTTTGTGCTCTGGGTATCACCTCGATTTTGTCTGTGACACCAGAACTCCTGGTCGTTGGAGGCGGTGACGGTACAGTCGCTGCGTTCCATGTCGAAGGTCATATCATTACTCCTCTCGCAAAAGTCTCGCTGCCTGGTACAGTTAATGCGATTTCGTGTTCTCCTGATGGAGTGCAGTTATTAACAGCAACAGATCGAGGTTTCGTGCACCGGTTAAAGTCAGCAGACTTAACTACCGTCTTGCAATGCGAGAATCATACAGACTCTGTAGTTTTTATCGCTTACCCAGACGGAGTATCGGATAAATTCGCCTCTTGCTCGGAGGACGGAACGATCAGACGCTGGGATGTAAACGACTATATAGTTGAAGGTAGATGCATTGGAAACTCCGCGGGATCTCCTTTGTGCTTAGTGTATGCGGATGAAGTCATGCTTTCTGGCTGGGAAGACGGCAAAATAAGAATGTTCAGGAACGATAAGAACACACAGGTGTGGCAGATCGATAATGCGCATAAAGGAGGAGTGCCTACCATCGCATTGGCCTCTAATATGAAGTTTTTATGCAGTGGCGGCGCAGAAGGAGGAGTGCGAGTGTGGGAGATGAGGTCAAGAGAGATGGTTTCACATCTCAAGGAGCATACAAACAGAGTGACGAAAGTGAAGTTGTTCGATGACGACATGCATTTACTTTCAAGCTCAAGAGATAAGGCGCTTCTTTGCTGGGATTTGAGGGCCGAGAAGCGTATTTCGGCACACATACAGAGAATGGGAGGCATAAACTGCTTCGATATCGTCCCAGGGAAGAATATTGTCCTTACAACGGGTCAAGATAGAAAAATCACGTATTGGGATCTGAGAGAGGCAAACCCAGCGAAGAGCTATGACACGAACAGCAATCCTAAGAAGGGTGATGAGTGTATGGGTCTAGCTATTTCTCATGATGGAAGATATTTCGCGACAGGCGGCTCGGAGCAAATTGTGAGACTGTGGGATTTGGCCGCTGGAAAGGTGCTCGCTGAAGGAACGGGTCATTCGGGCTGTATTAATACGGTCGCGTTCAGCGCGGATGATAAACAAATAGTTTCAGGTGGAAGAGACGGAAGTATTTTGGTTTGGAATTTGTATCTGTAGTAATTGAATGCTTGTTTTACTGTTGAGAAAAAATATGCTTTTTCATATTTGATTTCGTCTTTGAACTTGAATTAAAAATAAGATACGCGAAAGAATATGAATAAACTGAAGTTGTCCTTGCGATAATTGATGAGTGAGCAGTTAATCCACCTTCTGAATAATTGGAATTGATAAGTTTCAGAGTGGTATGAAAGGAAAATCGTAATTGATAAAATTCCTCCGAAAACTTCAGTTGTAAGAATTTATTTTGCTTTTTCTCAGGCCTTCAACATCTCAAGTAGAGTGGAAATTCGTTAGTGTTCACAATGTGAGGCTAATGAAGAATACGGGCAGAAAATATTCATTGTAGACTTAGCTAATCTCTACAAGGTGCATATGATGCAGAAGGATTATATTTCTGAAGTTAATCATCTTTTCTGAGGTAGGAAAGATCTTTCACTAGAAAGGTATGCTTGTCTCTCTGATAAAGCATTTGGACTCGAAATCAACCACAGTGATGTTTGAAATTGCTTTTGAAGGATTATATCAAGAAAAATATAAAACGCTTAGAAACGAAAATTTTTCAAATGATAAACTATGTATGTTAAGGATAAGTAAAGCTTGGCAACCGATGTTTAGCTCCACAGAGAGCGAGAAATTCCTCAATGCTTTATTTCGCATGTAATGTAACTGTTGAAAAAAAATTTGAAGAGATATAATCTCAAAATTGTTTTGAGAGGTGCGAAAGGCCAGAATTTGATGCATCAATCGTTCATTTGATTACTCTTGTCATTTTTTTTTATTCTTTGAGAATTGTTCTTGAGTGGAATACCTTATAATCAATCACTGATACCCATTAAAACGCTCAAGCGTGCTGACTCAAGAGACTTAATTTGCTTTGTAAATAAAAAAACGTAATAAAAAACGTTCGCATAAAAAATCCAAATAAAAAAGTCTATATGGAGAAGAAATTGGAACTGCCAGCAAATCAATTCAAGGCAGAACAACAGCCTATCCAAATACCCGTAACCGAAGCTGATGAGCAAGAGGGTGAAGAAACTTCTGGATTACTTCCGAAAGACCATCGAAATTACGAAGCAGAGGCCACAAGGATCACGATAGACTCGCAAAGTTCGACACAGACGAATGCAATTGATGATCAGGTCGATCCGGAGCCTAGTAGATATGAGCGAGCTACTACTAGCAGTGTGATTCATTGCTATTACATCATGCAAAATTTATGCGAAATGCGAAAGAAGCGAAAGAATAACACTGATCCTTTGAAACTTGAAGACCTGCCTTTGCTTGGTAAAACTGAAGAAGTGAATGCCAAAATCATCGAAATAGAAAGAGAATACAACAAATATCACAGGAAACATAAATCTCCATCTCTCTTTTGGCCCATTTTAAGGGTCTTTTGGAGCAGAGCTTTCAAAGAACAAACTTTTGTCATCGTTGATTGCGCTTCAAAATTGCTTTACACTCTATTTTTGAGCAAAATCCTCGAAAATTTAGTGGGTGGAGACAAGCAAACTGCCTTCAAATGGGCTTATTGCCTTATTGCAAGTGCGATTGTCGTTGTTTACGCAAATCATTACCATTTCTTCCAGGCAACGAGAACGGCAGCACAGCTAAAACCAGCGCTGATGGGACTGATTTACAAGAAAATCACGAGACTGAGCTATTACACAATAAACCAGGTCAATATTGGAAAAATCGTGAACATTGTCGCCAATGACTTAAATACCCTCGACAGCGGTATTTTCTTTTTGTATTATCTAACAATTACACCATTCCTTCTTGCTGCTTCCATCCCTATTCTATGGAGCCTAGTCGGACCATCTTGCTTAACCGGTATCGCTTTAATGTTCTTTGTGCGTTTTCCTCAATGGGGACTCGCAAAGATAGGAGCCAAGTACTCTGCAGAGAAAAACACAACTACTGACCAGAGAATTAAATTGACCAACGAGATGATCGAGGGTATCCGACTTCTCAAAATGTATGGGTGGGACACCCAATACATTGACAAGATAACACAAACAAGAGAAAAAGAAGTCAAATTACTCACCAAGTTAGGTTATACTGACTATCTTGGAGGCCACTTTTTTGCAAGGTTATCTCCTGTTCTCGGGAGTTTTGTGATTTTCATAACCTACGCTTTGACTGGTGGTGAACTCACATCCAGCAAGGTATACGCGACAATCGTGATGCTGAATTTCTTGTGCCTCTCCACAGTCCATTTCCCAAGTATCGGCTTGAGATTTGTTGTACAGGTGAAGCAGACTTTCCAGAGAATTATCGAACTTCTCGATATAGAAGAATCCAGTGTCTCTCAAACGACCGAGAGTCTCACGCTTCCACATGATCCCAACAACGCCGTTGAGTTTGACAATTTTTCGATCTTTTGGGAAGACAAATCAAAGAAATCACGGAACGAAGAAAGTCCTGAAAGACCGACCCTCCAAAACCTCACATTCTCTGTCAAGAGAGGCACTCTATGTGCTTTTGTTGGACAAATCGGATCAGGAAAATCCACATTATTAAAATCATTCTTTAATGAAGCGCCTAAAACCCTAGGCGAGCTCAGATTCTCTGGCAGCTTTGCTTATGTGGAACATGAGGCAATTATCTTCCCAGGAACCGTCAGAAGTAATATCATCTTTGGTGGGGAGTTTGACGAGGTCCGATACAATCAGATAGTTCAGGCCTGTTGCCTTCTTAATGACTTCAAGCAGTTTCCTCATGGTGATCAAACCGAAATAGGGGAGAGAGGAGTCAATTTGTCTGGCGGACAAAAGGCAAGACTCTCTCTTGCAAGAGCCCTTTACTCAAACGCTGACATTTATCTCCTGGATGATCCACTGAGTGCTGTAGATACGCATGTAGCAAATATCTTATTTGCTAAGGCAATTAAAGGGCTTCTCAAAAATAAGACGGTACTCTTAGCAACTCATCAAGTGCATTTCGCAAGAGAAGCTGATCAAATGATAGTACTTGAAAATGGGTGTATCAAGGCTAAGGGAGCTTTGGAAGAGATAATCAAACAAGATTCGTCGATTTTATCAATTTTTGAGACGAGGAATAAAAAAAATGCAGATGATGAAGAAGCTGAGAACTCAGAAGAGGAAGATAAGGAAGAGCCATCATCATCAGTTCTTGATGGAGAAGAGTCAGAAATATTAACAGATCCCAGCAGAAAAAGCTCTGTTTGTGATCCTTGTGCAGAAGAAGCGAAAGCAAAGGCAAGGGAAGAAAAAGGAAAACTTGTTTGTGAGGAAAAGGATGAATCTAAGGAGGTAGGATGGCGGCTCTATTGGTATTACATCAAAAACGCAGGGGGTTTTGTTTCATTGTCATCCTTTACTGTGCTTATAGCCTCACTTGAGGTCTTAAATGTATTCTATCATCGGTACGCAGGCTATTGGATTGAAGGAGAACACGCACCAAGCTCTGCGATGGCAGTGCTAGGAGGACTCATTGTCGCATTTATGCTTTGTCTTGCTGTGAGAGAAATATTTTATGTAAATCTCGCTATCGGAGCTTCTAATAAGCTACATGGAAAGATGTTGCAGAGAGTTGTTAAAGCTCCCGTTCAATTTTTCGATACAAACCCGACTGGAAGAATTCTTAATCGATTCTCAAACGATATCGGTGTTTTGGATCGATATCTTCTGGTCGTTCAGAGTCAAGTTATCAATAGCTGCTTTAATCTTCCTGCATCCTTCCTGACGGTATGTGTCATAGTGCCTTGGCTTATTCTCCCAGTCTGTATTCTCATTCTAGTGGTCACTCTGATAGTCCGTCTCTTGAAACAGATATCTTTCGAGGCAAAGAGTCTAGAATTAACCACAAAAGGTCCGATCTACACCTTCTTCTCAACTACTCTCCATGGGCTCATCTCAATCAGAGTCTATGGCCAAGAATCGAGTTTTATTCGTCGATTTGGCAATCTTTTGAACCGAAATTGCAGAGCCTACGTTTTCTACTATGACGTAGCCCGTCTTTTAGCATTCTATTTGGAACTTGCGACTGTGATTTTCTCTGGCGTAGGAATTGCGATTGTGCTGTCGACTGATTTATCACCTTCTTTAGTAGGTCTCTCCTGCACCTATTTGCTTTCAATAACAGACAGCATTCAGTTTGTCATTCGACAATTGTTCTTGTACGAAATGCAAATGGCCAACACCGCAAGAGTCAAAGCCTATTCCGAATTAGAACCCGAGGCTCCTCACGTTCTCCCTTCTGATAAGAATCTGATCAAACGACCTTGGCCTTTTCAGGGAGCTATCAAGTTCAACAATATATTTTTGAAATATAGAGCTAACACTGATTATGTGTTAAATGGACTCTCACTCTCTGTGAAACCTGGAGAGAAAATTGGCTGTGTAGGAAGAACCGGTGCAGGAAAAAGTTCAATTATCCAGGCTCTCTTTAGAATGGTCGAAATCGATAGAAATGCCTCTCCAGGAACGTCTATTATGATTGACGACGTTGATACTTCTGAGGTAGGCTTGCACGCTCTCAGAAAGAGTATCTCAATTATTCCTCAGACGCCTTTTATATTTATGGGGACAATCAGAAGCAATCTCGATCCCCTACAAAAACACAGTGATGAAGAGATTATCCAAGCATTGGAGGGAACTGGTCTTTGGGAATATGTGAAAAATTTGCCTCAAGGCCTTGACACTGAGATGACAAACGCCTCATCCGTTTTCTCAGTTGGCCAGAAACAGCTGATTTCTTTAGCTCGTATCTTCCTTCAGAAGAATAAAATCGTGGTGTTGGATGAAGCCACAGCAAATATTGACTTTGAAACAGATAACTTCATCCAGCAAAGAATCATGGAGAAATTCAAGAATGACACGATCTTTACGATTGCACATCGATTGTCGACTGTTGCCAACTATGACAGGATATTGGTGATGAAGAAGGGTCGTGCTGTAGAATTTGATCATCCATTTAAACTTCTGGTCAAAGATGTTTCTGATGAAACTATAACAAGCACAGGATTGTTCGCATCGATGGTGAAGCACACAGGTTGTAAGCACGCTGCGGTTATATTTGAAATTGCTAGAGAAAGTTATCTTCAAAAAAAATAAATAAATATCAAATTTTTTTGAATCACTCGATGTATTCAAATTTGCATATGTTATGGAGAGGTATATACACAAAGAGCTTCACTGAACTCCATAATTGCTGTATGGTTTATTTAATGCAAAACGATTAGCAAATTTTGCCAAAATTATAAATGAATTTTTGAAACAAATCTGTTAATTAGAAGAATTTCATATTGAAGGTCGTCGACAAAACGGTTCCTCTTCATAGAAAAGCCTTTAGTAGGTCAGTGCCAGTAGAGTGATGCTACGTCGTAGCATTGAGCGTTGCATGAGCAAAGTCATAGCGCTTTATAAAAAGCTTTGATTCACTAGGTGTAAAATTAGAAGTTATGTTTATCATTATTTTTGTACAATGAGCATTCCTATTTCCTTTTTTTTATTATTAGAGACAAAAAGGCCATCCGGCCCACACCACTCTGCTTTGCTTGTTGGGTGGTTGGTAATTCTTATTCATCAAGATGTAAAACCTTTATTTCTCGGGAGATGAGATAACATTATTATATCAGATCCAGAAACAATCTAGGAATTATAATAATTCAAATTAAAAGCTGATATGAACAACGAGCCCACTACCGGTCGAAAGTAGCCCTCAGACAGTAAGGGTAACCACGCCGTAAGGCTCCAAGTAAAAAAAAAAGAGAGAGAAGGCTATGCTCTCTTACAGTGTCTACTTAGCTTCCAAAGCAAATAATGTTCAAAGGAGAAGATATGGAACGAAGCAAAGAGTAGATCCACTGAGTACGGGCTTCGTCAGAACTATTCAAAAAACATCAATGACAGGGCAAAGCCGATCGATAAGATGATTTCAGAGCACAAAATTCAATGTTGCTGATATTATGCTCTGCTTAGTTTAGAAAGTAGAAGGTTCTGTTGAAAGTAATTTAAAAATAAGAAGGTGTTTCAGCAAATATTGATGATATGTAGTGTTAGCAATCGTAGGAGTGGAGGAATAAATATATGAAGAATTCCATCATGGGGTATCATTTTTCTACAAGGAGACAGACCAAGCTCGGGCTAATAATGTGGTAGAATTGATGATTTGCGTAACCTGTTCTCCATAGTATATTAGATAAAATCTAAACTCTGCATATTATCTCAACTTGACAAGAATTAGAAATATCTCGCATAACAGTAGATCATTTGGTTAATTGTAGCTTTATTCCAGATAAGAAAACATTAATTAAATTGTCTCTTAAATATCAGAAGAAAATTCTCGAGAGGGTATTTAGTGTCTCTATGCTATCGAGTCAGTTTGCGATCCTGAACATGAATAATAAATGAAAGTTGAGTTCGTTCTCTCTCTCTACAATTATTTCTCCTTGAAGTCAGATCAGATAGAATTAAAATGAAATTCTTACATCTGGATTGCTGGACTTTCCCGCTGTTACGATAAGCGATCGTTATAATTATGTATATGCACTCCTGGGTTACGAAAGTCTGTACATGCATTCAAATGGAATCAAATTCATATTTATTTTATCAAATGAGGCATTTAACTATAGATGACTGTAATGGACATTTTTTTTCCTGATCAGATTGCCCTTTTTACTCGAGTCAATCGCTCGAGACACTTGATTGATTTTTCAACACACAAACAGCAAATTGTGTTGAGGTTCTGTTACAAATTGCAACTTTCATTTATGTTTTTTCCAATAGTGTTTTAATCAAGTACAAATCATTTTACTTTGAGTCCTCTGCTGTCAGAAAATCAAGTTAGGAGCCTTAAGAAAAAAGAGACAGTGATGCGATAACTTTCGCTGTTTTGAGGTTGCCAGGAATAGAAGCTTTATTACAATTTCAAATTTAATTAAAATTGAGAGCTATCTCCATTTTCCGATCAGAGTTACGAAATTATAGAAAAACTATTCACTTGTAGCGCTGTCTTCTACGTAAATAGTTACAAGCAAGGTTCTGACTGAATTAGTGAGGCCCTAACAGTGGGAGAGTTTGCTTTTACTAGCAGTTCGACGGATACTCTTTAATTGAGTGATTCTGAGAATAGTTGTTCGTTTGAAGGAGCTATATTTTGAATCAAAGAAATTAATCAACTTCGACGAGAAAATTCTAACTGACCTGTGGGATCTCAACGAGTTCGATTAAGGCATCCAGCAATGAAAACCATGACGAGAGACAAGCAGGTATATCCAGTTCATCTCTAATTTGCTTCTGCCAGACAGAAGCTTTAATTGATGAATTTGAAAAACCGAACCTAAAAAACGGATCATTTGAATCAATTAGTAACGCAACACAATACATTGCGTTGGAAATGAACAACCAAAATAATAAAGAATACATAAAATTTATATTATGGAGAAGTTAAAACTGTCATCAACACTAGAGAAAGAGCAACCTCCTATTTCATCGCCTACGACTGAGCCTGATGATCTAGAGAGCGAAGAAACTTCTACGCTACTGCCAAATGAACATCGGAACCAAGAAACAGAGATTACACGTCTAAAGACAGACCCACAAAGCTCCACTCAGTCTATCACAATAGATGATCAGGTTGACTCGAAATCGAGCAGATACGAAAAAGCTACGACATTTGGTGTGATTTATGGCTGTTACATTATCCAAAATTTATGTGCAATGAGAAAGAAACGGAAAAATACTCGTGATCCTTTAACACTTGATGATCTTCCCTTGCTTGGAAAAACCGAAGAGGTGAGCGGGAAATTCATTGAAATTGAAAGAGAATACAACCAATATCGCATGAAGCATAAATCTCCGTCTCTCTTCTGGCCCATTTTAAAAGTGTTTTGGAAGAGAGCGCTCAAAGAGCAGATTTTTGTCATCATTGATTGCGCTGCAAAGTTGCTTTACACGCTATTTCTGAGCAAAGTCCTCGAAAATTTAGAGGTTGGAGAAGAGCAAACTGCCTTCAAGTGGGCATGCTGCCTAATTGCAAATGCGATTTTGACCTTTTCTGCAACTCATTACCATTTCTTACAAGCGGTAAGAACCGCATCACAGCTAAAACCAGCGCTAATTGCACTCATCTACAAAAAAATGACTAAATTGAGTTATTATACAATAAACAAAGTCAATGTTGGAAAAATAATGAACGTCGTAGCCAACGACTTAAACATCTTGGATAATGGCATTTTCTTTATGTATTTTCTAACGATTACACCATTTGTCCTTGCGGCTTCTATCCCTATCCTATGGAGTCTGGTAGGGCCATCTTGCTTAGCCGGCATCGCTTTTATGTTCTTGGTGCGTTTTCCTCAATGGGAACTAGCAAGGAGAGGAGCCAAATACTTGGCTGAGAAAAACACAATCACTGACCAGAGAATTAAATTGACCAACGAGATGATCACAGGCATCCGACTCCTTAAAATGTATGGATGGGACACGCAATACATCGACAAGATAGCACAAACCAGAGACAAAGAAGTCAAATCACTAACAAAGTTAGGCTACATTGACTATCTTGGAGGCCACTTTTTTTCGAGACTGTCTCCTGTTCTTGGGACTTTTGTGATTTTCATAACTTATGCCTTAACTGGCGGCGAGCTCACTTCCAGCAAGGTCTATGCGACAATCGTGATGATGAATTTCTTGTGCCTCGCCACAGTCCATAACCCAAGTATGGCTTTGAGATTTGCTGTGCAAGTAAAGCAGACTTTCCAGCGAGTTATTGAACTTCTGGAGATCGAAGAGCCCAATGCCTCTCAAACCGTTAAGAGTTTCACGCTTCCACATGATCCCAACAGCGCCGTTGAGTTTGACAATTTTTCGATCTTTTGGGAAGACAAATCAAAGAAACCACGGAACGAAGAAAGCCCTGAAAGACCGACCCTCCAAAACCTCACATTCTCTGTCAAGAGAAGCACTCTATGTGCTTTTGTTGGACAAATCGGATCAGGAAAATCCACATTATTAAAATCATTCTTCAATGAAGCGCCGAAAACCCTGGGAGAGCTCAGATTCTCTGGCAGGTTTGCATATGTGGAACAGGAGTCAATTATCTTCCCAGGAACCGTCAGAAGTAATATCATCTTTGGCGGAGAATATGACAAAACTCGATACAATCATATAGTTCAAGCCTGCTGTCTTCTTGATGACTTCAAGCAGCTCCCTCATGGTGATCAAACCGAAATAGGGGAGAGAGGAGTCAATTTGTCTGGCGGACAAAAGGCAAGACTCTCTCTTGCAAGAGCCCTTTACTCAAACGCTGACATTTATCTTCTAGATGATCCGTTGAGTGCTGTCGATACACATGTGGCTAGCATTCTTTTTGAGAAGGTTATTAGAGGATTTCTCAAAAATAAGACGGTACTCCTAGCCACTCACCAAGTGCATTTTGCAAGAGAAGCTGATCAAATGATAGTACTTGAAAATGGGTGTATCAAGGCTAAGGGAGCTTTAGAAGAGATAATCAAGCAAGATTCATCGATTTTATCAATTTTTGAGACGAAGAACCAAAAAAACGCAGATGATGAAGAAGTTGAGAACTCAGATGAGGAAGATCATGAAAAGCGATCTGCATCAACTGTTGAAGGAGAAGAATCCGAGTCACTAACAGATCGCAGCAGAAAAAGCTCTATCTATGACCCTAATTCAGAAGAAGAGAAAGCGAGAGAAGCAAAAGGAAAACTTGTTTGTGAAGAAAAAGATGAATCTAGTGAGGCGGGATGGCGTCTCAGTTGGTATTACATCAAAAACGCAGGGGGCATTGTTTCATTGTCCTTCTTTACTGTGCTTATAGCCTCAATTGAAGTCTTGAATGTGCTCTATTATCGGTACGCAGGCCATTGGATTGAAGGAGAGGGAACGCCTGACGCTGTGATTACCCTGCTGGGAGGACTTATGGTTGCATTTATGCTTTGTCTTGCTCTGAGAGAAATATTTTATGTAAATCTCTCAATCGGAGCTTCGAAACGTCTTCATGGAAAAATGTTGCAGAGAGTTGTCAAGGCTCCCGTTCAGTTTTTCGATACCAACCCAACTGGCAGAATTATTAATCGATTTTCTAACGATATCGGTGTCTTGGATCAATATCTTCTACATGTTCAGAGTCAAGTTCTCAACTACTGCTTTAATCTTCCTGCGGCCTTCCTGACAGTCTGCATCATCGTACCATGGCTCATTCTTCCAGTATGCATTCTCACTTTGGTGGTCGCCGTGATAGTCCGTCTCTTGAAACAGATATCTTTCCAGGCAAAAAGCCTAGAGTTGATCACAAAGGGCCCGATCTACACCTTCTTCTCAACTACCCTCTTTGGACTTATCTCAATAAAAGTCTACAGCCAGGAATCGAGCTTTATGAATAAGCTTACCAACCTACTGAACCGTAATATCAGAGCCTACGTATTTTACTATGACGTAGTCCGCCTTTTAGCATTCTATATGGAACTAGCGACTGTGATTTTCTCGAGTGTAGGCATCGCAATTGTGCTGTCGACTGATTTATCTCCTTCTTTAGTAGGTCTTTCCTGCATTTATCTGCTCTCAATAACAGACAGCATTCAGATGGCCGTCAGACAACTATTCTTATATGAAATGCAAATGGCCAACATCGCAAGAATTAAAACCTATTCTGAATTGGAACTTGAAGCTCCACTCGTTCTCCCTTCCGATAATAACCTTATCAGTCGACCTTGGCCTTCTCAGGGAGCTATCAAGTTCAACGATATATTTTTGAAATATAGAGCTAACACTGATTATGTGTTAAATGGACTCTCGCTCTCTGTGAAGCCTGGAGAGAAGATTGGCTGCGTGGGAAGAACCGGTGCAGGAAAAAGTTCAATCATACAGGCTCTCTTTAGAATGGTCGAAATCGATAGAAATGCCTCTCCAGGAACGTCTATTATGATTGACGACGTTGATACTTCTGAGGTAGGCTTGCACGCTCTCAGAAAGAGTATCTCAATTATTCCTCAGACGCCTTTTATATTTATGGGCACAATCAGAAGCAATCTCGATCCTCTACAAAAACACACTGATGAAGAGATTATCCAAGCATTGGAGGACACTGGCCTTTGGGAATATGTGAAAACCCTGCCTCAAGGCCTTGACACTGAGATGACAAACGCTTCATCCGTTTTCTCAGTTGGCCAGAAACAGCTGATTTCATTAGCTCGTATCTTCCTTCAGAAGAATAAAATCGTGGTGTTGGACGAAGCCACAGCAAATATTGACTTTGAAACAGATAACTTCATCCAGCAAAGAATCATGGAGAAATTCAAGAATGACACGATCTTTACGATTGCACATCGATTGTCGACTGTTGCCAACTATGACAGGATATTGGTGATGAAGAAGGGTCGTGCTGTAGAATTTGATCATCCATTTAAACTTCTGGTCAAAGATGTTTCTGATGAAACTATAACAAGCACAGGATTATTTGCATCGATGGTGAAGCACACAGGTTGTAAGCACGCTGCGGTTATATTTGAAATTGCTAAAGAGAGTTATCTTCAGAAATATAATTAAATAAATTTTTTTTTGAATCACACCAATCTATTCAAATGATAAATTGCAAATCTCATGAAGATGAGTTATATATAAATAGCTGCAATCAACTCCACAAGGGTTGCTTGCGTTATTCTATACACATTAACAACAAGCGAATGTCGCCAAAATTTTAGTTAAATATATAAAACAAGCCGCAGATTAGAAGAATCTCATTGTTGAGAAGCATCGACAAACCCCACACTCTTAGTAGATAAGCCTTTGATTGATTAATGCTCTCAGCAAGCATGTGTGCCCGAGTGGTCTAAGGGGTCTGACTCAAGTTCAGATGTGGCAACACTCGTGAGTTCAAATCTCACCGCATGCAAATTTTTTTTCGTTTTGCATATTTATTCCAAACACCATCTAATAATATGGCACTCTTCCAAAACGCACTCAAATCTCAAGATTATGCATCTTCTCACTACTTGATTCCTGTCTTGGATCTGGTCTGCCGCGATAAGTAACTTCTTCATATACATTGAGGTTTCTTTCTACACCATCTGAGAAAAAGCTAGTTGAGACTAAATATAGGGATTGTCCGATTGAAATGCCGATTTCATAGCCTATTTCAAAGGCTTAATAGTCGGTCTTAGGAGGACTCTGACGTAAAAGAAACAGGAATCAGTCCTAATAGAAGCTTTAGAAGTTTCGTAGCGACAAAATTGATCAGAAAAGAAGGTTCTTGGTTGGTATCCCACTCTATTTACATGAGTTTTGAGGACCAAATATTAGTCAGCGGGGTGGCGCAGTGGAAGCGTGCTGGGCTCATAACTCAGAGGTCGGTGGATCGAAACCACTCTCCGCTAAAATTTTTTTTAATTTACTGAGAATATACAACTCTTAGCAAATGTAATCAGGAAATTATTATACAAAGATAAAAGCATATTCTGACCCATTATTCTCTTCATTCGTCCTCTGAAGAAGCTGACCAAAATATTTTCATGAAATGATGATGTTATTTTCAATGGAAAAATCAATACTACAATATAATGCAAGTTTTGCCAGAAATCTCTTTCTACCTAACAATCTAATTGCCTCAACTCAGAGGGTTGTTTCTCAGCAGCTCAGTTTCTATCTGAAAAAAATTTGTTTTTTGATTTCATCTCTCATGTAATATTCATATAAAGGAAGATAGCTCGCCTTTAGGTGAAAACCATGTACTCGTGTTTAAATATATATATGTAGCTATCTTTTACCGGCTATTTTTACTAGCCATCCATCAATTTCGTTTCACTTATCTCAGCAGAGATCAAATTTTCCCACCATATTTATTATTTTTCCATGAAACATAAAGTGACAAAATTGTATATTGTAATCAATGGAATTCAACGCTTTAGACTTTTGCTTTTAGAACTGGTTTCGCATAAGCTTCTTGCTGAGCAATTAATTCGTTATATTTGGTACCAACATCTGGCTCCTTGTATTTTAGAAAATCTATTCCAACAGCAACAACAAATCAATCATCACTGATATTCAATTCAATTTTTACCTCCTGCTTCCGCAAAATTCGTTCTTGCATGATAAACCGAGTTCTCCCAAGCAAGTTGGTTCTCTCGCTTCAGTTTCTCAAACACAGCTTGTAATTTACCATCTAACATAGAAGATAAGTTCTTATTTATTTTTTCTTTCAGGAAAGAGTGATCTTTTATAATTTCCTCAAAGAAAAACGCTGTTTTCTTATGGAATAGCCCACACTTTGAGTTCTGTTTTCCGAGTAAGGAGAGCATATTTATTAGCTCCTGAGTGATCTTTTTCGTATCCGCCTTCAGAAGTGTGGTATCAGCTGTTAGTTTAGAAAGCACGTGGCTATACTCGTCCTTCATCCGTTCATCAAGGATCTAATAAAGCTATGCTAGACTAATAGATGAATTATTTTTCCTTACAATCAGCTCGTCCTGAGCACGGTTATATTTGTTATACAAATCCGAGATATTATTAGCAAAATTTCCGAATTTCTCCTCATTCTCCTTCTGATCGTGTTCCCGCTGCCGCTCATTACCTTCAACTTGGTTTCGAAGTAAACCCAGGTCCGAAAGCACACCATTAATATTCTCTTTGACTCGATCACCCAACTCCTGAATGAGATGGCCTCTGAGGGTCTTTTCGTCAAGAAACTCAACTTCCGCATAACTTCTGAGCTCTTTGAAATCTTCAGTCAATTTAAGTGTTACCCTTTCCACCTCTTCTCTCAAAGCAATCAGATTCTGCTTTACCTGCTCGGTTTATCCGAGAATTTTAGTGATGCTATCCATATAAGTTCTATGAAATTGCTCTTGCGAATCCATGAGTTTCTGGAGCTTATTCATGAAAATCACGCGGTTATTTTCATTCGCTTCTTTCAGGATCTCGACATCGTTGTCCAGCTGCTCTTTTAGTTTAATCACCTTATCTTCCAGCACTTTCGCAACGCTCGTAACGAAATTTTCTAAGTAATTCCTCTCGTCTTTGAGCTTTTGCTCGACGTCAGTTTCCAACTGTTGCATATTTAAAGCAGTCTCGTCTCTCATGCGAGAAAAGGTGTCTTCAAGACTCTGTATTTTCTCGATAGTTTCTCTGCGGAAGGTATCGGCGTTGACGAGGTGATTTTTGAATTGCTCTGCGAATTTGGCGAAAATTAATTTGAGTCGATCGTATTTCCTTGTCATTTCATCATTCACCCTCAGAACCTCTTGGTCAATATAGCGACTGAGCTGATTTGCGCGCTCAGCGCCTTCAAGCGACACGCTTTTGATGTCCAGGGCGAATTTTTTATTTTGTTTGTCAACACCTTCTCGGAAAATTGCAATTTCATCGGAGAGATGTTGCTTAATATTGGTAATGAGATTTTTCAGCTCCCTTAACAAATGCATTAAAAGAAGATCAGAGATGGTGTGGTTACATATCAGATGTGAGACGAGTATCGATTTCTATCTTGATCATCTCCGAGAGCTTATCAGTCGTATTAACGACTTGAAGCTTATGCGCATCGAGTTCCTTTCTTAGATTTTCTTGGTATTTGAGAAATTCGCTCCTCATTTCATTTTCAAAAATGTATCGATTGTGCTCTTCTTGCTTGATGGTTGTCTGAACAGCTCGAATCTGCGTCTCTAGAATGGTATGGAGAGTTCTGATTGCCTCGTCTTTTCGAGCGAACTCAGCGCGGACCAATGCATCCATCGATGAATACTTTTCTCGCAGTTCGTCGCGCTCGTAGTTCGACCTCTCAACGTTTATCTGGTCTTTCAGTTCCACTTGCTGCTTAAATGCGTCCTTTGTACCAGTTATACTCATGAGCTCAGTGTTTTAATTTTACGTGTGTTTTGATTCGCTCTTCGTGCTCCGTCACGATCCTGTTCACCAGTTCAGTGACCTTGGCATCTAGCCTTTAGAGGGATAATTTAATTGCGTGAGAGGTATGCTTTTTTTTACCTACTACTGTAGTCAGTGTGAAGATTACTCAAGAGCTTCGTCACATCTTCAGTGATTTTGTTGTTGATGGCCTCGAGACGGGTAATAGTGTCTCGGTCTCTTTGTTGCTCTTTCTATAGGTCACGGGATAGAACTCAGCAAATTGTATTATCTTGCTTACCCCTAACTGGTAGAATGTGGCTTCCAGTGTTGACACTTTCTTATCAATTTTGTTTTTCCAGTCATTTAACTGCACAAGCCCAGTCTCTCCTTTCTGCGAAAGAGAACCCATTGCTCTCTCATGCGCTTGGTACCTCGCCTCCATGGACTGGAGTCTGGCCTCGAGAGTCTGCGTACTCACTTGGTAACGCTCTGAATTTCTTTCCAACTGCTCTCCTAGCCTCACTACTTCATTAAACAACGCTTTGGTTTTTTCTCGTTCCTTTGTTGCCGCTGTCTGGTCTTCTGTTAGCTTTTGCTGAATCATTTCCCTCATTTGCAGCAGCTCAGAATTTTCCTAACATCAATCAGAGTGAATCAATTATCAAGAAGTAAAATATATTATACTGACGACTGCATGCCTTTGAACCACGCCATCAATTCCTTTTGGTTCTGCTCAGTTGCAAATAACTTGCAAAAAATATATAAAATATAATTACAATCGTCCTCAAATTACTTTTTCACGGAGGTCCTGCTTGCTGCGCTCCTCTTTTTGCAATCGACTTTCTAAAATTGCCAGTTTATTCGACAGCTCTGCATTCAAAGCATTCATCTTATCAAATCCAATATTAAAGCGACATTCCATAAGATTTTTTACATTATCTTCATATAATCTAAAATTCGATTCAAGTCGGCTCATGATCTCTCTTTCATTGTCATAAGAGGAGCGATAGCGACGATTCTCATTATACAATTGCTTCTCCAGGTTCTTCATCTGCTCTTGCAATTGATTGCACATTTTCTCAAGAGCCACAGTCTTATCCCTTTACAATATTAGTCTTGAGATATCATAAACGTCTATTACTCATTTTGATTCTCGTGATATCTATCAAAGCTTTGCACTCTCCTATCAGTTCTATCCCATCAGAAATGTATTAATCGATTCACGCGTTTTATTGATATTGGCTATACCTTTCAGGTGGTTTAGGCTTTACATCCTCATGATACGGATGATATTCTCTGCCAAATTCATGTCTTTCGGTTGCGAGTTCATACAGATTTTTATCGTACACGTTTAATGAACGCGCCGTGAGCTGTTGCTGCTGGTAGTCAGGTTTCTGAGGGACAGTCTGCGATTTGTGAACATTGTATCCCAAATTTAATTGTTGTGGACGATTAGTTGCTCTTTTTAAATACTCGTCTAACTGCGGATAATCCTTGCTTATGTTGTTATTTAGGATCTGGTCCATATTTTTCGAGTCATTTGCAAATCCTTTCCTCTATAAATACATCAGTAATGTTTCCGTAATGAACATTTGGGTGAATACTCACTTGGAAGAAAGCTGGACTCTGCTGTTTTTGTCCCGGTTGACCTCCTATCTAGTGATAATTTGGATTACATATACCATTCGGTAATTGAATATGCCTTACTATTGGTAATGCCATTGTTATTGTCTGCGAATCAAGCACAAAATTGAAAGGATTAAGTTTTATTTTCGATTTATTTGAAGGGAGTGTTATCTCAGTGGCTCTGTGATTATTGCCCTCGAACGTCCTTGCACTATATAACCCCAAAGGTGTAAGTTTCTATAGATCGAGAAATCAGCCCAAATGGAGCCTTAGGAGATTGAGATATAATTTCCATTTATCACAAAATGCGGGTATAATTAGTATACTTCACTCAATTTCTATTGAAACGAAACATAAGTGTTTTTTTGTTTTTTTTAAATGTTTGTGCAAAACTCACAACTTCAAGGTCGGGCCCACAAATTCAATGAATTTCTTACGAAAATAGACAATTTCCTTTTCGGCGATAACACTGAAGATGAAGCTCTTCATAGACACGTTTTCCAGAGCTACCTCGACAGCAACAGCACGCTTCCGGCGACTCTTTTAACATATCTACATAAAGAAATGCGAACTGGGCTTATCTTCAATTATATCCTCTCAGTGCTGCTCTTCACGTTCATCCCAGCCAAGTTCTGGGAGTGCTGGATCTGTGACTCCGTTATGACGACTTGGATTTTACTGTTAAGCTTTCTGAACGTCCTTCTTGTGATTCCCAAGCATATCCTCCTTTGGAAAATCCACATAATTCGTAAAGCCCAAGACACCTATGGGATGAGCTACCTCACGTGGAAATTTTTCAGATCGAGATTATACAAAGCGAACAATCGAATCAGTAAATTGATATTCGTTGTGTATATCGTCGGATCGCTGCTGGTCTGGTGGAGTAAGCTCTCTAACTGTCTGCTATTCTTCGCTGTGAGTTGGGCGCTGCTGCTCTCATTCGCCGCGAGGGTGATGATGGCGAGCTCAACTTTCAGTGAGAACATAGCCGGACATCAGAATGCTGCGGTGCTATTGGAGTATTTCAGTGGAGCAACCACGGAGAAGATAATGTCATTGAAGCACGCGACCTTCGAGCAACATAGGAAAAGCAAGAAGCACTCTCTCGAGCAGACTTGCGCGATCTGCCATGAGGAATATAATCTGGAATCTAAGGTCAGAGTGATGGAGTGTCCTGGAGAGCATGCTTTCCATAACACATGTATAGATAGATGGCTTTTAAAGAGCGAGAAGTGCCCACTATGCAATTGCTCAGTTTTTCAAAACAGAACCTTGAAGAAGGATTAAGGAAGAGGCGAGGTTTCAAAGTGAGAAATGAAAACTATCTATTTACAATGAGTTAGTTTTAGAGTTTTGCAATTTATGAAATGTATGAATCATAAAGCAAAGCCCTTTGCATTGACTTCTGAGAGTATTATGTTTTCTAGTATACATATGAATCCTTAAAAAAGGACTTTTCATTTGTAATTTTCTCTTAGAAAGGTGATATAATTGAAATCAAACGCTGTTGTTTCTGACTCTATCCTCATTAGATAAGAACTTTAGTCTTAAGGAGTTTGGTATCTCGGCTTAATTTTCTAGAAGAAAGAAATAGATTCAGTAATGCGCATCTTTTCAATGTTAATTTTTTGTGACGTGAGAAAACATTATTTGGCTCGGAAGTCCTTATGACAATAATCAATCAACGCACAAAATCTCAAACTGCTGCTGGGCTTTTTTAGGGAAAGAATTTAAAAAGTACAACAGATAATATTTTGACTCATCTAACTCCGATACTCTATTTTTTGCCTCCGAATGGATTATTTGACGGAGTTCCAGTTGTGGGTTTCCCCGTGGCAGCTCCGAACAGTGAATTGGCTCCACCAGTTGTTGGTGGCTTTTGGCCTGCATTGCCGAATATGCCTGTATTTTGTTGTTGTCCAGCTCCACCGAACACATCCTGTTTTGGTGCAGGATTAGATCCAAAGAGGCCACCGCCACCTGTTTGCTGAGGCTTTGGTTGCTGCTGCTGGCCAAAGACTCCTCCGCCTGCGCTTGGATTCTGTTGTTGCTGAGGAGTAGGATTTGGCTTGAAGTCCGAAAAATCGTCGAATCCACCCTTGCCTCCAGTAGGCTGTGGCTTCATCTGGCCATCAGGTTTATTATAATTTCCATTCATTTGTTGTGGTTGAGGTTCAGGTTTCTTCTGTTGTGGTTTCTAAAAACAAAAATTAGTAAATACTCTGCATATTTCGGGAAGGAAGAGTACGGTTTCTTTGCGTTCATCTTCTTCGTCTCTGTCTCTTGTGCTCGAAGCGAAAGCAGCAGCAAAACTTTGAAATTGGGGTCAGAAAACTTAACGAATAAAAAAATGGCTTACTCTGGGTCTTTCTTCAAGAGTCTCGCGGCCTTTCCAAGGACCTCCAAAGTTTTTTGTAATGTTTCTCTTTCAGCTGCGACGTGTTGTGGCTAATAGCGATCATTAGCACTCATATATGCACTATAGAATGTACCTCGCTCAGTAAATCCATGAGACTTTTGCTCTTGTTGATGTGGTTGTAAAGTGAAAATTGCAGGTTGTCCTAAAAAAATGTTATATTAATCATCAAATCCACAAAAACTTCCTCATACCTGAGTTGCTCTCACCAAGAAGTGGCCAACGGCCTTTGGAACCGAGTCTCTCACGTTTCGCAGGACAATAGCGAAATAGGAGTCAATACGGTTTCTCAATTCTCCAATCAGAATCTTTTCAGGGTCCATAGTTTGTGAGTTTTCTCTCTATTAAGCAAAAACAACGAATTATGCCTTGGCAAATTCTCAGGCCCTTACTGGAACCACATTTGTTCTGTTAGTGATATAATCCATGTCATTAGTGAAAAGATAGCCTTGCTCAGCATCAACAATGCTCTCAACGATAGCTCTGCAGTTGTCTCTTTCAACTTGCATGTATTTGCAGACCATATCTTGGAACTCTCCGATCAACATAGGGAATCTATAAACGGAACACTTAGTCTCACCAAATCCCAATAAAATGACTCCTTACCTATAAAATAGCTTGCCAATGAGTCCAATAGCGACCTCTTCGAGATAAGCGTAGACGGTATTCACGAGATCAAGAGCTGGTTCTTTGAGTTTATCGAGTTGCGGTTGAAGAAGAGCCAAGAATGCATCGATTGATGGGAATCCCGGAATAGAATCTCCTTCGTGGAGAAGAATGGCTTTTTGAATATCTCTGTCAGTGTAGACTGCAGTTGCTCTGTATTTGTGTCCAGGAGTGTAATCCTCATAGACCTCATTGAACATGCTTCGAATCTTAGCAGCACCAGACAATTCGGTCTTAACTTGGTAGTGTTTCATGTCATATTTGCCACGGATTTGATTTTTGAAATTCTCGCAGAAAGAGGTTGTCATTTGCCAAAGTAAATGTAATTTTTCTCCCTGGTCCTTTGGAAGCGCGGTACCCAAGTCCTTCAATCTGTCCTCGCATTCTGACATCTTTGACACGATTTCCTTGTAAATATCTGGGAGGTAGTTTCTGATGTGGGTATATAAAACTTGAGTCAGCTTGTTAACAAGAGCATCAGTTCCAGTGTGGCCTTGTGGCATGGTGGAGTAGACTGGGTGAGAAGCAAAGAATTTTCTTTCATCATCCAGACCTTTCTTCACGGTGATACCGTCCTTAATGTCTTGATTGCTTCTTCCTTTAACTCCGACGTATCCGAGTCTCAGAGGGATATCTTGTCCCAAGAGCATCGACTTGGCATTTGTACCTCTGTCCATGATATCGATCTATTTTTAAAATTTTTTTCATTTTAGCCAAGGTAAGAAAAAGCCAAGGTACCTTGGTGATGACACCGATCGTTCTCTGACCTTTTGGGTCAATTTCTCTTGCGATTTGCAAAGCGTCAGAAGTCGAGATATCGGCATTAGCAGGAACAACGCACAATATAATGGTTCTTGGGTCCTTCACGTATCTAAAGTACATGCATTAGCGGCTCCAAAAAAGGAGGACAATGGGCTAAAGAACGGGTCTTACCTTAAAGCCATGTCCTTTGTGATCTTTTCAATATCCTTTGGCTGGTCAGAGTTGGCAAGGGGAATTCTGGTTATGCCGGGCAGATCAATAACCGTAAGGTCAGGGCAAGATTCAGCATAGACAGTCAAAATGATAGGGTCATCGATGATACCCTTGTTTTTTCCGGCCACCTCGTCAGTGAGTTTGTTGATGGTATCTCTAACTTTGTTGAAGTCGGTGAATTTTGCGCCTTTCACCTGTTCAAACATTCCGTAAGGCTCTTTTAGACCAGGAGTGTGAACAAGTCTCAGTTCGAGAGGTCTTCTTGTGACAACGCCCTACAACCTCGTTTATGACTGGGTAAAGGAAATGGATTACCTCTCCTCTGGGCAAAAAGTCGATTCCCACAATCATCTCGAGCAAGGATGATTTACCACTACTTTGCGTACCGAGGACAGCAATTCGAGGCAGACTGATGTATTTTTGAAGTCCAATGTCGCGCAATTGATCGATGATGCTGATAATCTTACGCAAGTTCGCGTACAAACCGAGATTGGATGACTCCATGGTGAGAAACTTATACGATTTTTATTTGAATACTGTAATTATTGATTTTATTAGCCTAATTCTAAAAACTCATTTTAGATGCCTGCTTCGATAAAATTTACCAGTTCAACCGTGATTCTTATCCCTTCTGCTCTCGCAAACAAATCAGACGAGCCTTAGATTAATAACTCCCACGAAAGTCACATTGTTTTCTTTTTTGCCGTACCAGAAATGTTTGAATTTGAGCTTAAAACACGCAAAATTGTACATTTTCTCAAATAATTGCATAAGAGTTCAAGGCAAAATAAGGCAACAGTATTGATAAGGATAGGCAAAGGTCCAACAATGCTTATCGTAGAGAATTAGTCCGAAAAAAACTTCCTAGGATAACAAAAATTAATGCGATAGCGATTAACGCGTTTTATACGCTATTAACTTTCGTAAGAATTCTGAGGAAAAGTAATCAACTTCGCGAATTTTCGATAAATCATTCTTTTCAGCCTATAAATTCCGATAGCAATAACTCAGTTTTTTCTTTGAAAACACGATATTGTAATTTCGTTGAAGCAGTTTTACAAAAAACGGAATTTTATAGGGTAATTCAGAGTTTTAATGATGAGCGCGTCGGTCTGTACATCAAACTATTATCATCTAATTAAAAAGGTATTCTTGAGCCGATACGGCGAAAACGAAATTAAAAAAAATAATTGAACAAAATATCTCCTGTGTGAAATAACATCAGGTCCTGGTTGTTTCAGAGTTTTTGAGAGAGAATTACAAATGAAAATAGTTCTATGTCAGCACATGCTTTCAACTCATTTGAAAACAAACGATAGGATAATGAGGGAAAAAAATGACTATCAATTCGTCGAGGAGATTAATTACAAGTTACTATCAAATAATACAATAGGGAAAGGTTCAAGTTCAATGTAATGGATGTGCTCGCCAAACCCTCCGCTTATGGTTCTGAAGCAATAGCCATTAGGAGCGTTTAATTCGAATGGTTCTCCCTCGGAACCTCCGAGAGTGACTTTTCTCCCTTTGTTAGTCGTAAGGCTAATGCTTTTTATAACCTTGTCAGCCTTTCCAGAAACTTGCGTTATGAATTCATCGGCAGCCAGCTGCATGGTCGATTGGTAGCCACCTTCCCACTTCGTTCCCAGCCATTGCTGACCTTCAACGATTTTGTTTGGTCCGAAGACAAAGTAATCGGATTTAAAGCCAAAAATCGTTTTTTCGTCATGGTAGATGGACAGCTGCCAGAGTTTATAGAAATCTTTCGAGTAGTTCGCAAGGGCGAGCTCATCGCTGAATCTGAGAGTGTCAAATTGCGCCTCGCCGGCCTTGAATTCGAAATCCATCATTTGAGAGTTTTTGCTGCCGTTTGATTTCAATTCTGGAACCATTAGATCATCTTCCTTCTTTTGGCTGCTATTATTTCGGCTAATGCCTTCCTTTTCTATGGTCATAGCTGAAGGGTTTTGCATCACCACGCTATTGACCAGAGCAATGCTCTCGAGCTCGACCCGCTTGTATTCATGTTTATGCTCTTCGCCATTCTGCAAATGCTTTTCTTCCTGGATAACGGACTTTGTTTCTTTCTTGCTTCCGCTGACTTTCATGCTTTTTAGTTTTTCCTCGAGAAAACCCGGTTTATCTTCGACACCGTTTACCTTCTCCTCAGCGACCATTAGCTGATCGCTAGTAACGAGTGGTTTATCCCCACCATTGACTGGCTTTTCGCCAGCAATGACCGGCTTTTCTTCAGCAATGACCGGCTTTTCTTCAGCAATGACTTGCTTTTCTTCAAGGATCCCTTTATCTTCCGGCTTTTTCAACTGAGATTCCTTCTTTTTCTCTTTCTCTTGTTTTAGCTTCGCCTTGGCCTTTTCGATCTCTATTCTGTTCGCTTGCACCAGCGCCTGAACTTGCTGCATCAGTGAATGAAGATCGATTCTTCTATCCAGCTCACCTTCAAGCGTTCTTCTTATGATCATTTGCAACCCGAACGATATATTCGGTGGGAAATTCAACGGTCTGCCTTCCCTTGCCAGTCCCATCATAGTGACCTGCAGAGAGTTTGGAGGATCAAAAGGCCACTTTCCTGTGACGACCTTATAGAGCGACATCCCCCAGCAGAATATGTCATAAGCGCCTGAGATAGCAGACCCCATATTAACCGTTAATCCAAAATCGCAAATCTTCGCGACGTTATCCTCCGTTAGCAAGATATTCTTCGGCTTAATATCTCTGTGAACCAAGCCTGCTGCATGAATTTCTTTCAGTCCTTCTAACACTTGAGCAAAAATTTCCAGAGCTCGTACTTCTCCTAAGCAATTGCCTGGTTTCTTGCGGATGAAGGTTTTGAGGTCTTTCCTTGTGCAATATTCAAAGACGATATAAGTCTTATTGGAAGAGTCATGGAAATCAAGGACTTTGACAATATTCTTATGATTGAATTTAGAGCAGATGTTATATTCAAAATCGTTTGTGTGGTTTTGGTTATTTGACAGCTTTTTGATAGCTACCGTCTGTCCCTTGCTGTCTTGTCCAATATGAATCGTTCCGAATGCGCCTCTTCCCACTTCTTTTCCCACAGAATACGATCCACGGAACGTGGAAAATTGGTCAGTAGCAACGAAGCCTTTTAAGAGAGCGTTTTGCTTCAGTAATTGAGCGTTTGGGGACTCGTAGACTTTCCCTGTGCTACTATGCACAGGGACGGCTTCAAT
>ENA-UOTX01000849-UOTX01000849.1-compost-metagenome-genome-assembly--contig:-NODE-849-length-28700-cov-21.355518_pt1 | contig 28700 bp, 11 predicted proteins | sample MGYA00238143_ERZ746982 | MGnify/ENA primary metagenome ERZ746982 (study PRJEB28758, sample SAMN06268862) | compost metagenome | isolation source: single cell | place: USA: California, Emeryville, Joint... | reverse complement strand
CAACCAGTAAGGAGAACGCCAAAAAGGAGCGGAAATATTGGTATCCCATCCCTAAATGAGGGGTTTTATTTATATCGGTGTGTGTAAATCATGCTCTTCAAATTTTAAATAACTAAATCTCGGATAATTTTTCTACTTTCTAAAAAATTGCGGTGAGGCGTTTCAAGTCAACACATTTGCTTGATTTAATACAATCAATGAATGAAGTTTTTACTTACCAAATTCCGCTGGAAAGTTCCTTGTGTAAATGATCAAAATATGTAACTAAATTTTTTTATGCAAAATTTGGAATTAAAATATGTTGAATGCTTGCCTTTATATTTATTATTATTTTCTTCAAGTACGCCTCTCTTCAGAAGGCAATTTAAAAAAAAAGCTATTGAAAGCATCAAGAATTTCTCATGTGATAGGCCACCCGAATGCGAATATCCCTCTTGCTTCCATTATTTGATTACAATAAAGTATCATTAAGCTGGGACGACTAAGCTCTTTTCGAAAGTTTTAACTTCTTGATTCAAACTAATAAACCACAAAATGTTACTTTCCTAAATAATAAGCCTCTATGCTACCCATATTGAGGTTCATCTTATAAGAATCCTTTGCATGTATTTGAATTAATATTGAGAAGAAGATAACTTGTCTACAGACTATCTGCATAAATTTTTGTTATATCTATTGGCTTTCTGGTTGAAACGCTTAATTTCGTTTGGAGCAGCAACCAATGGATTTGAGAAGTCTCATAAAGAAGTTATCTTCTGGTTCTGGTTCTCTCCCACTCTTCTGATGTTCTTCAATAAACTTTTCTATCTCATCTCTCTTCAATTTGACAACCAAAATCGCTTTCAATTGATCTTCAATTCCCGGATCAATATGACGTGCAAAACATGATATCGCTAATATCTTGAAATTTTCAGTAAACGCGGCTATTCGACCATCTGTGTCCTTGATTTCAACAGTCACCAAATTTTTTAATTGTTGCGTATTATTCGAAACTTTAGATTCCTTCCATTTTATCTCGTAATTCCAGACCTTTCTGGTTATAATCATCATGTTTTCCTTAGTAAAGTAAAAATATTTTTCATCCGTGGGCTGCTTCAAGACATTTTTCATCCTCGGATCAAAATTCGAGTAGAGCTCTATGATTCTGCCTTCGACTACCACAGAACTTCTATCTCCAAAAAATTTTTCGAGAATTCTTATCTCTTCGAGGCTCCCATATTCATCATATATCTCTCTGATCTTTTGAGCAATGCTTTTTTTAGAGAGCAAAACCATCAGTTGAGAAGCATCGCTTTTTTCTTTGGAAGGCTTCAACTGAGCATAGTGTGTCAAAATTTGTGCCATCACTTTTCGCTTTTCGCCTTGCTGAGCTAGTATCTGCTCTAATTCAGAGACGTATCCATTCATGAACTCCTCATAGTCTCCAATTGACTGCACAGACATATAATTCCCAGTTTTTGTGCTATTAAACTGACAAATTTGTTCGAATTTTTTGTTTTTTAGTGTCTTCTTGAACTCTTCGATGTCGTTAGCCTTCGGAGCCTGGCTTGAGAATTTTTGGCTGATGCTTTGGAGGTCCCGAGCTATTACCTCTTCAAAGATATTACCAGCATGAGCATTAATATCATTGGAAGTAAACACCATGCATTTCAAACGCTCTTCTTCCTTCATCAAACGGCTAATGCGATCCCGTAGATTTTCCTTAAGTTTGCCAAGAAGAACATGGATATCTTGGCCGAACTTCTTTGGTAACTCTTTGTTTTTTCGCAAGGATTTTTTCACTGTATCCTCCCAGTTGGCCTCATCGAATCTCTTTTTATCAAAACTAAGGCTGTCCAAAAGTCGACGAGCTGACTGAGCATTGACAGGTTCGTTTTTCATAATGATTGAGAAGCAATGTTGGGTATCAAAATCGTAGTAGGGTTTTAAATCTTCGATGATATCGGAGAAATCCAAGAGATAGTAGAGTTGTGCGATGTATTTATGTATTTTGATGAGTATTCCAGGGATATCTGGTGAGCTCTTAAAAGCAAGATTGAAATCCCGGAAGTTTGATTCGTCGCTGAGGTACTCGACAAATGTTTTCACCGCGTTTATGGCGCTTTCGAACTCAGAAACGTAGCCATCGAGGACTTTGTCGTCAAATGATTTGTCATTTTGGGACTCAGAATTCTTCAACTCTTGTAATTTTGGAGACAGCTTTTCTTTTAGAACGGATTTAATCAATTTCGCTAAGGAAGCATCAGCAGAGTCGGCAGCTGATATGTCCGTACCCACCAAGGAGAGGACAGCATCTTCTAGGTTGTCTTTTGGAAATTCTGTGAATAATGGCTGCACCTCCAACACTGTGGTGTAGAAGTCTTTTCTGTATTCTGTTTCATTAAACAAGGGAGCAGACTTGAAGCTGCGCCTCTAGTTGAGGCTTGAATCTTTGTTCATTAGCATCTTTCCTTGAGTTGGATCTCAATCCAAACAAATTTAACAAATATTAAGCCTAATTTTGTGAGATGCAATAAGCTTAAATCTTAGACATGTGTTTATCTATTAATATCGTATGTGATTGTGCCATAGGAATATCTAGGGTTTGATACACGGTTAAATATGATTTGCGGTGCAACAAGCTTGCCAGCCAAGCTTGCGGAACTTTCTATCGACTAACCAAGAATATTACTGTTTCTTAGGGCAAGTCATAGAAGAGAGAGAGAAGAACTAACATAACATATATATCCAATTCTGAGAATTTGAGTAATGGCAACAGCTCTACTTACATACCCAGCTATATTTCTAAGGAAATAGAAGATGAGCCTAAGTATGTAGGCAAGTATAAAAGCCAAATTGGATTTTAACTCTCAGATGAGATGGGTTAATGCAAAAAGCAAACTGACCATACTGATTCTAAGACATAGAGTAAGGATGAAGTTAGAGCGAAAGAGTACTGTTTTCAGGCATTTTATTAGTGAGCAGAGGCTTTCCAGTTGCAAAATCAATCAGTTTCGCTGTATCATCGCTTGAGGCAGTGGCGAGCATCTCGCCGCAAGGACTCCATTTGACTGAGATGATATACCCTATATACCATAAGAAACTAACAAAAGACTATTTCCCTCTTTCTCGACCTGAATGAATTCTTTCGATAGACTTGACCACTCCTCCTGACCTTACATCAAGTATTTTGAGAGTCTTATTATCAGAAGAACTCACAAGAACATTCCCTTCCTTATGCCAATCAATCCAATTGATATCTTTCAGTACAATTACACATGTGTCGCAATTTAGGAGTTTACATTCTTTATGGGGCTGAAGGCTCGGAGAGATCCTTTTCTCTCTTTTAATCACATCGATTATATTGAGATTGCTCTTATCGAATGTAACAGCAACCCATGGAGAAAAAGGATTCCAGCGACATCTATTCCAATCTGTCTGTCATTAGAGCCTTACAGCTGGATAAAGTTTTACAGTAGTAACCTCCAAATTCCAGATCGCAAACTACATCGTTAGTTGCGACATCGGAAATCACAAAAACTCCACGTAAGCCCACCGTGACGATTCTTTGCTCACAAGGCGAAAAATCTAGGCCAGTAATTACATCTATTGCAAATAAAAGGGTAAGAATTGTGTAAATATTGCTTCGCCAACCTTTATGCGGAGACAGCCACTCAGCCTTTTTGATCAGCTCCCACTCGGGAAATTGAAAAAGATGATAAGTATACTTATCCTTTATGGAAAACAGAGCGGCAATCCCTGATCTGTTATTGTATGAAATGTCTGCGATGTCTTTAAAAATCGAATAAATTTGCCTGCCAAAGTAATTTCCAAAATCACAAGAGGAGCAAATTTTCAAGTAAACAATGGTATTGCTGATGTGAAGTTACTCCCGTTTGGCTGCTCATATGTGAAAAGCTTTGAGATTTTCTTCGAGGTGTCAAACACTTCAAACTTTGCGCCACTTGTTGCTGTTATTATCGGAGAATTAGAAGAAATCAGGTGGTATGATCCAGGAATCGAATGGAGAAGCGTATGCCAGCCTACCATTGAAGGTAAAAGCTATTAGAATACTTTGGAAATACCTTGATCTAGCCCACAACCTTGAAATTCCGTGATGCTTCCAGTGGTTGGTGTATAAATTTGAATTTCATTTTTGACGCCTGGCATGCACCAAGCTATCTGAGTGTCGTCTCCAAGTTTGCGTAGAGAGTCGTTTGAGTTCGGTTTGTCGATCATACAAATCGTGAGAATTAAGAAAACAATTTTATTGAGCTCAACTCGACAAATTCTGATTCTTAAATTACTTGTCAGAACCGACAAATACCAGCCTTAATGGTATTCTTTGGTTCGAAGTTCTTAAAACCCAGAATTTTATTGAACGACGCTTGAGGTGGGTGAGGATGCCAAGCTCTATTTTCGTAGTGCTCAACCATCCAAGAAAGCAGGAGCCACTGCACTATACATAGAAAACAGCCCTCTAGTTCAGCTCACCTCGTTCTAGAAATCACATATTAACGGACCTGGTCCAGCAAGAAATATTCTCAAATGCTACCAGGATTCCAGCTGCAAGTGTCGTGATCGAAAGAACAAAAGCATTGAGAATTGACTTTATCTAACCCAAAATAACAAATAAACTGCTACACATCCTGCAGATTTTGGAATATTGATTTAAAAAGGAATATTTGAGCTCCTTTCCATCCAAAATTTCTCCTAAAATCAGAGAGTTCTTGCCTATCTCTGGCGATACTTTCTTGGTTGAAAATATCTCAAGGCAAGATCGGTTTACTGTCTTTGAGATATGCTCTTTTTTAAAAAAAAAAATGAGACAGATTGATTTGAAGTCAGCAACTGTTTCTAAAAATTTTGGAAGTTTTGATCAGTTAATTAAAATCAATTGTAAGAACGCCAGTGCTTTCGAAGGTGATTACTTACTCAAGTCTCAGTAAACTCTAACAGTAAAACCCTTCAAATCTACTCTAACAATCAGTTAAAAAACAGAAAAAACCAGTCAAAAGTACATCCAAAACGATTAGTATGAAAATTCCATTATCTTTAAGGCAAGATATGGAAATATTATTATATATGAGCTACGTGTGCTGGTGTCTATAATTGTTGAATTTAATTTGAAAAAAAGCCACGTCTTTTTCATCAAAATCATAAGTTAATTCATTGAATGGACAGCAAAACCAGATCATTCTTGTTTATTCTCCTATTTCTAGTTGCAGTAAGAGGAAACGTCCTTGATCCTTATTATACTCCTTCTGACATCGAATCTTACATGGAAGAAAGAGACCCTAGTTATGCTGCTGTATGCACAGCAAAAGATCGTTGCGTTACCACGTGCGATTTAGATTATCAGATGGGATGCATATGCTATAACGATGGAACTTGCGTTGAGCAATCCGTAAACCGATGTCGCCAATGCACTAATCCTGAGGTCTTTGCCGTGTTTGAAGGGCAAAGATGCCCGAAAAGAAAGCCATACGTCTGCCAGTTCAACCGTCGTTTCCACAAAGACCGTTTCAGACGCTTCCCCAACCGTCACTACAGGAACTTTGACGACGACAGAGGGCCAGGTAGATTCTGCAACGAAGAGAGATTGCCTTCTTGCGTGTGCGATTATGACGGCAACTGTTTCATGAAGAAACTGAATCTATGCAACGATTGCCCAGCTGACAAATACCTCGCGATTTTCTATAACTCGACCTGCCCGGATAAGTCCCTCTACGCTACTTGCAACACTACAGAAAGCGTGTATCCTCCTCCAACGACATGCAATGATCCTTTCGCCTATTTATGCCAGGAAGAAGATCGATTTTCCAGGGAATGTAATTTAGTAAGCGCGCCTGAGGCCTGCGTCTGCTATACGAACGGAACATGTATCAGTGGGCCAGCTTCGGCATGCGCTTGCCAGCGTGAAGATGTAATCTCGGTCTACACCGGCGGCTACTGCCCGACAAATTGCACGGAGACGCCGCTACCAGAGGAAGGCGAATCTGAGGAAGAAAGTGCAGAAGAAAGTACTGAAGAGAGTAGCGAAGAAGGCAGCGAGGAAGAGAGCAGCGAAGAGAGCAGTGAAGAGAAAAGCGAAGAAAGTAGCGAAGAAGAAAGCTCTGAAACCATGAACGACTTGATGGATCAATTCACTCCTGCAAATCCACATCGAGTGTTCAATTGCGATCTCCCAAAGGCTTATATATGCCAGGAAAAAGACAGAAACGCCACCGAATGCAACGAACGAAACGTCAAGAGCTGCGTCTGCAACTCTTTGGGAGTCTGCATCAGCGTAACAACGAACAAGTGTAACGCTTGCTCGAAGAGCGAGATCGTGTCTATCTACGAAGGTGGATACTGTCCGAAGAGCAACTGCAGCAAGACCGACCCGCGTGATAACAAAGGCCCGAATACTGTGATTCCTAAGAACGCAAGTGACTCATCTGATGACACAGTCTCTCCTATCATCCCGCCTAAAGAGACCCAAGACTTGGATAACAATACAACACCACTCACAGGAGAGGATGCGAATTCCACAATTGAGCGAACGGCGGCTGTACCCGCACAGAACATAAATGCCACTAAAGTTGAATAATGCAAGGTCAACTTTGTTGTGGGGGTAAGTTTAATTAACAATTAAGCATCTTACAAATACTAAATGCCCCTTTGAGTTAAAAAGTAATAGTAATAAGAACTATATTGCTTTCTTGAGAATTTATTATTAACTATAACAGTCTATAATTCCATAACATTTCTCCCTCACCAAGAATTTGCAATACTTAACAACCTAATATCCTTTGAAAATCCAATGTGATAAAAATCAAAAAAAACAAACCAATAGACGACTCAAAATCAGCAATAGCAATGAGTTCGACTCTTTATCAAGTCAATACAATTCTTACTAAGGAGATTGAGCATTAGGGATGATACATTCCCATGGGGTAGCCTGGAAGACTCGGTGTAGTTAGGATTTAGCTATCAAGTGTTTGATTTCATAAATAAAATCAGCGTCAAAATTGCGATAAAATGGATATAAAAACTTACGTTCGGTATGACATCAAGCTCCTCACGCCATTTTATTACACTGACGAATGCTGCACTAAACTGCAGTATATGCCTTCTTTGCTCCGAGGCGAATTTAACTTGGGAATCGCGGCGATTGAAGACCAAAGAGCGAAACAAATAATCATTCTGCGAAAAGGAAACAGCACACCCTTCATGTTTGAAATCTTCCGATGGCATGGACACAAAGCCATCAAGAAATGCGTCCTTTCGATGATGGATAACGCTCAACCTAACCAGCAAGCGGTTCTTCATTTTTCTTCCGCTGATAATTCTCTATTTGTATTCTATCACGAATCAACCAAAATTTTCGAAGTTAGAAACTCCTTTTCATTGAAAACCTACAAAAGCTTCAATCTACAGTCTATATGCGATGCTCTCAGCCTCTCTAAGATGAATCAAGGAGTGTTTTCTTGTATCGATGGAGTATATATCGCAAAAATATCAAGCGTTTTCCTGTGCATCGGTGGACTAATCGTTCTTGCGGAAACAGAAAACAATCCTCGGATAATTTTCAGCGCTCAGCAGCAGTGTCTTAGAGATAGATTCCTTAGTGCTTCGTGTCATTTTGGAAGCGAGACAATCTTAGTCGAAGGAAAGACATGTCTGCTATTATTCTCGGGGTTTAAGGCTGGAGAGGAAGGATTTGCGTCAAGAATCATTAAACATCAGCCAATGACAAATGATTCGAGGCTGCTTGGATGGAGTCCTAAAGATCAGCTGGCTTTTTTAGCGAAAAGAACGATATCCGAGAAAGAAACTATATATATAATGTCATATAAAAGAGATGTGTTGAGGATTGTGGCAGCGATTGTGGATAAACGGCCTTGGAGTACCTTTTATTGTGCACATAAAAACGAATTGTTGTATCTCGATCTGGATTTTTCAGGTCGCAGTCTGATTAAACACGTCCAAATTGATAAATTAGATGAAGAGGTCGATATCTCGAATGAGGATGATGAAGAGCAGGTTTTCGAAGGTAGTTATTTGGCTGATCTGCCATCAGGCATAATGGAGAATTTTATTTGGGTAACATTGACGTATTTTTCAAACGCGCTTGCTGTATATTCTCTTAAAGATTGAATATTGTGCATGTATTTTTTTATGCTTCTTAGCCAATCATTTAGGTTATATGCTTTAAATTTTGTTTTATCATCTTCATGATCATCATTATAGGTCTGCGTAACCGCATATCCAAATTTTGAGCTTTATTAATTCATTATCGATATCGATCAGGTCTAACTGGAACAATAATAGGAAAGGAAGAATTCAAGCATCGATATGATGTTATAAAGGGTTGGTTAAATGAACTAAAAGTATATATCATTAACTCAGCCAAAGAAACTCATGAGTAAATTAACACTGGATATGGATTGGATTACAGATAAAATTTAAAGGCTTCTTTGATTTCTACACGGCAAGTTGGACATAGCTTGTTCGCTTTAAGTATCGCATCACTGCAACCCTTACATAAGTTCGCATGCCCACATGGCACAACGACTATTTCTGGCTTATTGTCAACACAAACAACGCAAAGTCGCTCTGATTGCGAACTTTCCGGCTGTTTTTGTTGTGACTTTACTTGCAAATTTACTTGATTCTCAACTACTACAGGTTTCTTCTGGGATTCATTGAGCTTCGCTGCCAATTCACCTTTTCTCTCAATTGCCTCCGTGTTATTCGGATCGAGTTGAATTACTTTATCATAATCTTTTATCGCATCCGCGTATTTTTCAAGCACACTTAACACGCTAGCTCGACCAAGATAAGCCGGAGCATAATTTTCATTTATTCTTATTGACTCGTTGTATGAAGTCAAAGCTTCCTCATATTTCTTCCTTTTAGCTAGAATATCTCCTTTGTGCTTATGCGGATTCGCATAGCTAGGACAAAGCACGATAGAGATTTCCAACGCATCAAGAGCCTCGTCAAATCGCCCCATGTCCTTAAGCGCGGCTCCTTTATTATTATATCCTACGTACGACTCAGGCTCAGCTTCAATAGCGAGCTGATATTCATCCAAAGCCTCATTAAGCTTCCCTAGGTCATGGAAGGCGAAAGCTCGGGCATTATGCGCGGTGAAATCATTAGAATCGATTTTTAATGCCTTCTCAGTATCTTCCAAAGCTTCTTTCAATTTTTTCATAGATATTAAACAATTCGCCCGGCCTGTATAAGCTTTCAGATAGCTCGGGTTGATCCTTATCGCTTGGGTATAGCAAGCGTAGGCTAGATTATCCTCACCCATGCTGTAATAGACGTCGCCTTTATGCCGATAAGGATTCGCGTAATCCGGATCTAATGAGATTGATTTATCGAACTCCACGAGCGCTTCATCAAACCTTTCGAGATCCTTCAGTGCGGCCCCTTTGTTATTATAGGCGACGCAGGATGTTGGGTCGCATTGAAGGGCTCTTTCGTATTGGCTGAGTGCCTCCGTGTATGCTCCGAGATCATGGAGAGCATAACCTTTAGTGTTATAGGCACCAAAGCTGTTGGGATCAAGCGCTATTGCCTTGTCGCAGTCTCTGATGGCGTCCTCGAACTGCTTCATCTGAATCAAACAATTCGCTCTCTCGATATAAGCATCAATATAGCTTGGATTGAAAAGAATGGCCTTGTTATACTCACATAGAGCATCCTTATGATGACCAAGGCTACCAAACGCATCGCCTTTGAGTTTATAAGAATCTGGACAGTTTGGGTCGATCGCAATGGATAATTTGAACGCTTCTATAGCTTCATAAAGCTTTCCGAGCTCGCTGAGGGCGACCCCGAGGTTATTTTGAGCTACATTAGAATGCGGATTCAAGTTAACAGCTTTTTTGAATGCTTGGAGAGCTTCTTCATTCCTTTTGAGACTGAGGAGGGCGCAACCCGCTCCGCTGTGAGCTTCATAATTGTTTGGATCGAATTGAAGGATTTTGGTGTATATTTGCAATGCTTCATGGTACTTTTTCATATTTTCTAAGGTACCTGCAGATTTGAGATACAGAGGCAAGCCTTGGGGAGTCATTTTGTTGCTTTGAACTTCTTCAAATGCTTTCGATACGTCTTTGGCGGGTTCTTTAATGTTGTGCTCTTGAGATTGGTACATTATGCTGGTCTAACTTGGTGCTGAGATTTATATTTTATAGTGTGATAGTTTGATTTTCTGATCTTAGCCTAGAATATAATACCATAGTTCGAGATAAGGTAATGAGAACACGTAATATTATAAAATAATTGGTTTGAGGAGCAAACATTCCATCAGTTGCCAGCTAAGATATAGTTCTAACAAGGGAGGAACGAAAAATTCCTCCGATCGCTAAGAGAACCAACAGATCGTCTCCAGTACGGTTGAAATATTCTCCTGAGCTGACCTCAACGATTTCAATTACTCTTTTGTGAGGAAACTAAGAAGAATACTGTCGTAAGACTCTACAGATTAGTTCCAACAAGTTCTAGCTTGCTTGATAATTTAAGCAAAGATAGAAACAGCAGATTGCATTTTTCATGAATATGCCCGGAGTTTAAAAATTTTTCTGTTGAAGTAATGTAGCATTTCATCTTAAAACGGTTTCTCCGACTACTCAGGAAAATTTCTTTTTTCAATGAATGCTGCAACTAAAAGTAGAGATGATCTTACAAGCCGCATTTCCAAATCTTTTTCAGAAGAGTCTGAAGAATAAAAGGAAAATAGTTTTAATTCGCAACATAATCAAAAATCCGTGAGACTCGAGGACACCAAAGCTAAAAGGACAACATGAATGAAAGAACTGTGACAACAGATGACGGGAATGACCCACATTCCCTCACTGCTGAAAATGAAAAACTCAGAATTGAAAACCAACAATTACAACAGAAAATCCTCGAAATCGAAGAAACCTGCAGCCAACTTCGTGCAAGAAACTCATTTTTAGAAGAGAAAGTCGCAGCACTTGAAAAACTCATCGAAAATAACGAACTTCCAACGAAAGAAACACAAGGCGACCTTACATACGCGTCATTGAATGAAAAATCCAACATTTATGAACCTCAAATTGATGCAAAGTCATTGAACCTGTTTCACGAGATTATCATCCATCTCCAAACAGAATATCAAGAATTGATTGACCAAGCTAAAAAAGATCAAGCCGAGATTAATTTACATCTCAAATTCGGCAGAGGCATCGACGCCCATCAACTTGTATCCCATAGCCAGAATATCAATAAGCGAATGGAGAATCTTCAAAGAATTACCGCTTATACCGAGGATTTGAGGGCTTGGAGCCAATCTATAAACGAAAAAACCATGCAAAACCGTGATGACCTCCTTTCTTATCTTGGCTCTGAAAAACCGCTGATACAAAGCTTAACTGATGGAAAACTTTCGGGGGAGATCAGTTCAGAAGGGACAATGAAAACTTTAGAAGAGAAGTACTCTGCATTGAAGAAAGAAGTGGAGTTTTATCGAGATAAGTTTTTCGTGTGGGAATATCTGTCCACTGCTCAGAAAGAGAAGAATGAGAAGCAAGTAAGCGAACTGCTTTTGAATCTAAAGGCTATCGGGGAGGTTGTCCTTAGAAAAGATGATTTCACGTATTTGTTCCTTGGTAACAGTGATGAGTTTCTCATATTGACAATGAAGCGAATAATGGAGTGTATGTTGAATACGTTACAAGGGAATAGAAGTTTATTGCAAAAGTTGACAGAGGAGAAAGAAGAGTATAAGCGCGATTTGGCTGAGCAGATTGGAAAATTGAGAGATGCTGAGTTAAAGATAATCAATCTGGAAAATGAGCTGAGAATTCTGCAGATTGAGCATGGAAATTTGAAAAAGAGTACTGCTGCTATGGGAAAATCAAGTACTTTTCTGAAAAACAAATAATGATGTGCTTTTTCTGTTAGCTCGTTGAAGCAGAATTTGAATTTGAATTTGTATTTGTAAAGCCATCTGTGTATTCTGTGATAATGATATTTAGGTAAGAAGGCTTGTAAGTAATATATTAAGATGCAGTGTTTTTGTTTTTTTTTTGCTTGGAATTCCTCAGAATTTGTTTTTTCAGATCCAACGTAGTCCGTGGCTTTCTTTATTTAGCCCTTATTTAACTCCCTACAATTCAACTCGGAATAAATTAGACTTATTGTTGCAACTGACTGAGGCTCTTACAGTGGAATTGATTCACATAATTTGGGCTTCTAAATTATTTAAAGGGGCTTGAGTTTCTCCGGCCTCTTCACCAACCTATAAAATGATATTCTCAAGTGTATACTACTCAATAAAGAAATAACTAAAGTTAAAAGCGAAAAAATACATGTCTTCCACTTCAGATTTGTCATCTGATAGCTCCTCAACAGGAATAATCGTAGCGGCTGTTTGTGGAAGCCTTGGGGCGGTCTTCGTTGGCTTCTTGATTGTATATTGCTGCTATAAAGGAAAAAAATTGGACCAGCACAATCCTTCACTAAAAAAGAGAAAAAGGACATCAGGTGGAGTAGGAACCTCTTCAGTTTTAGATTCTTCCCTTGATCAGACTTCTTCTCTTGACCTTTTCTTAAGCAAATCCAATAAGACAGGCGTTTCAGAGAAAAAAACTTTAACTCATCATCATAATTACTCCAGAGGAGGCCGCGACTCCAGCAAAGAGCGGAACCATGGAATAGAAAGCATTAGCGATCAAGTTCACCACTATAGTCATCATAGTCACGGCAATAGCCATCGACATAGTCCTACAATGAGATATAATAAAAGGAATATCACTGATATTCAAGTTCTCAATGATTCAATCACTTCCAAATCACCACTCAAATGAAGTCGATGGCATTGAGGTTCCACTAATCTCCATAAATAAAGCTACTTTTTTCCCCGTATATTTTAATGTCTGAGTTTCTAATGAAATACACAGGCATTGGTATTTTACATAATTCAGCAATGCATTTTTTCATTCATCTATTTCCTTTATTCATCATATGAACAACAAACGATTATCGATAGAAGAGAAACACAATTTTCAACGTTTTATCCTCTTTTTGAGGAGTCTATCAGGTTTCTTCCTTCATTCTCCAATTCTCTTGGTAATTAATTCAATTGTAGTGGTTTCGTTTGAGGCATGATTTGAAATAGCTCACTGTATACAAAATAAAACATCTAGCAAGAGACTATTTCACTTTTCAAAAAGGCGAACTCATTCTCCCTGGTTCGGTCTCCTCCTAATTAAAAAACAATGCATTCTCAACCCGAAGTAGTTAGAAGGTTTGATTTCTAAATAATCTATAAAGCTCTTCAGACAGTTTAAATGTTCGGAATTTCAAAGTTTATTACTATGAATATCTCGCCAAATTTTCTAAATCTATGAAGTTTAGCTATCCGTAGCAGAGAATTGAATAGAGAAATATCAAATTGAGTATATATCGAAGGCTTTTGTAATAAAAAATGATAGCCTCTTCTTCTTGCCTGTGGCAACGCGTTCTCAAATCAAAAATTATTATTATTACTGATTTTCTAATATTATTAGATTATTAATTGCTTTTTTATGACTCTCCTGGCCTTTTATAATCTTTGTTCCTATAGAGTTTTGAGGTAAGCTAAGAGTAAAAGATTATTAATTTACGTGTTTAGCGCTAGGCAAGATCGAGATCTTATTTGGTGAGTCACTGAGAGCAAGTCCGTTATCGATGAGAATTCTGTCCCCCATGACTTTACTATCAACGATAATTCTGTTCGTTGCGTTATGATGGTCGGTGACAACGCTGTTATTCTGATTGAGTCCTAGTCTTGACTGGTTCTGTGACTGGTCCTCATCAGTGATTTCACGCTTAGGCTCAATTTTTTGTTGAACGGTCTCAAGAACCTTAGGCTCTCCCTTAACCTTATTCAGCATTCTGCGGGCCTTTCCTCTCTTGTGGCAAACGTAAGCAACCACAGCAAGGGTCACAATGAAGACTGGAATGACCACAGCGACCACAATGATAGTGGTTGTGGTTGCAGAAGTTGTAGTTGTTGCGCTGCCCACAAGCATGATCTGGAAGGTGGCAGTCTCTGGGTTATATCCACCAATAGCGAGAAGTCCGCTGCCCATTCCAGCATTCAAAAGGGAAATGTAGTTCTGTGCGGTGATTGGTGCGGTGGTAGAGTTAGCGCCTTGGTCTTCCGTTGGAAGGATGATCATTGCTTGAATGACAGTCTTGCCAGCATCATCGAGTATTCTTTGATCCTTGAGGAGTCTTCTGCTGCTGGTGCTGCTGCTAGTGGAAGAAGGCTTGTCAATGCTGACGATTCTGATCTTGTAGAGAGGGATATTGAGCACAGCGGCGATGTTATCGATGAATTTAGTAGGACCATTGACGCTGTAGAACTCGTCGACTGACATTGGGTATCTCACACTCGCGTAGACAGTGTTGGACACGTAGAGTGTAGGAGTACAGTCGTCTGCACCAGTGACCTTCACAGTGATGAAAGCACTGTCTGGCTGGTAGGTATACACACCGCAACCGGCGCTATCAAAGGAAGCGTCCTCCTTAGCACCGAGAATCTTTGGTTTGATATCGTTTCCTTTGCTGTCCATAACAAACACTGCGGTACCTTGTGTGTAGTGGATATTGAACAAGACCCAGTCGCTGGCCTGGCTTGCTCCGAAAAGGTGGAATTGGAATTTTTCTGGAACAGTACCAGTGGTTTGGATGTTGTAGTTCTTTCCTGTCTTCACCAGCGCTGGGAATCGAGACAATCTCTTGAGACAAGTGTAGAAACCGTCCCAGCAGTGATCCATCATAGTGTTAAGGTCGTTTCTGTAACCATCGGAAGTTGTAATGTTAATTGGACTGAAAATACGCTCTTCCTTATCAGCATCCAAGCTCTGGAAGGTGAGGACAGCCCAATCGTTGGAGGTACATCTGTAAGAGTCCACACCTTCAAGTCGGCACGTAGAGTCGATGATACCGTCGTTTTGAGGAAGGAATGAACTTGGCACTCCTGCAAGAGAACCATCGAGGTCTTTAGCAAGAATGTTCATGATACCTGTGCAAGGCCAGTTACCGCAGTTATCAATACCGATCCAATCTGCTTGCGCTTTAGAGAATCTCGCAATGTGCTGCTTATCGACCGATGATGAGGTGAAGTTAGAAAAGAAAGTGATTGCACCGTTATCAGACGCACCTGCATTAGTTTGGAAGAGGTAGTTGCCTGAGCAGCCGTACTCTGCGTTGTCCTCGAACCATTTTACTTGAACGTTGTTCCAGTGTTGGACACCTCCCCAAGCACCTTCGGACTTAACATCGTACCAAGGAAGCTTTGATGGAGTTGGAGGCAGTTCCTTTCCTGAGTTACCAGCGTAACCGAGTAAGAAACCAAGTCTGTCAGAGCACCCTCCATAGTTCAATCCTCTTGACTTAACTGAAGCAGCGCATTTGCTGTATGGATAGTATGCTCCTCCGACGAACACGTTATTGATATAGGCAACCGCGCTTGGAGAAGGATTGGAAGGAGTGCTGCCGGTGTCGCCTGTACCTTGGTTGACAACCATTGCGATGTTACTGTCAACTGTAATAACGTTATCAACGTAGACCTGTCGAGAAGTGTAAACCAAAATTACACCAGCCTTCGCTCCTCCATAAGCGACCATTCCAGAGGCGTAGGTACAAGTGGGGTTTGGAGCTTTAATGAAGAATGGATAGTCACTGATTCTTGCGATGTTGTTTTTGTATACCCATTTTGCGCCACAAACACCTCCCAAGGCGATGATACCGTGGAAACTGCACCCAACAACGATGTTGTTTTCGAACGAACTGTTTCCTTTCAATTGGTATTCAGAGTAAACACACGCTGCCAAATCAACAAAGTTGTTTGCGTCTGCAGTGGTGTTTCTTGCTTCAGTTCCAACGATCAAGTTGTTCGTGAAGACGAAATTGGTGGCTTCAGCTTGGAAAACGAGACCATAGCGTTTGGTTTGGAAGAGAACGTTGTTGTCGAAAGTGAAGTCAGCTGCCTTCGAGATGGCGATACCTATACCGTTTGATCCAGTGATCGCGGAGTTCTTGAAGTAACCGGCTGGTTTCGTTGGATCAGCGTTGAAGTTTTCAATGTGAACAGCAGCTTGGTATGTGTCAGCTTGACCGCAGAAATCGCATTGAATGTTATCGATTTTCAGCGCACCTCTTTCAGCGACGTAAGTGTTTGTGACGAGATCAGGGAAGAATGCCTCAGTAGTGTAGATACTTGCTCCCCAGCCATCAATCGCGGCTGTGCCATCATTAAGTTCGTTGGCGGTAACAACGATTTCTCTGCTGAGAATAGCAACGTCGGCTCTCAGGTCCAAGACTTCTGGACCGACACCAGGAATCACTTCGGCTTCTGTGCAACCGTAATGGTCGAATTGAATAGCCTGGCCAGTTTTTCTGTCGTAACTGGCGTATTTGGCATCACTAGTATCAAGAGTGATTGTGGTTTGGTCGGTACCAGCGTCGTAAGTGGCTGAGGCAACGGTGATGTATTCGAATTCTGAGGTGATGTTTCCTGTTGGGGAGATACCGAGGAGAGATCCTGCAACCCAAGATGACGCGTCACCCATGACGGAGATAGAAGTATCACCGGCTTTTGCAGGAGCCGAGAGCTTGGTCGTGTAAAGGCTTCTTGGTTTTCCGGCAATGTAGGTCAAACCTGTAGAGGCAAGGACCTTGTTACCAGGGGACGAGGCCGGACTGAGAGTCAGTCCGCCGGCGTTTCTGCTGCCAGTAAGGTAGATCTTAAGTCTTCCATTGTAAGGTTGAATCTCTTCGAGCGGCTTGTGAGTGGTAGTGTTGTAGATTTCAGATCCGACAAGGAGATTACCTCTGACCCAAATGACTTCAGCGAAGATTTCAATGTAACCGTTTTTAGCGGCAGCGACCTCATCGATAACCAAATCTCCTTGAATTTCGAGTTTTTTGAAGGTAGTGCCAGGGGTTTGAGGAATTCTTGGGACATCGACTCTCATTCTCCAGCTTGGAGGGATAGTGACTTCGCTGGCGTTAGGATCGATTGCTGTGCTCAGCAGACGACCGCCACTGGTGGTGGTTGTGTCAATCCAGTCATCTTCGACAGACCAGTTACGGATGTAGGCTTCTCTCTCTTGATCTAACATGGATTTCGGGCAGTTAACTCTACATTTAACAGCTTTCATGGAGAATGCTGTATCAGTCAAGTTGAATGTCTTGGTAACGTTCGTTACATTATTAGTAACAGTTCGCGTTTGACTACCACCCACACAGACGAACAGTCTCTTGTTAGTCCAATCGTGTTGCCAATCACCGTAGCTGCAGCTGCTGCCTGAGGTTGTCCATGAAGTTGTGCGGTTGGAGAGGTTCAATCCTCCAGAGATGAAATCGAAGGTTTCACGGTATGCTGAGTGGTTTAAGGCCAAGGTAATGACTTTATCACTTGGGTCATAGACTGGGGTGTTTTGGAAGCTCATAGCCTCGAAATCGATACCAGCAGGTCCCCAGTATGGGTTGTATGTGTATCCTGTAACGAAACCAACAGCCCAACTCTTCTCTGGGTTCTGTTTTGGCCTCCAGTTAACCACGGAAGCGTTCGCCAGAGGATAGTTAGCGTTTTGGTAAGTATCGCATTGGGTGTGATCGAGGATAGCTCCTTGGGTCTTGTTGTTACAGTTGAAGACGTACATTGGGACTCCTTCGAAAGAGTCAGGAGCGTAGTTATAGAAGACGATTCTTCTCACTTGAATGTTGTTATTGCAAACAAGTCCGTTGAAGTTGGTTTCATCACGAGTACATTCAGGGACATCATTGTGAGGGAAGTAGGCAGTGGCCCATCCGACTTGACCGGTGAGAGTACCATCCATATCTCTGAAGATTCCTCTAAGAGGGAGATTGTATTGGATTTTTCTTCCCATGAATGAAGGACTGTAGTATACTTTTTCAACGAAGGCAGTTCTCGCACCTGAATCAGTTGCTGGGTTGGCCTCGCAATGCGAGCAGTCCATGAAAGCAACAGTGCCGGCTGGCCAATCGTAGAATCTGACGTTGCTGATGAACATACCGTCGTTTCTAGTGGTGACGATACCTCTTGCAGGTCTATCCCAGTAGTAGCTGTAGACGATCGGGTCGTTCAGGTTGACACCGTTGTCAGCGGCATTTTCAGTCAATCCGACAGCAAGGACGTTGGTTACAACGAGTTTCATCATACCATGGGCACCACCGACAGAAAGCTCAACGCCAGATTGACGGTTATCAGCGGTTTTAATATTGCTGAACGTGATTTCTCCCAAGGTTTCTCCGATAATACCGGCTCTCTTGTTCTTCCAACCAGTGAAGTTCTGGTAAACGGCAGGCACAGAAGGGTTAGTTTCACTCCAAGCAGAGCAAGGGTCTACGGTTGGAGTATGAAGGTGGAAGATTCTGAGACCGTATCTGCCGTTAGAGTGAGCCACATTGTCTCTGAAAGCTCCGAGTCTCATACCTTGAGGGCAGACATCAGCAGTATATGAAGGGCCAGTTGGATGAGGGTTAAGATCGTACCAGAAACCGTATCTGTCAGAACCAGCGGCGTGATTTCCGATGTAATTGTTGTTTGGATTGGTGATCCAGAACGAAGCAGGAGTCTGATCGGTGTCAAGCAAACTCCATGAACGGAGGGTCGAGATAACGAGGTTGTTTTGGATGAGATTGTTCGTTTCGATACCGTCCTCGACGAAGATGTTGTGTCCTTTACACTTGTAGATGACGTTGTCTGCAACGGTCAAGTAGTGGACACCGTGGATAGTGGTAGCTCTGTTGAATGTGTTGTGAATGGCGTTACCTTTCACAAAACTCTTGGTGACTTTACCAATCAAATGGTAATGGATAGGGTATCTACCGAGGATGTAAGCTTGACCGGCATGTCTGACTCGAATGTATGAGATTCTACCAATCGATGATTCATCGCCAGGAGAGAATATCATGATATGAGCACCGTACTCTGTTCTCTCAGAGTCGCTGTCTCCTTGGAAGATGATGTTTCTGGAGAGAAGTCCGACCTCGGTTCTCAAGGCGATGCTTTCGGTGGTGCTGTCACCTTTAGTGTAAGTCAAAACTTTGGAGTAGTGGTTGAATTTAAGAGGTGCGGTCAAAGTGAGTCTGGTAACGGTGTTTCCGCTAACGGTAACATTTGCTGCAGAGGCAATGACTGCGGTTTCGGAGTTACCGTGCTCGTGAGTGGATGAAGCAAGAACGATGTCTTCTCCGGCCTGCCAGTCGGTTGTTGTCAACAAAGTGATAGTAGTAGCACCGCTCAAAGCAGTTTCGTACAACATTGTCCAAGTAGGGTTTCTAGGAATACCGTTGAGGTCGATAATACCTTCTCTAACGGCAATGTTCTTGTTACCGTAGGTTGGAAGCTGGGTATCGAATCGGTTTCCGTGCATAGTGATGGTCAATTTGTGTTGGTATGGTCTCTCAGGAGTACCAGCTCTGAAAATACCTTGTCTAACGAACACGTAATGAGCGTCGAAGGTGTAGTCAGCTTCGTCTGAGAAGACAAGCGCGCCTCCTTCGATGATGACAGCGTAGACATTGACATTAGTGTCGACTAAAAGACTCAATCCTGGAGGAACATAAACAGAATCACCAGGACCTGGTGCAGGAAGTCCGCCCCAAGTGCTGCTTCCAGTCCATCTCTCGGTCACCAAGAAATAGAGATCTTGCCAGCCGGCAGCGTAACCAGCGGCGGTTGAGTGACTGAACCAGACTTTGAGTGAGCTGTCGAGAGATGTTGGTCTGAGCTCTCTTGCTGGGGCTTGTCTGGTGGTACAGACGATCGAAGTTGAGGTCACTGAGCTGACATCGCAGGTAACTCCATCGACAGTGACAAATGTGGCGGAGGTTTGTCCTGCAGGGAAGCCTGTACCAGAAATCGTGATAACGTCTCCACCGTTAGCGCTTGAGAAAGGAGGTTGAACATCAGTAACTACAGGAGTTACACCAGATTTATAGGCCACTAATCCAGAGAAAGTTTGAGTTTTTCCGTTGATTGTGAGGACACCATCGCAGGTATTGGAAGCTAAACTGCTTGGGGTCTTAGAGCTTGAGATAATACCCCAGAATTGGATCTCAGCGAAATGGCATTGCTTAGCAGTGCCGTTACCAGCGAAACGGTAGTATCTGTAAGCTGGTTTGTTGGTCTCACTGAAGACGATGTCATTGTATCCGTTGTGGATTTCGTAGCCAATGACAAAGTTGCTGGTTGTGGAAGCGCCAGTGCTATCAGTTGTGGTGACCTTAACTGGGCTCCAGGTAGTGCCATCGTTTGATCCTTCAAGTTGAGTGCCTAAGTAGCGGGAGGTGTCGCTGTCAACTTGTGGGAAATATGTGATTTTCGTGAGGATACCAACTGAGTTCGCACCGAAATCGACTCCAATGTAGCAGTTAGCCGCGGAAGAGCTGTAGTAGGTAGCAAAAATGCCGTCAGAGATGCCTGCGGCGCTGCTTGGGTTGCTGTCGCTGATTGGAGTACCGAAGATTTCATCAACCTTAGCGAGGCTGTAGGTTTGAAGGGAAAGCGGAGCGATGAATGGAGGGACTCTAACGACGATTTGAGAAGCAGAAGTTGAAACGACCTCTCCTTCAACACCGCAAGCCTTGAAATCGACGTAGTATGCTTGGTCGGAGCTTGGGAAACCGTTACCGGTGATGGTAATCTCGGCACCTCCAGCAATACTGGAAGTAACAGTGGTAGGAGAGACAGTTGGTGCGGTCCAATCAACGGTGACATCTGATGAACCAGTGATCTTAGCGTAACCGTTGTTAGGATATTCGACTTTTACGGAGTAGGTACCGACAACAACATTTGTGAATGTAGCGGAGAAGCCTGTGCCGCTTGGAGTGGCAGAAAGAGTGTGCTTGTAGACTGAAGAGGAGTTTGATTTGTCAGTGAGAATGACGGTTGGTGCCTCCAAAGCGAGGTTTGAACCGGTGAAGTCCAAAGTGAAGGAAGAGCTGTCTGGAACCGATAGTCCTGAAGTGCCTGACACAACAACACCGCTTACCTGTGCAGTCGCTGAGGTGGAAGTGGCGACGTCGAGAGGTGAAGAAACTTCGCCGCCAGAGTATACGACAACGACTGGGAGGGTCGCGCTGGTGGTCGCAGGGACGATGACCTTGATGGTGTCTAAGGTGATCGAAACAATGGTTGTTGAAACTCCGTTAACTTTGACAGTGTCCGTGGAAGCGAAACCACCTCCAGTGATTGTCAAGACACCTCCAGCTTGAGAAAGAATCTTTGGATTGACATCAATGATCTGTCTTCCAGTAACATGGAGGATCGAGATCTCTTTCGTTGAGAAACTTGCGTAACCTTTGTTTCCGACGAGGACTTGAATGGTGAAGTTTCCATTAGCAGCAAGAGCGCCTGGGACGGTGAATTTAACGCTGGTAGAGCTCAGAGAGCCAGTGTCGACAGCGGCTTCGACTCCACCGACATAAACTTTAACTGTCTGTGAGGATTCAGCGTCTAAGTTAGTACCAGTGAGAGTGATGGTATCGCCTGCGACAGCGGAAAGAGAACTGACAGCAGTGACGTTAGGAGTTTTAGTGAGACTGTAAGAGAACTGGCAGGCAGTGGATGGCGAGCAGGTTGCTTCGTCTTGGATTCTGCTGAGAACGTAGACACGTTGAGGAGTGCCATTTTCATAATCGCTATCAGCAGCGCCAGTCATGCAAGTAAGCGTGGTTGTTGTGGCAGAAAGTATAGTACAGCGGATCAAGTCAGCGCCGATTGTAACTTGATTTTGTGCAATATCAGCTGGGAAGTTGGTACCTGTGATTGTGATCACGGTACCTCCACTGTATGAACCACTTGATGGAGTGATGCCGGAAACAGAGACCAAGAATTGGAAGGTTGGGTAGCTTGAGCTTGGAATCGCGGAACCGATACCAGACACAACAACTCTCACGTTGTAGACAGTTGGACTGCCGATACCTCCAGCCAAGAGACATTCAAGTTGCGAAGAGGTAACACTGGTCACATAGCACTGATAAGCACCGTATTCAGTAACAGCGCTAGTACTATCGGTGGCGTCCAAAAAGACCTGGAAATTGGCCTTATCAGGACTCGAGCCGAAGCTTCCAGCGATTTGAAGAGTCGTTTGAAGAGTTGGGTTGGCGGTAGCAGGAGAGGAAGTCGAGTAGGTTGGGACGCCTGATGAGGTATAACTGAACAGGCCTGGGAAGGATTTGGTTTGTCCGTTCACAGTGATCGAGAGGTCAGAGCTATCAACGCTTTTGCCAGTAACGCAGACAATTTGCGTGTTGGACAAGGAAGTGATCTGGCATGGAGCGCCGCCAACGGTAACGGTTGTGCCGTAGTTATTGGCGAGGCTGAAACCGAAGAATTGTCCAGTAATGGTGATGTTAGTGAATCCCCAGGTTGAACCTGTTGAAGGAGACACACCGCTTGCGGCAGGAAGCACGGCAGTGTCAGCAAGGGTGAGGGTTGCACTTGGGATAGCGAAACCGGTGCCAGCAATAGAGATTTCTGGAGTGCTGTCTCCAGCAACGATAACAGGGGAAGTATCAGCGTTCGTTGCAAGGGTAGCGGTAACGATGTATTGGTTTGCGTCTCCGCCAGCAGTAACAGTCCAGGATTGCACAGGGGTTCCTGAATAAGCGAAGTAGTCGATTCCATCGGTCGCGAAGGTTGAGTTCACGACGTTGTCAAGTGTCACAGTAAGTGTAGCTCCGCTTCTGGACACAGCTGAGATAGTAGGAACATCCGCGTCAGGCAAGTAGGTGTAGGCGACATTTCCAGTCGCAAGAGCTCTGATCTCTCCAACTTGTATAGAGAGTTCGAGGTCGTCGCTGTGAGCTTGGAGGAGATGGGAAGGAATCACAGCCCAGAGTTGCTCGGTCGTTGAACCCTCTTGGACGGAAGTGATAGTCACGGTGGCTGGTATAGCACCTCCGGTGATGTTAGTCGAGGCGAGTGTTGGGATTGGAACGTCCTTTGGAATCGCGCCATCGAGGTGGAATCTCCATTTTCTACCGTTTTCAGCGCATTGGCCGGTCTGTGAGGCAGTGATAGGATCAGTGATGGATGGGATCTTAACCATCTCGGCAATCGGTTTGGAGTAATCATCACAAACTCCAATCTTGACTTCCGCACCGAGGAGGGTGATGGCGAAGTCTCCGCTGAGTTTTGGGGTCGCGAACCCAGTTTGTGTGATGATGGGGTTAGAAGACAACGAACTGGTGATGGATTGGTAGTCTCTAGCCTTTCTTCCCTGTAAAGTGACAGTCCAAACAACTTTATCAGCTGAATCGAAATCCGCAGCAGGAGAGCCATCTGTCAAAGTCAGTTCGTGAGTAACGGTTACAGCGACTCCTACGGCAGTGTTGAAGATTGAAGCGACGTCAGAATCACTGGCGTTCCAGCCAACGGATTTAGTTTGGGCGGTGACGTTGTTTCCTTCGCTGTTCTGGGTGGTGTATCTAATCGTCCAGCTAGCGTTGTTTTCCTTATCGCTCGCGCTCAAAGGAGCAACAACTGTGTGTTGGTCATAAATCTGTTCGGAAGAGACTTTCACATCGAAGATTGTTGCAAGGTTAGTTGGTCTTGTGCGTGATGGGATGCCTTCGTCGAAGCTGAAACCAACGCTGAAGTGGTCGTTGTTGGTTGTTTCTTGGTGCCAGATTTCGATCCAGTACTTGGAACCGGCTGAGAGCGGACCAACAGGTGCGGAAATCTGTTCTGTCTTATTTTCGTAGTAGTCTCTCTGCGTTTTATAATTCGAAACTTGAGCGATAGGATCAGCAGGTGGAGTGGCGACGCCAGCAACAGGATTGAAATAAAGAGCGACTCTATCATCTCCGGAGACATAGAAGCGGACTGTGGTGTTCACAGGAGATTCAAACCAACCAGCGGCTCTTCTGATGTATTTATCTCCAGTATTACGAGCGGATTCGGCAACACCGAGGTTGTAGGATTTACTGGCGGCAGCAATGGTCGCTGCAGGATTTGCGAGGAATTCGGCTCTCAATGATGCAATTGACTTGGTGCCAGCTGAGTTATCCCATTCGTAGACTTTGAGACCAGCATGGGTTTTGAAAGGACCAGTTTCACCATTGCTCTTAGGGAGTCTCAGAGTGAGCGCATTGAAAGACGAGCTGATGACAGTCGCGGTTTGGGTTCCCAATTTAGCAGTAATTTGCGATGGGTCCGAAGAGAAACCGGAACCGACGACGGTGATGATTGCTCCTTGAGAAGAGCCTTGGTGCAGGCTCATCGAGGAGATGTTTGGAAGAACGCTGATTTGCGCAAGCTCGCCGGATGGAGTGAAGAAATAGTTTCTTGTTGAGGAAAGAGCGTTTCCGTGAGGATTGACATGGACGGTAATGTTATAGAAGCCAGGAGCGAGGTTGCCGTTGTCACCAGTGTCAAATTTAAAGTCTTGGTAAGAGTATTGGTTGAGTGGGTCTATTTCGTATTCTCCTTCGTCATCACCGACCACCAAAAGAGTTCTCTCTTTGCCGATGGAAACTGAGATTTTCTTTGCATCAGTGGTCAATGGCTGCAGGTTGAGATATCCCAAACCGCTTGGAGTGATGGCTGGTGAGTAGATATAGCCGAGCATTGGGGTAGCTCCTTGCGAGTAGCTGAAACTTGGCGCAGTGGCAGTTTGCTGGCCATCTACATTGATCCAGACGTCACACTTAGTGTATTGGTAGAATGGGCGGGTGACACAAGTGACCATTGTAGTGGTAGTTTGGAATGTATCAGTATCGCAAGGAATTTGGTAGTTACAGAAGAAGACCTGGTTGTTTGCAGCTTCAAGTGAAGAGAAAGCAACACCTCTGTACTGGATAACGGTACCTCCAGCGAGAGAACCGGAATAATGACTCGTTCCTGTCACCCATGGATTCTGAGCTTCTCTATCAGAGGCTCGAACTAAGGAAAATAGTTAGATAAGGTGCTAAAGATTGGTTGGAGTTTACCCGAGGATGAGAACAGGAAGGCGAATAGCAACAGACAAAGTAAGTGAGTGTTTTTCATTTCGAAAAACTTTCAGGTTGTCAGATAAAGGAAAAATCAGATTATAAAGGTTTAAAATTTCGCTGCTTATAACTTAGATTGAGTACAGTGAAAGTTTTAAAAGAACCTTAATTGCTCATTAACAAAACTTGGATATTAATTTTTTATAGGGATTGAGCCCATACCGAAAACTGTGATTGAGTCTAAAATAAATTCATGAGGATTCCGATCTCAGATTCGCGCTGAACCGCAATATAATAGCATAACTGCACATATATTATGAGAGGAGATCAGACTTGTGGAATGCCGGGTTATTAAAACAAACTGGTTGATGATGTGCGCGAGGTTTGCCGCGTTTTTTTTTGAAGATTTCATTTTTCGGAAACGCGGTGCAAGATTAAATTCGGTTACCTTGCCTGGCTCTTCAATTGGTTTCGGTGCGGCGCCTCTATCGTCTAATAGAGAAACAGCTTGTTTTTATTTGTTAGAGTCAAAAAAGCCCGAGTGAATAAAGGCAAATTCTATTTAACTAAAAGCTATTAAAATTGCATAAGCCCGGTTTACTAAGCAAACAAACTCTTCTAGGCTCAGCTCTTAGAACGCTGTTTTTTGGCATCCAAAGCGCTCGCTTTACAAGGTTTAACAAAGACTTAGAGAACAACAAAGGAGATGTAATTCGTATTTATTTATTTAACTGATCTTTCGCAAGAAATTATTCGAAAAACTAATGGAAGCATTTATAAAATTTTTGAGCGAGTACACGGGTCTTTTTCCATGTAATTTTGTATTAGTTCACGAAAAAGCATGTTCGAAACATGCTGCCTCGCGTGTTGCGCGAGAATGTGTGACATCCCGCCCTTATATTCGGTGTCTTATTTTCGATTTGCGAACAATTCGCATTTATTGTTTACTGGCCTTTGATTTATTTTTATTTGCCAAACTGTATGATAAATTCGGTAAATAAAAATTATGAGAAAATTTGAGAGCTTAATATCCTCAAGAGCAAAAATCTATCAAGAGTGGGAGTTTATGTTTGCTGCCAATTCGCAATTTAAGCAGAGATGTTAATTTCCCAGTTTCGTTTTGGAATTATTCAAGACAGCTAACTACAGTACTAAATACTACCATATTCTAAAACTGCCTTGTAATTCGTTATCCAATCTACATCTTAGAAAAAACTCGAAATTTTATTTAAATCGGAAAAATGTATTCTCTAATCAGGGAGTTTTAGACAGAAAACTTTATCAGTACAGAGAGGAATATCAAGTAAAGCGTGTGATACGTGAGAATAATGAGTATTTACCTAAGTTATTGGGAGGATCCTTTGAAAATAAGCGCTAAACATCCAATTGATGAAACTCAGATTTGCTATTAAAATTGACTCAAGCCACGGCTTTAATGTGTACTGACGTCACTGAAATTTATCAAATGCGTACGCATCGCAATAGAGGACTTGAAAGGCAGATCTGGAGCACTCATTGATGTAAAGACTCATTTGGAAGTGGAAGGCGAGCGATTTGATATATGGACTGAAGATCCTTGATGCGATTTGCGCATTTTATACTAAAATTTAATTTCTCCTCATGAAGTTTTTTTTCAGCAGCACCACTTACGAAGAGCGCTCTGGGCATTGTCTTTGTTAAGAAGAAGACAGCATTAGAACTCAATGTTTTCGCTTTTTCAGCATTAGTCTGGATGAGATTCACCATTCCAAGAAGTAGCAGAGCCTTACCCATTATAAACTCACTGATTTGTAGTAAATGTTCCGTAAAAAACAAAAAAGAAAATCTGCACTGTGATGATTATTTGATTACCATTTAGTCTGTAATGTGGGTAGATGGTTTTACTAATCTAAGTTAAATTGCCCTGAAGAATTTACTAATGTAAGAAATAAGGCGGGAATGCGTTATACACGAAAACATCGTTCTTATCCTATCGAATGAAGTGCCGCTGAAGAATTGCACGCTTGATGGCTATCTCTGTCGTTTGATTCAGCTGAAACGATAGAATGAAGGTGCAAATGTCTATTCTTATGCCTATCTTAGACTTCCAAAAAAGAAAAAAATAGTACAGTATATTAGCATCAATAAGTTGGAAGCTGCTGAGCAGACGGAAGAAGTCAACACAAAAACGTGACTGAATAGATGCTAAGAATCAACTATGAATCAAAATTTTTATGGTAGAGTGTAGAGTCGTGTTGAACCTCCTAGAATATTCTCTAAAAGATCTAATTGAAAAAGCTCTAATGATACATTGTCCAGAGACCATGCAGTTGTACTATGCCCACCAATGCGCAATTTCAGTTGAAATTGATGGAAAGCTCTAAAAGAACCCACAAATATTAAGCAAAGGAACTACGAGCAAAACGCTATTGATTAGGATTTTATGTTCATTCAATAGGAAGAAGTGACCCTTTCAAGCCTCAACGTATCTAATCTAGCATCTCTGTTTTGCATTGGGTGGTTTACTCTGAATATATACAGGTAGGTTCCAGTCCTTTAATAATCCTTATTAAATTAATAATGCAACTCAATAATTTTAGAATCTCCCGCTCCTGGAAGTCTCAGCTCGTTTGAATTATCTTCGATAAATTCTAAAACAGCCAGCCTATTTCTCTGCAATTTTATGGTGATGGGGCCACCGAAAGCGAATAGGAGGACAGGCCAGAGTTCAAACAGTGAATCCTCAATCTGATGCGTTTATGTAAAATTGCATTGAAATATTCACTAATTGCTCTGACGAAGCAAAGTGACTGAGATTGCCTGATCGAATGAGTGTTATCTTTCTTTTTTCTGAGTTTTATTGGAATAAAGTTCAATCTCTCTATATGTATGATATATGCTTTTCAAGATGAATATATAAATGGAAATTTTCTTGCATAGCGGCAAGTTGAAAACAATAACAACAGCTCTATGAAGTCTCTTAGCGATTTCTGAGCGAAAACTTTTCAAAATTAAGAGTGAATAATGCGAAGCGGGGATATACCGGTCATTGCGAAATTAAATGAAGGCTGAAATTTTAGAATTTCATGAAAAGTGCTCTATGAGGATGTTATTGATAAAATGCTCTAATCGCAATGCATTTTTTGCATTTGTTATTTTTTTCCTAAAAACTAATATCTCATATTTTCAATGGCATATCTTCTTTGCATAAATTTCTGCGAGATCTTTTTCTTATTGAAAAAGTACTATGACCCTTTTTCGTTTCTAAACAACTTTGCAAAAAGATTTAGAGTCAATGCAGGAATTGCATCACAAAATTTCATAATCGTTTTTCTCTCTAAATTCTCAATTGAATACGCTAGCACATTCATTGCTGATTCAATCGAAGTAATTGATATCATATCAAGCTGCTAAAGGCTTGTAGTAACCAAGTACTTTCTTCGCTAAAAAATTTATTGGAAAAATTCATGAGGAATTCCCTCAAATCCTTCAAGATGAATATCAATATCATCATATCAGTAATTTACTGCTCAAATTGCTGTAAATCTACATAGTAATTAACTTATATGTAAATTAGCAGCTAGCTGTATTTAGAACACAAACGAAGTGTCAATATCAAAAGGAATTATTCCACCTTAGTTTATATAAACGGTGTTCCTTAAATACCTAGCAACGACCGATTAGGCCGTAACAGGGATGAAAGTTTGCAGCTCTATTCTCTTCTTCGATTCAGCGTCTATCTCATCGGAATTTTCCTCTTT
>ENA-UOTX01000848-UOTX01000848.1-compost-metagenome-genome-assembly--contig:-NODE-848-length-28736-cov-12.259116_pt1 | contig 28736 bp, 24 predicted proteins | sample MGYA00238143_ERZ746982 | MGnify/ENA primary metagenome ERZ746982 (study PRJEB28758, sample SAMN06268862) | compost metagenome | isolation source: single cell | place: USA: California, Emeryville, Joint... | reverse complement strand
TACAAATACTCGAAAATATACAAACAAAACCAATGTTCCAATAATTACAGTTGTTGTTGTTAAGACATGATACCGTACTTTAACGAAATTGTAATTACAATCTACTGGCCATGTAACGACAATGTAATCAGCTCTATTGTATCCTGCTTCATCAAGATCTTCCCACCAAAGATCCCTAGGCTGATAATATTTTATTCGTCACTGTTCAGTTGACTCAGAGATTAATTACACCATACCCTCTTTGAATTAACCATTACTTTTTCAGAAATTGCTCCTGATTCTCGCAGCATTGGCATGTGAATAATTTATTTCGCGTATAAAATTATTTGCTCTTCTTAAGTTCATTCATTCAATAATGGAGGTGGCAAATTTTGAGGACAACTACAGCTCAAACGTCTTTGAGTCACGTCAATTCTACTACATCATTGAGAACCCTCTCTACACCAGCGCAGCTCTAACGATTCAAAAAATTTGGCGAGGTTATCAATCCCGAAAGATCTCGACGAAATTCATCAAGAAAATGAAGTATCGAATTCACATCATCACAGAGCTAGTCAAATCAGAAGAAACTTACATCAGTCATCTCAACCTGCTTTTACAAAACTGTTATCATCCTCTTAAACAGCAGATGAAGCTCGCTTCCGAAGGAAATCCGTCTATTATTACCCAATCCCAACTCGAGTCGCTATTTTCTAATATCACGAGTATCTATGAGTTCAACTCGCTGTTCTATGCTGCAATGCTTGAAGAATTCTCTGCTCTTACCCATACCTCAAAATTCTCTCAAGTAATGATCAAATTCGCCGATCGCTTCGAGGTATACTACCCATACACCGCGAATTGCGAAGAGGCGAATAAAACTCTCGAGCAGCTCAGGAAAAACAACAAAAAATTCAACGATTTTTTAGAGGAAATTGAATTTACAGAGAAACTTAAAAACATGGAGCTCTGGTCCTTTTTGATTAAGCCGGTGCAGAGGATAACCAAATACCCTCTCCTGCTTGCTGATCTTCTCAAGCATACTCCTCCAGACCACCCAGATTATGCTGGAGTGGAGGAAGCGCTGGCAGTTTATAAAAAAATCAACGAGGAAAATAATCTCAATATCGAGCGCTACGAAAAACTAATGAAGATGGTCGAGTACCAGGAAACCTATGGCGCACGATTCAATTTGCTGATTTATCGACCAGATAGAACGATATTGGCCGAGACCAACGTCACCTCTCCTCAGAACCCAGACATCGTTTTGAAGATGATCGTATTGACCGATCTTATACTGATTGTGAACACGAACTACGAGCAGAAAGGCAATAATGATATGTATATTGAATTAGGCAGTCATTCTATGGTGAAGGATCTGCCTGACACGAAATATTTTTCGAATCTTTTCAGCATTTCAGGCCTGAACGCAGTAGAAACCTTCATTACCGAAAGCAAAGAGGAGAAGCTGCGTATTTTGAGCCTTATTGATAATTCGATTGTGGAAATTCACAAGAAGGAGATCATGGATCGCTTGGGAGTCAACCCCGAAACGTTGGATGAAGAAAAAATACAGGAGATTTTCCGGGAGATAGAGTATAAAAAAATTGAAGTACATATTGTTGGCACTGAGCAGCACATCAGAGACGGCAAACCTCGCACGTACTATGTCGTGCTGATCTCTTTTTGCTCAACGCAGTTCCACAAATGCTTCAAACGCCACAGCGAATTTTGCCAGCTGTCTAAATCGCTAGCCGAAGCGTTTCCAAAGAAAAAGCTCCCGCGCTGCGAGAAGAAATTCACGCTTCTCAAGAAATTCCGAACAAAAACCGTTGAAATGAGAAAGCTTGTGATTGAGAACCTATTGCAGCTGGCTCTCCAAGATTCTGAAGTCAGAGATTCGAAAATCCTGCAGGATTTTATCAAATTCCCTCCTGGGTTCTTCGAAAAAACGAGGGAAGAATCGAAATCTCCTGAGCGTATGCCTGCGTACCAGAAAGCGCTTTCAGCGCATTTTCCTCCGCTTACAGCTGAGGCGCGTGGAGATAAAGCTAAGACGATTAGTTTAAAAAACGTCAGGTCCGTAGAAGACGCCATGCAGAGATATTCTGCGATGAGTCTTCCAATAGTCAACGTGGAAACGCATCCGGGGAATTTTAGTGGTGGGCACTTATCCAATGAGAATACAGGAGCGCAGCAATCGAATGAGTATATAAATGAAGAAGAGAAAAAACAAGAGCATGAATTTGATCTGAATCCTCAAGCAGGTAAGGATCCGCTGAAATCAAAGTCCAAGCCCAATTCGAGGAAAGTATCAAAACAATTTTTCGATGCTGAAAATTTTAAATATAACTTGGTGGTGCATCTCGTGAACGGAAGGTCGTTCGAGTTTAAGATAGACAACCGTACCAACGCACGGTTCATTTGTAAACAAATCTCGATCCAGCTAAACTTGATCAAAGACGATGATTTTCGACTCTTCATCCTCGAAGGCTCCGATCAAGAGAGGCCGCTTGATGGGGATGAATGCATTACTGATGTGATGAGATTGGAGGAAGAGAAAGACGAGAAGTCTCCAGGCTTTTTTAGGAAGGTGTCGAAATCTGTAATAGGCATGTTCCAGCAGCAACTCCAGCAAAAGCTCATCTTCAAGAAGTACTACTACCTCCCAAAAAAACACGAACGAAAACTGTACCAAGCAGACCCTATGAGACTGAACCTCATCGTTTCGCAATGTCTTCAAGAGGTTAAAGAGTTGCGCTATGATTTCGATCATTCGAAATTTCTGACGGTTATGTGTCTCGGCGCCTACAACCAGCATTCTGATGAAATATTACAATTAGGACCAAACGAATGGTTTAAGTACGTGAAGAAAAAGCACTTTTATGAGTTTCTCCCTGAGGCGATTCTCAAAACGAAACCAAAGGAGTTCTGGAAAAGCGGGGTTGAGTCGTTTTGGCCAAAGATCCTTGACCAGATCGATGAGACTATCAAAAATAACAAGGCGTTTATTGAAGAAAAGGGTGCTAATTCTCTGAGTGATGCAATGAAGGCTGATATGATCAATCCTGTGATTCTGGTCAAGAATTTGATACTGAACCTCATGTGGTCACATCGCTGCTTTGGAATGAACTTATACGAAGCTAGAGTTTATAATCCAGATGAAGAAACATTGCAGCAGAAGTGGCCCACAGGTAAGTTTATATTGGGAGTCAAGTATGGGGAGATTCTTGCGCTTTCGATGTCGAAATCGAAGTATTATTTATCGCATAAGTTGAGTGAGATTGTCGATATCAAGTACTATCCAGTGGCGATTAAGCTTTTCTTCAAGGACTATGAAATTAGGCTTGACACAAAGAAGAGCTTCGAGATACATCAGCTTATTGTAGCTTACCAAAAATTAGAAGAAGCGCTCTCCACTGAGGAAGAGTTTCCTCAGAAAGCTACTAAAGATAATTAAAAGACTATGGTTTTTAGTATTGATTCTAATCGAGTGGAATATTATCTATTATTAGTTATAGATAAAAATGTTTCAAATGTGGTCATCTTTCAACATTGTTTGTTGATTTATGGAATTGTTACTTAATCACAAATTCTCTAGCAATCTTTTATCTAACAGTTAAAAGAAAAACATATTTCTCTATTTCTCAGAGCTGTAAAGAAAGAAATTTAAGGCTTTTAAAGAAATATGGTGATTAATAATTTTGTGAAAAAATAGCTGAAAAAGATAAATCTCTATATAATAATACGATTGAGATAAATATTCAATTTCTGCGTAATTGTAGTAAACTCGAGCATGAAGGCCTTTGGTATCCTAATTCCTATAGCTAATGACTTACGAGATTACTCCTAGTGTCCAATCATTTCTTTGTAAGGAAGGTAGGATCCTAAAGGCGGTGTGTTATCAAATTCAACAAAATTTGTATATTCATTTTATTGTTATAATAGGCGTTCTTGAATGCTGCTTCATTCAAAAATTCTGCTCGAAGCGGCAGAATTCCCAGCTCATCCCAGCTCTTATACAGCGAAGTTATTAAATCCACAACAGACTGAGCATTTTCATTCTCGTTTTGATATTCCTGTGCCAGAGCTTTGAACACCAACTGTAATTGAGCTGCACTGATGTGACTTTCATGACCTCTGAAAAACTAACAGCAAAAAGAAAAGTTAACAAATGCTCTTTTCATGCATTATCTTTACTTTCAATACGATATTCGTTAATTCAGGTCTCGGTAATTCATAGTTCAATATTCCTCTATTAAAGAGCAAAAACGTCTCCCAATTGACCTTGAATAGCTCCTGCTTGTAGTCGATGTTCAGCGCTTGGAGAATGCGTTCTGAAACGCCTTTATTCCTGAATATATCTTGGTAGTAGTCTTTCATAACGCAGATATATATCCATCTTGTTTTCAGAAAATCTTGCATTTCTAAAGAAAACAACCAAAGGTCTGAATACAGAACAAATAAGCTAAATTACCTGTGATATTTGAAGGCAAGGTGATTATTTCTTCTGGTTTAAGGGTTTGTTTTATATGTTGTATTCGCTTAACAAGTTGCTGCCTTTCGCTATTATCAGACGGCTCTTTGACATCAAACGACTCTAATTGTTTCGATACCGTTACCAGCTGTACGAAATCCTCAAAGTAATTCATTATTCCGCTCTGGTCATATGAAAATTGAGTTGCAATTGAGACTTTTTGGACCTTTTTTTGGGGTTTTTTCATTACAAATAAATTATTTTCATCTTGGTCGATATAGTCGAAAGGAGTCGTGATTTTTGCTTGAGAAGCTTGCACTACAAGCTTCGGGACAGGCTTTGGGAGTGTCATTCGTTTGGGAGGACCTCCCTTGAGTGAGTCGAATGGAGCGAGCCAATCTGGCTTCGGACCGGGAGTGACATAATGCACCTTTTCGCTATACATTTCGTTTATTTTACGGCGTCTTTCCTTGTAAGACTCAAGGAATTTCAGCCTGTCCTGATACGAATTAATCGTTCTGAGAGCGGAATCGACATAGTCTTCCTTGGCTTCAGTCTTGACGAGTTTGAGATCAGAAATAGCTCGATAAGTAGTACCAAAAGAGCGAAGGGTACCAGTAGACATAGGGTCCTTCACATCCAAATTTTTAGTTCTTTCATTACTTGCGTTCGGCGTAGCCGAATAGTATTTCAAAGCTTCCGTAGAGGCTCCTGCTCTTCCAAACTTTGCCTGGGTTGGGGTGATATGCCTGGTTAGTTCCTTAGCTGAGTAGTTTGTTTTGTCTAATTTTAATGTGGACTCTTTGGGGTCCTTTGCAGCTTTGTTAGGATCGAAAATTTCATCAGATATGCGTGCAGAATATTGAAGATTAATGGGATCATGAGGATTTTTCGATTGATTTGCATCAGTTTCTTGTTTTCTTGCTGAGTTATTTGACGCATTTCGAGAAATGTCAGATTTCTTGATTGAAGGCAATTTGATGAGATCAGAATCGAAATGAGCGTTCTGCGCCCTCTGTTCTTTCAGCCGCTTGAAGGCAATAGGGGAAAGGATGGCGTTGAATAATTGACTTCTGTCGATGTTCATAGTGCGAATCGGAGATAAAATTTATTAAAAACTACTCAACCTTCGCAGCACGACAACTAAGCGGTTTCTTTTCAGAATATTAAATAGCTTGATCAAGAGAAAATTGAAAATTGAGACCCTTGAGATTTGACTGGTCTTATGTGTTTCACAAGTGATTTTGAAGTTACAGCTGTTTTTTTTAAGATATGTATTGAGCAAGCACATACATATTGTAATATATTTAAAAATACATTCAAAGTAGGCACTTGGTAGAAACCTAAAAAATATTAAAACGCAACCAACAAGAGTTTTTTGTCTTTTTGAATTACACGAAAGATGTTCAAATAGCTCCGAGCAGCAATAACAACATCTAAGAATTAAATTCACTTAGGCTATGGAATCCAAGCTGAATCAGCTGAGTGCTTAACAAAGTTGGCTGGTACCAACTCTGAAGGTACTGTTTGATATCATCCACGTGATCGTTTCCCTTATAATAGCACAAATGATCTGCCAGAGCGATCACAAGGACATTTTGATCGACGGAATAAAAGTACGAAGGGAACGTTCCTAGCTCTATTCTACTGTACTCGCATTGCAGCTCACTCGAAAAGACCCCTTCTTCCAACAAATTCAGGTTATCTTGATAGAAACTAGCTGCGTTCTGACCGGCAGATTGGTCTCGGAGAGAGATAACTATTATCTTGATTACAGCACTAGGTTCATGGCTCTTTATCACTACATGGAAGGAATATTCTACGTCATTTTGTATCGAAAAGACGAGAGATTGCGCTGCCTTGCTCATGCACCAGAGTCCGAATATGGCAATTAGGCTGTCTTCGTTATAATACTTATGAGAGCGCTCTACAATCGTGTCTTGGATTTGAATGAACCGGTTTTCTATGAGCGTCTGGACGACTCTGGCAGATTCAGGGACCTCGCGGAAGCAGACTCTGAGATCCGCGAAGAAGAGAGACAATATCGAGTTCTCGCTCACTACAAACCATTGATCGACAGAAGTTTTGTATTTCCGCAGATACAACACCACCATGAAATCAAACAGCACTTTGACTGCTTGGAACGTGAAATGCTTGAGATACATCAAGTGAGAAATTACCGTCACTTTATAATTGCTTTTATTCTTCGGAAGGGCTTTCTGCACTTGCTCGACGCTTTTCAAGATGCCTGAAGGGATTTTGTCTGCTTTCTGATTCTGTCCCTCAGTCGTAATCCTCAAGATGAAAACTGTTCCATCAGGCTCGATGATATTACAAAGATTCGGATTGCCTGCATCGCATTGAGGGTTCACGAGAACCACTGTGACTGGATCAGCAGGGAACTTGATATCTTGCATGTTGACTTTGAAAGCCGCATCATTTTTCCCACTGGGGATCATATTCACCACAATAAACTTATTTCCATGCGTGAGATCAACTAACCAACGCAGCGTATCAGGCTGGTTAAGCGAAAGAATCGAAATCGTGTTATAAGTCTCCTCGATCAGCTGAACGCCCTTCGGAGCCGACACTTTCACAGTCTTTGAGACATCGATATCGATATCCTTTCTCGGACGAACCGCCGCTTGGTTGAAAGAGCGAATCCTCTCCAGCGTTAGGCTGAAATATTTGTATTGAATCGCCGGACTCAATCGGCAAATGCTCAGAATATGGTTTATCTGGAGGCCTTCATTGACTAGAATGCTTATCAAGCAATAGACCAGAGTCTTGTCCATCAGCAGCAAGCTAGCCTCGCCCTTCGATTTCTTCATTTGGTAGAAACTGAACCGAAGCCTCTTCAACGCGTGCTCTCTTTCGGCAAAAAACGCCTTGATAATGCTTCGTACCTGCATTACGTGCAAGTACGTGTCGCCGAAAACGTAAAAATTCTGGAGATTCATGTTGCCGGGTTGGTCATTCGAATTGTTTTTCAGAATCATCAATGGCGCTTGAGTATAATGCTTATATTCGAAGTACACCAGGATAAAGTCATAACTGCGCAGCTTCTCGTTGTAGATTCGACCAAACAGCGTAATGCTCTTCAGTTTTTGGCTGTTAGACTGGAGATTATCAATGAAACATAACGAGAGATATTTCTGTATCTTATTAGAAAACCCGTCCAGGTTCAGGAACTCCTCCATGATAAAGAGATTAGAAAACCGATTCGCGTAGAGCTGGTAGACATGCAGGAGACTGCGGATTTGCTCGAGTCCATAAGCAGAAGTAAACGATTTCTGGAGGAAAACGCACAGCAAATGTTTGAGGTTCTCTACGGAAATGACGTCTGTATCTTCCGTGTTAGCATCTTCGTTGAGTATACCAATATAAGGGAAGTAAAAGTTTTTAAATCCTTGCAGTTCGACCCCTTCCATGCTGGAGGGATACTTCAGAATAATATAGTCCTGCTTGAATTGTGACATTTTATGCTTCAACGTGCTCTTCATTGTAATTATTTTCTTAATAAACTTAACAAAATCATTTATCAAATCATTGAGAGTTGAGAGGTCGACATTTTGGGTCTCCAACGCGACAAATCTTCGTGTCTTTGCCTCGAAATCGATACGAATTGCTACGAGGTTAAAGAGGCTCGGGGCTGGCACGAAAATGAAGACTATTCCTTTAGTTATCTCTGGATTGTAAGCTGAAAGGAGCTTTTGCATGGGAGATCCAGCGATTTCTTTAGGGTCAGTGCGATTTTTTTGGGAGATTACAAACTCTTTGAAAAGCTCAAGAGAATCGTTTTTGTCGAGGAAGACGTAGTCGTTGAGTCCCGAGACCTGCTTTAACGTCTTGCAATCGTTGAGAAGCTTGCATTGAGTTAATTCGAGCAGCTTCTCAAAGACTTCATTGTCTGAGTTCTCCCAAATGGAGTCCGATTCAGTTAAATCTATGAAATCGATGTCTTCAAAGCATTCAATGGACGTCACCTTGCCAGCCTTGAGACCGAAATTCTCCTGATGCTGTAGGTATTCTATCGACGCGTCTTCCTTGATCCTCTGAATCGGAGTGCTCTTCACCGAATCGATATGCTTGCTTGCCAACATGCTCTCTCTTCGGTTGTATGTCGGCTCGAAATACCCTTCTTGAAGGCCGTTAGCCTCGGATTCAATCACTGAGAGCTCTGCGAGGAAACGAAGCGTAAAAGACACAAATGATCCAATATCGATTTCCAATATCATGCTCTTGGCGTCAGACGGGTTCGAATCTTGTGTCTTCGCGAAGAAATCAACCAATTTGAAAAAGAAAAAGATTATATTGGCCTCTTCCTTAGGAAACTCTAAATTCCTTGGGAAGAAGCTCAACTTCCCCTCTAACACTTTTTTATCCTTTATCAACTCCTCGTTAGTAATAAACAAAAGATTCTCTATTTCTTCAACTTCCGGCACCTTTTGCTCCTCTTCACCATTGTTATCCTCCATCCGAAGCAGGCAGGCATTGTTGACTTTAATGAACCCAGCCTCTTTTGATGCGATATAGCTTTCATATTTCTCTGCATCCAGAATATGTATTTTCTTAGGCAGCGTCGCATGCTTCACTATTGTGAGTATCTCGCTCAAAATTACCTCCAGTGTATATGCAGCTTTATTTTTCATGAAAAACTCATCTAACGTCCGCTTAGTGGACAACTTCTCCTTGTTATTTGTCGTTTCTTCAATAAACTTGCTAATTACAGCCGTTTCAGCTTTGGCTATCGCCTGCTCGTCCAATATGCTATCCAATTTCTTTTGAAGCGACTCTCTTTCTTTCGGATACTTCTTTAAAAAAAACTCATCAATGGCGTTGTTAGTGACCTCATTCACTGTGGCATCCTGCGCGCCCTCATTATTGCTATAAAACGTCAATTTAGCCAGGATTCTGCCAGCCTGATCAGACGCATCGTTCAGAGCTTCACTATAATACGTCTCAACCAGATGCTTCAAATTGAATTTCACAGATTCGATTTTCTTCTGCAACGAAAGGCTCGCTTTTTCCTCAAATCCCTGCACGATTTCTTTCAAATCACTATCAGATATCCGCTTATTCGCGAGTTTCTCAATTTGCGGTGTAATCTCGGGGTTGGATATGAAGATAAAGCCGGAATCAAGCTCTTGGTCTTGATATTCTACCATTAGCTTAGTGTCAAGGTAGATTTTGCTGACGAAATTATGTTTGGCGATTGCAAGGAGGTTTCGGTTGAACTCGATAAAGTATTGGTTAATCGTTGCAGCGATATCTCTCAGTGTTGCATTGTAATCGAGCAGATTTTCGTTTTCTTTGAATGTGGAATTAAGAGTAGCAATCAAACCGTAGACTAATATGACCTGCGCGCAACGATCTTTTATGAATTTTGTAAATTTAACATGATATCTTTGTAATCGTGTGCTGTCTATCCAGTTCAGAATGTGAGTTGTCAGCTCCGAGGGAATTTTATCAATTTCTTTTTTTAATTCGTACCATTCGATAGTGGATTGACACAAAGCCGACGTTCTTAAATCAGGTGAGTAGTCAACAGGGCTGATCTTGATCCGTGGAAGTGGAATCGAGTGGGATTCTGGTTTGGTATCAATAATGTCGTTCATTTGGTAAGTGTGATACACTTTTTAGTGGTCCTGAATTTATTTAACTACGCAATCAGAAATTTCGCTTTTGTGAAATCTTTCTTTTCTTAAAGAACTTCAATAATTTGAATATGCACATTTATTGTTTGGGATCTCAATTAAATTGGATTGATACCAACTTTTTGGCAATCTCGGAAAATAGCAGCGATTCGCGCCATTGAGTAGTAAACTTACTGGATTTATTTATAAAAGGAGAGAAATGACTCTTCAACTTCATATAATTACTTTCTGCAAATTTCTTGGTAAATCAGAAATCTATGAGTTTCATGGAAGAAATAACATTGGGCTCTACCAAATATTTTGCAATTTACAATTTGATTCTGACATTTGCTGCTGCAAATGTCAGTAAATGATTGAAAAGTATAATTTTAATAGATTTGTGAGCAAACTATTCTCAAGATGTAATCTGGAGATGCAGCTAAGGGCTGAATCTAAAAATTACCTTCAAACTCAATGTTGATTTTTTAATTTTTTTTTTTATAGTTGATGGGTATCTGTGTGTGCGTGTCCCTTTCTCTCAAAGATTTAATAGCACGAGCAGAATAAGTGAGCCAATGTTATCTCGATACCTTCTTTGATAAAGTGATTGTTGCCTAAATACCACCTTAGGATTCGCTAGCTTGCGAAGACGCTCTGAGTTTTAGAAAATATTGACTATGATTCAGGAGCTTTGGCTTTGATTCTTATCGGAATTATTTAAGTATTGAGATTATTACTCAATCAAGTTTAATCATCAAAAATTACTCATCGTTTAATTTGTTAAATCAAGAACAAAAATAAAGAACTTCAAAGACCGCATGCAAGGGAAAAAAGAAGAAAAAACAAACTACTCAACCATAAAAATAGCTGACGACTGTGTGCTGACCCAAGAGAATGTCGAACCAGAGGTATTCAAGTTGCTAAAATCATATTTTAAGAAACCCGAAAACGTTCCCGATATCATTTTAAACAACACAAGGAGCTCAGCGACGAGGTAGTAATCGCAATCAGCAGGAACCCAACCTAGACAAACCTCACCACTCTCAATTTAAAAGCCAACCGGTTCGGTGACGACGGAGCAATTGCAATCGGAAAGAACACAACCTGGACGGTCCTTGCAATCTTGACTTGCACTTCAACGCTATCGGCTACGAAGGAGCAATTACAATCGGAAAGAACACCACCTGGAAGAAACTTATCACTCTCAATGTATCATACAATAAGATCGGTGACAAGGGAACAACAGCCATCGGCGAGAACACTACTTGCACAAAACTTACCACTCTCAATTTATCAGCCAATAAGATTGGCCCAGAAGGAGCAAGCGCAATTAGCAAGAACACGACATGGTCCAAGCTTACCACTCTTGATTTATCCTTCAACCAGATCGGCGCAGAAGGCGCAAATGCAATCGGCGAGAACACAACCTTGACGAATCTTACCGCTCTCAATTTATCAGATAACAAGTTCAAAGGCGAGGGAGCGGTTGCGCTCAGCAAGAATACCACCTGGACAAAACTTACCTCTCTTGATTTATCCTACAACGAAATAGGTGCGGAAGGTGAAAGTGCGGTAAAAGCAAGATGGCCTGAAGCATTAAATCCAGTTGATGAGCGTGGGGAAGTTGACTATGATAATCGATAGACATTCAGTATTTCTCAGGTCCTTAAGGTAATTTTATTCATAATTTTATAAAGTAAGAGCACAAATCCATTAAAATTTAGAGTCGCTTTATGGTAATTTATAAAAAAAATCAATATGATATAAATCTTGAGATATAAAAGATAATCATTATTCTAGTTGTAACATCTAAGAACTGCATATAAAACTCTCATGAATTGTAAATCATCTCTAAGAAAAGAAATGGGAAAAATAAGTTTGAATGCTTTTTTCAGTTTTTCTTAACGACTTCACAAATAATACAGAGATTAGAGTCATCTTTAATATTTCAGCTTCATTTTGTAATAACAGAACGCGAAAACGTAATATAAATCGTAGAATGATAGATAAATACTTGCAAATTGTTCAAATAAGCCCACCTCTGTACTAAACGAATGATGTTTGTTCTTAGAGAAAAGAAAAATAAATGAATAAATTTCTGACTCACAGCTTCGGGCGTTGCGACTGTGCCTTCTTCTCAGCTTCCGCTTTCATCGCTTGTCGCCTAAACGGCTTCAAAAAATCGTTGAGCTGATCGATTTCCCCTTGGCTGAGGCGAGGGAATTTGTGTCCTTCACTATGCACTATCACAAATGGATTCAAAAAACTTGAGGAGTTCAGGATATTCGCCCCAAAGAGCAACTCATCTCGAGTACCCACAACATGAATAGAAGGCGTCTTTAGCACTTTTGGAATATGCTTATCATAATTGATTGATATAAACATCGCGAACTTAATAGGTTGGTCCAGTTGGATCTCACCGCCTTCAAGCTTTTCTAAAAACTGAAGAACCACAAACCCTGCTAATGAGAAACCCATGATCCCATCGAAAGGCCCAAACTCCTTGATATATCTGACAAGCGCGTTCACTGATTCTGAAAAGTCTGGTTTTTTGGTCACCAATAAGTCCTCAGTTATCGCGTCCTTCCAGCTTTTGAATTTGTTATCAGGTGTGTACTGTTTAACCTTCTCATCGAGGATGTAAGAAGGAGGGACGTCATAGGGAGCCTCTAGATAGTGCAAATCTAGATATGGAAGCGCTTTTTTGAGTCCGGCGGTTTGAAACTCCATGAATTTAGGGCTGATGCCCCAGCCATGCAAGCAGATTACTTTTAACATGCTGTCGTTCAGTAGTGAATGGTCTGGTAGGAATTCGCTTTGCTATTTAACAATTATTTGAGCGAATTAAGGACTTTATATATGACTTCATACAGACGAAATTTTTTTGTTTCTGAGTCGTCATCACCGTAAGCAATAAATTTTAAAGAGTTCTTTCCTTTCTCAATTTTCTATTTCAACGTTATCATGGAGAACCAGGGGTTCGAAGTTCAAAAATTGGAGAGATAAGAGAGTGGCGCGATTATTTGATGAAAGCGGTGGTGTTATTTTGATAGTATTAATGAAAATTTCTATTTTTTCGGTATGTTTCTTTGTCTTTGGCAGAAATCTGTCTCATAACTACGGCCGAACTGGGCACCACACTTTATATTATATTTTATTACTACTTTTTGTATTCAAAGCTTTCTCATCTATTGGTACCATGATATTTCTAAAAATAGTAAATGGATTCCATGTCTGATGAAGATGGATCCTTAGGGCTCTCCCAACTAAGACTGCTATCGGCGATAAATGCTATTGATGATATCAACATTCATGATTGCCGAAATCGATATTCTCGGGTGCATTTGAATGACATTTTATCACAATGAGATGTCCAAATAGTAATGTTACAAATTTTCTTCAGCTGTCTGTTGGAACATTTCGTGGGTATAGCTCGTATTGTAACTTTCTAAGTATTCAAATATTATTATTTTGAAAGTTCATCCAATTTTAGGTAAATGATTCCTTTGGTGGTGACCTATGATGCTGGATCGACGGTAAAGGAGCTTCTGAATGTGCTTCAACCTTCAACTCTATAATGCCACATATTACAAACCCCCAATCTGGAGTTCATGATGTTCAGTCATTCAGGCTATCCCTTGCTTTGAATTTCCCATAAATTAGCTCATTTACTCCCAAGGCGTGACTCCTTAATGTAAAACTACTTAATAAAATTTTATTTCTATTCAGCAGACCCCATATCGAACCCAGAATACTGTAGAATCAAAATCACATACTCACCAAAGCCTCATAGACCCACTTCTAATCCCAACCACTCAGTATTTTTGTTGAAGGTGAGATCTATCATTCCAACCATACAATTCCTCAGCATCACAATGAGCTCAAAAAAATCGCACTCGAACAATCTTTGGTCCTTTATTAATTCGTCATAGAAATCTCTAACTCAATGAATCATTTTTCGGCTGATAAAAGTAAATCAAACGCTAATTGATTACGATATTGAAACATTACATATTGACTTCCTTATTAGAGCGGGACTGACCAGAATTGATCGGAGGAATTAACTGAATAGTTTCCTTGTAGGAAAAAGTCAACCACAGCAGGAATATCTCTTGCTTTAAAAGCTGCTGATCGACCACTAAGAATATAACACCAAAATCCACACACAAAAACAACTCCAACTCACTTTATATTCACAATGGGTCTATTCGTCTCAAGAATCATTTCTTCTATGTTTTCCAAGAAAACAGGTACCACCAAGATGCTGATGCTTGGTTTGGACGGCGCTGGCAAAACGACCATTCTCTATCAAATGAAGCTTAACGAATATCTTTCAACAGTTCCCACGATCGGCTTTAACGTTGAAGAGCTCAACTACAAGAACTTGAGAATGACCATCTGGGATATCGGTGGTCAAGGTTCAATCAGAAAGCTTTGGAGACATTATTACGAGAAGAGCGAAGCTGTTATTTTCGTTGTCGACTGCTCTGATAAAGAGCGCCTTGAGCTCGCTAGAGAGGAGCTTCACAACATGATGTCGGATCCAAGCCTCTTCGGGGCCAAGCTTCTTGTTTTTGCAAATAAAATGGATATCGCTGACATTTCAGTCAAAGAGCTCACTTTCAAACTCGAACTTGACAAACTTAAGGTTGACTGCCATATTCAAGGAGCTATTGCTATGAACGGTGAAGGCCTTTATGATGGATTTGATTGGCTTTCTAAAGCAATGAAAAGCAAAAAATGAATCTAAAATATTTAATTTTTATCTGTGCATTGTATATACCCCTCTGGTTTGTGTTTTATTGAGACTGTATTATATACATACATCTATTCTGATCTTCTCACTTATTAACATATGTGAAAGAGAAATCTGTCTTGAACAATAGAGAGATTGTCTTTGGAGGGGATGTTCATAGAATCAACGGATATTTCCTCAGAAAGAAAAGCTTTCAATTTCACAAAACGAATTTATTACTAAAAAAAAAGAAGCCATATATTAGAAAACTTGTTACTTATTAGGCTGCATGGCGTAACATATGGCCAACATCTTGAATACTATGATCAAAATTGATAGCATATTCAAGAAGGCTTTTGCATTCAGTTTTTATCATTGATTCTGAATTTGTTGCTACATAAATATTTAACTTCATGATTTTGAGGGAAGATACCCCAGCCCGTCGATTCGAGTTTGCAGCTATAAATAATTCGAGATATTTGATTTTCTGATAGAAAGTATTTGTTAAATTTCAATAAAATCAAAAGATGGAAGTTGAGAACTCGCCTACTAAGTCCATTAGCAGCGATTTCGACTGCGGTATTTGTCTCTTTTTAATGGCAGAGCCGGCAACAATTCCCTGCGGTCATAAATTCTGTCTGACCTGCATTGAACAGGTCCTAATCTATAAATCTGCATGTCCTTTTTGCAGAGCTGAAATCTCAAAGAATTTCAAACCTACAATCGACTTGAAGTTACAAGAGATTATCGAAGCTTCAAATAAAGAAGGTTTTCTCAAGCGAAAAAAAGATTTGGAGAAGCTCAGGATTCAAAACGAGAAAAATTACAAGCTGAGGATAGTCTACGGAAACGACCATCAAAGGATTCATGCTGCGCCTGGTCAAAACAGTCATAATTGGTGCGCTTATGTGAGATTGGCTGACCCAAATGAAGATATCTCAAAATATATCTCGAAAGTTACATTCATGCTTCACCCGACTTTCGTCAACCCTAAAATAGTGAAAACGACACCTCCATTTGAAATCAGCTGTACTGGCTGGGGTATATTCCTGATTCCGATTACAATTGAATGGAATAAGGAATTGGGGTTGGAAAATACGAAAGTGAATCACATGCTGAGCTTTGCTGAGAATGGCGATCGTAGCACATTTGAAGTGGTTATTGATAAAACGTTGATCAAGTAAATCTGCGTAGTCCAGTTATGTTGTTAGAGTTAGGGGAGTACTGAGGAGATAGTGATAGTCTGATATATACAATTATCTTATTTGATGGTTTACATTTAGCCTATTTGTCTGTATTCGATCACTTTTTATTTGCATGCGAAGATATCTGCACGGAGGATATTTTTATCATAAATTTTTTCACTTGAATGTCATGCCTTCGCATTTGAATTCTCCATAGAATTCTACATGAGGTCATAAGCAGCGCTAGCCTTACAGAGAGACATAATAGCACCAATGAATCGTATTGGATAAGTCACTCATATTTGATGATTCTCAATAATGAAAGATTTTAGATTGAGTTCAAAACATCGTGGATTCATCAAAAAAGCAGCTAATTTTCAAATCTGAAATAAACTGAATAAAATTTTCAAAATATTTGCGTGAATGTCAGACAAATTCCATCACAAAATACCACTAGAACTCAAAGTCGAGAAGTTTTTTGAGCACGATAGCGAATTATCTGACTCCGATGAAAGTTTGGAAAGAACACGATCTTCATCTCACTCAAAGCGCAAAGGAAACCACCAAAACGGAAATGACAAAACAATTGTACACAAACGAACCGTAAAGAAACTCAGACCAAGGGAAATCAGCCATAGTGATTCAAGAACAAGCACTCGGAACCTCAATTCTAAAGAAAGGATATCTATTCCAATAGAAAGAGACAGTTTCCGTATGACAAGTCCTCACTCCATTGGGTCTCCTTCTAACGTGGCAAGCATGAAGGATAATTATGCTCTCAGGATGAAAATTGCTGAACTTGGGAAAACTTTGAGCAAAAAGAACCGTCAGATTAGGAAGTTGTATGATGATATCTATGCTGAAAAAGAAGAAATAAGGCAGTTGACAATAACCGCCGACGCACTATCGCGAAAAAGCAGTCAGATTGAAATCGTTCAAGACAAACTGAGCTATATGCAGAAAAAGGAGCTGCAGTTGATGCATGAGCTTACTTCTCAGCAGAAAATGACTAAAAATGCGCTTTCTAAGCTCCAGGAATTGCAAGAGCTGTCTTTGAAAGAAATCGAAACTGCAAAGAACTATTACAAGGATTTCTATGCGCAACAAACTGAGGAAATCAAGGCACAGTTAGAGAATAAGATCGCAATGCTTACCAAGGAAAAAGAGGCTCTGCTATCAACGATAAAAACTGTCGAAACAACTAAAGAGCGAGAAAAAACTAATGAAGTTAGTCTGCTAAACGAAAAAATAGAGAGCTTGAAAGATGAACTTGAGGCGACGAGGGCAGAAAATAGTGAGCTAGCATTAAAGTTGGATGAACAGGAGGAAGCGCATGCTGTTGAAAAAGAAGCTTTAGAGGCTAGAATTGAGGAATTGCTGCATAATAATAAACTCCAAAGAAGTCATGAGAAAGAGAATCACGCGCGCGACGTAAAAGAAAAAGAAAAACTGTATGAGAAAATCGATAGCCTTGAAAACCAGTTGCTACAAAAAAACAAAAGTATTGTGTCTCGGGACAAAGAGTATAAAGATCAACTGGAACTGATCAATAGCAAACTTGATGCTTTTCAGAAGGAGGTAAAGAAGGTCGGAGAGTATGAAATGAAGATAGAAACTCTACAGCAAGAGCTGCTTGCGAAAGAGGATGAACTTGAGCTCGCAAGGCAATATTACAGAGAGAAGCTTACCGAGAATAAAAAAGCTCAGAACCAGCAAAAACTGGAATGGTCGACGATTTATAGCGAACTCTTGGAGGAGATAAAAAATCTACAATCTGAAAATGAGCTGTTAGACTCAGAGAATAGGAAACTTTTGGCTTCAATCACCAACTATCAGCGAAAATGTTGAATGAGTATGCATTAATTAAATATCCGCCCTAGATGGCGATTTTTAAGTGTAAACCAAACCATATGATTAAATTTTATGTGTGAATTGTATGTCCAATCTTCTAATGAGTACTAATAAGAGTTTTTGCTCAATTAACCCTCCACTGAGGCAAAAGAGTTGAATTAAGCTAAATTTCATAGGCAATGTTAGAAAAAGAGGGTTTGGGATGGTACTTGGAGTTGAATGGTAAGAAAATACTGTCTTACTAGCTATGATTGTATTATAATTCTAAGTGACACGCACGAAACATGAAAAAATATTGTATTTGAATCACTATTATGAAGACACCAGTCCAGCAGGCATAGTAGAAGTAATTGAATCGAGGGTTTGGAATCCAAGCTCTTCTGGTGGAATACCGAACTCTTCGAGCTTTGCCTCGTATACTCTGATAGCATCGTTGTATGCCTAGAAAATTCGAGAAAGGTAAGCCACAACCGACCAAATTCAATTCAATTACCTTTGTAGCATGATGAATCGAATATTTCAAATTCTTGATTAACGTATTCTTTGACTCGATAGAAGCCTGGATCTTGCCGAGAAGCTGGCCTAACACATTAGAATCAACATCTGACCTTTGAACAAGCTCTTGAAGTTGTTGCTCCTATAAACCAAAGAGATAAATCTCCTCTGAAACCTCCTAATAGTTTACCTTCTGATCGAGGTGACTCTGCAACGTCGAAAGTCTTTCGCTGAGAATGATATTCTTAATTTCAGCATGCTCTTTAACCTCTTCCGTAATTCTATCGAATCTCATCTCAAGCTCATCCTTCTCTTGTTTCACCTGCATAACATTTATCAGTTTTCTAGAAAAAAGCATTTATCGCTTACCTTAGCAAATCTCGCGAACAGATCATCTCTTTCCTTGGTTAATTTAGAGATTTTGTCTCTCAATGTGATATATTTCGTTTTCAAATTCGCAAGGGACATTTTATCCTTCTCATGCTGCTTTAACTCAGCTTTCAGCTTGTCACGCTTTGCCTTTGCTTCCTCTAAAGGTTTCTGTAGATCTTTGTTTTTTGCTCGGGTTTCTTCGATCAATTTCTTATAAAGCGTCAGCTTTTGCTGAATGGAGTTTATTTCCTGTTTCTGAGCTTTGATCAAATTCAAATTCTCAGCAGTGATCTCATTATAGTATGATTTCAGCTCCGCAAACGCCTTATCATGATTCGTCATCAGCTCATTTATATGCAGGTTCTTTCTCTCCTCGATTTCGTGAATTTCTACCTTCAATTTCAACTCCAAATCCTCCTTTAGCTTTGCGAGCTTCTTCTCATACTCACGGATGAGATCCTCGAGTCTTTTATTAAAATTTTCTCTGAGTTTATCAAGACGCTTCTGATCTGCTGCAACCTTGTTCTTGACCTCGGTCTGCTGAGTTTTCTCATCCTCAATGATGTCCTGCTTAAGCTCCTGTTTTTTATTCTTCATTGACTCAAGCCAATTCTTATGATAGATCTCCTCGTCAGTGTTATACTGCTCGCCCTTGTGGTTAATCTCGCGGTTGGCCGCTTTCTGGTCGTATTCTAAATGCTTAACTCGCTGTAAGAAGGCCTTAACTTCAACGCGATGATCTTCTTCGAGCTTTTCTGCTTCAGTTTCCTTATTCATGATCTTTTTCTGAAGCTCATCGATCTCTTTTTGGGTGTTATTGTAGAAATTCTCGACCATATCTCGATCGCTTTGGATGTAGTTGCGTTTAGATAGAATATCGGCAAGTTTATCTCGCATTTGAGGGAGCAAGGCCTTGAGAGTGGCACCGTCCATGGTTGTAAACTCATCGGTTGGAGATACCTAAAAGAGGATAAGAGATATAGCGGCAAGATTGTGAATACGGCTCTCGGGTTCTTAGGTCTTTTTGGTGGCATGCGTAAAACTTATTGTTATGCTTTGGCTTTTTAATAAAATGTTTTGAAATAAAGGGGTTTCAAAATAGAAATAACTTCTGATTATTCAAATCTTAATTCGTATGAAACAATGCTTCAGACTCTTGAGGGTTTTATTTCACTGGCACTGCTGTTTAAGAATGGGGAGTTAATATTTAATTTCATTGCTGCTGTGATGATTCATTAAACAATAGGATAGGTTTTAGAATTTGCATTAAGAACGAATGATATCGCTTAGCTTTGCTAAATGGGGCACATAGTGACTAATGTTTTTAAAATTTTTGAATTGATTTATGTGTGTCTTAATTTAAGTGAAATTGAGAGATCGACAATTAATACGCTTGCAACTTAAACCCTTATTTTTTATAAAATTTCCCGTGTCAATACTTGTTAATTACCGCTACGATGATTATGTTAATTTATTGGAATAAGAACTCTTTATCACACTCGCATTTGGCACATTAGCAGCTAAAGCTGAATGCATAGCCTAGCTTTGTCGGTATAGAAGTTATATTGCAAGTTCGGCTTTCTATTACGAATTGATAAGGAGTTTTTATCTTGTGAAATTAATTAAGATTATTAAAAATCATTTAAGATTTACTTCAAATAGTGTTAATTGATAATTTATGAACCCTTGAAAAATTACAATTTCAATTCGCTTTTTGAAAGATGGGTTGAGATCGACAGAGCTAAGTAAGCTTTTTCTTTCTCTTGACAGGTTTTGAGAGTGTGTCTCAAGCAAAAGTGAATTTGGCTCGAGTGATTGCTGAGTAAAATTGCGAAAATACAATGAAACACTTATGATATTTGCATAAAGAAGTAAAGCGAAATTACAATGGCAAAGTTATATAGTAATTACTACGCCATTAATACCTCTACTCTCAATGTCTGAGATAGTTGGTATTAGTATTTTATTAGTTTTTGCTAATGTCTGATAGGATATATCCCACCTGCACACTCGGATATTATTTCTACAATGTTCTTCTCTCGTTTCCATGAAAGACCTTCTTCAATTGAAATCCAACTAAACACATTCTATGGTCCACTTCTAGTTCTCGTTCATTTTCATTTTCTTTAGAAGTTAATTTATTACGAGCAACTACTGCTTCCCAGTTGAGCATGTTGTTCGATTATTCCGAATTCTAAAAATCATTTCCATCGTGTTATCAAAGCTAAATTAACAACAGATAAAAGTCCGCATAAGCTGTATGTTAACTAAACATAAATAATAAAAACAAATCCAAAAAAGAAATTTTCGAATAAGAAATGGTTGAAGCTGCACACAAGTTCTCTGTCAACAATCTCGCTGAGGTCGACGCTTTCTTGGCCACCAACAACTTCTTGTCCGGCGGGTAACTGCTTTCTATTCACTTCCGCGCGCTCACCCTCCTCTCATAGCCCTTTCCCAGGACCTGAAGATGCTAACATCCTCGCCACCCTCACCGGTACATCCTTCTTAATCAATTTCATGACTAACCTTCTTCTTAAGGTGTCCCAAGCTTGGATGCTCACCCAAATATCTTCCACTGGTACGCTCTCCTCGCTGGCTTCAAGGATGATGTCAAGAAGGGCTGGTCCGAAGTCAAGCCACAAGGTGGCAAGGGTGGCAAGAAGGACGCCCCAAAGAAGGATGCCAAGAAGGACGAAAAGAAGGTAGACCTCCCATTTTCCTCGCAAAGGCATTAAAATACTGTTTATAGGACGAGACCGATGATCTCTTCGGTGATGATGACCCAGAAGAAGCTGAGAAAATGAAACAACTCGCTGCCAAGAAGAAGGAAGAGCAAGCTGCCAAGAAGAAGGCTGTTGTCGCTAGATCCATCGTCATCTTCGACGTCAAGGTACGTGGAAAAGAAAAAACAATGATGAATTTAATTCGTGGATAGGTCTATGAACAAGAACAAAACTTGGATGAGCTCGCCAAGAAAATCCTCGCTATCGAAATGGACGGTTTACAATGGAGATCCGAATACAAACTCGTTGAAATCGCCTACGGCATGAAGAAGCTCCAAATTGGTTGCACTATTGAAGATGACAAGATCCCATCCACCGATGACATCTTCGATAAGATTCTCGAATGGGAAGATGAAGTCCAAAGTATTGATATCGTTTCATTCCAAAAGGTCTAAGCCACGAGTTTTTTGGATGGCTAAAGAAGCTAATATCAATAAATTTAGCAGATCCTTCGTCTAAGCGTCGAGATTTAAATATAAATTGTTTCGTGGGAATATATTTGCCTGTTTGAAAGAGGATATTTGCTTCGAATACAATAAATCAACAATATCTACGAGATTCTTTCTAGCATTCGAGTTTTGGCAGAAAAATCACTATTATTATATTCACAATTTACTTAAAATTCAGCTTGTTTCCGTTATCAGGATGCTGGGCAGTTGTATTGAAGTAAGCTTGCCATTAGACAAGCTGATTTTTGGAGCAAATGCTTTCAATATTTGAAATTATGATTATCAGCAACAAAAAAATTGCCTGAATATTGGCAATGAAATATGCACTCGTTCTATATACATATATAAATGAGTATAATTGTTATTCATTAAGAGACGGTTATGAGCTGCTTTATGATCGAAAAAATTAAGCTCAATGTCAAAATTTTTGGCTTTCACAAGTACATACACATGAATCTGATGTGAGAGCAATCAACTCCTAATATGGCTGTTATTCCGAAATAAACTGCTTATTTCGACACTTCTCTTCCATAACCGAGGTTGCCTTGGAAATAAGGAGCACCTCCAACTGGATTTAGTTGTCTTTCAGCTGCAATGTTCCTGTATTTCGGCTGGTAGCTTGATTGGTAATTAGAACCGCCCCGTCCATAAGAAGGTAAATCGTCGCTAGATTTTTTTGCGCTATAGGTCTGATTTTGTGTTGTGGTTTGAGTAGCATTACTTTCAAGAGAGTCCGCAACCCCTAACATTCCATACCTAACTGTGCCTGATGCTTGGAACTTATATTGAGAGCTCGCAACTTCTGCATTATTGTTGAAGCTAGTGTTTCCTTGAGCAGTATATCCTTTATATTCGTTTCGTTCAGGTTGTAGATAAGGTTTTGCTTCTGCACCACCCGAATTTGATGCAATTATGTTTTCAGCTTTATTTCTTGCATAAGGCTTGTATTCAGACATGTCTGCATTTGCTACTGCTCTATACTCTTGCTTAGGAAGTCTGTTGTCCTCAGCCATTTTCGAATTGCTCTGGTTGCTTGTTTCCAACCTCACCACTGGAGGGAAGTAATGACCACCTTGTCTCGTCGCCTCAGCATCGCCTTTTTGCATTAAATTTATCTCGTTTGAGTCTCCTTTCTGTTTTACGAGATGATCATAGTAAACATTCACATTCTCTATGATGTGCTTGATTGGAAAATTCTTCATTGTAGCTTCGCTTTTTTCAATCGCAGCTCTAATCCTAGCATCTAAATCGTTCTCTTCTGCTTCACCTACTTTGGTCTCTTCTACAGCTTCATTCTGCTCTGTCTGTATGGGAGTATGTGCAAACTAACATTGAAAAAGGTGATATTAACTCCTGTTTACAAGAATGATTTTTTACTTCGGTCTTGATCGTCCGAGTTCGAATATCAGCTCTATAGAGCGATAGGTCCGCATCCAGCTTCAGGAAATTCGGGCGCTGTGCCTCATCAACACTCAGCATCAAGCTTATCGTTTCGATCAACGCAGTTGAATATATTTTCTGCTCTGCTTGCTCCTTCAGTATCTCCTTGATTTTATCCATTTCGATAGTATGCTCCTTCCAGTTATAAACAAATTCCAAGTTTTTCAATGTAACAGCCTCAAGTATCGTCAACCCTAATGAAAAGACATCCGATTTGTATTTATCATGCTGAATTGGAGCCTTTTTGCTGGTTTGTCCCAGGTACGAAAATACCAAAGGAGAATAATGCCTCGCTTTATTCTCTAACCTACTTTCAAGTGTGTACTCAAAAGGAAGATGTCCTCCGCTAAATAATCTAGGATCCACGATTTTATACTCGCTGTCTCCACACGCAAAAATGTTATATGGACGGATATCACCATGCGCTTCCTCAGTTGATTCCAAATGCGCGCACGCTGTCACGATGCAATCTAAAATGTCCCAAATTTCTGCTTCAGGAAAGTATTCCTAGTTGTTAATTCTCAATAATAGATTATTAACGTTAGAAGTTTACATCTTTTTGCCTGCGTGCTATGATATCGCTCTCGAGATCATATTCATATGATTCGTAAAACACTGAAACTTTATAATATTCAGCGCAGAATGCGGTCTCGTGCTTTGAAGTGTAGCCGATTACACGGATGATATTGGGGTGATTAACTGAGGCGCGTTTTTTGACCTCATTCAGAGTGGCTTCAAAAACTTTAGCAGAGTTGGTTACGTAATCTTTTTGCAAAATTTTGGCGCCAGAAGCTCTTTCTCTGAGGAGTTTGACATCGCCGAAACGTGTGTCATTGAATTTACGGATGAATTCAAAGTTTTGAGACAGAAATTCGAAATCACCAACACCAACAGTACTTGGAGTGTTTCCCATGTTTAGACAAAAAGATTAGATTCGCTGTGTCAATCGAATAACAAATAAATTTTATTTATATATTCGCATCAAATTGATTCCAGTTGCCAATAGATACTGTAACTTCAGGGTTGACAGCGCAGCCAATTTGAAATGGTATAATTGTCAGAATGAATAAGGAAGCCTGAACTATGGTTGCAGCTATTTATGATTTTGAATGTCAATCCTTATTTTGATTCTCAGGTTATGTTCGGTCCCATTCACTGGGGAAATCTAATACTCCATTTCAACTGTATTGCTAAGTCACTTCGTGGTTTTCGTGATTGGCCATTGGAGCTCGCTTTCCATATATTATGAGCATATCATATCAAAGGCGAAAGAGCAAAAATCACCCTAAATTTTCACGGCTTCTTTCCTCGAAAATGCAGTTATTTTCTATGCTCATCATCCCTATTTCTCTATAATAGCTAATAACCCCTAAAGTAAATTCAAGGATATAAATTTTACTCTATGCATTGTCTGAACCTACGAGAAATTTTCATATTAAACCGCTTCTACCTTGAAATTTCGTATTAAAAAAAAAAACAAAAGGAATAGAAAGCAAAACTATGGAGTTACTATCGATACAAGTCGAAACTCATGCGAGACGTCATTCTTGTCACAAAAAAAACGGAAAAGACGCCGCCATACCATTCTGATGAGAACAGAAAATTATATATCTCTTTACCTTCATTTCGAAAAGCTTAGTCTTTAAAGAGAAATCAGCAGAACACTCTTTTTCTTTAACTTACTCGTGATATGATTCCAGCCAAATTTATGGTCTTCAATGATGCGTCCGCGAGAAGTTTTCCGAAAGTGAGGTTTTTTGATTTAAGTTAACGCCTTGAATCAGAGTATCAATTTAATTTTTCACAAATTTTAAAGCTTATTTTTGCTTAATTTTACGAGGATGAAAAGTCAACTTTCTCCGACAATGAAATCCATCAATCAATCAGGTTACATGAAAGCCGAGCGTTCTATCTCCACCAACCTCTCTCACAGTTACGGAAATGGACACTCGACTTCCTCCTACAGAGACCTCTCTCCTCAGTATAAAGACACCACCTTCGGGACCGCAAGAAGGATGTATATTCCACCTGCTCATAAACTAGATTTTATCATGCCAGATTCCACGCTCAGTCGACGGTACATCGCACAGCCACGCAGTCCTCGCAGAGGACTCCAGGAAGTCGGTCTCGATGCTCCAGCGCCGACGAAATATGATGCAGTGTAACGCTTCAAGCATAATTTCGTACTAATTTTGTTTATTAGACGTGGCGCAGACGCCTTGAAATCAAACAGAGGAAACTATTCCTTCGGTAAGCCAGGCTTGCATATTTCTGTTACCGACTCTATCGATTCCCATTCTTCAAAACTACTGTCCCCTGGTCCTGGTGCTTATAGCCCAAAACTCATTGAAGTGGGATCAGAAGGACCAAAATATTCAATGGACACCAAATATCCTGGGTATTCCTACCTTCCTAACAGCAGCAGTAAGCTTTTCTGACATCGCAGATGACTGAATATTTTATAATAGTGTTGAAGATACCACCTCCTACCAAATACGACCCCAGGCTGGCTAACCTCAAAACGCATTTAATTAAGGACGGACTTGGAGTTCTGAGGGCTGAGAGGGACTATTCGTATATTCTTAAAAAAAACATTCCGGGACCTGGAGGCTATGACTTGATGAATGATAAGCTGACCTCGCCGAATCGGTTTGTCCAAGGCAAAATCATTCCGGAACCTAAACACGCGTCTACTAACCCCAAAAACGATTTACCTGGGCCAGGGTATTATGACCTAGTGAAACCGATTGTGAAGGAGCACAGTTGGGATATGATAAGATCGAAAGCTGATCATTATAGAGAGTTAAGAAGACCAAACTTTTTTCAAAAATGAGGGTAATTGAAGAGCATTTCGGCTCAGTAACAACCGCAAAATGATGGATTTCGATAACCTAAGTGCTTATCAAGACAAGTGAAAGCTATACAAAAGCTTTCTGTGTACGTGTATGGTGTAATCCATAAATATTTGTTTGAGAAGTTTCGTTTACTGAGTTTGGGTTGTCTTTAAATTCTTCAAGGTATGATTTATTCAATTTATAGTCTCAAAAAAGTATTATGGAATAGGTTTTCATTTAACAACGTCTATTAATTGACAATAAACACTTCAACTTTCTTAAATTTCTTGGAAAGCAGACAGAGGTAGCAGGTCTTACAAATTGAATAAGATTTTGATTATTCTCGTTTTACTTAATTGGGTAATGTTATTCATGGTAACAAATCTTAGTGTTTAATATCAATCATGTGAAACTGGACTTTGGACGGAGAGTCACCTTGATTATAATTTCCGACCTTGAAATAACTCTTTGGAGCATCTAAGCCATCAGTGTTAAACGTTCTTGGTAGGCCGTTGTTGAGTCGGAAACTCAACGAATTCTTTTGATAGCACAGCTCGTATTTCCAAGGCGTATTCATTGGAACGTGGCCTATCGACGTGGATTTCTGCGAGCCATTGCGAGATTGTTGAACCCCAACTCTGATTTCGCCATTGCTGTTGTAGTATATCTCAGCTACGGGCTTCGTAGACACATTGCCATCCATCTTGATCTGACCAACAACAACGCTACTGCCATAATTAACTTCCAGTTTCGCGGTTAGACAATTAGTGCCTGCCTTAGGGCTCCATGAATTTGGAGTGTTCTCTCGAAGCTCAGTGCGGCAATGCTTGCTATTCGTGGTTGTCACACACTTGGCAGAGCTTGGCGAACCCGGAACGATCATGACCAAGGCGCCATTGTCTTTATTAGTAAAAAAGTGATTCGGGTTCTGCCATCCTTGAGGACCTTTGAGGCGATCAGAAGAGATAGTGTCAGGTTTCTTAGGAGCGCCTGTAGGGAGCTGCAGCGTGAATCGGGATAGGTCGAAATTGCCGCCTGGGTTGCTTTTGGGGTTAAGGGCTCCTGAGGCGAGGGAAGCGAGGAATAATACGACGAGATACTGCAGTTTGTTTGGCATTTTTACTTCTTTGATTTATTTTTTAAATATTATCTTTCACAACGAAAATAAAGAGACCCTTATCCATAGAAAGTCGAAATGAAGTTTCTCAATAATGCATCACATTTCTAGGAAAACTATCGATACTTAATAACAGCAACGAGCAGGCTCCTTTGCAATCCAGTAATAGGAAATCTTAGGTCCTGATGCTCCTCTTTCCAACTTCTCAGCTTCCAAAAATAAAGCTCGTCCTGAATCACAAAAGTGGATCAAGAGGTACAACTAATAATTTAAAACAGAAAAGACTCAGGTATTAATTTAAAAAAAAAAAAGAGAATAATCACACCAGTTTAAACAGATGCGTAATTGGAAAATTCTACTTTGTTTGCTCGCGCTTGCTTTCTGCATCGTGAGTGCGTCAAAAGGCTCTCACAATGAGACAACTAAGACTAAAACCCCTGCGAAGATCCATGGGAGCGCTTCAAAAGAGGTTACTAACCCCAAGTTCAAAGAATTCATCGATGCAAAGACCAAGGTCCCTGCTTCATCCCAAGGAAGCGGCTCAAATGGAAATGCCAAACCTAAAGACAGCACCCACAGCAAATCTAAAGAGAATACTCACGTCAAGCCCAAAGACTTGGTCAATACTAAGGCCAAAGTCCCTGACACCGCTCATGGAGCTGCTTCAAAAAATAATTCCAGCACCAAGCACAAAGACGATACTCACTCCAAATCTAAAGAAAACGTTCACCATAAATCTAAAGAAAATACTCACGCGAAGCCCAAAGACGCTGTTGACATCAAAGCCAGGTCCTTTAGGATCGATCACACCTTCATTATAATTAGAAGAAGTCGTAGTCGGTTTTAAGTATGGACCATGTTTGCCTTTGATTTCATCGAACAGGTTGCAATAGCCAATCGAAATGCCATTAGCCACTGGTTTGTTATGCCCATAACCGACTTCAGTGATTGTGCCAGCCGTCCCACTTCCTGGTTTGGAATGGCCAATCAAATAGTGAAGATTCATCCCACCCAACGGATTCTTTGAATTTGTTTTGGAATTTGTATTTGTATTGTCTTTAGACTTGGTTTTCTCTTTTGAACCGCTTCCGTGGGCTGTGACATGGATGTTGGCTTTTTTATTAATCGAGTCCTTCAATTCCTTGAGCTTAGATTGAGTATCCTCTTTAGATTTAGTGTGAGTACCATCTTTAGATTTGGTTTTGGTATGGTTTTTTGAACCGGTTCCATGGACTGTTGTAGACACTTTGTCTTTGATGTCGACAGTGTCTTTGGGCTTCGCGTGAGTATTTTCTTTAGATTTATGGTGAACGTTTTCTTTAGATTTTGAGTGAGTATCGTCTTTGTGCTTGGTGCTGGAATTATTTTTTGAAGCAGCTCC
>ENA-UOTX01000847-UOTX01000847.1-compost-metagenome-genome-assembly--contig:-NODE-847-length-28776-cov-11.077006_pt1 | contig 28776 bp, 20 predicted proteins | sample MGYA00238143_ERZ746982 | MGnify/ENA primary metagenome ERZ746982 (study PRJEB28758, sample SAMN06268862) | compost metagenome | isolation source: single cell | place: USA: California, Emeryville, Joint... | reverse complement strand
TTGTTGCTGTTGGTTTCGATGCTACCGCCAACCCACCATACTACATCGTCAGAAACTCCTGGGGTACCTCATGGGGTGACAATGGACACGTCCTTATCGGTATCCAAGACGGTGAGGGTGTCTGCGGTATCCAAAAGATGGCTTCATACCCAAACCTGTAAGAAGGTTTATGTAGCCAAATTGAATATGCACATCAAACTTTAAAAAATAATTATATAGCAAAATTTCCTTGTTGCGTGATCTCCTCGACGTATTTTGCTACGTATTAAAATCCTGAATTAGGAAAAAACAATCAAAATAACGTTATTTAGATAGTTAGCGACGAAAAACAAAAATTGAAAATGTATCAAAATACTCCTTTGTTTAAGAGAGTATGAGGCGCGCGAAAAGCGCAACCTCGAGCTTGGCCAAGAATCTCCAAGAAATGGCCCAAATCCACTTGATTTGTTCATGAACCTGCTCAAAAGAGGAGCATACGCCATCAAGTCATATTAGGCATGAATCAGCCGTTTTTTGGTTGGGTGAGGCTCTCCACGTCACACTCTTGAGTTCACCACCTCTCTAGCTTTGGAGATGGCATTGAATGTAATTGATACCAATTTCATTTCCTGGTTAATAAGAGCTTTTTTTCACTTTTATTTGTTTAATTTTCAGTAAAACGATTATTGATAATTTAATTAAATTATACTGAAAAATTGAGAGTTTAAGGAACTCTTAAAATTCTCTTTATCAGAAGCTATATAAGTAAACCCCTCTCTCTATAGGGTCAATCATGGTATTAGCTGACAAAAAGCTTTGAATGTTGAGAGATGTCCTAACTTTAAGTACCTTTTAAAAGTAATTTCATCATTTTGAGGGCGAGAGTGAGATTTAAAACGATAGTCAATGATAACATATTTGCTAATTTTTGAGTTTTTCGTTCATGAAATACTTTGACAAAGAGGATAGGCTATGAATCCTCCGTCATTTCAGAGGAAGCTGCCCCGGATCCTAATGATTGGGTAAATGAAGAATGAGACGAAAAGCTGCTTTTTTCGGCATTATCAGCGTTTTGAGTCTTCTTGGCACTCAGATTGGTCTCCTCAATCACCACCTAAGCGGCCCGCGGAAAATCTCAAGTAGTACCCAGGCCAGATAGTCTCCAATAATTCTCAATATTTCAAAAATTTTTGGTCTTGCGAGGCTCTTTCGCTGCGATACTCATGGTACCGTCTCTGGAGATTGTCAGGAAGCTGTTTCGCCTCAATCTGATCGATCCTTCCGATTTTTTTCGAACGGGAACTCAAATGGTCGAAATTAAAATCAGCTCAAATTCGCTGAAATACGTCATATTTCTCAATGGAGAGGAGTGGCTGAGTGAGATCTGAGGTTGCATGATTCAAAGGAGAAGAACTACACGTGGGCCTATGTAGGCATTGGAGTCTAAATAAAGAGTTAATAACGATTAATCCAGCAATGTTCTTGATCCTGATCCAATTTGAAGTTTTTATCAATAAACACGTACGTCTATTTAAGCTGCCGATTGACAATATTTATAATCAATATCCAAAACAGAATTTCAAATGCAAAAGACTGTTATCATTGCTCTCGCCGTTGTCGGTACCCTTACCGCCGGCTTCTTCCTCTTCAGAAACCAACCAGTTACCCCAGCAACTGGCTTGAAGAACATCTACAACCAATGGAAGGCTGAATACGGCATCAAGGTCGGTGCTGCTGAAGATGACTACAGATTCAAGGTCTTCGCCTCCAACTACGCCAGAATCAACAAGCACAACGCCCTCGGCAAATCCTACAAGCTCGGCCTCAACGCCTTCACCCACCTCACCAACGAAGAATTCACCGCCACCCACCTCGGTTTGAAGCTCCAAAAGACCAAGAACACCAACGCCACCGTTGTCGGTGCCGCTGCTGACAAGGCTGACTGGAGAGACAAGATGAACCCTGCCAAGGACCAAGGACAATGCGGTTCCTGCTGGGCCTTCTCCACCATCGGTGCCGTTGAAGGTGCCTTCTCCGTCCTCAAGAATAACCTTATGGACCTCTCTGAACAAGAACTCGTTGACTGCTCTGGCTCATACGGAAATGAAGGTTGCAACGGTGGTCTTATGGACAACGGTTTCCAATACATCATTGCCAAAAAAGGTATTGCCACTGAAAAGGAATACCCATACACTGCTGTTGATGGCACCTGCAACACCAAGCAAACCACCAGAAACGCCCCAATCACCGGCTACACTGATGTCAAAGTTGGCAGCTCTGAAGCCCTCAAGGCCGCTCTTACTGTCCAACCAGTCTCTGTCGCCATTGAAGCCGACACCTACACCTTCCAATCCTACTCCAGCGGTGTCATCAATGATGACTCTTGCGGAACCAATCTTGACCACGGTGTTGTTGCTGTTGGTTTCGATGCTACCGCCAACCCACCATACTACATCGTCAGAAACTCCTGGGGTACCTCATGGGGTAATAAGGGTCACGTCTACATCGGTATCCAAGATGGTGACGGTATCTGCGGTATCCAAAAGATGGCCTCTTACCCAACTTTGTAAGAAGACTCTTAATAAAGGCGAAAATCAAATCGCCCTTCATATACAAAATATACAATTCTATAGCAAAAGTTTATTAGCTGTATACTTCCCTTCATCATAATTTGCTGCAAACTTGACGAATAGAAAATATTTGTATCACCAGCTTGAAATACAGAAAACAAAACAACAAAATAATGTCTTTCTATCAAATTTCTCAATTATAAATCCAGCCAATCCTCTATGAAAAGCTACTACCCAACTTCTACCATCATCGATTGAGCCAGCGACTCATTTATTAGACACGATAAGTACCCAGCTTTGTCCACGATGCCTTTTGGCGGATCTCCTATATTCGAATAGAATTTTATAGCGAATACTAAATGGATTTTTGGCTTTTAATTAATTCTTAGAAAGATCTAAATTCATGGAATCTGAGAATCACATTCAGCACGACCTTCCCTGTGAAAAGGACTCTATAGACTTTGCTAAAATCCAGCAAACATTGCTGGCTCTGACTCGATCAGGTACTTCCGATCCTTTTAAATCCCTATCTCAACCTCACCTCAAGAATTCGAGAGATTTACACACAAGATAAAACCAGAAGAAACCCGAGGCATCTGCTCCAAGTCATCCGAAACTTCAGTCGATATCTCTATTTATGAAGGAGCGACAGGGTATCTTGGACTGTACGTTAAGCTGCTCATGGCTGCGGAAAAATTCAAAAACTCGAAATCTCTGAGTAAATTCGCTCCAGCGTTCGAAAAATTAACCCAAGAGCTCCCGTTGCTTGGAAACAACAGCAAACTTTTAGAAATCGCTACTATTTCAGTGAAATCATTAGAGACTTACGCCGCTGAGGCCTTAAGATACAAGAAATTGAGGATATCATGCTCGATGGGCCCTGCAGGCTTCTATGTCTATGCAGCGATAGTCGCTTACTACCAGAACGACTCAAAGGCCTTTATCGGCTGGGTGGATATGTTAGTAGATCTGAAAAAGAATATAATTGGTGGGAAAATGACCTTCCCGATGGAATTTCTGTACGGTGTTGCTGGCTACTTGTACGGACTCCTTGCAATTCAAGGACTATTCAGTGAGACTGCCGTAGAGGGGTTCAAGGTGAATCTTCAAGGAGATATTGCCGAACTTGTCGAGTTGCTAATAGCACAAGGATTAAAAGACTACGGAAAGGAGGTTGACCTTGAAAAACTTCCGAAAGATTTTCGGTTGGTTTACTATTTCCATGAGAAAGAATATATAGGCGGAGTGCATGGTCTCGCGGGAGTTTTATACATGATACTGACTGCATACCAGCAGAATAAAGCGTATTTTGATAGTAAACACAGCGCTCTAGCAACGAAGTTGAAGCTGGCATGCAAAGCATCTCTTCAGTTCTTGATAAGTATCCAACTGCCCTCAGGGAATTTCCCGAGCAGTATAAAGCGCCTGAAAGAAGATAGCTTGGTCCAAATGTGCCATGGAGCTCCTGGAGTGGTCCAGGCGCTGTTGAAAGGAACTGAGGTGTTCCCAACTGACCCAATTAGCGAGAGTCTTTTTGACGCTGCGATTAAGGCGGGTGAACTTGTCTGGCAGAGAGGTTTATTAAAGAAAGGCTTTGGCTTATGCCATGGGATTTCGGGCAATGGATACACTTTCCTCTCGCTGTTTAAGTAAGATTACTCATAGTCTTTATTTCTCTAATGAGGCATTGTAGATACACGAAGAATGAAAAATGGCTTATGAGGGCTTATCAGTTTGCTTTGGTCAAGAATGATAAGAATATCATGAAGACGATCTCAAGTTATGACCCTGGAAATCGGCTTGTGAAAGGGACGCCAGATTATCCATACAGTCTGATGCTAGGGCTTGCTGGTGACCTTTGCTACTACCTTGATATACTTGATCCGGAGTCTGCTAAGTACGCAAATTTTTCATATAAATCAGTGGTCTTACTGGAAATGAATTAGGCTGCCATCCTTCGAAGTGTGACCTCAATAAATCAATTAAACTTAAGCCTAATTTACTAATTTGACCTCTATTATGTGAGTTTGCAATGAAAGAAAGTGAACTTAATTAACCCGTGTATCCGTATAAGGATCTTTAGGACTATAGGTCTAATGACTAATTTGACTGTTTTTTAGGATCAAATCAGATAGCATTATGATTCCTATGGAGATTCCTATAGGACTTGCATATTATTAATTAACTCGCTCAGAAAAAGAAGTAATAATTAATTTATTAAAAATTTTCAAATTAAGATTCAGGTAATGCGTCTAGTGATATGTAGACTCAGATAAGGATAATGGTAAATTTGTAATGCTAAACTCAGGTGTAATGATTGAAAATGAAAGGTAGTGGTAAGTTGGTAAACTATAACAAGACAAACGTTCGTTCTAATTGAAAAAGGTAATTGGAAATAATAAGAGGCTGAATTTTTGAACTTGGGTAAAACAATATTGAATTATCATTAAGGTAATAATGATACATAGGTTGAAAAGCTTTTTTAATTATGATCTCGATACATTGAATTTTTCTTACAATAATAACATGATGAAAACTTGACAATCCGCTGACTCATGCTTTTCAATTAGATCATGAGATTTCATAAGAATCACTAGACTTGAGTACTCAGACTCAATTACATATTGGAATAAGATGGATATACACTCTTTTTGACTCTTCTTTTCAATAAATAACTATCAATTTTAAACACTAGTTCGGAGTCTAATTTTCAACAATCCTGGAAAAAATACTTTGCAGTACAAATAAAAAGTAGTTATTTTGATAATATTAATGGATGAATGTATATTCGGAACAAATGATTTACTTTCTTGTAGCATTGATTAACGTCATCCAACGTACATGGAGAGCAAAGCGTGCGTCTCTGAGAGTGCTTTCAGAATAAAATCTTTTCCTTTGTTCATTTTTAAAGATTTAAGTGCCTAGCTGAGTTTATGGACATCCTACTGCTAGTGACAGATTGACTCTGACTAATTTAATTCTCTCATCAGTTTGAAGTTTTTGCTGAAAAATAAGGAGTACCGCTTTGAGAGAATATTTATTATACTTTAGAATAATCAGAACCGAAAATGAGACTCCAAATCAGTTTTTCTCTTCAGAAAAGTTTTTGCTGTTGTTTGGTCTTAATCAAATAGCATAATTTCATTGCGGGGATAGAAGTTCCTGCGCTGCACTGCGCTAAATGCTCTAATTCGCGCGTTTCACTTAACTCGGTTTCCGTATTGATCTTTCGATCCCAAATTATCATACTGGCTAAGTACAAATACCAAACTAGCGCTTCGCACATAGACCATGCTATTAATCTATCTTTGCAGACACAATATAAGAACAAACGTATGGGCACTAGATGAATTCACTTAAATTCCTCACAAATACCGGCATATTTCAAACCTATTCCTATTTATCATAAGCTCCCTTACATTGGAAAATAAGCCTTAGTTCAAGCCTCATTGCAACAAAAATGACTCGATTTTGGAACGTTAAATGCTTTGTTAGCTTTCAAATCCAACTCAAGGAATATGTAAAAAAATTAGCCAGAGAGAGAGAACGTAGTTCTAACTCAATTGTTAAGCTGAAAAGGTGTTCTATCGAACAAGAAAACAAATATTTCACTTTATTATTAGAAGAACTAGATAGTATATCCCGTATAGGAAAGACCATACGGTCGCTCCTTGCCCCTCGAATTAAGAGCAGCAAAAAGCATTTAAATCATTCTTTCCTCCACAATTCGATGCGTTTTAATAATAGGTCCATTTAATTAGGTTGACACGCTTCAGTTCCATTCTTCTCTGGTATTCTGTCGAGAAAACTCCATATCTCTTGGATCCTTGGCGCGCTTATCGTACTTGTGTGCTTTAATTTGATATGAGCTTTAAGCGAGGTCGTCGACCTAAATAAAATTTATCAGGATTCCAATGAAAGCGATCAGACTACTCACCCATAGCATTTATAACAATCCGGAACTGGACACTTGAATTCCCTTACTATCTCCGACGCCGTTCGCCTTTTCCTCTTCATATTCCCTTCTTTCGACTGGGATGGCGAAGTAGGCGCTTGAGTCTTTTCTCCGCTTGCTCCGCTCGTGGTTCCTTCATAAGCCTTCTTGGCCCTCTGAATCACAGGAGGAGTCCATTGAGATGCCTTTTCGAAGAAAATTATCAAAGAGAAATTATCAGAGTACTTACATCAGGCTGAGTTGATAGCGCTTGGCTGCTTTTAGTTAAATAGTTTGATTTCATCGTTTGAACAGGAGTTTGCGACTTGATCACGCTGTAAACCCCTGCTTCCGCTATCCCAGGCTGAGTTACCAGCGGAATCGAGGTTGTAGGTAGAGAGAGAGGGTTAGTTCCAGCGAATTGCAGATTTTTTAGTAGAAGATGCTGCAGTGGTGGGAAGAGCGGGTTGGAGACGTAACTGCGGATGAGTTCTTGGCTGAGCAAGTTTGCAGAGAGCAATTGTTGGTAGGGGTCGCCTCGGGCTGCAAGGTTGTGATTCAATAAGGAGTTTGAGAGGTAGGGATTTATCATTTTGGATTTTAATTTCTATTTGAAATTGCATAATAGCTTTTTGCAATTTAAAACTTCAGGGTCTTGGAAAATCGAGAGATTCTGACCAATAAAATTTAATTTTGCTTCGCGAAAATTATTGTTTTAACGCTCTAACAATTCTCCGCGATGAGCCTTAATAAAAAACTTTTTACGCATTAAACATAACGTTCTTGCAAATATACAAAGAGGATGAGTCAAATAGAAAATTTGTCAAGGGATCGTCCTTGAAAGGATATTGACTTGGATTTTTTCGTTGGAAAGAAGGGCTCAAAGACTAAGGGGGTTTCGAAGGCCTAACGTGATGTTTTTTATAATTTCTTTTATGATATTTACCAGTGTGTTTCCTTCAATGATAAAGAATTTGCCAATGGTTTCCTGAATATAATAAATCGGTTATGACGTACTAAATAAAATTCGAATTTGGAATTGATAAACTTTTTTGAAAATTAGAATTTTAATGCTGCTCATTCAAAGCTAATGAGCATTTATTGAATTTATTACCACTTGCTTCTATAGAATGTGGAGTGTGAGAATGAAAATGTCGTAAATGAAATGGGATTAGCATCCCATGGACTGTGTTTCCCATCATAAGTGAGGTAATTCGCGTTTTAGTGAGAATGGAGCCTTCTCTATTTGCAACGAACATTAGGTTAGCTCAGGAAGAAACACGATTTACAAATTCAAGGAAACTAGATTACACGATGTTGTCTGTTAACCTATGTAGACACATAAATGTATGCCGATATAGCCAAATCGATCGCTCGAAAACAATTATCTAAAAAAAAAAAGGAAAGCCTAAGAGGTAAGGATAACAGACATTGATCCATGTACTGCAGGACAGCAATTAAGAGCATCCTAAAGACTCGAAAGTAGGATATTATTTCATTTTAAATGCTCCTAACCTATTGCGTCACATCACTGGCAAAGAAACGATCGCAGCACAGCCTGCAATTAAGCCTGAATCTATGATACACCGTGGACGGACAACAAATTAGAAACGCTTAAGGCAGCCAAGTTTTCAATTGCGTGGAAAATATGATGCAACATATATCTAGTAACTAATGCTTATCGTTAGCTATTTGCTCTGGGGAGACAGAGCATGTCAGTAGGGAAACATTTTGTGGTATGAATCGATGTATAGATATGACCTGTTAGCAAACCGGAGCAAACAATAAAATAAAATACTGCCCTTTACGAGCTTAATCTAAAAATCTAAAAAAGAATTTCAGCATCAAATATTTTTTATGCAATAGAGTTGACTTCTCTATCGAAGTTTTACGTTGATTTGAGCTCAGAGAGTGCCAAAATTTATTGCAAAAAGTATGTAGCCGCCTTTTATTGCGAGACCATCTCCATGGTGAACTGATTTCGGTATAATTTATTTTTGAAACTTGGATCGTCGTCTATACTTTCAGAAAGCTCTTCTGTTCCTAATAATTTAGTTAGTAAGGAAGCATTAAAACCTACACAACTCGAATCATGCATTAAAAAGTATAAGATATATTTAACAAAGCTTTGCTTGGTGAATATGTTGAGTAAATTTATCGATATTCCAAATACTATATCTCTCGTAATCATTTTATTTATAGAGGTAACTTTCCGGGTTTAAGATGAAGATTCTGATTACTAACTCACCTACGAGAATTAGTACCTTATTTCACATTTCAATGCATGTACTAGCAAGTTAATTTTCGAATGGCTCTCCCGCATTAAAAATACACATGCTGTCTCAGACAAGAGCCTTCAAAATTCTATCAGTTTTTGTGTAATATCTACGTTAGAGATCATTAATTTTATCAGTGGCCGAAATCTCCTTTGAATCCGAATTTTCAGCATATTTTTAACCGAAAACTGAAAGTTCTTAGTCCCCTGGCTCATATTTTAACAAACTTCTTTACGAGGCAAAGGAAAGAGGAAAACGAGACTAAAAAACGTTTTCTCTCGCAATACCCTTGCCAAATTTTGAATATCTTGTTTCAGAATTATTCAAAAGCGAGACAGAGTGTTTTCAAAATAAAAGAAGTATTTTCTGCCCTGGGAACGCCTCAACTATGAGACAAATTTTGAGTGGCGCATTTTGCGACATACATCATTCAATAAGACCCAAAAATATTTTTTGTCGAATCGATCCATCTAGCCTCAAAAGCGCTTTTTCTTTGTTACCTTCTAAATAGCTCAAAATCAACAAAAAGCAATGATGAACACTTTCGTTCAGCATCGTTCCTTTTCTCTACCAGCCAGAATCACAATTCGTTTTTCCCTCTGTACTTTTCAGAAGATAATATTCAATATTTTTCGACTGATTCGATTTATTCTGAATTTAAATTAATAAATTACGAATGAATTCATTGGATATCTCGCGGCGGAAACCTGAATGCAGCTTCATTGTTTTTCCTATTTCCGATCCAGATGGCTCTCCTGGAGTTCTACAACACTGCCATGATGCTTTTTGCTCTCCTTTGTGAGCTATTTTCCATAATAAGCTGTGTTCAACTCATCCTCACCGCAAAACTGAGCACCTAACACTGAATCAATATCCTCCTGATACCCACTTTCTATATATATGCATTCGTCATCTCGCAGTTCCTGCGTGAAAGGAAAGACACCAATTCTCTATTGGATCTACCAATACATATTATATAACTCGATCATGGCTCTGTACTCGATTTGAATTACAATCATCTATACTCTGGCTGGCTATGTACTTTCATCTCTTACACGCTTTCTACTGATTTCCATCGGTTTATTCTATGGAATATACACGATTTTACTAATTTGCTTTCTGGCTCTGCCATCAAACTGTAATCACCAGTCATGGAAAGACAGATTGATTAACTTTCTTTGTTGCACAAACTTTTCAATGCTCAGTCAATTTTTTTGGGTGTACTGCACAACAGACACACTCGACCTTCCTGTCTGATATCCTAGTGGGAATGGCCATCTCGTATCTTACTATCGATTTGGTGTTAGCCATTGTGTGTGTGGAGTTGTTTGATGACAGCATGAAGTATACACCGGACACTAATTCGTCTTCAAAATGTGAAGATTTATTTGCTGTTGTTGAGTACTTTCCTCTGCTTCTGTTCGATTACTCTGCGCTTTTCGGTAGCTATGAAGAAGTTGGCAATATTCGATCTGATTTAGTACAAATAATTGCTGCGAGATTGGTGAAATAGAGATTCGAACATATCAAAGATCATACTTGCGCCATCTGCTGGGAAGATTTCACTCAAAAGGCTGCCATAGGTTCAGTGTCGTATTTGAAGTATGCTTTCCATAGAGAATGCATTTTCACGTGGATCAACAAAGACATTCGGTGCCTGGCTTGCCGTGAGAATATTTAAAATGCTGAAAGGTTATATTTTGGATATTTCTTTGAAGCTGAACAGAGATAATTGAAAAACTTTCAAATTATTTTACCAATATTATTGAAGGGTATCTCTGAATTCGGTATTAGTGAGTTTATCATCTTTTCACTCGATTATGATGGTAATTTATATTAATTAAAAATAATGAAAAAGTTAAAATGCAAATGCATGATGTCTTCATAATTTGGATAATGATGATGGAATTTCGCAGTCTACAGAGTAAGTTTGGAGTTATTTTTATTGAGATAATAACAATTCACAAGGGAGGAGAGGATGAAAAGAAGGATATATCTGTAACCATAAAATATTTCTCTATCGTGAAGTCAGAAAATCTCCAGAGAGAATCCCTCTTAGGCTGCAAAGTTTCTAGTTAGATACATTCTCATATAGGCCTAGCGAACCGAAGCTCTGTCTCAAAGCAATTTTCCATCAACTCAGGTGAAGAGCAGCTGCATTCGTTGTACTGATTTCATAGCCATATAAAAAAAATATTAGGTTGACAATCTGCTATGTTTTGAACAGTTTATTTTCCGGATTACTTGAAAGAAATTGAGGCATGTGCTCTTAAAGAGCAAAAATAACTGAATCGGCATGCACTACTCAAGCATCCTAAGAGGAATGACTAAAGTATATACTGATAAGACTGCGATTATTTAGTCATTATTGATTACTCATCATTTTAAGATATAAAATATGACTTGAAAACGGGACAATTTCTGAAAAATGCTTCAATCCAAGTTCCAAAATCCTGGCAAAGTCAAATGAGAAGGTTTTACATGAGAATTCTAATTCTTATGATTGGTTTTTGAGCTTGCCAAATTGATATTGATTCTAATATAACCCATTTCTTATCGTAGCCTCACCAATTATGCAGACTCAAAACTAGTTTTAATATTTTCCAAACACTCGCGACAAGACGAATTTTCATCCACAAGATATCACTAATACAAAGTATGATAATTGAATGAAGCAACAACTATCAATTATCTCACAGGAAACAAAGAAATATTGCATTGCTGCCACTTTCTTCAAAATAATTCTCACCTTCCATTGGCATTTGGAATAATAAATCAGATCATATCAAATCAAATCAAGAGCCTGAATTCTAATTAAAAACTACTAATTTTTGAATCTATCCTTCTCATTTAATTCAATCAAGTCATCTCCCCTAAGAAATATGAAATTATTCGTTGCCTCCTTACCTCAGGATCCATGAATATTAAAGCTCATACTCAAAATTAATACATCCAACAAAGGATCAATACACCCAATTTCCTGATTCTAAGCTACCTTTTATTACGTGCTCACTTCGAAACTTTTCTTTAATATCTTTTAATAATTTAGTTCAGATGAACCCTTCAGCTTCAAACTCAGATCCTGTGACTAATCCCGCTAACAATGATTCAACAGATCCTGCGGAATCCGGTCAAGACATTCTTTTTCGAATATTTTCAGAGAATTTAAAAGTCAATCCACGGAATCCTCTCAAAAGAGTCGACATTGAATATGATAAATCCACTCTCCATCCAAGATTCGCAAAACTCCTTTTCAAAAATGTCCAATCATCCGCTACTGCAGCAGACCTTCACACTAATGCGCAGTACCTCTCACAAGTCCTCGCCCTCTCCGCCTGCTTCTCAAGATGTTTAGTCACGATCGACGCGGGAAAAGAAATCGACACTGCCAATGTAAAATTAGATCTTAAACCAGCATCCAAGTACTACGCGGGAGTTTCAATCGATTCAGACCGGACCCATCGCGGTTTCCTTAAACCTGGCTTTGGATTAGTGAATCCATTCGGTTTCATGGAGAGCATATCGTATAATTGGGTGCGGGATTTTGGATTTTCTGGTCATCGTTCGCATAATCTCTACTTGAGACTGCCTTACTTGCCAAACAATCTTGCATTTTCTGCAAAATTTGCGTTAAGCGAGAAAGCCCTGCTCAACAGCGTGACAGAGCATAGCAGAGGCGTCAATATGACCCTCTTCAGCCAGCGATTTGGAGGATGGGTAGGTTTAAGCAACAGTCTCATTACAAACTCGCTGGATAATTTGAATGTCTCACCGGAATTGCTGAGGAGAGAGCTGATGCCTTATAACAAATACGCAGTGCAGTTTGGAAAGTTTATTAAAGATGAAATATCCTACCAAGGCCGAGAACAGGGCGAATCATGTGATATCTCAGGAGAATTGGCTTTCTCTCCAAATGATAGCAAATATCTCAAGATGGAGTTGAACCATAGGATGTTTCTTTACCCGAGTTTCTTTAATAAAGTCAAACTACTGCGGTATACGAACTTTGAACAGCTGACAAATTTCGGGATCATAGTACCTTTTGGCAAGCACCCTCTGAGATTAAACGATAGATTCGGAGGAAGAAATCTTCGAGGATTCCATGACATTGGAAACCGGGAATGGATATATGATCCGAAGATCCACTACTATGCCGGAAAAGAAGGCTATGAATATCTATCAGATCACTTTGGCAGCGACATCGTCATATCGAGTACCACGAAGTTCAATCTTTATGATTATCCTATACTGAGTTTGATGAATATGATTCCTTTCCTGAGCGTAAGCGGGATTTACTATCCTGGAATTAAATTCGGAAGCAAATACAAGGACTCTCCAACGAATACGAAATCAAAAGCGTTCGGTAGCTTCAGAGCGAGCTTTGGCGCCGGTGTCAGCTTCCTCTATGATTCTAAAAAAATTGACTTTTGCTACAATTTCTTCCATTTAGCAAGAGATTCGGATACTATAGCGAGATTCCAACTAAGAATTGGCGACTATGATTAAATTTCAGAACTTGCATGATTTTGCTGTGTCAAAAGTTTAATCTGTTTGTAATGCTTCTCAATTCGGAAAAAAACTTGATAAAACTTTGGATCTCTCGTAGTTAAAACCATAGCCCTATAGAGCTGTCATACAGACTTAAGTATGATACGACAACAAAATTATGCTTTTTGATTCCAATCAAGAGATTACTATAAACCTGGCATCACATTAATAAAATTATTCAGGCATGCTAGAGGAGAGAGGTTATCTTTAGACACTCTTTATGAAAAAATCTGGAGCCTAGATGCAAATGTTACTACCAATGCCACATTTATAGCACTTTTGTAAAAATTCTACTGCATCTTATCTCTCAGAGAAGAACCTAATTGATTTAAAGTTCATTTTCCAACGGGGTTAACTCAATGACCACTTGCTGGTGAAAATTAGACTCCTTGAGAAAACTTGTCTTACATCTCTTTACAATCCATGTAAGCAATGATTTACGAATTTTGCAAACTGGCTCACTGAATATGAATTAAGAAAATTAGTTTTTTCATTTTGACTGTTATCTATCAGTAGAAAAAAAAATCAGACGTAGAACAGAATGAGTGGAGTGATCATTTCAGGTGCCGATGAGTATCTTTCTCAAGCTATTCAATTCAGTAGTGTAAGCTAAGAACTTTATAGTTGATTGTTAAAGTTTTTGAATATATATAGGGTTTTATTTTAACGCTTAATAATCAAAAATCAAAAAAATATTCAAATGATATGTCAGAATTAGAGCTAGAAACCATTCTGGAGGTTCTTCGAAAGATCCCACCGACCGAATATCAAGAGATTAGAGAAAAACTATCCAGATTCTACCTGCCTCGAGACTTGAAACGCCCTTTGGTAAAACATTTCTCAAACAATCATCTAATTTTCCTCGGTCATTAGAAGTAAACAAGACCTCAACTTTTTTGGGCAAGATGAGGAAAAATCGCAAGATACTATATCAAAAGAGCCCGACTTCGATGGAACCACGTGCCCTTCTCACGACAAAAGCTTCTCCTCTGTCAACGATAGTGAATACGAGAAAGCAATAGAAAACTTCAAGAGAGAAAAACAACAGATGGAAAAAGAACTTGAAGTTTTCAAAGCTGTCAACGAAAAGTTAGATGACTAGAAAATTAGGCTTCAAGAAAAATTGGAAAATGCTCACAAAATTAACTTCAAGTTAATCCAGAGCAAAAATGACCTCGAGATGGAAAAAGAGGATTTGGCAATCGAAATTGAAAAATTGCAAAGCCAATTAAAAACCCTGAAGCATGAACTAGAAACTCTTGAAAAGAAATCCTCATCCTCAAGCAAAGCGATCCAGGGCTATGAAAAAGAGGTTGAAAATGCAGATAGCCAGTATTCATGATTTGAACTTGCAGTTCGAAGAGTTAAAGCAAACTAATGTTAGTTTGATAAAACGCAACGAAGACCTCATGAATACTGCTCAGGCTGAGAAAAGCGAGAGACTAAGGCTTCAATCTAAACTTGAGGCATTAGAGGCATTAAACTAAACTATCGAAGCAAAGTTGGCCTCGCAGATAGCTGGAAACGAACAACTCCAGAGAGAATTAGATTCATTGAATCAACAAGCAACCAGCAATAAGATGACAAGAGACCAATCCATTGAAACAGAACTATTAGATGAAATAGTGAATAAATTGCAACCTCATTTAAATGAAAGCACTGCCAGTAACCAAGTTGGATCAAATCTAGAGGGGAATGGCGCTCCGGCCAACGGTATTAAAGCTACTTATGAAGAAGAGAAGTCTGAGAGTATTCACACCGAGAAAGAGCTCAGATGTGAGCTTTCTGGTTCTCTTCTCAGACTACCTCCTGTATTATCCCAGCTAATCGAGCTTTCTACTTTGTATGGGTTAGGTTTGAAAGGTTGGAGCACGAAAGTTACTTCGACTTTCTCAGGGTGAGCTCAAAAATTTCAAAATGCTCAATTGCCTATTCTGGGAATCATTGGAGGCGCAAAGTGTGAGAAAACCTGGTTATCTTCAAAGCTAAGCAACTCCCCGATTGACACGGACAGCTCTTCGATTCCAAACTCAATTGCTCTTACTTATCTCAGTTGTTCAGAGGTATCCTTTGGCGTATTGAAAAGTTCATCTTGGAGCGAACCTCTCCACCCCATTTCAGAACGCAATAAAGATGTCCTCCCACCAAAGTACTTCTCGAGAAGCAAAACCTCGATAACATCAGAGTTTACGGGTCTAGAAGACTCTGAGCTTCTCCTATTTGATGACACGAAGATTCTCGAGGAGATTAGGACGAAATTCGTCGTTCAATCCAGTGGCATCATCGTTATTGTCGTGAATGCGTTAACTCTCGAGGATTTAGAGAGGATTCATCCTGTTAAGCAATGAAATAAGAATTCCCGCAAAAAGGACTTGCAGCCACCGCCTCAGGTGATCGTGGTACATAATCTTAGAGATTTAAGGACAAGAAAGCAAATCGAAAACGAAATCACAGCCAGACTGATGAGCAGTATCTCTTTAAAAGAACTGCCATTATTCAATATGAAGCAAGAGTCAACAACCGATGGCACTTTCAACAGACTTTACCTAGATAAAGCTGGTGTGACTCATTTGATCATAGCCGCGGAGAATTCGGAGGCCGGCGAGTATTTTAACCCTGGAGCTATCAATTTTTTACTTTCAAAGTTGGAAATACTAGAGAGAAAGGAAAATCTGAACCTCTATGAAAGATTTGCTGCGTTCTGCCAAGAGGAGCTCTCGAAGCATACTGGAGCCAAATTAGGCTTGAGATATGATGCACAACAAAGCAAAATCCTAGCAGAGGGAGAACAATCTTGCCAAGAGCTTTCGAATGTGTGGTATGAAGGTTCATGCAATGTATTTGATCGTACCTTCGAACCTGAATACTCAGTGAAATATGATTTCCAAGAGAGAGACTTTGTGTTGTGCATCGTTGAGGTTGAATTAGTAGACCTGATTGAAAGTACATTCAGTTATAAAATAATGGAATCGCGTGGATGGCTGTATCTTAGAATAAAGGGCCAGAAGAAAAGCGTTTGTGCTGGTGAGGGTATTGAAGATAAAGGAGAAGATAAGATAGCACTGATCAAGAGTACACGCAGGGAAGGACAATTCGATTGTAGCATCAGACTGGTAGAAAGCATGAGCGAAGAGAGCTGTCTAATAGACAGTAGCATAGCAGGCATTAAGAGGTTCAAAATAAAATGTATAAAACAAGGCTCACTTATTATTTCTTAATTCAAGCTAAATTCACCATCATATAGTAAGCAATTAAATATTTTCAAAGTATTACGTAGGAGATGAATGAGTCTCAATGATACTCGAGTTGAATTATATATTTTATAATGAATGATAGACAAAAGTTGCTTGGTTCGGTAAAGCTTCCACTTTAATTTGCAGGCACGAAGGGAAAAAAAATTTTAAAAAATAGAAACTTCATCTTATTATTAGATTCCTTAACCATTTGAGAAGGAGCTGGAGCTGAAACGAACTGAATTGCGATTACATTTCTTTGCCCTTGATAATTCTGGAATTAACGTAATTTTTAGCATTTAGAGTGGAAGTCAAATCAAAATTTTTACACTGACTTCTAATTCAGGGTTGAACCTTTCAAAAAGAAGGCTTCGGATAAATTCTCAAGATGCTAGCCGCTACCTTATGTGTTTCTTCCATCGATTTCACATATATTTCTATGAAACAGATATATATCAACAGAGAAGTTTTTTTTTTCATATCAGAAAGACTCTCTCTATCCCTCACCATAAATCCTTCATAATATAGCTTTAATAACTGCTCGGCTGCGATTCTCGTCACTTGGTACTCGAATACACTTTTAATAGTTTCAAAAGACTCTCAGCATCTTTCGTATAGTTTCCATGTTCCAGTTTTAATACCTTCCTTTTGAATCGCTCAAGAATGCTGGTTTCATGAACTCATTTTAAGAGTTTTCCCCTTCAATGGAGCTTCGATGTTCTTAGGATTCATAGGACACTCCCGAATTTAATTAGATTCTAATTATTTAAATAAAATCACTATCAAGCGCATTTAGGAAGCACAAAGCAAGATGATGATGGAAATGCCAATGCCAATGTGGTTTTATACATCAAGCGATGTATATTTCCTCTTCGAAGGGTAAGCTTCTGCATATTTCTCTGTTTAATTGATTAGTGCGGAGTCCAAGACCGTCGGAGGACTCCTTTTGGGCTGCCTTGTCACAATTTTCCTGGCATTTTTAATCCCACTTTTCACTTACCTCAAGACCAACTTACCTCGCACTTATGCACCGTACTTAAACCATACCTGCAGCAATTTCTAACGAGTTTTGTAGTCTATCACCAGACCAAGAAGGATTGAAAGGTGAAAAACAAGAGATTCTGTCACTTAACACCAGACTTCTTCTCACAGCCCTCACTGGAGTTCAATATGCGGTTTCTGGCCTTGTTATGTTGTTGTTTATGACCTTCAACGTGTGGGTATTCTTCTCAATTGTGATTGGATATACCATTGGGTATTTCTTCTTGGTCAGTGGCACCGAACTTACTGTCAAAGAAAAAGAGCGTTGCCATTAGATAGACTAAATATTCCTCTGGTTTCCATTCATATGAGGGAGTCAAATCATATTTTGTGAATTGTTTATCAGCGTATCTAAAAGACATACAAATCAAAAATGGAGAAGTTAATATATATCAATCGGATTTCCAATTTCTTTCGAGAAAAAAAAATGCTTTAAGTATTAATGAGTAACTTAATTCGTTCCGAGTCCTATTAAGAAATCACAGGGCTTTTCTTGCAAGGCAATGATCTCGTTTTTACTCGTTATTCTCATGATACTTCATTTAATTTTCTTCTTCTTCTAGTGTCTTATAGACGTTCAGTCCGAGTCATATTAGTTATTAGTTATTTTTGTCAGCATTTTATATTATTATTACAGTTTTTGTTTTCTTCATTTTACGAGCTAACTGAATTGGCTTGCAATTTTAAGAATTGCTTGTCTGTTATAAGGTAAATGAGACCGAAAATCATGGATCTGCTCATTGTCGGCAGACCGCAAATGGCATTTCAATTTTTCTCTTCTCATGATTGTTACCAAATGCATACATGTACCTCATCCCATGTGTGAGGGCCAAAGATGTTCATGCTCAACAGTATTGAACTCTATCCAGCACTGATTAACGGTCATACAAGAAAATTGAGAATCGAGCCAGTAAAGCCAATTTTCACTTTTAGGTTAATTATTTTGTATCTTCTTCCCATCTAAATATAGAATATTCTTCATGCAAGCTCATCTTCCTCAATTTTTTCATTCTTCCCATAATAACAACTTAATTCCTTTAAGCGCGGCGAATTTTTGAAATTGTTGCAATGAATAGCATTTAGACTTACATGATTGTGAGATTTTCAAGGAATTAGCGTACCAATATCTCAAGGTTCACAGCTGCCAGGATCATATTATCATTTTTAAAACCGCAATACAGAACTTTAAAATTCAGGTAGCTCTTCAACATTACCAAGGACCAGTTAAATAAATTGGGTGATTCTTGAACTTGGACTCTTAGGAACAACTCCCGAAGGCGGCAACGAGTAGTTGCTGGCAAGGAATAATGCCTATAAATTGTATTTGATAGGTAGCAGATTTTTATTTTCAATTTCCAGCCTCCTTCAGTAAAATTTTTGAGTCGTTATCTTACTTTTACTTGCTTTTACTATCAACGTCAAAATCGGAAATAAAACTGGAAAATTATATCCAATATAATAATATCTTCCTTATTTCCAAAAAAAGCTTCAAATTTTACAAAGAAAATGGAAATGCCAATGCCCATGTGGTTTTATACCTCAACCGAGGTGTATTTCCTTCTCAAACAGTAAAATTTTTTTATGATTCTCTTATCTTTACTCTCTTTCGAAGCTGTGTGTCTCAGACTGTCGGAGGTTTAATCTTGGGTTGCTTCGTCTCATTCCTTTTCGCCTTTTCGCTTCCTCTGCTAACGGCGGCTAAAATTCGAATAATTTGCTTGAAGAAAAGCCCAGAGTAACTCACATTACATCAAAACCGTCATTAACTATATGTTTAGAATCGCTTCGAACCAGTTTCCGGCTACCGACGTCAAAAAAATACAAAAAGGAAAAGCTACCATTACAAAAAGGTTGATTTTAACAGCTCTCACGGGAATTCAATATGGAATCGCCGGATTAGTGATGCTATTGCTTATGACCTACAGTGTTTGGGTTTTTATCTCTATTGTGGTTGGATACACAATCTCCTACTTCCTTTTCTCGAGCGCTGAAGAATGCCACGGGCCTTCGACTGAGTCTGTAACATGTCATTAGTGAAGTGATTTATAATCCAGCTATTACCCCTAGCGTAGATTTTTTTTTGTTGCTATTAGGAAAAGTTAGCAATAAGTTATAGAGTATTATTTCGAATTGATATTTTACATTGTCTTCGCCTTTTCAAAGAACACAGAGCAATATTATAGGGAAAAAAAAGAATTCATCCTGCTAAAAATATAACAACAAAAAAAATGTAATTCAAATACAGCTTGTGCAATTTTGAATTTTACAAAAAATTCGAGTTTCCTCCATAGAAGTTCTCTTTTATGCATAAGTTCCCTCTTTGAATTCCTTTAAATCAGTTTTGTCATATATCTTTTATCACTTTTTGGGTAAAACAGAACCTTTTACCGTTGGAGTTTTTGTAGTTTTCTTAGTTAGTAAAGTCTGCGCCAAAGTCTTCGCGGATCCAGCAGTGCTCGTAACAGGTTTACTTTTCGGTGTCGGGGTCGTTGTCGTCGTCGTGGTCTTTAAATTACTTGCCGGTGCTTCTACTTTCGGCTTTTCCTTTGGAACAATTTGGGTTTTCTGTGACAATGGTGTCTTAGTAGTCGTAGTCGTCGTCATCGCTTTCGAGATTGGAGTGGCTGTGGTATTTGTGACTTTTGTGGTCTGGGTAATTTTTGTAATAGGAGTGGCTTTTGTAGTAGGGGCTCCCTTAAATTTTTTATTAGTGGCTAGCTCATTTTTTAGAAGAGTTGAAGTTTTTTTCTTCACAGTTGCTTGGTTCTTTGGACTGGAAATTGACTGAAGCGACTCCACCGTCGCTTTCTTTTCTTCAGCCAAATCAATTTTAAACTCCGAAACTTCGATTTTCTTGCTCGGCTCAGTGACGTCTTCCACCTCAGGTTCTCGGTCCGTTGATGGCTGGGAGGGACAATAAAAACTTGGCTTCTGTATAGATAGCTTTACGACGACTTTCGGAGTCCATTTTGGACTAGATTTCTTTACAATTGCTGATTTTGTGACCGAAATCCTCGACGAATCAAGTTTTGTCACAGAAGCTCGACAAGATGAACGATATGGACTCACCGAATGGATCTTATCCGCTTCTATCCCCTCGTAATATTCAAAATCTTGCTGCTCAAAGTCATCTCCTTGGGTTATTATCCGTGCGTGAGTGGTTTCCATCTTCATAGGGCCTGGAAGTTTCTCTCCAAGTCTGGTGATATCGGCGATGCTCGATACCATGTCACCTACTAAAGAGCGTTTAAGCTTTTCTTCTAGCTTTCTGTCTTCAGGCAACTTTAAACCATAGTAGTTCACATCAATAAAGCCACCACCGCTATTCCTAGCTCCTCCAGAGGTATTTCTGACGGCTGTAGGTTCGGCTGATTGATATCTTTTCTTTTTTTGAGGAGTATTTCGATAAGAAGAGTAAGAAAAGGCTTGAGGCTCGAATCGGCAAGGCTCGCCGTGGAATTTCTGGGAAGAACGCATGATTCCGATGCTGTCAAGTTCATTCATTTTGAAATTAAATTTTCCTGGAAATTTAAACTGTGAGGATCCCTCACCCGCCGAGTTGGACGATCTGTATGAGACTCCTGATTGATTTACATCGTTGCCGTGCGGATGGAAACCTGACAGGTTCGCTGGACCTCTTTTTACAGTTTGGGACGTTCGCATTTTGAAGGAAGCGAATCTTTTAATTTAATTGCGAAATTTTATTGCCTTATCATTTGCACATAGTATATTCGTTTACGTAATAATGTAAATTGAACACAGATTATAGAGAATGAGGAGTGAGAGAGTGAATGAAATTTTCAACATCACAAGCTTTTGCAGGGCTCAATGAATGAGAAAGGACTCGCCAGTACCATCAAATTAAGGCATGGACAACTCTAATGAAAGAGTTAATCAAAATGCGATTGTACGCTAAGGGAGATTACATGGTGAATCCTTCATAGACAACCTGTCTACTGCCTGAAGCTGAGATAAAATTACTTACTGAGAGCAGTATTTATTGGAACTATAACTGAAATAGGACTTATTATAATGAAACATACAAGAAAAATCAAAAGTACTTATTTGCAATAAGCCTGAAAAGATTCCTTTTTGCTATCTTTCCTACGGAGCTGCTCGATCTCAAAAGCAAAGAAGAGGTAGCCATTATTATTTGTATTTACTTAATCGATATCATATAACAAAGATAGTCATATTGCCCGAACAATTAGGAGTTTTATATGTATGGCATGGTTCGAGAGCGCTAGTGAAAGCCACGTTTAAGCAGCTCAGTTTGTCTTCGTGGTATTGTTAATTCAAAAGAAATTATTTGTAGGAGGATCGATGAATTGTGTTCTATTTTAGAACAGAGTTAGCAACGCATGCTCTATCAATTTCTCAAGGGATTTTAAATTGAATTTGCATAGCAGCAATTTCGAGGCGCCCGTATAATAAATTATATAGACCAGGGCTAATCTCAAATCGCTGACTCAAAACTTTTTTTCGTTAAATCTGCCAAATTAGCGATTGATCTGGAGTCACTTTTTTACAGCCTGCTCCCAAATGACCTGAGTCTGACTTAAGCGGCTTTTTGGTTTCTGAAAGGTAAGTTTCTTCATAAGCCTTGGTTGCACAACTGATTTGTTGAAAAAAAATATATAAATACAATAATTCCCTTCCTATCACTGAGTAATGAGCCCTTTAAGAGCAATATACGAACTTACAAAGCACAATAGCGAGGATCAATGCCATTAGATGCTAAAAGGAGTCGGATTCCTAAGAATCTAATCAACTGACAATTCAAAATTGGCATTTCTGGGAACTTTCTTACTGGTCCCTCTATCTACTCTCTTACCACAGAATCAGATCCCTCTGAGGAACGCTCCTTCCAAAGGCCCGGAAAATGCTTTTTAAAGTTTATGATAGACACTCATGGCAATCATTACTCTATTAAAGTTGAGAAAACTTCTTTAAAATTTGAATCAAGCCTTCTCAAAATCCATTCTACCAGTATTTGTAGTAAATAACACCAGTAGTTGAAGATTCCCGGAATTTGTTGGGACAAGGTATTGCCCATGCGCTCTCTCAGACAAGAGGACCTGTGCAATACTTCTTTCCCAGTAAATAGCTTCCAATTTCCATAAAAGCAAAATTGCGGAACTATTTTAATTGGCTCTTATCTGCTAGCCGGCTCTTAAATAAAAATAATTAAAACGCGACTCAGGTTGCCTTGCGCTATAATTCCATTATTTAATTTTTTGATTTAATCGCGAACAAACCGCAAAAAAGCGTTTTTGATGATCAAGATCTCTGATTTAATAATCCAATCGAAATTATAATAGAAGCAAAAAGAAGTACAGATACCATAACAAACCATGTCCCGTAACAATCTGACGCTTCTTTCCACACGATCTCGCAGTAAAAACAGACCGAACAGGTACAGACCCTCTCCAGGAATTCCTTTGACCGGCTCATGCCTTTTATAGGAACTTTCAAGTAAAGAAAAACTTGGTGCTTGATCTCGATGAAACGCTAATCTGCTCTCAGCCACGAGAAACAGGCTCGTTGATCACCACTCCCATCTATGTAAGAATAGCAATTTCCTTGAAAAATGCGTCAATGGCAATTTTTTTCAGTTTAAATTCAAAGGGCAAGTGACTCATTACCCCAAAGTGGTAGAGCGTCCAGGACTTGACGCTTTCCTTGAGGAGATGCGAGCGCATTATTATCTGCACATTTTTACCTCGAGCAATAAAGAAGTAAATACAATGCAATTTTGATGTACTAAATAAACTCTATATTAGTACGCTGAAGCTATCCTGGCTGGAGTCGGAATTCGAAAATATTTCAGCAGCGTCTGGCATCGTGAACACTGCCAGATCATCAATGAAAATTACGTGAAAGATATCAACTCGCTGCCTTTCCTCGCATCAGAGACCATTTTAATTGATGTAATGCCTTTTCCCTTGGAAACACTCCTTTAACATCTCATTATAGGATTCGACTCTCCATTATGAAAAGCAGCCTGAAAACACCCTTCAAATTAAACCATTCTATGGCAATGAGGACGACAATGAGCTCAGGAGACTCACCCCTTTCCTTATAGAGCTTTCAAAATGCTCTGACGTCCGATCAGTCAGCGAAAAATACAGTTATTATTGCATCAATAAAACCCTACCCGCCTCGAAACCTATATCTTCTCGGCTGGATTTGGAAAGAATCAAATTTGATGACGTTATTGATGAAGACAGCGAGGGAGATCTCACTTCGATCTTTTGGAAAGAAGGAGACAGAGATATCCTCAGCCCTAACGAGAGCGTGAGCACAGAAACGAGCCGATTTTCGGCATCGCTTACCAATTTCAAAAACATCAGAACTAAGAAAAACAAGCCAAAGACTCCTGCAAGGCCTTTCAGCAACTCCTTTCAGTTTGGCATCGAGGAAGACGTGGAGTCGTTGTGGTCCTCGAGGGGAAGAAGACTTTCATGTGATTATGACTCATCGCTGGAAGAAGAAACGTCGAGGTTTGAAATCAACCTCGTGTTGAGGAGCATCAGACCCCATCAGAACAAAAAGAGATTTTTAGTGACAGAAATTAGAGAGCAACCATAATTTTTTTATATATTCAACTGGAACATGGCAACCAGTTTCTAAATTATAATTTTATTCAAGTATTCGTTCTAATTTTATTTTGTGTACGTTCATTTTAGTGTAATGTCTTAAATGTCGTATCTATTCAATTAACAAATTCACCTATGGGGTGATGGTCCCAAGAAACCTTCGTTTTTCACATGTTATTTGGATTTCTCTTAGTCGCCATAGGGAATAGTGCTCAATCCAATACTTTATAGCAAAGAGACTGTCGTTTGAAAGCTAAAGTCATTCATGTCGCAGCTTCTCCTTTGAGAAAACCCGCTATTAGAAAAGCTCTCTACCGTGTTTGCTTTTGGAAGATAACTGAGGAGGGGGATGATAATTTGGCTGAGATTTTCCTTTTTAATAAAATTTAAAACTTACTAATGCCACGCACCCTCGAAGAGCCATTGCTTCACCCGGAAGCCAAGCGTTCCTTAACCGACCAAGAGATTAAGAAAGTCCAAAAGGAGACATATCTCAATGTTTCGGTGTTTTCGTATATGTTTTTTGGCTGGCTGTCTAAATACATCGAGGTAATTGCCAAAACGCATGATATGAGTGAACGCGTCCTTTGTAAGTAGATCGGGAACAAGAGGCCATTCCAACAGAACATGCATTCAGAGCTACGCTATAAGGACAAAACAGAAACCAGTTATTATGAACTCAAGGAAGGATGGGAGAGCTCAAAGACGAAGACGTACCCTCTGCTCAGAGCTCTAATTTGGACATTTAAGAGTAAGATCGAATCCGCCTTGAATCGCTTACAGTTTGGTGTGAAATAGACCTCTTGGTCCGCGGAACCGCTTTTGCGATGGCAAGTAGACTATCAGGACTAATCGGTCCACTTATCATGCGCGATATAATTATGTTCGTGAAGACTCCTGGTGGTAGCTCCTTGGAAGGGATTACTCTCGTCTTCTGGATTGGAGTTTTGAAAATTGGATCAACGGTCTGCTACACACAAGCTAACTTCATCTATGTAAATTTTGTGACAATAACAACGAAAACTTGATAATACTCATAGAGAATCGTCGGTCTTAGGGCCTTCAATGCGATAAACGCGCTCCTGTACGGCAAATCTCTGAAATACTCGCTTATTCGAAGCCCGGACCAGTCATTTGGGCAACTTCTGAATTATATGCAGGTTGACGCGGGAAAAATCCTCACTTTTACAGAGCAGGCGTCAGCAGTCATTACAATGCCTTTCCAGATATTACTCGGCATCTATCTCCTTTACAGCTTAATGGGAATTTCATTCCTCCCTGGCACCATCATCATTATCATCGCGATATACTTCAATTACAAGTTGAATAGACGAAATATGATGTATGTTCATTTGTAGGGGATTGACTTACAAACAATTTTGTTAGTTTACAGAAACAGGTCATGAAGAAGAAGGATGAAAGAATGAAAGTCATGAATGAAATTGTCAATGGAATCAAATTCATCAAAATGAATGGCTGGGAAGAGTATTTCCTTACGAAAGTAATTCTTTTGCGATTCGATGTCGTTAAAGGTTGATTCATTGTCGATATACATTAGGCACAAGATAAAAGAGTCGAAGAACTGAAAATACTAAAAGCTCAATTCACAAATAGACTGTGGGTGGTCTTATCGGGTTGGGTTCTCCCGATGGTTATCACGGTGGTGATCTTTACAACACATATCTTCTTGGGAAGGGAATTGACGGCAGAAATCGCGTTCCCTGTTGTTGCGATATTACTAACACTGCAAGATCCGCTTAGATTCTTGCCTGTGCAGCTCACCACTTTGCTAGAGTCGATGATTGCCGTGAACAGACTTCAAAAGTTTCTGCTTGCCGAGGAGATCGATACGAAGTACATTAAGAGGCATGATGGCTGGGGCTCAGATGTTGCGCTTAAAATACAGAATGGATTCTTTTACTGGAATGAGCCTGGACAAAAGAAGGACCTTCACCAAAAAGTAAAGAAAAACTCCCAAAAGCGATCGGTTAGCGCAAAAACGATTTCTCCGACTGAAGGACAAGTCTGCATTGAAATGTCGGAAAGGAAGGAATCAGCGGTTAGCAGTAAGAGCTCTATCGCTGAGAGTGAAAGAAGCTCTCAATATATCCTCAAGGATATTAACCTTGAAATCAAAAAGGGCTCATTTGTCGCTTTCATCGGAGAGTAATAATAGATTTCATTATCGTCGCTATAACCTTATCCGTTATTTCAATAGTGTGGGAAGCGGGAAGTCCTCGTTGTTGTATTCAATACTCGGAGAGATGAAATATCATGACCATAACCTACCAGAAGTTACAATAAACGGAGAGATAGCATACGTGTCCCAAAAACCATGGATATTGAATGAAACGCTCAAGGGAAACGTGCTCCTAGGGAATTCCTTTAACGAAGACAGATACAGAGAAGCACTTAAGTATTCCTGCCTCGAGGCAGATTTACAAATATTACAGAATGGAGACCAAACTGAAATCGGTGAAAAAGGTATCAACCTCAGTGGAGGACAAAAAGCTCGAGTATCCTTAGCGCAAGCTATATACGCAGATAAGGATATCTACCTACTTGATGATCCTCTCAGGTAATTTTATTTTTCACATGCTGAGTGGACCCTAACTAATAATGACCTTTCCATTATCATCTTTAGTGCTGTGGATGTTCATGTAGGAACTTATATCATCCAAGAATGTCTTACCGGATATCTCAAAAACAAGACCCGAGTGCTCATCACCCATAACCTCGACTACCTCAAATACGTGGATTATATCTACATCATGAAGCGAGGTCGCATTGTGGATCAGGGAACTTATAAGGAAATCGTTACGCACAGCCTATTCAATAAGATCCTGGAATCAAAGCACCATCAGGATGGTGAAAAAAAGAGTGAATCTGAAGAGACCAAAAAGAACTCAAAAAGCAAGGACGAGACACATGGCTCAAAAGGCCAGCAGTCAAAGAAGGGCGGACAACTAGCCAAGAAGGAATCCGAGGCGAAAGATAAAGAAAAAGAAGAAGTTGGAGACACTGCAGCAACGAGAAGACTCATTCTTAATGAAGACAGACAGACCGGCAAAGTCAATGTAGAAGTCTACAAAGCCTTTTATAATTTCTATGGTGGTTTTCGGTTCTTTTCAGTTTTCCTCTCAAGTAAGCCTTCCTCTTCCTTCAATTCCTCATAAACATTGCTTCCCAAGGCATGATACTCTGGTTGGTCCTATCATTGAGTTCAAACGTATACCTTTCCTATTGGACCACCAAAACTCATGAGGGTGAAACTGAGGACGAGTTTTATTACCTAAAAATCTACGCTGCCCTATCTCTAGCATATGCTTTCTTTAACGTCATACGCTCGGCTTCCGTCCTCTTCAAATCAGTGGAGTGCTCTGAAAACATCCATTTGTCTATGATGAAAAGCGTTATCCGAGCTCCAATTAACCTGTTCTTCGATCGCGTTCCTATCGGGCGAGTCCTCAACAGATTCAGCAAAGACCTTAACGTCGTTGATAACGGAGTGGCAAATTCGATTATTCGGTTCGTTCAAACACTGTTTCAGCTGATCTCTGATATCATTGTCTGCGTGTACGGAGGAACGTATTATGTGATTCCTTTGATAGCAGTGTTCTTCTATTTCTCCTATAAAACGCAGCAGAAATACCAAAGGTTGAATAGGGAGGTGGTCCGGCTTGGTAAATAGTCACGTGTGCGCTATTAGTGATATTTTCTATAGAGAGCATATCAAGAAGTCCTATCCTGAGTCAGTTTAGTGAGACACTAACGGGATTGACATCGATTAGAGGATATAGAATGGAAGATCGCTTCTTTACAACTATATTGCATCAGCAGGATGAGAATATGAAGAATCAAATGATTTTGAATGCTCTGTCAAATTGGTTCTACCTGAGATGCTCGTTGCTCTCGCTGATTTTGATCATTCCGACGATCGGGCTAAGCGTAAACCAAATATAGTGGACGAATTGTGATAATTTACGTTTGAATGCTTTATAGATCGTGTTGACGCATTCGTATGCTGCTTCAGGCGCTCTTGCTGGTCTCGTTATAACGTATGCACTGAGCTGCGACGATGATATTAAGGCGGCTCTGCAGCATCACGTAAATTTCGAGAATAATCTTATTTCGATCGAAAGATGCTTGAATTTCATCAAGTAACGAAAAATTTAGCAATTTCATTGAACTAATAAAATAATGCAGCATTCGATCAGAAGCTCCTGAAACAGCCTCAAATCCAAAGGCAATTAAAGGGTTTAGTCCAGAATGGCCTGAGCGAGGGAATATACAGTTTGTGGACTACAGTGTGAGATACCGGCCATCACTTCCGCTTGTATTGAAAGACCTCTCAGTCAATATCCTCCCGAGTCAAAAGGTTTGAATTTCATAGAAGAATGAGACTTATCAGTCATATTAGATTGGTATTGTTGGAAGAACTGGCTCAGGCAAATCGACGCTGATTGCCTCCATTCTAAGAATGATCGAAGCAGCCTCAGGAGCAATTGTTATCGACGACGTTAATATTGCAGACGTAGGACTATACGATCTCAGAAAGAAAATCACTGTCGTCCCTCAGGTACATACTATATCCAT
>ENA-UOTX01000846-UOTX01000846.1-compost-metagenome-genome-assembly--contig:-NODE-846-length-28779-cov-8.202878_pt1 | contig 28779 bp, 23 predicted proteins | sample MGYA00238143_ERZ746982 | MGnify/ENA primary metagenome ERZ746982 (study PRJEB28758, sample SAMN06268862) | compost metagenome | isolation source: single cell | place: USA: California, Emeryville, Joint... | reverse complement strand
GACAGTGATCCTGTAAGGCCTGAAGAAGGAGGTTTTCTCTGTTCATAATAAGTACCCTTACTCTTCAAATCACGAAGTGTATGAGTTGCTGCCTGAGTGCTATTAACGAGGCTAGAATGACTCCTTGTATGTCCAAAGAAGTTGTGGGAAGTGAGAGAGGCGGCTAATTTAGCTCCAGCTAAACCGGTTTGATCTTTAGAACTGCTGTTCACTAAGTTTCCAACATTTCCAGATTGGCCTCGAATATGTGATTTCTGAATCAATTTATCGCTCTGAGAATTACTTCCAACGCTTGCCCCTCTTGCTGAATTAATTCCACCTGTCGAATTTCCTATGCCTAAAATATATTCCACTTTTGTCGTGAGTTTCAAAGAGCTTTGCGTTGATCCAAGAGAGCTTCGGAGTGTCGGGTCGGGTTGTTTAAGATTAAGCTTTGAAGTTGGTTTTGTTAATGATCCAGATTTCGTGATGGCATTGTCTGTACTTAATGTTTTTGTATTTGAAGCCCCCAGGGTTCGTGGAGTTTTAGAAATTGAACTTTTCCTTGAAGAATCATAGTTTTGGCCTCCGATTGTCCCTCTTTTGGACTCCCTCGAGACTGACCGGTGCGAATTTTGAGACGAATAGCCTTTTAATGCAGAATTTTGCTCATTCTGTTTGAGAGCCTTCTCAAAATTGTTAATTTTCGATACCGCGTTATTTTTATTATTTCCTGTTTGCGATTTTGTCAGACCTTGCGAAGTTCGGGGTCGATCTGTGTGAAGTCTGTTTTCTTTGAACAAAGAGCCAGCCGAATCGCCGTAATTACCAGGATTGACAAAATTATTTTGCTGAATGGATGGCACTCTTGAACTTGCATAAGTATTTCTGCCAGAATTTGTTGTTGTAGTAGTGGTGCCTTTGTGGCAGGCACTGCTCTGTGAATTGGTTCTTGTATGGTAATTAACTTGTTGCACAAGCGTTGGACCTTCGATTTCATTCCCCCGATACGTTGTAGGGACAGAAGCAGATTGAACACCATGACTTTGAAACTGCATGTCTAATATAGTATCTGAATAGCGATAGTGATGACGATCAGTTGAAATAATCTCAGGAATATCGTTTATTTTCTGCTGCTGCGGGTTCTTTTTCAAGAAAGTTAAAAATTGATCCAGATTAGTGATAGTTTCGTTCAAAAAGGGATCATTCGTCGGATTATTCGCGCTTCCTGCAATAGGGGTTTCAAAATAATTACCATAATCTTTTGAATTGTTGGAAATAATTTCTCCGAGCTTCATATTCAGGTCTTGGATTGTATTCGACATTGAGAGGTTATTCGATTGGTTCACTTGATCAGCTCCTCGTAACTGGGCTTGGCCCTGCGGTTTACGCTTCAGCAAATCAGATTTGTCGGAGCCTGCAAAGTAATTTTAGAAAAGGCACAGAAAATTCGAAATTCTTCATACCATCAACTTTTCCAACTAGGGCTTTTTGAAGATTTAATCCGCTAACAACTGGTTTTTGAGACGAATTCTTACTATTTGAGCGAGGCCGGAAACTATTGGGTCCTTTAGCTGGACCACTCGTTTTGGGCTTATTTGACTGCTCTATCGCTTGATCGTTCGTTATATCAAGATTGTCCAAGATTCTATCCATAATTACAGGACTTTTCTCTTCTGCACGAGGTTTCTCTTTCGGCTTTGGAGAGGGATTTTTGACTTCGTTCTCCTCACGAAGCATTTTTGTAACACGGATATATTCTAGCCTCCTTTTTTTGTCATGGTATTTGTTCAAAACATTCGTGGTTGGTTGCATAAAAAGCCTTGAAATATCCCTATGAAATTTGTAGTACTCCGTGAGCATTCGTATCTTGTAGCCATATTCGCTCGCTTTATAGAATCGCTTAAGGAATTCTTCTTCCTCATCGACTGTCAAATAATCTTTATATTTAATAACGACTGGAGTTCGACTGTTGGTAAGGAGGTCATTAATATCTTTTGTGTAGTAATAATTCTGAGACGATGAATACTTTGAATACAAGGCTTTGTTGATCATAGAAGGGAAGTAATTTTTCTGGGAAGTCGAATCTTTTTTATTGCAGAAGATGCAGTTCTCTGGCAGAGAGCTGATAGTTTTTTGCATTGAACCAGCCGAAAGTCGATTTCTCGAGGATGGTAGGCTTTGCTGTTTTTTCTTTTGCGCTGAGGCAGTAGGGAAAACGGAAGACAGTTTCGGAACAGACATTTCGTGCAACTTTAAACGTTTAAACCCCTGGAAAACAAAATAAAATTAATCGGTAATGAAACTATTCTTACTTCGCAAATCAAAGCATAATGTAATAATTTGAACGCTGACTACTTCTCCGTTAAACCGATTTTTCTTACTTCCTGAGAAATGCCGACATTTTCTGAGGACAGAAATAGTTTATGAAAATTTTCAAGGAGTGAAGAAATGAGATATAGAAGATCTCGCGAAGTCAAACAATCAAGCAATTGAGATGTCTACACAAGTCATATATCTATTGATCTTATCTTTAAGGCGCCCACAGGAATACGATGATGAGTCTTATCAACGCTATCTTGAAATATACACAGAACGTTCAGTTCCTTTGTCCTTTTTCAATGATGCCTTATTGCTTAAAGGAATTTGGAATGTGATTTGAAATTCTTGTTCGGGTATTATTGACCTTTCAATAAGTAAAAGGTCCTCAATAAGTCTTTTGCGATTGCAATAAGGGGATTTGCGACCTCATCCTCTTTAATTTCTTATTTGATTTGTTTGTCTTATCATGCTAATCAGCCAACCCGGAAATAATTTGTGGGTGGAAGACGGATGAAATAGACCATATAATTATGGCGCGAAGAGTGCGAGAAAATAGGAAAGCCAAAATACAGATTCAACTAATGAAATACTGGAGATGAAAGAGTAAAATTGCGAATAGCTTGAAAAGCCAATATTTTGTCTCGAATTGATGGTAAACTGCTGCGACAAATTCCTTCGAATTGATGATCAATTTTTATCTCATCTCAACAAAAATCGCAGAGCAAGGACGAAATATATAGTCATAATAATCCTCTCTTCAATCTCCATTCGAAGGGCACTTTAAAAATTATCCGGTTGGTCATTGTTTTCAGAAATTAAAATCAATAAAGTCCAAAAACTTTCCGAGTATAATCCACTGTTTCAGATAAAGCTTGGAATGCGGAAGAATTTTATACTCCATCCCAGTAAGCCAATCCCGGAATCTCCGCTTCACACTATATCCACTCACCTTCAAATTAGAATCCAAATCTGTTTCAAAAGACCATCTTTTAACTAAAAATCTTTCAACTGCATCTATTTCTCTGTCAAAACCTATTGGACTGAAAGCTTCAGTCAGCTTGATTCAAGATAACGTTAGCGATTCAATCATAGGATTGCGAGGCTGTATGTTATATTATCGTTTTCGCAGAAGTATCTAACAATTTCATTCATTAATAATCAAGGCGGTCTTCGGGATTCTCCCAAAAAGAGTACTACTAAGGGAAGACTGAAACAAGGAATGGGCATTTTTTTGGAACCAGCTCCAACTCGCCAACAGCTTCTCAATCACAACAGCCTCGGTCCTCTTCTGCACTTTGAAGATTCTAAGCTTTTCATACAAGAGAAAGGACAAAAAAACACAAACAACAACTGTTCTAATCGTTTTTTCGGATCGGTTCCTGTTGTTGTTGAAAATGCAAACGCTACAAGCTCAACTCCGGCAAGCAGCTTTCCCAGCCCAAGAGCAACAGCATCAAATAAAAATCTTTACAATGTCTCGCTAATGAACGCTCGTAAGAGTAGTATGATCAATTATCGAGTTGATTCCAAACTACTTAAAGAAGGTAGTGCTGCTACTATCACTAATAACAATCTGGAAGAAATTAATTTCTCAAACGAAAAGAAAGAAAAGGAAACTAAAAACACAGAATTAGCAAGGTCAATTCAAGAAATGAAATCTCAATTGTCGGAAATGCTGAGGGAGAGAGAATTATTAAATGCAGAACGAACAGTTTTAGCTTTACAAGAGAAAGAACACATTGCTGTGCTTTTGAAGACTCTCATAAAGAGGATAATGCCTGGCTCTGATCAAAATGCAATTGAGAATAAACAGTTTTTATCTAAAAGGGAAATGAGTCAAGTGAAAGCTCTCAATAGACCAAGCGATGGTGCATCAACAACGTATATGAGTGTAGAGGAAAGTAGAACTCCTGTGGTTAATTTGCGAATTGATTTCCAGAAAAATGAAGAAAATAAAGACCTTTGGCTTGATACTCAGCAATCAAGCCGTCAGGTCGGGTCTAAACAAGAAAAAGATATGTCTCTCACAAGTTTCATATCTCAAGACAAGCATCACTGCACAAACTCACCTAATAGGACTCAAATAGGTTCAGTCTCACCGATTTCTAACATCCGTCGTCGTTCTCGGAAAAATGGTCGCTCTCACACATCAGCTATCGATCAAACTTCAAAACTAGTTTTTGGTAGCCAAAAGTTAGATTTGACATCTCCATCAAATAATTCAAAGATCCGTTACTTTGCACGCAGGAGAGCATCTTATTTAGTTCAACGTAAAATACCTCGTTGTTAAAAGACAGCTTATAAATTTCCGAAATTAGATAAAAGTTTTGGACACCAGTCAAGAAGCTTCAATAGCGCAAAAGAAAATATTGAGGACAGTAAGGACTATAGCATAAGTGGACCAAAAAAATGTGAGCAAGTCCGTCCAGTTAGCTCGGGTTTTAGCGGAAACAATCTTCAAAAAGCATTGCAACTCTTGGGAAACCGCTTCCATAATATACTCGGACACTATCAGTTTGTTGAACAACAACAAGTTTTATCTAACCAGCAATTATTACAAAAGCTTCATAAATTAATTGCCAGTCAAACCTCCAGAGGTTAAAGTGCCAATTCTGAAGACCTCTCAATTCTCCTTTTGGAAATTTTGATTAGTATTAAGCATATATTGTTACCTGCATCTTTTATATAGTCGTCTCTCGTTTCACTTATTGTTGCATATATACATTCTTATTGATGAAAATAACTAATTTTCCTCAATGAATAAAAAGATGGATATGATGTTTCAGAAGAAAGTGCAAGTTAGATCTCTAAAACATTTGCGCGCAAAATGTGGCAATGCTATCAATTCACTTTCAATATAGATGTACATTCTCTCTCACAAAGAGACGCTGGACTGAAAGACTCTAAATTTCAGAAGCCCAATTTTCTCGAGTTCTTCACTAAGGACTGAACATGAAATACCTTGTTTTGGCACTTTATCTTCAAATTTTGATTAATGGCTAAAATAAGAATTTACATTTAATGCGCACCCGGAAGAATGAGTGGTTCAAACAATTACAAAATTTATAATAATACATCTGTGAATTAAGCAACAAAGCATTGCCCTGAAAATGTCAAACTTTTTCAAAATATTCAACAACATGGTTATTTGCAGTTCAAATAAATCGAAGAAGAACGAATTAGAACACCCTCCCAAAGTGATTTGGCCCAATCTGAGGGGAGCACCTATGCTGAATAACATCCAAACCAACAGACGACATCAAACACGTTTGAAAAGAAAACAAGCAAGAGATGACGAGAATTTTATTGAGAGCCTCACAAAATACCGAATCTTAACCCAATTTGAGAAAAGAAATACAGCATTTGAACAGCAATTACAAAGAAGTCTGAGCAGAGAATCTGCTTCTGGGTTTTCTAGGTCTCCAGCTGTGAGATAAGAGCTATAGCATTTTATTTGATTTGTTCAACGATTAGTATAGATAACTTGCTTGTTCGTTAACTTTTTTTGGTTACTTTCATTCACCCATTTATATAGCAGATTTTATGGATTAAATTCGATTAGAAAGAAAGCATTTAAAAGTCAGCTTTCTATACTTTTTCGTTACCTAACAGTATTAAAATTCAAGAAGTCAAGCCATTCACCCGCAGATCCATCAAACCTCAAGTGATTCATTTCAGAAAATATGCAGGTTTGGAAGCATAACCGAAAATTCTCCAGAAAATATATGAAAAAGAATTTGGAAGTTTCGAGTCTGGTCTAAACTGTTCATGAGTACAACATTCAACAAGAACTCAGTTGATGTATCATTAGTTAACCTATTCCTCCTACTTCTCCATTCAGTATATTTTCTGTGACTAATATCGATTGATAAAGCTTTAGATTTTCTTTCTTTCTTTTTCAGACTTTGAATTCAGTGCCTACCAAAAAAATAAAAGTTCATTCACGATGAATCAACTCATACACGCAATATCGTGCTGAAATTTTCATTGGCAGACTGTAAAAAGTAAGGTTTTTATGCATATAACCTACCTCTACTTTTCTGCCAATTTTTACAAAATTTTAAAAGTTATGTGTTTTTTAGTGACGATGTGATCTTTTTTGTTAGCAAGAGTTCGACCAGCAAAAATTTTCTCAATAATGCTGTCATTTCTTCCGGGAAGGAATTAAAAATCACTGAGAAATATGTCTGTTAGGATTAGAATCAATTCAAATAAAATTCAATTTCTTTTGGTTAACTTAAATTTTTTTGCAAAAAGGCAAACTCTAAAATGAAGAAAACCCCAGCTAATCGCAGAGTAAATACTAACCCTGCATTCTCTATTCCGGATAATTCGAAACTTTCCCCGAAAAATGCATCTTTTACACCGAATGCATATTTTCTTCGAACTCCAAGGGCAATCCAACCGACAGTCGGACGCTCTGATGCAACGAATAAGACTCATAGTCCTCGACATATGCCATCAGCTTCAGCAAGTTGTACAGCAAACAATGTTTCGAGTAACATTGGCTTTCTTTCGGTTTCGGCTGCAGCAAATCAGCAAAATCAGCATTTAAAAACTCCTCGCTCGTTTCAGTCTCCTGTACAGAAATCTCCATCGTACTATTTGCTTAAAGGAAAGAATTCCGAAACGAACCTCGACTTAAATGGAACTTCTGGTCAGGCAAGAAAAAATTGCTCTCCTCTATCTTCAGAGAGTAGTGGTTTTCTGAATCGGAAGAATTCTAATTCAGAATACTATCCAATTAGTCTGAGTATTCATTTTAACGGAGACAAACGACAATCGGTGACTCCAAACACCAAACATACAAATCATTCAGTACAATATTATCCATCAGCAAATGTCGTTCCCTTTGGCTCTTCGGAAACTGCTACAAAAGGATCTCATGAGTATGAGAAAGAAAAACTTAAATTTTCGAAAGGTTTCCAAGAGAATATGAAGCCTGACTCTGAACCGTATTCAAGCAATACTCGCAGACAACATCCAGAGTCAAAAAATATGAATAACCATCCAAGAACGGAAAACAATCAAAAACGGGTAGTTTTGTCTGAGATTGATATGAATTCTCTTGAGAATATAAATAAAGATGGTCGGACTAGAAAATATAACTCCAACGATCCAAGCGATTCAAAAAAAATACATAGGGTTCCTCTAAATATTCAAATTGATGACTATAGAGTAGAGAGCTATAAACCTGGGGAAATCTCAGAACGCTTGCTCTATAAGTCACAGGAATCGGATAAAGAACAGCCTCTCTCTCAGAGAATTGTAGGCAATTGTGTGAAACACGGTGAAAAAAGAGGAAAGTACTACCTCCCACATGAGAGTGATCCCGAAAAAATTGATTATTACTGCTCGAAGTGTGCTGTAGACCTCGCGTTAAAAGGAGTGAAGGTCCTTAACATCGATGGCCACGTCGATTCCTTATCCTCAAACCAACATTCTCTGGAGTTTGAACGTGGGAACGGAAATCCAAAGGCTACCACCAATCAAATCCTGACTGAAAATACGACTGAAGAAGAAGCGCTGCGAAGTGAGCAACATCAGATTGATTTGCTAATGGACAGCATCAAACTGAAGCGAAGAAACGAAGAATTGACCAATTTTATCGGCAGATTGGACGCATTGCTACAGAAAATGAAATCATTAGAGAATTGTGTTGATCACGAGAGAAAGAAAGTAATAAACAATTTCCGGAATGAAAAAGAGAACATCGAACTATTTTGCAAACAACTGGTTAGCAAAATTAGTGAACACACAGAGAATATCTGTAGATCCTTGGATATCGAACAATCGGAAGCTATCCAACAATATGATCTTCTGGCTAAAACTCCACTACGATATTTATCCGAGATTAGCCAAATTAAAGGAGATATTGAAGAGAATCTCCAAAATATTATGAAAAATATTGAAGACAAACCATACAAACGCATTATGCACAAATATGAAGAAAGATTAGGATACTATGAGAACTTTGTTAGAGAAAAAGAGATCACTCTCACCCAAAAGCTGGCTCCCCCACGATGCCATAGCACTCTAGAAGAATTGAAGAAACTTCTGAAAGAATCTATAAGCACTCTGCTAGGAGATTCAACACTAATACAAGAAAAAAGTGCTCTTATAAATCTTGGTGATTTCGAAGGGTTTATGCGATGTGACGAAGAAATTTCTGAGTTGCCTTTACAAAATGGACAAGGAAGAAACTCAGTAAATTCGCAATTGCAACAACGGATACCCAGCAAAACTATGACTCAAAATTACACGCTGATTTCTTTTGAAAACAAAGATCTCTTTCAGAATGCCTTAACTACATCAAAAAGCGGAGATCAACGAAGCGACAGCATGATCTATGAAACCGTCCATGAACATGAAGAGGAATGCCCCGAAGGAGTTGGCGAAAATAATGAAATTCCAGAGCTCTCTCCCAGTGATCCAAACTATGTGGTTGATAATAAAGAAGATACTGGTCTTACTTATAGTAGGAAAAATAGCATCACAAGGAATAGCAGATATGACGACAATCTGAAAAAAGATAATTTTGAGGTACTTGCAGTTCCTTTGAATAATGGAAAGCAGTTGAATGAAGAAAGCAGTTCTCCTAAAGGAAACTTTCAAAAGTCTTTATTCACTTCTCCTAACTTCAAAGGACTGAATTAGTAATGGGGAAGCTCAAACGTTTGATAATTAACATTTTGGTGGATTGTTTTCAATCAAGGTGCTCTGAATGATAATTCTCATTATGCACATATTATTTCTAATGCTGATGTTTATATATGTAAAATGTATATCAGTAGTTTGGCCGTGATTCACTATAAAGCTATTTTAGAAAATTTATTTTGCAATACGAATTTTTATTTCTGGTTTATTATGAGTGATTTGTCAAAACACCTATTGCACGGGGATGAAGCAGGTCGAAATGGATCTGCTCAGGGAACAAACACTGCCGAAAATCAAACACGCAGTGTGATTATTGGAAATATGGGAGATTCTGAACCCAAGAAACCAATTGAAAAAACACAAACTCATGATCCTAACAAACCTGAATCTTACGTCCTTGCTGAAAAGCCAATGACAAGTGTGATGGACTTTTTTGAAACTTTTGATGAATTTGAGAAGAAGCACGATCAATTCTCTGGGATTATGTACACACTCATCGGATCAATCTTGCTTGGAGTACTTATGAGTATAAGAGGAGAAATTCTTTACAGACTGCCTTCAATAGAGGTGATTTTCTCAATCACAATTGTGACCTTGCTCCTTAATTATTTCCTTTTGAACGGCGCTCTCTATAAACCATTCATAGAAGGGGAAGAAAACTCCCTCAACGCCAAAATTGTTGGATTAATGGGAATTGTTGCTGTTGTGTCCTTCTATTACTCGCTTAACTTCGTCAGCCTGCATCCTGCACTGCTATTCCTCTACCTTGGATTCGTGCTTGTGATGTATATCGAAAAGTTCTACAGCAATATTACATATACAAGCAAAGAACTCTCTCTTGGAGCTCTTGCTCTAGTAGGTGCGTATATGATTCTAAATGTCGCATTTGACAGCAGCACTTCGACTCCAGCTCCCCAGGTTATCACACCTGTGACAAATGGAACCAACCTGACAAATGTCACATCAGATCAGCCACATGAATTAATAGCTGGAATGATACTACAGAGCGTTGAAAGCACAGTCGAAAATCCAAAACATAAAATAGCTGGTATCTTCCTTGCTGCCGCCGCTGGAGTTGCGGTTGCTTTTATGTTTTTGATTACTCATAAACTGAAGAACGAGAATAAAACTACAGTGAGCTATATCTTTTCATTGCTGGTGGCATTGTTCCTTCCAATTTTCTTCCCAATGCAGGGAGTAGTAAAACCTACTCTCGGAGAAGCTGGATGGCTCTTAGTTGCGGGCGTATTGGGAGAGCTCACTCTGCTTATTTTAGTAAGAGCTTCACAAATTGAAAGAACCGGAAAGGTTGGAGTTCTTGTTCTCACGCATTTAGTTTGGTTGTATATCATACGAATCCTCTTCGGAAATGGTTTGCAGCTCTCAGGAATTATCGGCTGTGGCTTAATCGTAGTCAGTGCTCTGTATTTCTGCCAAGAGGGCAGAGCAATAATCCACGCGAGAAAGAGTTTCGTTGAGAGAGAACTTCCAAAGAAAGACATCGAGCTTAAATTGCTTCATTAGGCATTTCAGACCTGATATTGAAAATGAAGGCTTTTACATCTTTTCAAAATGCATGCTTTGAGATAAAGCAGAGATATAGAAGAAAAGAAATGATTCGATGTTAATAGATAAAGATATATATGATCTATGATTCATACAATACAATACAATTTGTTGACATACCAATCAGCAACTTGTATCTGAAACTTAATGATCTCTTCTTTACAAAGTTACTTTAGTTATAATCCGACATGAGAAATCTAATATTGATTATGATAATAACAGCCAAATTAATAAATGAAGTTAAGGAATGAGACCACGAATATATATCCTTCTAAAATACGAAATCGTTGTCTCTATTCATTAAGAAGAGTTTGATTGCGCTTCCTGTCGAAGCTTGTCACTTCAAAAAAAAAACTATGTGAGAGAGAGTGAGTGATGAGAATTTTGGAATATACGATACGATATTTTCTAAAATATCACAAAATATTCCAAAAACATAGAGATAACACGAAAAAATAAAATAAATTTCTTACACTCTGTAGTTTATGGACGTATGTCAATCCGTTAGCGACAGGTCGCTCGAGAGAGCCAAAGAAAGTAACCCCTTCATATTTTATACATTCATCGAAACGAAGAGGTATATAGCTTGGACACCTTTCTACCTCGTAATATAACAAAATAAATGAAGCTTTTAACTGTAAATCTTCATGGGTTCAAAGTCTTGAACATATCCCAAATATTCCTCGAAGGTCAACCGTGCCTAAAAAAAAATAAATCTGAGACAATTGCAATATGAAAATTATTACATTAGCATCGTTCTGCTTTTCGTAAATATAGTCTAGGGAGGAGCGAAGTAGCAAAGCCATTTCGTAAAGTTGGCCAGATGACAATCCTCTGAGAGGAGCCTCAAGCTCTTTTAGCAAAATACGCTTTTCATCGCCTTGATACAACTTAAATAAGAACTTCATAAAAGAGAAGGGATGTCCAGGATGCATCAAATCAAGCATTTGACCGACTTCACGGTAGGTAATTTTATCTATGTTGCGATCGTTGCTGAGTGATGAAACAGCAAAATTAAAGCATGCTTCACTGAAAGAAGGAGACATTATTCCTCTCATTTTCCGCATATACTCAACAAATTTCTCCCTTTATAGAATTTATAGTCTGATTAGGGATTTAGAGTGTAAGACAAAAAAATTACTTGTTCATAAGAAGTTCAGGGTTTCTTTTCGGATTGAGGACTTGGACATAGACATCGAATCCTTCTTGGATTTCTTTCTCGGTTACTAGATGGATATGAATATAAAAATTCGCAGAACGAATTTGTATTCTTTACATTTCGTTGTATTCTTGAGATACTCCAGAGTTTTTTGGCTCAACTCAGATTTCTGCTGATAAATATTGCTACCGTTTTCGGTGGAATTAGGCATACTGTTTTTGTCTGGATAAAATGTGTGACTGAATGGATCAAATGAAATTTCTCGGTCTGCCATCATTCTCTGAGAATGTTCCTGATTGACATAATTTGAGTTTGTATGATTGATCTGTCCTTGACTATAATCGAAATTGTTCTGAGGGAATGCAGAAGAAATTTGTAGCTGATTCTGGGCACTTTGTTTGGCTTTTTCAAAACTCGCAGGCCCGAAGCTGTCAAAAACTCTGTGAGAGTGTTCTTCATCCTCCTTCTGATTTCTGTAATTATTTTGAACTGGCTCAGCTTGCTTGTTCGAAGAAGGATATGAAAACTCTCTGAGCATATCATCCCTGGTTCCTTTCTCTGGACAAATTTCGTGAGTATATGGACTTTGTCTTCCAAAATCATTTATTTTATCGTCAGTATTTGCTAGTGGGTTGAAGGGAAACTGAGAACGATGGTCATTCTGCGGGGGAGGCAAACTGTGGGTTCTCTCATCTCTTTTTGTTTGAGTGTCTCTCAAGTGATTCGGTCTTTCATATATTTTCGGTTGGTTACGCGAAAGATCAAGGGCATTATTCTTAATCAAAGGATTCGTTGTATTTGGAGAACGGAAACTCTCTTCTGCTTTGCGAAATGGCACATATTCGGTATCATGTGTTCCTTTTCCGAGACCTTCGAATGGAGGTTTGGTGACTTTTTTTGGAGTAATCAATGCACTTGGTTTAAACGCGATTGATTCTCTCGGATCCCCTTGATTCAAAGAGACTTTGTCGGCTATACTTTCATATTCAGGAGCTTTTGTTATTGGCCTTGGCGGAACACCTTTCCTCTCAACCCCTTCGAAATTTAGGGGGGAAGAGTCAGGTTCCCGATTCAGAAGTGAGTAATCAACTGTTTTCGAGTGCACATCTGAAGCATCCTCATTTTCCTCTTCAGAAGTCATTTTCTTCCCCAAGAAAGACTTATTGAGGTTAGGAATTGGTTTCAAAACACTGGTTGCTCTATTGTTCATAATCTCTTTTGGTGGTTGAGGCTGGAAGGAATTTCTATTACCATAGCCATAACCAAATCCATTCTGATTAAAATTTGGGATTTCATGCTCATGAAGTTGTTGCTCCTTTCTGGGTACTGAAATTGATCTTTGCCCTCTTGGATTGTTAGGAGTTACTTTCGCATTATTAATCGCATTGAAACTGTAAGGTATGAACTTATTAAGGTCATTAGGGTCTCGAACCTTTCTCGCTACTTCATCTTCCTCACCATTTTCGCTACCTTGAAAATATGTGTTCGCATTCTGCCCAAGATTTGACTTAACGTTTTGAGGAGCTCCCATAGATTTAGTGCGATCGGTTTCTAGCATTGGGAATCGAACTGCTTCGCGTGGTTTATCTGAGAGAGAGTCAATATCTCGAGTCCTTGTCTTGTTCATTAAATTTTGAGGAGCATTTCCATAAGGATATTGGTCTAAAATTTTCGCTATACTGCTTAAATCATTCGGGCGAGGTTTTCCTCCCACTGGTTTGAAAGCTAGATCCTCACCACCCGGATATTTTTCGCCAAAAGTTCTCCGATAATCTTTCCCTTCACTATGCTCTTTCTTTTTCCCATCAGTATTTCCATAGAGCGGGATGTTTCTTGGCATGCCAACAAGTTTGTCTGGAGTTGCGTAAAAACTGCCATTGAATGCTGGATTCTTTTTGTACTCTTGTTTGATCTCATTGATATTATTGGAACTAATTTTTCAGATGAGAGCCCGGAATAAATACAGAGGAAATGTGAAGGATAAATCAATGGACAAGAAGAGTCAGAGAAGCTGCTTACAATATATCTTCTGATGCATTAATGACCGTGCTGTCATTTTTTCCACCGTTGAAGAGTCTGTTCTGCTGGATAGGTACTTCAAAACCCGAACTGCCCTTTATAACAATTTCTGAAGGGTGTTAGCTGATTAGCTTCAATGGGGATTTGATTTACCAAGTAATTTTGAAGGTTTCTCAGCAATTCTGCATTTGTTTCCTTTGATCTCTGACTCAACGATTCTTGCTGCAACCTGAAAACCGTAGTATCTCAGATGTTCAACAATTAGTTTGTTCAAAGCTGATAAATCCATTGTTCTCCAAGTCCAGCTGTTAATATGTAGAACTGAATTTGCACATCGTTTGCAAAAATAAAATAATTTAAAACTTTAAGCAGATGTGTTGTCTGAAAAACTGACATTGCCACTAAGACACAAACTAAGAAACAAGAACACTCATATTCATTTTCTTCTAATTATCGATTCAATTTTCAAGTTTCGAATATTAACAATTTTTAAATTGATAAAGATTGGAGAAAAATATTCTCAAACGTGTTTTCAGTCCAAAATGACAAGTTTTTTCCATTCTGAAATCCGAATCAGAAAGAGCATCTTTAAATGTGAAAATACTTTGGGGCCTTCTGAAATTTCTGAAAACAGCAAGCTGGCACTGATGTATACCATTTTAAGTTGAAATATGAAATTCGATTGGCTTAACAAGCATTTTAATCTTCGTGTGGAATCAAAGTAGAACTAGTCAACACCTTCAGTCGGAATTGAGCTGATAACCTCCCATCCACAGAGCAAGTGTCGTATACTAACTTAGAAGATTGTAAAAGGCATCCCTGAATCCTTCTGTTTTATTCGCAGCGCAGTCTTGAAAATAAATCGAATATTTCTATCTGCTTTGTTGCAAAGAATCGATGATCTGTGTTTTCTTTCAACCCAACATTGTCTTTTTGGGGAATTTAGCCTTGTTAGATAATGGGTCTAGAATAATCATCATATCTTGTTCATAATGAGAACTTGCTGAACTACTTACTAATTTTGAATTTTAAGCAGGTGATGTTCTCTCAAGAGATGTGCCGCGAAACCTCTTAATTGGTGATCTTGTTAAACAGTTCAAGAATCAGCCCAAATAGCTTAGTGGCAGAGCATTCGCCTTGTAAGCGAAAGGTCGACGGTTCAATCCCGTCTTTGGGCTCTTTTTTTTTTTAATTGCATATGGATCATAAAATTTCATTGACTAAGATCCTACAACTACGATAAACCTACATATCATCTTTAATGATCAGCAGTTTTGAACCTTTAGAGAGATCTTACATACACACTTCCTTTAACCTTTAAACTTAACATGACTCATGTAAAGCCTTCTCTTGAGACACTTTTTATCGAGAAACAATTACTAATAAAAGACCTATTCTTCTCTCGTTCTTTTTTGGCATTTTTTTGAAAACGGAGTAATTCCAATTCTGTCTCTGAATGATGAAATCATTTTTTCTCTTTCAAGAGAGGAATTTAAAATTGGCGCGTTTACTTATTTAATAGTGAACTTAAATAACTGAGCAAAATTTCTATGCCATCAGAGTTGGCACGGATTTCTCAACGTGAAAAAAAACCCATTGGCTTAATTTTCCCTTCCTTGAAGTAATATATCGACCATGACTTATTCAGTAATATTACTAGTAATTGAAGTGTTTTTATTAATTAGTTGCAAATGATTAAATTTTGACGAGTTGGGTGAGCTACTGTGGAATCCATGAGGAAAAATTATTGCAATTATTTTATAGGAGGGAATATTACTATTTTACATGATGACATTATGTACTGGACTCAACTACATCTCTCTCAATATGATGCAAAAAACAGAAATCAAAGTAAATAATTCCTTCTGAGGTTCTATTGAAAAATAAAATATCTTTTTTCAAACTAAGAAAGGAACGCGTTTTTGATTCAACCCTCAAGCTCAACACCATGAATCAGATTGAAACTGAAAATAATATCGCTCCCAATCAAACCATATATATCAACAATCTCAATGAGAAAGTCAAACTTGATGGTATCAGCATTCTCATGCAATTTTTTAACATCATTTGGATAATAGAACTAAAACAATCTCTGTATTACCTTTGCTCGCAGTATGGAGAAGTACTGGATGTTGTCGCAAAAAAGAACATCAAAATGAGAGGACAGGCCTTCATAGTCTTCAAGGATGTCAACTCAGCAACTGCAGCTTTAAAGGCATTGAACGGATTTAATTTCTTCGACAAACCAATGGTATGACTACCATATTATCATTTCAATGCTTCACAATTTTCCAGCGCGTCACTTTTGCAAAGCAGAAAAGCGATCTTGTTGCTAAAATGGATGGAACTTTTGTCCCTCGAGAAAAACCAAAAACTAAGATTGAAAAGAAGGCAGCTCCGACCAAGAAAGTCAAAACTGATGTTGAAGCTACTAATCAGCTCAATAAAGCACCCAAGGAAACAAAAGCCGCTCCAAAGGTCAGCTGCAATGTTTAAGATTCAGGAAATTAATCGATCTTTTTTAGAGCAATATCATAGTTCCAAATAACATTCTCTTCGTTGAAAATATCCCCTCGATTGTTACCAACGAGATGCTGACCGCGTTGTTCCAGCAGTATATTGGATTTAGGTAAATTGAGGAGATATTTTGTTATCTTAGCAAAATTATTAATAAATAGAGAAGTTAGATATATTCCAACGAAGAACCTTGCTTTCGTTGAATACGATGACGAGTTACAAGCTGGTATTGCGCTGTCAGGTATTTAGATATTATCATTGCTTGTTATTAACAATGTTTTCCTTCCATCATAGGTCTGAATGGATTCAAAATGACTCCAGACTCTGCTCTCCAGATCAGCTATGCTAAAAAATGAAAACCGCACAATTGCATTTTTTACCGTGATCTTTCTCATTGCACACACAGAGTAAAGATCAACTAAGATTTCAAACAGAAAATTTATACTTTGTGGAAAAACTAAGTCAATCAGTTTGCGTTTTTGAGAAAGATTTGGCTTTTAATACCCACGTTTTTTTCTTGCTTGACAAAGAGCACACAATTAAGAATTCTCAACACTCTCATTTCTTTCTTACATGAAATAAACACGAGAGATGTGAGATTACTTTAGCTCATCAATATTCCCATTAAATTTGAGTAAATTAGTTAGCTAGTTAGTTGGGAAGCTAAGTAACCTGCAATAAGTATATTCATAGGAATACGATAGTATTTTTCAGTTACTGCCAAAGTATTCCGTCTTGGTTTAAATTTTATTCTGTATTGGTTTGATTAATTCCCTGATCACTTGATAATTTCAAATGTAGACAGACATTGTTTTAAATTAAATGCTCTTATATGTATTTTGATTATAACGCAAATATCTCACCCAAACCGTTACTATTTATTTTTGAAAAATGATATAGGGCAGGCATGACATAGTGAACCAATTACATTTTATTGTGTCACAGTTGAATTCATTAGAAGTTAATAAACGCTGTGTAACAACCATATACCAATGAGTGAATAAGAAAGATATTACTCCTTGCTCTTCAAGATTTCCTTATCAAGCGTCCTATCGAAACGTTGAGTTACTTAAGTTGAATGCGAATCGATTGTACTTTAATTCTTTTTTTAAAAAAAATTCATTTTAAAATCTGAGAGTTGTGAGTTAAATTAAGGCATCAAAGTTCGAAGTAGAAACATTGGTTGCAAGTTTCATTAATTTGATGCAATTTTATGGCAAAATTTTTTTCTATTTCATGTTGATTATACAGTCCTCAGAGTTAGTTCACGCGCCCAATCAGAGAGAAACTAAAACAATATTGTTATTATTTGTAGCAATAATTTTCTTCTTCCTTAGTGACTGCATGAAATAAATAATCAAAGCAAACAATGATGAATTATTCGATCATTGTGAAGATATTCTTTGTGTTTACAAACTTCTCGAAATCTTGCAATTTTTTTTTTTCATCGTTATTCTTCGCTCATCAATTTGAATCTTCGTTTCTCAACTATATATTACTTACTTGAGGAAATCTATCCCTGAGAAACTCTATCCTATTCAACCGTTGACATATCAATAATATTAAGGGACAAATCATTTTTCCAGTATGACTAAACCAGAGACCTGGTGATTTTAAATAGAAGCGATTATTTTCTATTTATTTTGATGCTTATCAGACAGACTACTGAAAATCAAATCTGAATAGCACGGGCAAAAATTAATAAGTTTTATTTCCGATTCAATTTTTAGATGATTGCGCAGCATCAATTTTTCTTGCCACAACCTCACGAGCTCAGTCCAGCGCAACCCATTAAAACGAAGAGGGTCATCCTATTAAACAATGGAACGCAACAAAATTCAAGCAATTTCATTAAGCATGATCAAGCAAATCAACATAACACGATAAACTTTTTTTCTAATAACTTAATTGCTGAAAACGAGGCTTCACATCAAAAATCTGAGTTCCAGCTTGCAGGTATTGGGTTCTAGCCGTCTTCGTGACCTCATTTTCTGTTATAAGAACCTCCGAAATTCAATCCAAAGTTGAACTATAGCAGAGAATTTTGGAAAATGTATCTTCAAAACGAAATCATTGTCTCTGAGATGAGGCAATCAGTATCAAAGAGCAAAGAAACCATGACACTGATAAAACGATTAGAGGTAACTTTTTTGAAATCATAAGCATACAGAGAGGAACTGCTTAAATAAAATAGATTGAATGTAAAGAATTGGAAGCCTGTCTCCCGGGCAATGGGAAAAAAGAAACCAAGAAGAAAAAAAGAAGAACTGCTAACGAAATTAAAAAATCATTTGTGGTAACTAAACAACTTTGTTTTGCAGGGAAATCTCTCTTGAAATAGTGCCCTTATCAAAATTGTAACAAAAACTACGGTTCGGACGTCTCATTGAACTTGCACATTAAACTGAAGCACAATGGTGGCAATAAAACTGAGCGAGAAAAACTTGCGGTAATTTTCTTCTAAATCACAATGCAGAATTCTTATTTTATTTCTAGAGAGACATCTTTTTGGCAAAGTTGAATGGAGAAGAGCAGCCGGAAATTAAATTAAACTTACCTCCGGGTTTCCTAGATGTAATATTCCAGGTTAAAATGTGTTTCTCATAACGAATTTCAAGAATGTTAATAAAACAAAATTACTGAAAGAGAAATCGGTCAGAAGGGACAAAAGTGTTCAGAGCGAAAAAGATTCGCAAAATAATTTAGAAGGAAACTGCTCAAGAGAGAGTGGCAATATGTCAGAAAACGCCGATACCAAAGAATCAACAGATGCAGTGCTAATGAATGATATGAAAACCGAAGAAATCGCTTTGTAACTCGGTGGGAATTTCTAATGATGCATTTATCAGTTTGTGTATATCGAAACCAAATAAAAGTCGATTTGGATTGTGCAGAAGAAAGACAAGTTCTTCAATTTATCCCAGCTCGAAGTGCACAATTTGATAATTTACAAAGTTTCGATTTTAATATTTCGTTTTCCTGATGTTGCCTGTTTTTAGTACTATAGTTATGTTGTTTTTAAGAAGATCAGCAGCCATGAAAAATTTTCAACTCAATTGAACTCGTGTTTAAAGGGGAAACACTTGCGTCCATTCTTAACAGATGGAGCTGAAATGTCCTTAATTTCAAATTGTTGCATGAAGTGCCTAGTAGGAGTTCTGCAAAGTCATTTTTTCTTATTAGATTGAGGAAATACCTTTCTCGCAAGCAAACAAACAGAAAGTTGCTTTTATTTAAAATACTCATCCAGTAACTTTCCTTGAAAATAAATGGAAATAAACTTGTTTATTTCGCATATAATTAAAGTTATATAAATCGTGGGCTTTCAGTTCGAAAAATAAGGGCGTCCAAGAATGCAACCAAAACCTAAAAACTGGGGTGATATCCTGAAATTACATTCAGAGATTGAGAGGCAGAGGGAAGAGTTGGAAATTCAGTTAGAAAAACAAAAAAGAGCAAAATTTAGGTATTTTCACTACTAATCAGCAGAGTACGAATGATAACTTCTTAGAGAAGAACTGGATGCTCTAGTGGAAGAAAAAAAACTCCAAAAGTTAAATGAAAAGAGAAACAATTATGAATTATTGCAGGCTCGGAAAGACTATGAAGAATATAAACAGCAGGTTTTTATGAATCCTCATGCCCTTAAGGGAGTCTATACCGACAACAGAGCGGCTGACCCTCGCAGTAGTCCTGGAAAGGAAGTAGATATACCTTCTTAATTTCTCTAGTAAATAAACTATGGGCAGAGTTGGGGAAAATCACCAGATAAAACGAAGGAATCTGAGAAGAAGAACCATGAACCTTTCGCCAATGTATTTCAAAATCACATAACTGATAAACCTAGAGTATTGTTATGGATTTTCAGTCAGAACGTTTTAAATGATTTTAGTTCTCAGAAGAATCCGCGAGGAAATCTCAACCAAGCAAGAATAGTTTTTATTCCGGAAAAAGTTATGGTTTTGAAACCTTGAAGCGATCTGAAGACGAAATTTATGAGCTAGAAAAGGCGAGGTTTGAGAAAATGAAGAGAGATGAAGAAGTCTTTGCACTAAAACAATTACAAAACGAAAGAGTAAAGTTCTGATATAAAGCCTGTGCATTATGAATTACTTGGTAGATGAGGCAAGAAATTGCTAATACCTTGCAGCACCAAATTCGAAACAAAAATGAGAACGAGCAGCAAAGGCGGCATCAAGAGCTACATGCTGACAGTCAAAGCCTTTTTCATTCGGTAATTCAACTTAAATGCACGAGATCATGAATTTGGTACCAGATTCGAGATCAAGACGAGGCCTATCAAATCCGTGAGAGGTTGCAAGAGAAACAAAAAATCCAGAATCTTGAAGCTCTTAATAAGCAGGTAAGCGACTTTAACTACAATAGCCAGCTCAAGTTATTTTTATCGCCAGCTCGAAGAACTCCGCTTCAGGAAACACAAAGATGACGATATGCTTACTCCTTTAGAAGAGACTCTTAATAGAAATGACCTCGAGGTAAAGAGTCGCAAAACTAACGAATTAATCAGGAAAAATCTAGTTTGTAGAAAAAAAAGTTCAGCCTAATGTTTTTGAATTGGCTACAAGCCTTGTGCCAGGACGCAACCTCACATACGACAAAAAACTACAAAATCAATATATTGCAAAATCGTTTCGCTATGGGAATCCTGAATTAGATAGGATGGATCCAAGCAAACCAACTCTTTTTGACCCGAGATCAAATCATCCATCAAGATATCAAGGAGGAGAGGGGACAGTTACTCCTAATATACAACCTGATCAAAAGCAACTCTACAACCAGAATCGACCACAAGCCTCCCGAAGTGTCGAGCCACAATATCAGAGAAATTTGATGTCTATAGCGGAGAAGAGCAGAATGTCCGTCCAGCCAAAACCTGTGAGCAGAAGAAGTCAATTTAGAGGTCCTTCTATGCATCTGCCGAGTGAAGAATATGGCACTCCTGAAAAGCTTTCGAGCCCAATGCCAACTGACTCTCCAGAAATTAATTCCAGGAAGAAATCATTTCAACAGTCAGGGGGCCATTTTGGAATGTCAAGCTCAGTGCAGGATTTAAGATCCGAATTGAGAAAAGAGTTTAGTTATATCGCAGGAAAACATGGAACTCATTCAAATCGGATGAACATTATTACCGGTGAACTGAGGCCAATCGCAAATGTGAATAAGAGTCCTTTTGCTATTTATTAACTATAACAAAATCAATGAATCAAACTTGAATCAATTTTGGTTTTATGAGGGAGTATTCACCTATTTGAAATTACTTGTCCTTATTTATTATCATATTCATACGAATAATCAATTCTATTCATTTTTGATTCATCCTTCGAAAAAAAGCAGGAGTTTTAAAATTTATTATTTGATTAAACTTTACAGAATGAGACTTTATAATATTTGAGACAAGATACATACAGGCCGAGTAAACCAAAGTAACACAAACAAACGAACTTTACACAATTTCTGATAACAGATAACTTGCATTTTGCTGAAGATTGCAAGAAATGAGACTTTCTCTCCTCGTTTCAGAAAACTTTATCAGTTAAAAACAGAAAGATTCGCGTTAAGCATGTTCTCAAGGTCTAAATTATGTTTGGATAAATCATCAATCTTCTTGTAGACTATTATTTGTTTCAGAGAAAAAGGTAAACACCTTCGCACAAATTATTGTCAGATTACATTTTTCTTCTAGCATTTTGCTTCGCTCGAGCCTTTTCTCGTAGTTTTTATTTTTGTTCTGAAGATACTTAATTTCTTTTTTCAACTCTTCTTTGGATGGAGAGTTAGAAACTTTCTTCGCAATATACTCCTACAAGAAATGAGAATTTGATTGAACGATATCTCTGTCTTACAAAGTGACCCATCTTTTGTTTCTTCTTTACATCTTGATAAATATTGATGTCTTGATTTTCTTTATCCATTCTGAGCATATCAAAGATGAATTATAGGCGATTAATCGAGAGGGTTACTTGTTTGAGTATCGCGATTTATAAGCGATTAATTCGTTTTCTAGACTGAAAATTTTGTCATCTCTCCTGCTGAGTTCTGTTTGTAGTTCCCTCACTCTCTCATTCATTTCAACAACTTCTCTATTTTTTTGTAAAAGCTGTGCTTTCAATGATGCTTTAATGAATAACACATGAATTTCGAATTTGAATCAAGATTCTCACCTTCTAATTCAAGCACTTTCATTTCGTACCCATCTTCAGATAGTTTCCGGGGACGAGCAACCTTAATTGGTCCTGCCTTCTTTTGACTGCTATTAGTCAGATTTGATGGAGTCGGTTTTATTGAAGGAGGTGACATATTGATGAAATTTTGCGTATTGAACGCATTGATTTGCACTCCCTCTTGGATTTTTTCAGTGCTGCTTTTCATCGCCAATTCTGCTCTCAGTGTTTCTATTGTCTTTGTCAATTGATTCATTTGGTCTTTATAAAATCCTGTGATCCTTTTGCTATCTTCACTGACCATCGCTTTTGACTGGTCTTCAGCAGTTTTCTCTGCTAGCAGTTTTTTATTTTCAGACTTTAAATAGTTGATCTTAAAGAATTCGTTCAAGTCTTGAAGATTACATCTGCAATATTACCTCTTGCTCATATTCTCTTAGTTTTCGATCCAATGCTGCATACGCAGCATGGAAGTCGTTAGTTTTGTCATCAATTAATTTTTTCGTCTTGAATTCAACCTCTCCCAAAAGATCCACAAGCCTAATTTAGATTGGTTAATTGAGACGTTTAATTTCAAAAAAAATTTCCATACGCCCTGTTATCAGATTTTATTTTTGAAAGCTCTCGTTCTTGACTCGTAAGCTTTTTGGCGTAGTGGTCTGCATGTCCCTGGAGTGAACTGTTCGTGTTTTTCAATTTAGTGATCTCTTCCATTAGATCGCTCATTTTTTGTTCGTACTCATCAATTTTTGAGCTTTGAGACGCCAATATAGTCTCGTAAATCTCTTTATTCTTGATAATTTCAGCTTTCAATTCACTGTACTCTCTGGATTGATCTTTAAAAATTGAAGTTTTCTCTCCAATCATCTTTTCGTTGACTTTGACTTGATTCTTAATTGCACCAGCACTCAACGCGAACTTTAACGTGTTCATGGTTTCCTGGTAATTTGAAATTACCGGATTGATCGTACATATAACCACTGTTCTTGAATTTCCTAAGCTCGAAATATTGCTTCAGCTAACGAATACTTTCAAACCCAATTTACCTGCAAGACAAGGTTGCAATAATCTCGTTAATTTTGAATCTCGAAAATTCACGTAAGTTGGTTCTTTTGACGCTAATTTAAAAATAACGCTTGAAAGTGACAGTAGACTTCTGTTGATATTCGCCCCCTCCCTAACGAAAAAAATCAGATGACTTTTAGATAGCAACAAATTACTTTTTCCTGAGTCCTTCGGTTTTGCTGCGTGACACACCTTCACTTCCTGCCAAATCGATCAAATTGAGTGTAGAACAAATAATTTTGTCGGGTCGGGACTTATTTCTGATCTCTATTGCTATTCTGAAAACTGTATGAGACCTACTTGACTGTTCATTTAATGATGTTTCGCCGAATTTTCTGAATGATTCTCCCATCTCGCTGTACAAATTAAATACTTTTGTAATAGTGCTTGCAAAATCATTTACAATAGATGGTAAGCTTCCTTATGGCCACTTACAATAGCATCAGTTAAACCTGGGATATGGATTCCTTTTGAAATGTTCTCACGGATTTCCAGATTTTTGTTCTCTTGGTTGAGCAAATCGTTTACATTCTCATTGTAAATCTATCATCATATCATATGAGCGCTTAATCATGTCTGCTGAGGTATCTAAAATACTTCGATATAAGAGCATCGAATTTCAAAATCGCTCTCATTGTTTGTAGAGACTCTCTGAAATATTTCGCTCAGAGCCTGTGGGATCAATCCAGGAGACTTGGGGTTACCCTTCATTGTGAAAGTTTTTCCGGATGAAGTCTGTCCATATGCAAATATGCACACTTTGAAAATTGAGACTGGTTTTTCAAGAAAATTCGTTTACCATTAATCCCCGCAAAAAAAGCATCGATAAGAGGTAGTGCTATTTTTTCAAAAATGCCTTGGGTCGTGTATTCTTCATCGAATACATACTCTACAACAGTTATAATCGTGATTGGAATTGTAAAATTGTACCAAAGTCAAATTTCTCTTTCGTTTTGAGGTTTACAATAGAATTCTCTTCAAATTTAGTGTACGCAAGCTCCTCTGAATTACTTTCTGGGACTGGCTTTATTCTTATGCATGCTTTTATATTCTCCATTATTCTCGATGCGCGCAAGGAATTTGAATCTAGATTTAAATTTAACTGCAAACTACACTACTAAAAAAATCTTCAATTCAATGAGAACGTAAAAAAGAGGACTGCTAAAACGAGACTATGTAACCTTCAATACGAGTCGCTAGCCATACCTTTAGTGCATGTGTTATTGTGAATCTAAATAAATTGAGAGGTTTTGATAGTAGTAATGATCTTAAGACTGCAATTGATAAACATAATCCTTACAGAATGAATGGCCCAGGCATCTTTTCTTCTCAGTCATGAATTGATTTTTGATGGATATATGCAGATGTCTTATGAACTTTGTGAAGTGATACTATTATTATGAGAGAATCGATCTGAAAAAGTTTTTTAAAATAGAAAGTAAAATTGAAACCAAGCTCATCTAGAGTCCAGCCCCTTCGAGCTTTTTGATCTCAGTATAACTTGAGAATCTTGCAAACATATCCTTGTGAGCTGCTTCCTCTTCTTCAAGTTCTTGCAGACGTTTTTTGTATAGTTGCTGCAAATTTTCGATGATTTGCGAGTATTCTAAGTGACAGGAGTTGTAAGTAAACTGTTAAGATGAATTATCATTCATACCAATCTTTAATTGTTCAGTTTCAGTAGTGAGTTTCACTGCCCATCTTTCGGTTTGTTTGAGTCTAATTTCATTGTAAGTGAAATTTTTCCAACCGGTCATGCAGACTTTCGTTAGCCTTCGCTTGAAGAAATTACGGCAATAGAGTTTCATCTATAGTGTTTTGTTAATTGTCACGAAGATGAATGGGTTTTTACTCTGCGAAGGTATTTTTTATACTCAATTGAATATCTCCAAACCTCAAACATGTATCTTTGGATTTTCTTGTTGTAGTACCATCTTGAGATATTCTTTTTAAAGACCATCAAATCAGTCAACCGAGCTCTGTGCTCCATGTATAAATCGTATAACGCGTTGAAAACGCCCTGGGATTTGAACAACTTGGCATTAAGTCTTTCCTGATATTTGGTTGTCTAGGCACATCCTGATAAGCAAATGTATAGAAAGAAAATACTTTGTCTTTTAGCTCGTTGATGAGTTTTTCCGATGATTCTTTGAACACCTTGTTGCATTGGTTTTCCCAGATCCTGAGTAACTCATTTTGAGAATCGCAGAATTGAGTGTATGCTGAGGTATTCTCGATATCCTCTCGTCTTGGAATTTGAAGTTCTGGGTGCTTAACTGACATTTTTCAATCTTTTTTAATCTTCTAATTTAAACACAATTTGTAAAATCAGTTAAATCGAATCAAATATCGCTAAATTAAATACAGACTAAAAGGGGGGAAAACTCGCATTGCTGAACGACAGAGGAAATTATTCTATGAAATGTAATTAATTATTAACTTAAGAAAGGTCTCCCAAAAATCTTTCGATATTAATACTATTTGATGTGAGTGCTATGAATATAAGAATAGTCTAGTATGGCTTCGATTTGTGACATAAAATGGAAGATTAGCAGCGTTGAAAGTCATTCAAATCGTAGTAATTCATTTAGATGCAGCATGCAATTTAGGATGATAGAAAGTGGATTAATTAAACTTTTTATAGATTTCCATAATCTTTTGTTCAAGGTAGCCGTCATCTCTTATTAAATTCTCAAAGTTTTCTTTCTCAAATGTTAATTTCTGTTGGAGTAGCTGTATTTGTTTCTCTCGATCTTCTCGTAAATCGTTATGCAAATCTTTCAAAAGCTAAATCAAGTGTGTTTCATTAAATAAAGCAGTTTTGAGGATGAAATACTCTTCTTTGTGCATCCTGTATCAATCTGTGCTCATTGTTATCATTCATGCGTCGTTGTTTCAGAGTGTTTAATTTGGTTTGGTACATGTTCTCTAGCGATTCAATCAAATATCTAGCTTGTTCATTTTGATTGTTTCGCGATTTGATGAAATCACGTTTTTCTTCAACCATTTTCTTGTTTTCGAGTTCAAACACAATCTTATGACTATAACAAACTTGTTAGCACTCCTGCACCAAACGAACTTGAATACATTTTCCGAAGATAATTAATCTTTTCATCTCTCAGCTTAGAAGAAACAATTCTCTGCTGGTTTTCAAGTTCCCGCTTGAGCATCTGGTCATATTGCTTTAGATGGTATACTTGTCACTATAACAATCTCAGATTTTGCTGTTACTTTAGTAGATATCGAGGTGTAACGCGATTTCGATTGGCTTTTACTCGTTGAAGTTTTCACCCTTGCCTTTTGCTATATAATCACAATAGGTCAATAAGACGACTCGCAATTATTCTTACGGTTGCCTTATGTCCTTTGAGGTAGTTGTCAAGATAAGCTTTGTAAGTATTAGTTTGTTGAAGACCTTCCTGAAATTACAACACAAATTATTATAAGGAATTCTCAAAATTAAGATTTCTACTTCATTTTTAGGTACATTCCTTAAATTTTGCTTTGCTTTTTGGACGTTATCCGAGAGAACGTCATAGATTTGATAGTCTTTTCCGGATATCTGTTCCTCGTCTCCTTGTGAATCTGAAATCTTAGGCATAATTTCATTCTCTGAGGCTGGGTCCTCATCAACTTCTTGGATTCCCTCTCCGTATCCCATGTTTACAATATGATTATTGTGCGCGAGATTATGTTGATACTGTTGGTTACGATCTATGTGAGTCTGGTCTTTGGATTTTTGACTTTTGGTTCCTTTAGAGGAAGCTCCCTTAGTCTTGTAGCCCACAGTTTGAGAATAGATAGGCTCTTTCTTGTTAGCTGGAGGGTTCAACGGTCTAACTTTTGCTTTTTGCTTCTTGCCTGAAGGTTTCTTCCGAGATGCCGACCCCGCTTTCCTAGCTAACTGCTGCTGATGGTTCTCATAAGCAGCATAATTTTGATATTCTTCTTCCTCATATAGTTGTCCTTCATGTGCTTCCTCTTCCTCATGCTGCATCTCTTCGTCTTGATGATGTTGCTGCTGTTGCATGATTGCCATTATTCGTTGCTGAATATCTTGATCGGCTACGAAAACAAAATTAAATAATGAGAAATTATCAACATTACCATGTTGCTCGTTGGGATCTTCACCATAGCCTTCCTGGTCTTCATATTCATCATGCTGCTCATCACCTTCTTGAGCTTCATGCTCGTGCCCTGGCACCTCGTCAAGATTTTCCATAATGCGATTGTAGTTTATTGGATCGTTTTCATAGTAATCAATTTCATCTTTTTCTTCTATTTCTGAATGCCTGTGAGCTGCTTCATGCTCATGTCCCCCTGCTTCAGCTTGCGCTTTTAAGCTCATATATAACCGGTCTTGCTTGTCGATTTCTCGATCGATGTTTGCCATCTCGAAGTTCCCTTCATCATCAACATCCATTTCTTCATCGTCGTAGTACATATCTCCTTGTTCAGGGATTTCTTCTTCGTCCTCAAAGCCTCTGCGAGCATCCATTTCAAATGATCTGGAGACATAACCCGCTTTTTTAGGTTGAATAGCTTTCTTATTAAACAGCTCTTCCATGGCAGCTCTGTTCGGTTTTTCGTTAATTTGATCTTCTTGATACATTTGCTCATGATGTAGCTCTTCTGATGGGTTTGACCCTCTTTCTCTACTTCGTGCCGTAATTCTACTTGCCTCTTTTGATTGAACCTGAGAATTTGTCTTAGAGTCTCTCTGCTGATCTTCAAAAGGTTGAAAATCTCTTCTCTTTTGTTCGCTACTCGTTTCATGTCCATTTCCTTTAAAACCGTCGCATTCTTGTTATTGAGAGATAAAGTTTTCTGAATTACCTGATTTGCTGGAATTATCAGCTTGGCGATTTGCATCGATTTTGTGGGACCCACTTTGATTTGCTTGTCTGATATAAGCCTCCTCCTCTTCATCTTCATCTTCTTCGTTGTCCTCGACCGGTTCTTCTTCATAACCATATTGCTCGTGCTGTTGGTCGTATTGATGTTCAGCCATTTCCTGTTGTTCTGCAAATTCTTGTCCTTCTCGTTCATCATCTTGGCTATCCTCGAACTCATTTTGAATCCCTTGAGCGCTATGGGAACCTTTATATTTTGCAAGTCCTTCTTCGTCATCGCTATCCCTCATGTCTATCATATGATATACCTCAGAACTGACAAATTTTCGGAAATTTACATCTGCTTGATGAATTCGATTTGACTTGTCTGTGATCTCCTTTCTTTTTTTTCTAATATTCATGTGAGTTACAAATGGTTTAAAATTTTTCTGACTTTCGCTTGCTGGATCTCATGACCTTC
>ENA-UOTX01000845-UOTX01000845.1-compost-metagenome-genome-assembly--contig:-NODE-845-length-28787-cov-11.302473_pt1 | contig 28787 bp, 26 predicted proteins | sample MGYA00238143_ERZ746982 | MGnify/ENA primary metagenome ERZ746982 (study PRJEB28758, sample SAMN06268862) | compost metagenome | isolation source: single cell | place: USA: California, Emeryville, Joint... | reverse complement strand
ATTCTAGCATGAACCCGAGTTGCTGACTTGTTTTAAGTGGTTGACAATACCTGCTCACCTTTTATAACATATCGCTACTCACTGACCAAAGTATTTTTCTTCTCTCTCAAATTTATGATTGATTTTGATGCCATTAATAGGTAATTAAAGGAGGACCTCATATTTTAATGTATTACTAGTATTTTTCAGCTCAAAGCGTGTTGTTTGAACTTGATTTGAGTGAATTTGGAACAGAGCAGACATGTTTCCTTGGAAACATGAGTCTTCCAGAAAAATCAGAACTGAGAGAATCTTGCTGTCTTCTATTCATAGCGCAAGATTGGGATTAATTGTAGCCTGCATAAAGAGAACCTAAGCCTTTTTAGGCGTGTTTCCAAATTCAGAAACTCGAATGTTCTCTAACATAATATATCACTTTTTACAATGATAGTGGCTGGTAGCAGCCGCTGAGAGTAGCTTACATTATACCGAAAAGAAAGCGACGAAGAGACGTACTATAATATTTCACATTCTACAGAGCCTTCTCATAGAGTTTTTGAACTCCATTAACTGGTTTTCTACGTTGAGCTAAACAGCATTATAGCTAACACGATAATAAATTTCATAATCCTCACTATCAGGTGAATTGCTGATCAACATCATATCCAATGCGCCTCACTTTTTGTAAGAATTTTTTTTCAAAAAAATATACATCACTACTTTGAGAAGCCAATTGATCTCGATTAGTGAATGCAGTATTACTACAGTAGTTTCTTGGAATTATTTCTCTCTCTAACAAAGGAGTCAATTCAGAGTTTTTTGTCTCTCTCTCTCCTTTTGACCTTTTCACTTTTTCATCTACTCTTAGAAATCAGGAAGATCATACCATCTGCTGCAGAAAATCCTCAATCCAAGAATTATAAGGACGCGGTACAATCCTCCAACTTGCCATTAACGTTTTGAAGATCTTTGACAATCATCGATTTTTCCATGAAACCCTCACTACCATCATTTTTCAAATTGTTACTAATAACAAATCTCGCTTTCTTTCTTGGAAAACAAAATCAAATTCCAATCCAACAGTTTTCTAGAGCCTAACTCTCGTCGCTTGGAACGCCAATTCCCTTATATGTCCAAAAGAAGTTGTTTAAAATTAACCTTAGCCGGCCTTTAAAGAAGAGGATTGGAAAAATCGTCAATTTAACCAAAAATTCTTCCAGATTCTATGCAGGAGCTAAAAAATTCCGATTAGCGGTCAAGCTTCGATCTCGAAGCTAAAGAGCTACTGTTCTAAAGCAGTTCTAAATACGCATAAAAACAATTTCATTAATTTTCTTTGGCCATTATCACACTGATTTTGAGCTGGCTCTAATTTAGCAGATTAATAATCCAAGGATCCGTGCAATTAGATACTCTTGCCTGACTCACTGCCCGATACTTGATTAATAATTTAGCTTGCGAAATTGATTCTGCTAAAAAAATTTGTTCTTTTTCAATTTTAGATCCTTGCTAGAGGGTACTTACTTTAACAGACCCTCCACCTTAGCGCTTCATCACCAGCTTAAAAGATACCAGTTCAGTACTAAAAACGACTCCTCTCCGGAGGCATTTATAAACAGTACATTAGATCTGTTGCTCTGTCTCGGCTAAAGTATTCTCCTTCGGCCAAGGTGGCCTTAAATTTAGAACGGAATTTTTTGTTCTGTAATATAAAGCGATTTAAAATCTCGAAGCATTAAGTAAGTTTTCTTAATTCGAGACCAATTCACAGTTTTATAAAAGGGTCGGCAAGCTTTTTGATTCTAATCATATTAATCTAAAAAAATTTCTGTTCTCTGGAGCCATTTTCCATGAGCCTTATTTACAGTTTTGAGGCCAACGACTCGGTTACATCTACAGTTGAGAAAGCAATGGATGATTTCGAAGGAGATTCGACCAAGGAAAGCTCTCCATGGGACGAGTTATATGCGAAAGCTTATGAGCGCGCCGAGCTTTTTCTCGAGGAAAATTCGCTAGATATATGCATTCCCGAACCTGTGCGCAAGCCGCTCTCGTTGCTCAAATTAACAAGAAGTTCTCTTGGAGGAGAATCAAACGGAAACGTATCGACAACAATCAATTTAAAACTCACCAGTTCTCTCAGCTTAAAAGCCGAGGGGCAAAATCTTACAAACGTAAACCAATCGAATCTTATTCAACGTAGAAACTTACTTAAGTTGGGCCTTAGTAAGGTCTCAACAACTTGCGTTTAAGACAGAGGCTATCTGTCTGATTTTATTTATCGTACGTATACTTCTTAGTAAGAGAATTCATATAATGAAGGCTTTTGCGTACCTTGACTTTCTAATATATATGCTATCAATATATCTATCTACTTACCCTACGAAAATTTTGTCTCCTTAGCTATTTCTCCTTATAATTGTTCAGCTTATTAGGAAATTAAGCTGAAGAGCTATTGAAAATGTAGTTTCAATAGTAATGGTTCTCTTATAAAAGAAAAAATAATGATATAACACACAAAGCAAAAACTTTTTGTAATTTTTCGTAGAGGTTACAAAGAAATGTTGGGCGGCCAGGCATGAAATCGCGATAAAAGTTAACACAGCCTAATTGGCATATTAAAAAATGGTTCTCACTCACCGAGTCCACTGCAAGGTGTTTCTCATAGAGATTGGCGATAGTTAATCGTGGCTTCAATTCTGAGTGAGAAAATATCGTTCGGATAGTTCAACACTTTCAAATTCGGGCAGTTGTCAACGAGGAACCATAGCGCTAAAACAAATTGATAACTATTATATTCAACAGCTCAATGAGTAAATTCACCTGCTTCTGATATGTCTCGATTTCGTTCAAAAGACGCCGATTTGATTGTCTTTGATATTTTGTGCTCTCCAAGCATATAAAGAGCGCCGTCGTTAATTTTCTTGCATCCTATTAATAATAATTCACCATAGTAGCGACTTTTTCACTTATAGGCTAGGCTTACCATTGAGCTCGAGTTCCTCTAATGGAAGCTCTTTTGCTATCGAGATGAGATTATCATTCTCGACACTCGATTCCGATATATTCAGCCTCCTCAGATTCTTGAGGTTACAGAGATGATAGAGCTTTCTCATATCAATTCTTTCGTTTTCTGCCAGACCCAAAGACACGAGTTTATGCGTGTTTTGTGAGATTGCCACCAATGTTTGTTCTGTTAGTCCTGAGCTTCCGCTGAAACTGAGATCCGTAATATTTTTACAAGAGGTTAGGATCATCAGTGCGTCTGAATCCGTGAAGAAACTAAAAAAAAAAACACTTTAAAATTCCTATCATCTAAAGAGAGTTATGACCTGCATTTGTGGAGTGTCAGATGCTGCAGATTTTTGCACTTTGAAAGGGCTTCGAACGAAGGCCTCGTGATTAAATTGCATGATTTGAGCGAGATATACAAGAGAGAGTACATGCTCGACTCGCATATGTCTACTATTTCTTTATCTGAGAAGAATATCGAGTGGCTTGTGCGCAGGGGTTTGACACAAAATTTCTCGAAGAGCTTTCCTTTGGACAACATATCCTTAGAGACCTTCGCTTTGATATTCGTTCTTTTGAAGTAGGAGTCCAGCTTCTTTCCGCTGATTAGATTCTTCATTTTTTTGATATGAGGCAGACGCGCCGATTTTTCAAAAACAGCCCTTAACTGATTATCTTTGAATTCTTTCGAGTTGACTTCTCCGAAAAAATCGTAGCTGAGCCAGATCGAGTTGAAGCATTTTCGCCAATACTTGCAAACGAGAGCTAGGTGGGCGTTATCGTCGAGACTTAAATACTGCATGACCCTCCGCATAAGATCCTTGGGTAGATAAGGCCTTTGATAGGATAAGAAACAGTAAAATTTCAATGGGATTTACCATTTATTTGCTACTGGGTTGATTTCGTTTTTGCTCAACCATTGACTCAGGGAGGTTTGTTTTGATACATAATGATGTACTTGCTGTTGGTTTTGTTCGCCGATCGAGGTTTGGGAGAGGAGGAGAGGCTTTTTGGTGACTGGAGAGACATTAAGCGACTTAGGGACAGCTTTAAGATGGTAATAATCGAAAAGACTCTTTGTTGTGTGATTATTATGCTTATTATCAGCGAAAGCGTCGATAGGAAGTGAATATTCAGCAATTTTTTCAATTCCTGTTGTCGGAATGAACGAAGTGTGCGGGTTAATCCTCGAATGATCATTCATTGGGAGTCCAACCGTTGGTCCGCTCCAAGGATCATGCTCATGTTCATCATATTCTTCATCTAATTCATTTTCGATGTGCATTTGATCTGTTTGCTGAGAGACCATGTAAGTGTCCTGGGAAAATTTTTTGGGCTCCGTTGTTTTTTTCGAGTAATAGCGGAACAGGGATTGTTGGTTCATGGCTGTTGAGTTAATATTAAGTTGTTCTACTCACTATCCGATGTTATGAGCTTAAGCGGTAAACTAATACTTTGCGAATCGTAGTAATAAATAAAATAATGCTTTAATTCGCATTATTGTTGTTGATCCCGCCAAAACCAGCTCCGAAAATCAAAGGAATTGTGAGTTTTTGCTTAAAACAAAAATTCAACTCTTTCTTTGAATGAAAGTAAAGATGGAGTAATTATGAAGCACAGTCAATTGACTACGTAAACTACCTCATGTTTGCCCTTCTAGGTAGTAAAACCCAGCAATGTTAGATTAGAGACATCAGCTTAGCATTTTATAGAAAAAGAGAGTTGAAAACCTTTCTCAATCGATCCAGTTCTATAAATTAACTCATTAGCGAAGCAAGACCTATACGATAGGATTCGAGAGATTTATCAACTCAATCAATGTTTCATTATTACCTCTACAATTTAGTATACAATATAATTTCATTGATTCACTGGTTACAAGTGAAGTGTGTTCATAATATAAGAAACCACTTTGGTAATTTTGAAGCTATTATTTGACAAAAAGTTATTAAATCATTCAATCTTGATCTCTCCTTTGGCACAAAGGTTGATATGCATAGTAATCTGATTTGCTAGCCAAAAATCCCTGAACATATTCTCAAAGTCTTTTAACACCGACTTCTTTTTGTGAAAAGACCTTTTGTATCTAAATGAGAAATCGAATCAAATGAGCTGATAAATAATAAAATAATACATTAAAAAGCCTATCAAAACAAATTTCGTTCAAGAAAAGCTTCTCTCTCTCCTCTCAACCATCACCCTTCCACCAAATTACATAAATTTTCCATCGGTTATCAATCATCTTTAAACCTTTTCAAGACACACCATTCATCAATGACTAAAATACTTCAAATCATTGCATTTTTCCTCTTTGCAGCTTACCTCGCACGTTCTCAATCTGTCAATCACTTGCGAATATACACAAACAGCTCTGGAAAAGAAGGCGCACCTACCACCATCACGATTTACGAAAATGCTACTCTCAGTAAGCCATGGTCAGCCATCAAAGCCGAATGCAGCACATGCCACCCACCTCAGATCGTTCAGGAAGGAGTCAACCACTCATCACGCACATTCTACCTGCAAAATGTCGGACCCTCACAGCCAATTAATCTGAAAAAAGTCGGCCTCGAAACTCTCGACCCACAAATCCTCAATGGCGTCATTACTCCTCCCTTAATGAACTCTCTCACGATTAACCCTAACGAAACGATGGCCTTTGTCGTCAATTACGAATGTCAGACCGATAGCATCCATAAAAACAAATTAAACGGCTGGGCCATCCTTAAAATCACTCTTTCGTTTGGCAGTGCGGAAGGAACAGCTGCTCCCGATAGCATCGTGGAGTTCAGTTACCAAAAAATCTGCACTTTGGATACCATCTCTAGCTTTGACTTTAGCCTCGTGATATTGCTTTCGATCGCTACGATCATTGTGTTTTTTGGCACTCGACACACTCGAACGATGTTCGCTGACGAAGCTGAGAACGCTGATGAAGTCAAGCCTGTCCATGCCGTCTTTTTCATTGTGTTTGCGTCGATAATGTTAATGGTGTTCTATTTCCTCAAGGACTATATCCTCAATATCGTCACCGGACTCGTCTGCATCAGTTCAGTCAGCTCTTGTTCCCTGATTCTTCACGAAATCATCGGAAAATTCACCAGTGCTGATAGCAGTTTGCATAGAAAGGTAAAGTTGCCTTGCCTTGATGAGGTGGACGTTGCTGGCATAGTTTCATTCGTTATTTCCGGGTTACTCGTCCTCTGTTGGCTATTTACGAAAAACTGGATGTTGAATAATATCATCGGAATCTGCATCGTGCTGTTAGTGATGAGAGTCGCACGGATCAGCTCGATGAAGGTCGCAACGCTCTTGCTCGGTCTTGCGTTTATTTACGACATTTTTTGGGTGTTTATTTCTAAGCCGATTTTCGGAGACTCCGTTATGGCTTATGTAGCGACTTCCCTTGACCTCCCATTGAAGTTGGAATGGCCGCATTATAGGGATTCGCCTTTGAAAGGGGGCTGTGGGATGCTGGGACTTGGGGATATGGTGCTTCCTGGGCTGTTTGTCGCGTACTGCTATAGATTTGATAAGGCAAAGGCAACGGCAGTGTTTCATTCAGCAGCGGTTGTTGGGTATGGGATAGGCCTTGCAATCTGTGGGTTTTTCTTGGTGGTGTTGAAGTTGGCACAACCTGCGCTGCTGTATCTTGTTCCTTGCACGATTGGAGCTGTTTCAGCTGTTGCTTGGAAGAAGGGGCTGTTAAAAGATATTTGGGTTGGACTTGATGAAAGCGTTACGCCGAGACAGCTTATAATAAATGATGAAGAGAAAAGAGGCCATGCTGGTGATAGAGAAGATGGAATGGGTTATGTTTCAGAATTAGGACAGATAGACGGTGGGATTTAACAATTTAACTCGAATGCTAGTTGTGTCTTTATTGTAAGGCCCAAAGAATAGACTGGAAAAAATAAATAATTTTGAAAGCCTTCGTAAATCTGCATCGTAATAACATTAAGGTTTCAACGTATTATTCTTCTCAAGTAAATCACCAAACTAAATGAAGGATTTTTAATTGCGTGTTAGCGTCTAATCAAAAGAAACTAAATCAAATTGCAATTTAATGAAAAAGGATTTATAACATTAAACCGTAATATGAACATTTTTCGATTTATTTGAGTCTTATAATTAAATACATAAAGTTATTATAGCTTCAATGTACCGGTATATCAATTTTATTCCTATAGCTAACATTCAACACAAACAAACATTACTTCTGTAATTCGTAGCCTCTGAATTTAAAGAAGACAAACGGAATATGCCGATTCTAGTTTTGTTACAATAAACCTATTACTTTCTTGAATAAGAAGCAATTTTTACTGTCATCGATAGTCTTTCCAAGCAAAAGAAGCTTTCCCGTCTTGAAATCTAAAACTTTAATTGATTGATCATCGGAAGCTGTTGCTATGGTGGTCCCGTTAGAGTTCCATCTCACACAGTTGATATAATCTTCGTGGATGTTTCGAGGAAATGATTTCACGATCTTCCCGGCCCGTCGATCAAACACCTTGACGATCTTATCTTCCCCGCCAGTAGCAAGCAGATTTTCATCACTCCAGCAAGTATCGATCCAATAGGTAGTCACTATTGATAAATTGTTGGTCATTGACTCAAGAGGATCAACAATCACTTACAATTATGCTGTTTTTCTAGTTCAACTGAAGCTTTAAACAATAGTTCCTTTTTTTCCACATCGATTAAGTTCAATTTATTATAATTATGCTTTGCAAAGATGGCTGAATCACCTATAACCGCACTCCAACGGCATCGTGCCATCGCATCTAAACATCGTTTAGATGAGGTAAATGAGATCCCAGCATACCTGGCTTGCTAAATTGCAAATGAAACAGATAGTCATCGGTATCAACCTTGGAAACCAAGCAGGTGCCAGCCGTATCAATCATTGCAATTTTATTGCCTACAGGGTCAAAATCCAATCCTTCGATGATGCATTCTAACAGTAGCAGTGAGTTTATAATGGAGAGCTATCAGGGCTACCTGCGCTTGCGGTGTGCAACATATTCCACTTGGCTTTGCGTAAGAAAACGACTTTGCTGGTGTGATTCGCCTCTTCGATATTATATAAATGATAAGCGACTTCTCGACTTAAGGGCATGAGAGCAAGTAGATTCCTCTTCCGGTTGTAAGCAATATCACCTCTCCCGACCACTAATAGCATTGTAGAGTGAGATCTGAAGAGAAAGAGCACAAGAAAACACGAAGAAAAGGATTAAAAAAGGTGATTTACCTCCTCCAGTTATTTCGTCGGAATCAAAAATACTTGCGACTCCTCCTCTTTCTTTTGAGAGGTCGAAAATCGAAAACTTGGCGCTGCTATGGAACGAATGATGCACTGAGACGAGCAAATCGGAGTTCGGAATCTCCCTCACATGCGTCCATGAGCTATGATATTCTACGTAATTTTATTTCAACAGCCAACAGAGTACTCACTGTCAAAGTTCTGCAATTTCGTCCCATAGAACGCAGCATACGGCTGATTTGTTTGCAAGTCGTAAAGACTTATTAAATTACTGATCCCTGAGCACCAAGCCACTAACTCTGGAGGTCTTTGAAAGGCTATTGACAGAGAAATTATATTTTAAATGCTCAATATCATTACCTTGAAGATATGCGTGTAATTTTTGATGATCCTGCTTTACTTTAGGAACAATAGTTTCTACCTTTAATTCTTCTCGTAAAGTTTCCTGCTCCTTGCATTTTTCAAGGTTTTCGCTGCTGGGTACCTCGGCCAGGCTTGGCCGCAGCGTGGGATCTTTGCCTAACACTCGCTCGAGATAATTCCTGGTGGCTTCGGATTCACTGCTCAAATTATGTCTGATCCAATTTTTCATGGCTCTATCATAATCCGAAGGATTTTTCTCCTTTAGCGAAAGCATCCTTTCGATCTCTTGGCTTTTTATCCCGTTCAATCCCAGCGCAACAAGCCCTAATTTAAATATCTCCTCATATTCAGCCTCAACTGGGGTTGAGTCAACCAATCCATTTGGATTAGACTTCTTTGTCTGGCATGCTCCAGCCCAGTCTCCTAGAACGAAGAAGTCCTCTCTAAACTGATATATATTATCTAGTCTAATGATATTTCTGCAGCTTGGCATTTTTAATTCTTTGTGAAGAAATTGGATATTATGCATAATATTTCTCAGCAACTTTTCAGTATTAACCTCTAATTTTAAGGACTTCTTGCTGAGCTTTTCCATCTCGGCACTTAAGGTGGTGCTAGGTACTGTAGCACATGCAATTCGCTTCTCGCTAATTTCAAAAGATTCAATTGAAACGAGCTTATTTGAGCTGAGATATAAAAGCTCTTGGATGAATAAGGTGGCTGCCTTATCCCAGTCTTCTTGGGCCATTGTTGAGTTCAGATCTAAGACGCGAATTGTGTGCACGGAGTGATCATCTTTAAATTCAGATTTGTAGGTTTGGTATGTGGTAGATTGAGAGGTTAATGTCAGATTGATGAAGCGATCGTTTAATGTTGGTGGCAAAAGAGAGTTTAGTCTGTTTTCTTCGGATTTCATTTGGAATTAAATAAATGGAGATTACTATTAATAAATCATTTCTTTTTTTCTTTTAGAAACAGAGTGATTCCAATTTCGAATTAATTTTTTTTCTGATGAAAAAGAGTGGAGAAGAAATGAACCTTGAGGAATAGTAGCGAGAGCTATGGAAGGATGAGTTGGCTTTGCTGTACAGGAGATTATGTCACCTTCATTCATCTTGCTTTAGAATTAATTATCTTGTCTAGTATACATTTAATAGTCTGGACTAACAACTCTGAGTTTTGCCCACTGGCAGTGTAATTGCTTGAACATGCAAAACTTACTCCAAGAGGCGTCTATTTTCTTAATGAATAGAAGAAAGGTGTATTGTGCATGTTATTTGCCTGGAGAAAATTCCTCGTGATAGAGAGGCATTTTCTTCTTTCTATTGAGGGTGAAGATCGTAAATTTGGTGAAAAAACTGCGGGTTTTTTAATCAGTGCTAGTTAATTGAGCTTCTGACACTTGATTCATGATTATTGAAGTGCTTTCTCTCTCTCTTCATGCAAAACTTGTCTCGATTAATTTCTGATAGAAATAATCTCTTGTTAAGTACTTCAGTAGTTTCAGAGGTGTACCAGTAAATACTCAAAATTTTTTAGCATAATGGACAAAGACGTCTTATATGCCGCTTATATGGTTTTCGAAAAATGTCACAAATTTCTCAATATCATAGGTTCTTCATCAATCCAAACCAAAACTACTTAACAACATTAAATGTTGAATAAATTTCGAAAATTGAGTGTTATTAGATAATGATGTTTTTCGACTTTCTCTTCTCTTTACTCAAAATGCTTCCCGTAATTTTCTTCCAAATATCTATTGAACCCGTCTCTTTTGACATTACTCCTTGCATTATTCATGACTCGTACTGAACTCCTATCTAATCCTTGATTCTGGTTTGCGACCGATATGATCGAATTATCTATGATCGAAGCTGTTTCATTTTGAATCATCGTTGCGTCATTAGCCAGATTACGATCTACGACATTATCTGGCATATTATTCGCGTGAAGAGCAAGCGCTTCCAAATAGCTGTGTCGAGTAATACTTATTCTTTGTCGCTTAGAGACGTTCACAAGCGATTGTATTGACTCTCCAGGAGAATAAGGAACATTTGGACTTGTCGTTTCAAGCTCCTTCAGTTTGGTCATCTCAGTTTGCACTTGCAAATTGCTTGGTTGTTTCCGAGGCTTTGTGTACCAGCTATCTAGTCCCGTGAGATAGTACAAGAACCTTTTCAAGAGCTGATATACTACTATCGCAGCAGATTTAAGCGCATGCCATCCGTCTACTACTTGAAACACTAGATTCACTGCAAGCTGAGTGCAGATCAGCACGATGATCACCCATCCTATTGCATCTTTCGCAGTTCGCGAGAGGAATGCTCCGGTTCCAGAAACAGTGTCGTGAATGCCATACATCAGGAAAAATATAGGGATACATGCATTTATCCCTTCGGAAATTCGCACGAGAACTCTCTTTGCCTTGAAAGTAAAGAAATTCCAAACCAAATTCGCGATAAAGAATCCAGAGTTCACTGCGATCGCCATCGCACACTGCTCTATCGGATAATCCGAAAGATTTGCAACGAACATCACAAGCATAAGGTTTCGGGAGCAGAGCGCGAGTGCCCAGTATTTATTCGTGTATTTCATTTTCGGGGACTTCCTAACATTGCGATCTGCATTGAGAAGTATTTTCGTGCTATTATATAAAAGAGGACGCGAGACTGGATTGAGATTTCGGAATCTTGTGTATAAAAAGAAGAAAATCAGCCCTCCAACTGCGACTAGACTCAGCAGCCCACAAACTACGTAGGAGTAAATCTCGTAAACCCCAAGATCAACGTCACCAAAATGGAATTGCAGTGCAAGCGCGAGGACTATTTGGATATAGCTCGAGATAAAGATTGTGATGGGAAGGTTCCATTGGAAGAAACTCCTGAGTCCATTGGCGTTGCTTTGAGCAGCTTCTTTTGCGTCTAGCTTCCGTAGGAAGAAAGTAACAAGCCAAGACGCTGCCCCGATGGTGAGAACACACAGCTGCAAAGACAGCCATCCACCGAAATTCATAACGAATAAGTGACTAGTCTTAAATAGGTGGAATTTGTTGTCTCCAGAAATCACAGAGTCCTGGTACTTCACTTTTTCTCCAGGATCAGCAGCTATCATAAAGATGTTGGGGAAACACCTGATAACTGCTGGAGAAAAGATATTTGAAGAAATAGAGAACATTTGACGCATATCCAACATTCAAGTATTGATACAGACCAAGCAGCCCCAGCGATGACAGCGCAGTCGCAGCTCCCATTGATACTCCGCCTGATGCAAGAATCGTTGCAATTGACAGTCCTGTAGTTATATAAGACATACTCGAGGCAGCAATACCAATCCCTTGGACCACAGTCTTTCCACTGAATTCTCCAGCAATGCAGTTATAATCAACCTCATCTGAGTACACGCAATCTGAAGCACGATGCCCCGAGCAAAATGCGCAGGAGGAATGACACGTTCCACACTCATTCGTCGTAGTGTTGAGAAAATACCCTCCGTTACAAGGACATGTGTCTACGCAAGTAGAACGAGATGAATAGAAATAATTGGACTCATAGCAGCTCAGGCACTGGTTTGAGAGCGGCCCGCTGCAAGTTGCACAGCTAAACTCGCCTTGATAGCAAGCTTTGCAAGTATTAGTCGATGAATCTCCATAATATCCATCAGGACATCTGTTTAAGCAAGTGTTATTAAGACTGTTGAAATACGTGCCAGAGGAGCAGGAAGTACAGTTGGAATTATACCCACCTGAACAAGTCAGACAAGCCCTTTCGATTTCTTCGCCAAGCGGCGCGTAGCAAAGCCCACAAAAATTCGTGTCTGTTCTCGGGTACCATCCATTTGGACATGTACTAACGCAAGTATTTGTCACCGAGCCGTGTGCTGGCAGCAAATATTGACTAGATATGCAAGTGAGGCAATTTGTGTTTAGAGCGCCAGTGCAAGTAGCGCATGGACTGACGCAGGCTAAACATGTCCACGGTGCCGAAGTGCTTGGATAATATCCTGCTGGACAAGCTGTTATACATGTACTGACAGAGAGGTAAGTGCCTGTATAGCAAGATTGACAATTATTGTACTCTTTCCCATTACAAGTTGCGCAAGTTTTGTATGATGAAGTTCCTGCAGTTTGGTAGCATTGTTTGCAAGTGTTTGTGGGACCATCAGCATAATAACCTGGAGGACATATTGTCAAGCATTCGTTGCTATGGAGGTATCTGATGGTGGAGCAGGCTGTGCATTGGGTGCTGGCGCCTCCTGAGCATGTATAGCAGGTAGTGTCGCAACTGTTGCATGTATTTGTACCTATGTCTCCATAATAGCCTCCTGGGCATGAAATCACGCATTTCTTGTTAATCGGATTAAGGAAAGTGGTAGAGTTGCAACTTAAACAATTATTTGGATTTCCTCCGTTGCAGGTTTTGCAGGTATTTTCTGTAGGAGCTGTGGATTTATGTTGATAGCATAGTTTACAAGTGTTTGACCCTGAATCTCCCCACCAACCAGGTGAACATGTAAGTACGCAAGTCCCAAAAATCGTAAGAAACGCTCCAGAGTTACAAGAAGTGCAATCTGAATCTGTACCTCCACCACAAGTAGCGCAAGTTTGGAGAGAGGAAGTCGACGAAGGAGCTTGATAGCATTCAAGGCACTTGTTTGTAATCTCATCTGCATAATAACCATTAGGACAGGTGTTCCCACATTTCCAAGTCAGTGGATTCAAATATTGTAAACGGCTACAAGATAAACATTGATTCGAAGCCCCTCCAGAGCAGGTAACACAAGTGCCTTCAGTCCCAGTCCCAGAGGATTGATAACATTGATAGCATTTATTAGTGGGATATGTAGTGGACGTGTAATAATACCCATCTGGACAAGCATCCCGGCATGATTTATTGTTTGCAAAGTAAACCGTGCCTGTGTAACACGATTTACAGCTAGTTTCTAGTGGTCCAAAGCATTCATAGCAGGCTCTTTTAGTAGGTCCAGTTCCAGAAAAGCAAGACTCACAAGTCCATGTTGACCGCTCTCCGTAAAAATTTGTCGGACATGTAGCAATGCATTGTGAGTTATGAAGATAAGACCCGCTGCAGGTGAGACAGTTGTTGTTATTCGGTCCATTGCATGTGGCACAGCTATATGGACTAGTGCTACTTGAATGGCAGCATTTTGTTCCAACGAGATACCATCCTGAATTACAAGCGGAGCAAACGGCGTAAGTGGCTCCCGTGCAAGCAGCACAGGAAGTATGGCAAAGTTCGAGAGTGATCACGATGTTTTTAATTCCAAAAGACTCATCATCGGGTAGAGAGTTCAGATTTGCATACATGTAAATTGACAACGGGTTATTTGTGTGTGAGAATGCTGGAATGTCTACGTTTTTGATGGTTTCACCCCAGGTGGTTTTTCCGCAAAGTTGTGGACCGGTATACGAATAGTAAGTGGTGTGCCTGGTAACTCCATTTACTAGGAACCAAAAATATTCACCATCCCAAGAATCTATTAGATACAGTGTGAATGATATAGATGCTTCATAATGTGGCAAGACGGTATAATCCTTTGCTGCAGTCGCACCGTTTCCGAATTTGTCATATCCACCCAACATCAGCTCTCCTCCACAAGAACTAGTCGGAGCACCGGCAGGATTAGTCGTCCAACCTGTTGTTGAAAAACTATTTCCCTGGAGATCTGTGATTATCTGTTGGGCACCTATTTAGCACGTCAAATAGTTGAAATAGAAAGTTTTTTCTCACCATTTGTGAGTGATACTGCCAAGGTTAGAGAGAATAACAAAATGGATTTTCTCATTTTAAATTTTTATTTTAAGTAAAGTTTATAAAACTATCCGAAGGAGTTCGAAATAAATCAGTTTTTGAGTAGGTTTAAACTGGCTTTATTCAGTCATATTTCTAAAAATGCGATGCTATTCGAGTAATCTCTAAGTATTACCGAGTAAAAAAAAGGAATTCCGACTGATTTGAAGTTGTTTTATGATAACACCTAAACTACATAGGGAGTTCAGTGACCTGAAAGGGAGATATGATTTATTGCAACTAATCATCTGAAGAACAACTTTTATGGCCGCTTCACTCAGGTAGTAGAAAATACTTCAATAATTTGAATTGAGTTAATTTTAGGATCTGCTATTCTGTAGTCTTTTTCTTTAGAAAATCAAGAATTTGAGGTAGTTTTTGTCTAGTGATTCAAGCTAACAAGACTCTCACAGGTCTTGTTCACTAACTCATACTCCTGTACTAATATCATCCATGTCTGTAATTTGGTATTAATTGATCTCATTGAAAGTTTGCGTCGGATATAACGACCTTACCGTATCATCGTCACACTTGATCAGGAAAGTCCTCTTCGAACTTGAAGACTGAGATTCTGTCGTCAGAGTCGGGTAACCTGTTCAACTAAATTTGTTATATGGAATTTGATTAAAAAGGGCTACCGGATCGGGAACTGTTTATTTATTTCATTCCAATATCTGATCTAATAAAAACGCTTTTAAGTGTAGAAAGAATACAAATGTGAATTCAAAACTTTGTTCAGCTTCTCTTTCTTTGGAAGCATCTGAGCAGGCCTGTAGTACATGTTTTTGTTTTAAAAGGGATATCTATCTACAACAGTTTCAATTCGTTTAACATGAAGCAAGGGTTGCTACCATCATTTCCAATAGGTCCCGAATTGCGAGTAAACTCCATTTTTGAACTATTTTATTTGCCATCTTTCGTATTGAAGTACACCTTGATTTAATTTGGATAAACGTTTGAATTAATGCAATTAAATTGGGATTTAACAGCCCTATAGATTAAGCTGCTTAGCATAACTTTTTATTAAATCACAATCTATTCAAATCGCAACTTCCAGACTTTTTCCCACCCTAGCTCTAATTTCGGTGGCATCTTTGCAAACGGCTCATAACTAGCTCGAGCACAGCTAAGGTAAGTGATTTCGGTCTTCGTTTTGCGTTAGATTAATAAAACCTAATTTACGGCTCCTATGCATAGTTCTCAGTTAATTGATAGAGGTGGTAAGGCAATGATGTGTTGTTGCCATTTTGAAGGGCCCCCAGCGACATTCAACTACATAATCCAAAATTTTCTGATTTAGTCAGAATTTGGAGTATAAATGGGCTTGAACAGCCACTAAAACCTTCCATTGGGAAACAGTTTTGAACCTATAGTAGCATTAGATAAAAAAAAAATTTTTTCTCTTAATTGGAGAATTTAGTTAGCTATCAAGCTGTCCATGACAAAGACCAGTAATTTATTATGTGATCAATTAGTAAGACTTATTGTTATGCTATCTATTACTCCTTTCTTCACAAAAAAATTGCTAATATTTCTTAAAGTCTTGAACAAACGCTTGACTGTAATATTTCTCCTTGAGATAACTTAACACTTCATTCTCTTTGAAACTATTCCACTCTTGCATAGCTGCCGTCTGACTTTCAATTGGATGATCGTCGAACTCTCGACAAAGAGTTAAACCTTCCGTAAACGTTTGCTTTTCAAGAGAACTCATGAGAGAAAGTTGGAGAATTTTCTCATACCTTAATATTATCTGGAACGTAAAGTAATTGCTTCTTATCAATTGTATAAACTTCAACCGAGCTGGAATCAGCAATCTAAGCGTGACAATGAATAAAATATTCAAAATTAAGCCTATTTTACCACTGAGAGCTGAGCTTTTGGGATCTTCTTCAAAAACTCTTCGAATTCAAATCCATCCTTTGCAACTTCTTCACCAAGAAGGGCCCGTCCGCCAAAGAACTCACCACGTGTAAGCGAAGCAAACTCAACGAATTCCTTATAATAAATCCGATTTTTTTCTTCATCCACTTTGACTATATCGAATTTGAACGCTCTGTTAGCTTCCACCACTTTATTTTTCTTCTTCACCTCTTCAGGCAGGCGCTCTCCATCATCATCTGGGATGAAATCCGCTAATAATAACAACAAAAATTTTGAAATTTTTGCATAAAAGATCTATCTTACTCTTTCCGAATTTAAAGTTCCTCTGCGCTGGAATCCTCCCTTTCGCAAAGCTACTCGGCTTCAACACCCTCGAAGCAGTTACTTCCTTCACTACCTTCACCACACCTGAAGCCACGATGCACAATTCTTTTGGAGTCTCTCCTTCTTGAAGAATAATCTCACCCATCTTATACGTCTTCGTGACAATATTATTCGCGACTGGGATCAGCGAAAAAGGCTCCATTTTCTCAAAAAACGGAAGGCACATAAGCACCTTTATCTTCACGTCCAACTCCCTCTGGATCAGCGAGAGCAATATATCCTTAAATTTCTCTCGAGGGATGGCCAACATGTCAGCCGACTCCGCCACTTGTATCGTCGCCGAACGCTTCGTACGCTCGTAATAGCTCATAGGTCTATCCTCCTTATATGTAGGAAAGATCGCTTTCTCTTCGGTCTCGCCAGCTTGATCTTGACCCACCTTCAATCCAACCTGCTCGATCTCTTTCTCCTCCATCGTTTTCTGTAGTTCCACTTTCGATTTTCTCAGCTGTTCGTTTATCACATGCATTTCTTCCGGTTCAGCCATTTGATCCTCTAATAGCTGCTCCCTATTGAAATTCACTTGCTTCAGGCCTTTAACCTTGGCCTGGAGCTCTGCTAAATGATCCGGCCCTTGGTCTTTTGCTTTCGCTCTTGTGCCCATCATTGCGAGCTCACCGAATTTTTCTCCGTCGTAAATGCAGTTCACAACGATGTCCTCTTGGGTGCCATACGGGGTCGTTCGTATTGTACGGACATTGCAAGACCCTCGTAATATGACGTACATGACGTCGCCGTAATCCCCTTGTTGAAAAACGATGCTATTCCTCGGGTAAAAGCAGTACTCGCTATTTTTGAGAAGTGTCATTCGAACAGGTTTAGAGAATTTCGCAAAGAATTTCAGTCGGACTACGAGACTGTCAAGTTTGTCCCAGTCAACCTCATCTGGATGTGTTTTTGCTTTCAGCATTTCTTCTTTGATCATACGAACTTCGATGTCTGATAATCTAAATTGATGAACTAATGCACAATTTGTGTGTGGGTTTGGGCCAATGAAAGGGATGGATTACCTTTAAGGAAGTCAATGTCCTCTGGATTCTTTACATCCTTATTTTTCTCTTCTTCGCTCACGAGATAACGAAACCTCCCCTCGATTTTCTCAATGCTTTCAGTAAATTCCTTCTGAATCTCGGGATCCATCTCAATAACCTTCTTCACTCCTTCGTCTACAGAAAAAATAGATTAGAGCCTTGAAGAGAATTTCAGGTGTTTTACGATTCTCCACATTGGTTTGTTTCACTGCGATTTCATCACCTTCGAAAGAGGGATCCTTATTAAGGAAATCATCAATAATGCTTGTTGGCTTAGAGATTTTCTTCTCCATGAGTTCATCCTCGGCTTTGATTGTTTTTTTCCCAATGCTGATTCTGCTCGCAATGGTTTTTCTTTTCTTCGTTTGAGAACCAGATGATACTCTATCAATCGAGCCGATGCTGAGTCTCGGTGGCACGTCTTCGCTGGGGGTTTTAATTGTATTCTTTCTTTTTTGGCCTTCGTTGTCTTGAGCTCTGGTTGTTTTCGGCTGTGAAGGGAAATATTCGGTGGTAGGAAGATCTGCAGCATCTAATCTTGAATGAGATCGGCTATGTAGCTCACTCCTTGGACTCGTGATTTGCAGCTGCCTTTGTGAAGGAGCAGTCAGATACTGCACATTTGAGGAAGTTGGTCGGGATGTGGCAGCAGTCGCAGCTGAACATACTCGTGAATGCCCTTTTTTCGTAAGCGATTGTATGTGAGCCTTTACAGAAGAATTGCCTCTGAAAGTTTGGATTTTTTCCCTTGAAATTGCTTGATTGTTTCTCAAAACCTGCATATTCACCAATTTTTCCAGCAATTCCTCATTAGGTAGGGTTCTTGATGATTGAGCGTCGGTTTCATTCGCAATCTCGTTAATTGGTCTAGTCACTACTGCTGTATTCGGCCTCACGTATTTGTCGTTCATTTGATGGGCGATTGGGTTCTGCTGAGGGGAAAATATCCGATAACGCGTTTTCGGCTGATTTTTCGCAAAATCATCGATTTGGAGACTTATTTGCTGTTCAGTATGCTGTCGTAACTCCTCATTAAACCCTTCAACGTCCGTTTCAGTGTTTGTATCACGTCGCTGATCAAAGAACGGGTCGGTATCACGAGATTCGTTACTGAGTAACCTGCTAACTGGAATGTTTTTTGCTTTTTCTGTTGGCTGCCTTGCAGATTGTATCGTGAATTTTTGATAAGAGGGTTTAAATTGATGCTCTGGAGTTGGAGAAAGACTGAGTTTTTGAATTTTTAAGAACCCATCCGAGCTGGCGGTTTGGGGCCTCGAAAAGATATCTGGGAAATTGAATTTATTTGATTTTGTGCTGAAAATTTGGGGTTGTTTCCCGGTTCTCGAGGATTGAGTGCTTATTTCATAGATTTCATTCTCAAGGGTATTTTTGCTTAAGGATTCAATGAGTTTCTCATTGCGGAGAGGCATGGAGAAGTCGGTTGGTTTTTTTGCGTTTGAAAAATCCTGTAACTTTGATCTGTTTGAAGTGGTGGAGGTAGGAATTCTTGAGTGGTGTGAGAGGTGAGCGTCAGGAATATCGAGTACTATCCGACTTCCATTAGCATTAAGTTGCTTTCTCATTTGAATTCCTCTTTATGAGTGATAAACAAAAATAAGGTGGTCAAATCAGAGTTAATAATTTTAATAAGACTTTTTATTCGGTTACAATTGAGTGAATTTTTCTGGGAATGAACAAGTATAGACTAAATAAGTTCTTCTATGGTATACTCATTGAAAATATTCATATATGCGGTAGATTAGGAGCACTGAGGAGTGGCTGTAATAAGGTAAAAAGTAACGTCATGAATGGCTGAATCTATACAATGATCCCTTAAAAATATCTCATTAGCAATTGCAGAGAGAATGTAAAACAAACTTAAAACAAAAGAGGCAGAAAAAGCTCTATTGATTTGTTTGTTCATTTTAAAATATAACGAAATCGAAGTCGCTGAAATGACTTTGTATATTTTGGAAATGAAGCAACATCGTACAAGCATAAATGTTATTAAAACAAGCTGATATGAAAAAAAGTTTTCTTTCCTTAATGAGGCAGTAAATTTTTTTTGGTTGACCAGTTGACTTGCACCAGGAAAAAAACAAAGAAGTTCTATATGAAAGAACACGTGATTATTTACTACTGAAAAAGAAACCGAAAGATCCCTATCAAGCTGTTGGGAATGTAAGGAACTTCATATTCTTCGCACTGAGTTTATGAATTAACGAGAATATGCAATGGCCATTAATGACCTTGCACACATTTGTTGCAGAAAATAATCTTTAAAATATTTGGAACTAGTGCTATTGAAAGCCAAGAATCAAGAGAGTTGGATTGGAATCAACGACTGAGATTATTGATAGTTAGGAGGAAGCAGAATCAGATCAAAACTTGGAAGGAGATTTGGATAGCTGCTTCAAACTCCGTCGAGGATATCTTCGAAAAGAATAACATATTAGACAAGAAAATGTTTACTCTCGAGGGTTTGCAGTGATTTGAAAGGAAGGTAGCAATCGCTAAGGGTGCAACAAAATGCTCTGGCACGTAAACTGAAAAATTTTGGCGTTTCAGTGAGGGATAGTTCTGTATCATCTTCGTTTAAATATCTTTCGTGTAAGCTGCACTATCTCTCAGCTTCCAATTGTATCTTAAGGTTACTTAGTACTTGTTTAGACGTTATGTGTCTCTATGTATTCTTATATATTTTAGCAAGACAAATTCTCTGAAAAATGACTAAAGAGAGAAATTTTTCCTTGTTTTCTTATAAACAATCCTCGAGACAAATAAGCACACCAGCTCTTTTTCAATAGACCACTCTTCCGAATGAGCAATATTTGGAAATTAGAAAGATGAAAGAATTATTATTTGAAATTTAACAGACATTTTGAGCAAGTCTTGTATATCTTGCTTAATTCTCATTGAGTGATAATGCTCCTACCATTAAAATGCTTTCAAGCATGACTTTCCTCAACAAACTAAAAATTATAACAAATATTGGTGTTTTTATCAAACTTTTCGATTGGAAATATGTCTTTAATTCATTCTTTCAGCAGCTTCCAAAGCTATATGCTCTCTTTGCAGTTATTCTAAATGATTCATTCTATTTACCTTACGATAACCGTCTCAGTTCTTTTGCAGGATAGCATTTTTTATTCGATCAAATCTCAGAAATTGGTTTTTTTACCAATTGAGTGAGTTTGACAGAATGACCATCGAAATAATTGCACAAGGGAAAAAAAAGAGGCCAGTCAGCTGATTGGACAACGATCTCTTACTTTGTTGCAGTTTCTCGGGAGTTGCTTCAATTTCCAGTGAAATATTTCGAGAAAATAAGTAAAAATAATCTTAACTTAAAAAAGCCCAGTGTTAGAACAATCAATCGTTCTGTTAGTATGAATTAACCTAACTAGTTTTCAAGTAAGAATATTTCTGAAATTTAAGCAATGCAACTGTTCAAATGCAAGTTATATCCTTCCAATTAACTGAATACTGAATGTCGTTCTCAGTGCCCTGCGGTTTTTTCTATAGAAGGATTATTTCATAATGAGCAAATGAATTTCTTTTCGGAAAAATGATGCAGCTTAGTTAAAGGAGTAGTTTTAGAGCTGTTTCATAAAGATAATGATTTGTAGTTTTTAGATTCTTACTAATAGGTTCATATCTTTGAAAGCTAGTTCGTATCGTGTGGGTGATTAAGTCTCTTCCACTTAAGAAAACAGGATTCAAAGTCGAGGAAGTCCAAGTGTTCGAAATGGAACACTAACAATTGAAAGAGTTGAAAGACGGATCCTGCCCCAAAATCTCCCTTTTCCCAATGCATGATTGTTGATAACCGAACATTTTCCTGTATTTTGAGCAAATAATTCGTTATACGGCTCAATGGATCTATCAGGGTTCTTTAGAATTGACTATTCCAGAATCTTAGGTCATCCACTCTCATTTTCTCCATTTTGCCTTTCAGAAAATAATCTCTTAATTTATCAGTCATAGCCTTCTAGCTTTAAGCCTCACACAGCACATATTTCTTGCCTTTCAAACTTTGTTGAATTGAAAAATTGATAAACAGTAGCAAACCAAGCTTCTGAAGTTACATAATATCAATACTTATTATAAACAACTAAACCACTTAAATTCAATTTAGATGAAAACAATTAAGATCCTCCTTACATTCAAAATTGTTTAGTATGAGAATGAGAACCAGATTTCAGTAAGAGTGATTGTAACCTCAGCGTTTGAAGATACATAGCCATATTCTGAAGCCTTATTTGTGCCAGATCCATACCGAACGGATTTAAATACGAATTGGTCGGAGGCACTGGCATCATCATCGTTGGCATCATCTCTGGAATCATCGGATGCGGCAACCTCGCATGGAGACCATGACGTGAGATCTCAATCCCTTCGTTGCTTGATTCATTCGATAAAGTTTTCCTCTGATCCTCAGCTTGCTCTCTCACCTTAGAATACTCTTCAAACTCATCCTCTTTCTTCGCTCTGCAGGTATCGTCAAATGGGCTCGTTTCTTCTTTTAAGTTAGCAGTAGCAGCTTCGATCTTTGGAACAATTTCTTGCGCCAGTTTTTTTCGAAGCTTTGGTTCTTTTGCATCCTCTGCGTCAACTTCACGCTTACATTCTGCTGGTGCACTCTTCTCGACCGCTTTTGATTTTTTATTATCTTTTTTCCCAGTTCTCTGTCTCGTAGCAGGCCCTTCGTACCCAGGGAGATTCTCTTCTAGGGTCGGCGGCTGAGGTTGTTCGTTTTTCTCGGCCTTCTCGGTTTTCTTCCTTCTATTCACTGGAATTTTCTCTGCTGGTGGGAAATCTTCTGGGTCAGGAACCCTCAACGACAAATAGCGCTGGCTCTTCGGGATTTTGTTTGTTCTCCCTTCTGAGCGGTAGACCTTTAAAATCGATTTTGCTGTTGAATATTTCATTCCGAGCTCTTTAGCGACCTGTTAAGCTATTAGCAAAATGCCAAAGACAGTAGAAAGTACATCAATGATTTTTTCTCCTTTGCTCTCAACACGGGAGATCAATTGCTTGCGAATAGTGTTTTTAATGTGATGGTATTTCTTGCCGACTCTAATACGGCGTTTGACGGACCTTCCTTGCTGGTCTTCGGGATGGTCGTCTTGGAAATCCTCATGACTTTCTTCAGGATTCAAGGTTTTTTCTTCACCACTATTACTGACCTGAACTTGAAGTGCTTCCATGCTCATTTTGTAAAAAGTATGTCTATAGAAATGTAAGTTAAGAAAACGATGGGCCAGAGGAGAGATTGCTCACTTTTTTTCTGGAAGGTGGTCGGCGAATTTACAAATTTTTGGAATATTATTGTTGCTGGTACAGACTGCTTAATTCAGTTATCTGAGAGTGTCTCTTTTGGAGGCTTTTAAAGTGAATTAAAAATGGAATTCTGGAATTGCTGTCTTTTAAAAAAAAAATTGAGTGCATTCGGCATCTCGACTCCAAAGTAGGAAATTTGAGTCCGTCTCTCCTTGAGCTCTGCTATGGTAGGCTATATATCCAAAGAAATTGCAATGGCTAGATAGTCTGTGGTCTATTGATGAAACTTTTTTGAAGCTCTGGAGACTAAAACTTCCTCTACAGCACTTAATGAGACCCGACATCACTCTAAAAAAAGACCAATTCAATGGCTAGTTTTCAAAATCTGTGAACTTTCAAAGGGCAAGCAATTTCTTTATTTCTCATATTTCTCGCGGGTATCGTAACCTGACAGGAGAATGACACACTAAACCTGTGTAACAAGGGGTGGAGAACCTATTTATTAGTTTTTTTTTTGGATAGCCGTATTTTCAAATATCGACTTCCTGGGAGGAGGATGGCAGACATCAGAGTTAAAATTTTTCGCTCCAAAAAATCAGAATTCGATGTATTACTTCTTAGTTCGATGCTTAGTACCTCTAAAACATAGAGACTATTTGACCAAAATCCAAATAGAATTTTCAAATTTCTTAATAGAATAACAACACAATGGAAGAAGTTTTTTTATTATTATTTAGCTCAGACTTAAGGAGGATTATAGCCTAACTCAAAAAGTCTATTCAATGTATCTTAGATAACTTTGCTCTTGTCACTTTTTTTTTTTGAGTAAATTTTAGTGTGCGATTCCAAGGAATCAAAGCCTATTTCGGTCATAACCGAAGGCTATTTTTCATCCAGTTAATCGAACTGAGAATCTATTAGAACCCGAATTAAATTAAATGCTCCCAAAACGAAGCGGTTTAATCAAAGAGTTGCCACTTGGGTAAATCAGCGAGGCACGGCCTGGATTATTGAAAGAAATGTAACCAATAGAACATAAAAAAAGAGCGGGGCAGAAAGGAGCAACCTGGACGGTAGTTAAATAAACCTTCTTCATTAAGAATTGTACTTACTACGATCGATACGAGGGTCAGAAGGACGACTAGAGCAGTGAATATCGAAGCGCATGATCACTCGATAGTCAGCAAACCGAAAAATTCAATTAACGAGTTGATTCTTGAAAAAAATTTTAATTTTACCTCTAAGCTTGATCCATTATTCGAATCTGCGTCATTGAGAGTCTTTGTGAGATTTTCTCTCTCAATAGCCTCAGGTTGTGTTTTCGGAACTCAGAGCATTAATGCTGTTCAATTAATTTTTTCTGCCAATTTGTTAGGTTTGGTTCTAATAGAAAGATGTTTTAATTCCTGTATGACAACAGCTTTCAAATGTTAAATTTCAAATTAAAATGAAGAATAGCAGCTTAAGTTAGAGCACTTTTGTATTCTCAATCTCATGCGAGTTTTTGCTCTTTTACTATGACTCTCAAAAGAAATTTCACAACAACATTTCGAGTAAAAGAATCGCTTCTTTCAAGAATTAACTTGGCTCGCTAGCAATCTGCTATGATTTTATTCAAAGGAGCTGAAATGTAATTTCTTTTCAAATGATTTCTAAACAACATAGCAAAAACACAACATTCACTAAAACTATTTGAATCTACTCAATATCCACAAAAAAGAAACTTTTCAAAGAGGCAGGATCCATTCAACATTAAAAATCTTAACCAGCCAACATTTTCTTGGAGTCTTGGAGGTGTTGACGCAACTAATCAAATGTGAATAAAATCAGACCTCGCTTTATTGGAGATATTTTACGTATTCATATTGCTTTCTGTCTGTTTCGGAGTTCGAAGACTGCACTTTATCAAGCGCCTTGTCGAAATCCTCAAAAGTAATAAACTCGTCGTTAGTGTCACGCTTGATTGAGTTCAACGCAGCTTCCTTGACCAAAGAACTCAAATCAGCTCCCGAAAAGCCCTAATTCCATATTATCCTTTCAAAAAAGTTCAATTTATGAATTGTTACATCGCAGCGCTTATCCTTTGCAATTTTTTCAATGTCAACATCAGGCTTCAATGGGCAGGATCTCGCCAGTGTTTTCAATATACTCACCCGATCATCTTCATTCGGAAGCGGAACATAAAGCATCTTGTCGAGACGACCAGGTCTGAGCATAGCTTTATCAATGATATCAGGTCTATTGGTAGCAGCGATAACAAAGACCATCTTTCTTTCTTCAAGTCTAAAGTCAATATCGGTTTATAACATATTATTTATTTAGAGTGGATTTTACCCATCGAGCTCGGTAAGCAACGTGTTCACGACTCGCTCGCTGACTCCGTTTCCATCAGAGCCTCTCTTTGGTACTATCGCATCAATTTCATCGAAAAATATCACACATGGTGAAGAAATCCTCGCTCGAGTAAATAACTAGTTCATGTTGTAAGTCTCTGTGAAAAACACAAGGGTAATTACTTCTCTCACAGCTCTTTCAGACTCACCGACGTATTTATTCAAAAGTTCAGGACCTTTCACCGCAATGAAGTTGGCTCTACTCTCATTTGCGACTGCCTTTGCAAGCAAAGTTTTACCGCAACCAGGAGGCCCGTACAAAAGAACGCCGCTTTTTGCTGCGATACCCTTTTTCAGGAACCTAGGAGTTTGTCATAAAATGATAGCCTAGCCTTTTCTTACATCTCAGGAACTTTAATTGGCAAGCAAATTGAAATTTCTAATTCTTCTCTCAATTCCTTGAGCGCACCCACATCGGCCCAGGTCGTGCCAGGAACAGTTGAAAAACCTTCTCTTTTCGCTGTTGGTTGAATGCGTTTGCTCGCATCCACAAAATCCTGGAACGTAATGAAACACTCCTTCTGGATTTCCTCGTCCATTTCCTTATCATCTCGAGCGTTTTCTCCTTTTTCTCTTATTATTCTCTTCACTGTCAGCATACCGGCCTAGTAATATAACAAAAAATAATGGTTACCCTTCGCTGCATGCTAATCGGTTAGTTTTACTTCTTTTATAAGCGCTTCCAAATCAGCGCCAACGTACCCAGCGGTAATTTTCGCGAGTTCTTTGCAGCTGACATCCTTCATCTTCACGTTCTTGGAGAGCGCTTGAATGATTTCAGCTCGAGCAGCCTCGTCAGGCAAACCCAAAGTGATCTCTTTATCAAAACGCCCGCATCTTCTAAAACCTGGATGCAAATTCTCTGGCTTGCTTGTCGCCCCTTTACGAATATACCATAGTAAATATCTCCTTTATCAAGTAGACTTTATTACCAATAACAACGACGTTGGTTTTGGCAATATCATCGAAGCAGGCCAGCAGCTGTGAAATTATTCTTCTCTCATGGTCTTTCACCGAGCTCTCTTGTCTCGACGCTATCGAGTCAATTTCGTCGATAAAAATAATCGAAGGAGCCTGCTTTTTCGCTTCCTCGAAAATACTTCTCAGCTTTTCCTATAATCAAGCACAATTTTCTTCAATACATGCATTACAAGCAAAAAATTAAACCTCAGATGCTCCTGACATGCCTGAGACGATCTCAGTTCCCGTCATTTTATGGAACGGAAGCTTCATTTCGTGACATATTGCTGTTCCCAGGCTCGTTTTTCCGGTTCCTGGAGGCCCACAGAGCAAAATTCCTTTCGGCGCTGTGATTCCCAAATGCGAATACAGATGCGAGTACAGCAGAGGATTCACTACCCATTCCTTAATTTCTCTGATCGTGTCCTAAATTCCCATAAATTAGCACAGAAAAAACGTATTTAGTCTACGCTTATTCCTCCAAAGTCATCAAACGTGATCTTATTCGCAGGATCGTTCTCAAATTTAATTTTCTCTGCAAGAAAAATCAGTCAGAGCCTATGAAATTCCTTACTTTTAAGCTCGTCTTCTATCTCTTCCTCTTGGTCTCTGGCTTTTAATTTTCTTGCCATTTTTCTCAGCTCTACAAAAGCATATTGATCAGACTTTAACGCGATTCAACTATTTACTCCTCTCCAAGGCAGCTGTGTCGCTTTCTGTCTTCTTCTGCTCAGGTTCTGGGGTTTTCTGCATGAACGGCAGCATTTTATTCATCAAGTTTGGCGATTTAAAATGAACTTCAACATCTCCATTTGTGGGTTCTGAAGTACTCGGCTGTTTTGGCTCTAGCTTGAGTTTCGCAAGCAACTGCCGCACATTAGTAAATAAATGCTTCTCGCTCAGTCTATTGTATTCACGGTCACTCTTTATGTCCTCCACGATGCTTTCTAGAGTCTGATTACATAAATTGATTAAGTTGAATCGCTTTTTCCTCTCGAATAGGATTACCCAAACATCGCCACTTTGTTCTATCTTTTTCATAGCCTCATCTACTTTATACCATAGTCTCTTCTCGAATCGTGCGAGATTAGCCAGCTTACTTTCCTCCATTTACAGAAATAATTTCACAGATGCCAATTTTGATACGTTAATTACAAAGATTAATACAGTAAAGTCATAAATAGACCAAAAATGACTCTGCCTTGATCATGGAGTTAAAAAAATAACAAGTAATCTAAGCTGCTTTTTTCAAAACAATATGAAGTTTAGGTTTATCCACCTCGTTTTGGACACGCATCTTCGTGTTCAATTTTTTCTTGAGCTCAGTGATGTCTAACCGCAGCTCCTTTTCGATCCTCTGCATCTTCTGAGATAGAATTTTCAGTCGATCCTAGCGAAAAATTAATTGATATTGAAACAAAAATCGCTTACGCTGAGGTATTTCGTTATGTTTTCTAATGATTCATCTTGTGTAAATGCGGGCTGAATGTCGGTCAGAGGGACTTCCAAACTTCTATTCAAATGATCATGATCGTCTTCTTTCCCTTCTCTAAAAACGCTGGCACCACCATCCTCAGACCCATCAGAGGTGTCCCGAGAGCTTTCAACGTCAGCTTCATGAGAGCCGTCATCATTCAGTAATCTTTCCCAATCCAGTTGCTCTTTTGGCTGAAACTGAGGCACTGTAAGCGGGTAAAGAGGATTAGGGGTCAGTCCAAGCATGCCCCACCCGGAAGCGGCGTTGATTTCATTTGAAAGATCAATAGATTGTATGAGAAGGTTTTCCCGAAGCTCATGGCTTGATTTCTCAGACTGCTCTTCAAGATTTGTATTTGAGAAGGGGTGCTGCGACTGAATTTCCTGAGGAAAAATCTCCTTTTTTCTCCTCTAAATTGATGAATTTCAACCCTGAACGCAATATATCCACGTTTCCTGAGGAGCCTTTTAAAAAACGAGGGATTCCACCGGCGTTCAGATCTCCTATTGACCCATGAAGGCAGCTTTCTTTATCCAAATTAGTCGGAGACCGCTCATTCTCGTCCTTCAGAGCCCGCCGCGTTGCTAAGAAAGATAAAGTCATTATAAGATTATTCAAGCTGAATTTCCTTAGTTACTTGCATGAGAGTGCTTTTGATGCTCAAATCGAGCAGGGACATTAATATCAGGTACGTCTACTTCAGGCAAGTTAGCCGCGCAACTTTCGACTGACACTTCTAGCTTCGAACCTGTTTCTTTGATCGGAGAGGCCACTCCTTCTTTGGGTTCCACCGGTTGAATAAAGAATTCTCTCCTATGCTTAACAAAAGGCGATTTCTTCGTTGTTCTCAATTTAAAAGTTTCCCTTCTCACCCTGCTAAGGTGGCGATGACGGATGGTCGCTAGTTTCTCGAAATTCTCTTGTTCGCGGGGATAACTCTCGCATAAGCTC
>ENA-UOTX01000844-UOTX01000844.1-compost-metagenome-genome-assembly--contig:-NODE-844-length-28790-cov-10.655243_pt1 | contig 28790 bp, 17 predicted proteins | sample MGYA00238143_ERZ746982 | MGnify/ENA primary metagenome ERZ746982 (study PRJEB28758, sample SAMN06268862) | compost metagenome | isolation source: single cell | place: USA: California, Emeryville, Joint... | reverse complement strand
ATGAATACAACATCCACTGAAGTTTATATCATTGAAAACATTTTTAAACTGAACGAGAATAAGAGCAGCGAAACCAAGGACAACCAGTTCAGAACTGAAATGATCAGAAACTTGAAGTAAATAGTGAAGAATAACCAGCTAGAGACAGATGATATTTAACACTATAGTCAATAATTACTTATTTTTGATATGTTGTAACAATAGTGATTATATCACATTTGTGTAATATATTGCTTTACTTCAGGTAACACAATTTTTTATGATTCACACACAGTTAAAAATTCTCTCTTGAAGGTTATTCATTAGCTATGACTACATTGCAGGCTATTTTAATCCAACTGAGAAAGTTATGATTTCTCCTCATTTTCGATTATTTAAAAACCTTCGTCATTTCAGCTATTGCTTTTGCGAATCCAATTACATTAATAAGCTTAGATTGAGACAAATTATTAGTAGGTTACTTTACTAAGGAAATAAGTTTCCCAGATTCACAGAGAAATAATCTAACATCTATGCCAATTCTCTCATCTTATCACTAAACTACACATACTAACAAAAAAGAATAAAATTAGTTGTGCAATTATTTAGCTAATTTCTGAAATATTCGAGTCAGATCTCCTCGGCGAATTGGTTTCTGAACCCAATCTTGAATTCCCGATTGTTTTAACTTAACTTCATCCTTATCTGAGAGTTTATCCCCAGACAAGCCAATAATCATGATTTCCTTATTTACTTCATTTAACTGGGTCATTTCTTTAATTTTCTGGGAAGTCTCCCAGCCGTCCATTTCAGGCATATGACAGTCCATCAACACAAGGTCTATTTTCCTCCTCCTCTGCTGCAATTCAGCCTTTACCATCTCTATCGCTTGCCTTCCACCCTGCGCTTTAAGCACACTGACATCAAACTCCGCAAGCAGTCCTTCCAGCATCTCGAGATTGAAAATATCATCATCAACGCATAGCACAAGCGGTTTATCCGATCTCATCGATGCCTCCGTCTTTAAAGACACTTTCTTCTTCGCTTGCAAGTACCCTTCAAGTATCACCGCTGTTACAGGCTTCGATACATAGAACCAGGCCTTTATAGGCGAATCCTCGCAGATTGATTTATCGTTTTGATTTGAATGTCCTGTGATAAATCCAATCTTTACCCTGGATTTACATCCTCTTATCTCTTCAATCTCTCGGATGCGTTTAGCCGCAGAGATCCCATCCAGCATCGGCATATACACATCAGTGATGATTCCATAGAAGGTCCCGCATGGCTGACTCTCGAAGAGCTCAACCAGCTCTTTTCCGTTTGTTGCGGTGACCAAATCTTCCCAGCCAGCGTTTTTAAGGAGTCGCTTATGGAGGTCCAGGTTATCGGGATCGTCGTCAGCAAGTAGGATCTTTCTTCGCGGTTTTTCAGTCAAACCAGTAAGCGAACTCAAGAAATTATCATCTAGACTGCTCCGGAGGCTGGGCGGGGTCTTCGTCCCTATCAACACAACAAAACATGTCCCAATGTTCGGTTTGCTGTACACACGTATATCCCCTTCCATCAGCTGCGCGAGGTTTTTTGTGATCCAGAGTCCCAGCCCCGATCCAATTTGCCGGTACGATCCTTCTGCATGCACCTGGTTAAACTTTTTGAATAGCTTCTGGAGGTCCTCGGCCTGGATCCCGCAGCCTGTGTCAGTGATTTCGAATTTTAGATACCCATTTTCCTCTCGGTTCAGCTGTTCTACGCCAATGAAACTGTCTCTTGAGCTTAGAAGTTCCCTTTGAAATTCTCTAAAATAAACCGTTTGGGTCTCAACATCGATCTCTTGAAGATCTTCTAGAGTCGTAACTTCCTCTTTGTCTCTTTTAGTAAGTCCGTTACCAAATATGGTCGTCGGCAGGTAATCTGCTTCCTCAAGATGCGGCTTACTCAGATAGCTTACATTGAGTGAAACGGAGCCTCGTGGTGTGAACTTTGCGGCATTACTAATCAGATTGAGCAGAATTTGAGTCAATCGCTGAGGGTCGAACATCAAGGCTTTCGGGAGACGCTTCGAGACCAACAGTTCTGCCTTCAGCCCTTTCTTTTTGAGTAGCATTTCCATGAAATCCCAAACCGACTGCAAGTATTCGCGGGTTCTAATCCTCACAGAAGTTACTTCCAACGCGTTTTTATTCGTAAGCTTTCCCGTATCGAGAATGTTGTTCAAATGATGCAGAAGCAGCTCCGCGCAGAACTTTGACCTCAGCAACTTCGTCCTCAGACTCGGAGTCTCTACTTCTTCAAGTAGCAGCGTGAGGTTACCAAGGAGAATGTTTAACGGATTGCGAGTTTCATGCGAAAAGAGGAGGATAAAATTATCCTTGTCTTCAAGCAGTTGCTTTAGTTCCTTATTCATTTCCTCGTTCTTCGTGTTGAGGTCTCTTAATTCAGCATATGCTGCCTCTAATTTCTTCAATGCGTCGAGCCTGGCTTTCCGATTGACTGCGGAGGTAATACAAATGAAGGTATAAATAATTATTGCGCAACAAGCGGTTCGGATAAGACCTGAGAGCTGCTCTGATGGCACATTGAAATATTTATGAAGGACGACTGATATCAGCCATGGAGAAAGCGAGCCAATGGAATAGACAATTTGATAGAACGCGCCATCCATCTCCATTCCGATGAAGAAGGCATTCATGAGAGTTGTGATGAAACTGACCATGTAGTTCGATGGATCGATGTAAAGAGCCAAAAGGATAATGATGCAGCGCAAGCAGATTGCCACGTGTCTGAAGGGATCTCTTGATGGCGTGGACAAGAGATTCACCAGCAGCAGAATGCAATATTTTATTTCAAAGGTGGTCAATACGGCTTGAGAGAAGGCGCCTGTGAGGTGCAACGAATGTATTAGGCCGATGAATAACAAGCAGCCGATTAGGCGTAGTTTTTTTGTAGAGGCATGTGTTCTCGTTGCGGTATCTGTGGCTTTGTTCTGCATTTCGTGCCTGTTTTTCTCGAAATTTTTATTTTTATTTGAATGAGGGCAATAGAGCTAATAAAAGCAGTTTATTCGAAATACTGAAAATGAGAGTACTTGACAATTATAACTATGCATTGTCATTAAAAATTTCTGATTTAACTTGTAATAAAATCGAAATTAATAATTCACTCGGATAATCTTTTTTTTTATGCGTTGTATTAAATTTGAAATGAGCGTTGCGGTCTGACAAACTCATTAGGGCAGAATTCAGAGAATTGTAAGCGTATCAAGAGTCCTTACAGTCGTTAACTGTGTAGTTTGAGGGAAACTAGCTCAGTCAGTAAAACTGAAAGTTTTGAAAACTAATTTTGAAAAAAAAATAAATGGAAAATGAAAAAAAATACAAAATCATATGGAGTAAGTTCATTACGGCCATTTGTAGTCAAAAGGCTAAACTATTTAACCTCTCAACAATCGCTAACAAAATTTTTAAGCATAGAAAATTGCTGGGAAGTAAGTCTTTGCTCTATTATTCTCTTTCGTAATAAATAATTGGGCGGAGTACAAGCATATTTCAAGTATCTATTGCTCTATTCTTATCTTTAAACATGAGATTTTGGCTTGAAAAAATATTTTATGAGCAGTGAATCTTCTCGAAAAAAAATCGGTATTCATTGAGATAATGTCTTGAAGGAATTGGTAGAAGGATTCTTCAGTCCCTAAAGAGTTTTTTCCCATTGCTAATGTAGTTAAATTTCCTTAAACTTTGGCTTCTAAAAAATTGCTGGCCTAAATTGTTACAATCAGTAAATATTCACGCATTTGACAAATTTAACATCATTGGCTTCTTTTTCTCACAAAACCTCACGAAATGAAGAGCATAGTTTCCCATCAATATAGACAATTCGAAATAATAGTATTAGCACAGTGAGGGGTGGCAACCCCGCCCCAGGTAAATAATTTTAAGTTAAAAAAGAGGCAATTTTACAGATTCAAGACTCCTTTTTTTAAGTCTATCTAAATAATTATATTAAATCTACTACTACACAGAAATGGACTCACTCAAGCTCAAACCGACAAAAAGAATTGATGATGCTTTAGTGAAGCTCAAGGAAGGCTCTGATGTAAGAGGGTTAAGCGTACTTCACCAGCATCATCATCATTCCATAGTACTCATTGTATACCTAACTGAGAAATCATTGGAGCTGTTCCATTTCAATATCAATGTTTACAAAACTCTTAAATATGCGAAGATTCCTCTCCAGCTTGGCAAGCTAGGCTACCGCGAGCAACTCCTGACGGTTCAGCACCTGAATCCCGCTTACATTGGGGTCAAAACAAACCAAAATATACTGGCTGTATATTCTTTAAAAACGAAGAAGCTAGTTTTGGAGATAAAGCACCCAGCCCAATCAACCGGTATCTTGAGTTTTTTTACTAACAAACCCATTTCGTTATATTCGTGCTTTCTGGGTGATCAAGTGATTACATGGGCTGAAAACTCCACGAAACTGTGTTTCTGGGAGCTTTCTAAAAAATCTAAATCAGAGAATGCATTGACTCTCACAGCGACTCCCAGTAGTCATTACGCTTTGATTGAGAATAGGAATTTGCTGATTCTTCAAGTTGACAACTTCAAGTACCTAGAAATAATCGATTTGGTAAAGAGAACATCACTGAAAACAATTCCATGGGATCCCGACATGAAACTCACCGCTCCAAGCACAGAAGAGAATATATATTTTTTCTTTGAATCAGATATGCAAGGGACTACTACTATTCAAATCTTTGCGTTGTCGTTGAATGAGAGCTTGGAGTTCGCTCGAGTTCTCTCTCCATACAATCATTGTGGACCTTGTGCTAACTTTTCTGTGCTAGCGGGAGGGAAATATGTCACCATTAGTGATATCAGAAAAGCTAAGCTGATAGATTTTTCGGGTGAATCACCACAGCCATATCATCTTTCAAGAAGAGACTGTTTCGATGTAAGAGGTTTCATCAAAATAAAAGGGAGGAAACTTGTGTTTGCTCCTGGGAAGGATGGCTCCGTTTGGATTTGGAGACTTTAATCATGAAAGTTAATGATACTCGAGTATTTTTCATTGTAGATTTATACCAAATTTTGCTGCATTTGCATTTCAATGAGAGATGTAAATCCCTTCAAGCGGAGGAGTTAGTTCACTAATTTATATACTTTTGTTGAATATGCCAGAGAACTCTATGAAACTTAGACATTGTAATTTGAGACGCCCGATTGCTGAGAAATCCACAAGAAGCTAGGTAATGATAAACTTTTGAAAACTTCTGACCGTTAGTATGCATATTTACATGTCAGCACTAAGATAATTGGATTAATCAAAATTCAATTTGACGCAAAAGAAGAAAGGATTAATGAATTATATCGATTAGAAATCGGACATCAAACAATGTAATTAAATGTAACTAAACCAATCAGCTTGCAAAATAGGAGTCTTTTTTTAATCTATCCAAATTAAGTATATATTACATCAAATATACGCCGAAATGGAGACTCTCAGGCTTAAACCGACTAAAAGACTTGATAACGTGTTGGTGCAACTCAAGAGGGCCAGATATCCAAGAGATTTAAGGGTTATCCAGCTTCAGCATCCCATAGTACTCATCATCATACTAAATGAAGATTCTTTAAAGCTGTTCTACTTCAATATCATTGCTTTCAAATCTCTTAAATATGTAACGATTCGGGTCAAGCTTGGCAAGCTTAGCTCCATCGAGCCACTGCTGACGCTTCAGCATAGCAATCCGTCTTACTTTGGAGTCAAAACTGACCAAAATTTACTTCATGTATACTCCTTAAAAACAAAGAAGGTAGTTTTAGAGATAAAACATCCAGTCCCATCAGCCGGTTTCTTTAGTTTTTTCACAAAGAAAGAGCCAACAAAGCCCATTTCATTGTATTCGTGCTTTGCGGGTGATCAAGTGATCACATGGGCTGAAAACTCCACAAAATTGTGTTTCTGGGAGCTTTCGAAAAAATCGAAAACAGAGAATGCATTAACTCTCTCAGCGACTCCAAGCCAGCATTACGCTTTGATTGAGAATAGGAATTTACTCGTGCTTCAAATTGACGACTTCAAGTACCTAGAAATAATTGATGTTGTAAAGAGAGTGTCGTTAACAAAAACTGGATGTGATCCTGTTATGAAACTCAATACGCCAAGCACAGAACGGAACATATATTTTTTCAGTGAAGCAGAGATGATGGGTATTACTGAGTTTCAAATTTTTCCGTATATGCTGAATGAAAAGTTGGAGTTCACTAGCATTCTCTCTCGATATGAGCATACTGGGCCTTGCCCTCGTCCTTCTGTGCTAACAGGAGGGACGTGTGTCACGCTTAATGATATCCGAAGTGCAGAGATTATTGATTTTTCGGGTGAATCACCACAGCCATATTACCTTTCATGTAGAGACTGCTTCGATGCAAGAGGCTTCATCAAAATTCCAGCGAGAAAACTTCTGCTTGCTTCTGGGACGGATGGCTCTGTCTGGATATGGAGAGTCTAAATGTATTTTCTTTCTGGAATGGATTTGTTGGGTATTCATTTATAGTAAATTTTCTGGTGTATTTGCGTTTAACGAGAGATGTAAATTCTTTAAGCTGTACGTGACTGCCTATTTATCTGGTTCGAGTATTGTTCGTGCAATTTTTCTATATGTATATGGTTACCATCTTGATATATATTTCAATTTTCAAAGTTTCTCATAAATGTGGAAAAAGTTATTTCATTCAACGATGAATTATTGAATATCCCATATTGGTAACCCAATTTCTCCTAATATCTCTCAGAATTAAGTATCAAGTCAATATATCTATTACAAACCTGACATCCAGCATACATTTTGCATAAAAATATGAGTATTAATTCTCGCAATAAAATAATAACCTTTAATCTACAATTCCGAAATGAAGACACTCAAAGTTACACCAGTAAAGAGAATCGAGGACTCTTTAGTGCAACTCAAGAACGCCGGATATGTGAGAGAAATGCGAGTCCTACAGCTACGTCATCCAGTCGTACTCATCATGGCACTTGCTGAAAATTGCTTGAAACTGTTCTATTTCAATATAGCTGCTTTCAAATCTCTTAAACACACAACAATCCCGTTTAATAAGGGTAACCTCGACTACATCGAGCAACTTCTGACGCTTCAGCATAGCAATCCTTCTTACTTTGGAGTCAGAACAGATCGAAATTTGCTTAATGTGTATTCCTTAAAAACAAAGAAGGTAGTATTAGAGATAAAACATCCAGTCCCATCAACCGGTTTCTTTAGTTTTTTCAAGAAAAAAGAGCCAGAAACACCCATTTCATTATATTCTTGCTTTGTAGGTGATCAAGTGATAACATGGGCTAAAAACTCCACAAGAGTGTGTTTTTGGGAGCTTTCTAAAAAATCAAAATCAGAGAATGAATTGACCCTTTCAGCAACTCCAAGCGAAAACTACGCGGTATTTCATAAGCGAAATATACTCTTACTTCAGATTGATCAGTTGAAATATCTACAACTAATTGATGTTGCGAAGAGAGTGCTCCTGAAAACAATCGAAAGTCCTGTCCAAAAGATGATCACCGCACCCAGCACAGAAGACAATGCATATTTCATCACGTCCACAGAGATGCAGGGCATCACTATGGTTACAATAACTCCTTCTTTTCTGAATGAAAAGTTGGAATTAGCAAATTGCTCTTCTGTATACAAATACACCGGCCCGTGTCCTCGTTTTTCTGTGCTAACAGGAGGGAAATATGTTACTCTTAGCGATATCAGAAAAACTATGCTTATTGATTTTTCAGGTGAATCATCAAAGTCGCATAACCTTACAAGAAAAGACGGCATCGATGCAAGAGGGTTCATTAAAATTAAAGAGGGGAACCTCTTGTTTGCTCCTGCGAAGGACGGTTCCGTCTGGATTTGGAGAAGTTAGGATAATGGAAAATACATTTCATGCATTTCATGAGTGTTTTTGCTAAAAATTCTGATTCATCAATTTTTCAGAATTCACAGCGGAAAGTCCATTAATACATTCATATTAATATTATTAGTCAAATCTCATTGAATTCTGCAACAATCATCCTCAGAGGCAGAAAAAAAAAAACTGAGAACAAGCTTTTCCGCTTTGCAATGAGAGTAACTAACGTTATTCTCATATGAACTATGAAATACCACGCTATTAAGAAAGGCTAGCTTTTTCTATTAGATTAACAATTCTTTCGATTGCTCCAGAGGCAAGATCGGATGATATATTATGCTATCATAATCTTGAATTTTATACATACAGAAGGAATCGAAGTACTTTCACAACTGGATTGATTTACTGAATATTCAGATACTTTAATAACGATCAAATTCACGTTATTTTATTCAGTTAAATTTGATTTGAAGAAAATCTCAAGCCAACATTCCAGTAGATACCAAATCACCCAGTTAAAACGAAATCTCAGTGCATTAAAAATAAAATGATACTATCGGGAAAATTAGTGACTAACCCTGTGGACAGAACTGTCCAAAGACAAGCAGACGAAACATTTCGGATAATCCAAAACCAAGGAAACAAATTATCAGAAGTTGAACTATTAGTACGCTTATTTTCATCTTTTTCAGCTATTAATTGCCAAAGAACTTGAGAAATTTTGCCAAAGAGGTTAGCGAGCTGAAAGACCTCCCTAATGACTTCCGTAACAACGTAATGCAAAGAACTAATATAGTATGTTCTTACCCTAAACCAACAGATCTACAAAAAATACCAAGCGATTAAATGTAATGCTGGAGACGTATTGATTGATTATGAAGATGATCCTAGTCGAGGGTACATTCTGCTCAGAGGTTGCATTAAGATCAGTCGCAAAGGAGGCGGAAACGTAACAATTGTCATTATCGGATTCCCTCTAACTCATCGGTCTTAGCGAGAGTATTTGGAGAATAACCCATATTTTTGTTTCGGAGATTTTTCAGCGCTTGAAGGAATACCATGGAGGTAATTACACTGCTTATGGCACGCATTGAATCAAATAGAGTCCAGAAGATCCAGTGCGTAGAGGAGTCGAATTTCATTCTGATTGATGCAGATAGAATGGAAGAGCTGGGAAAGGTAATCTCATTAGTTAAAGATTGATTCAAACACGATTTTTGCGTAGGAATTGAAAGAAATACGCAACAAAGAATGGAAATTGAAGTTTCTCGGTGAATGCATCCCGAAAATGAAGAGTTTGAGCCAAAGAGCGCAGATGAGATTGGCTGACGCGTTCAGCGAAAAAGTATTGAATTCGCTGCTTTCACCTTGCCTGAGACTTGAATCAGTCGTTTAGGATGGGAAAACAGATCATCGCTGAAGGAGGAGTTTGCGATCGAGCCTATATCCTTATTGAAGGAGACTGCATGATGTCTCATAATAGAATCCCTATGAAACAGTCCGAGTTCTTTCACCGCTTCATTCTAATTCTATTGTACACGATAGTTTTGAATCTAAAGAGACCATGGTGTCCCCATTCGAGTTCATTTCACGAGGCGGTTTCATTTCCAAGACTACAAATACCTACAACCTCGGACTCGTCGCTCCGCAAGGATGGTTTGGCGAAGACCCTCTAATTTTCAAATATCCCGCTTACACTTACAACGTTCATGCGAAATCCTCGGTCCGAGTGCTCGAGATCGCAAAATCTACCTTCGATATGATCTTTCCCAGGTTTATAATCAAGGACCTTCAGCAAACCGCGCTAGTCAAGTTAGATTGGCTGAAAGAAAGAGGCGATAAGATCGATAAGACCTATGAGCATATCTATTCAATGACACATAACGAAGGAAACGCTGGAAAATCCATGCAGAATGAAATCCAAGCCGCGGAAGAAAATTTACAAAAAATCCGTGAAGTTTTCCCTCAAGCGAACCAAGTGGTGCTTCGTAGCGTGCACAGTACTCAAGAATTCAAACGCAGGTCCTCGTTTGTTGTTCCTACTGCTACCAGTCTCAATGAACTACCGGAAGTTTTCCCCAATTTGCTTTCGAAGACTCCAGCCACGACAAAAGAAGGGAATCTATCCAATCCACAAAGCTGCGGGTCACTTCGACTGCCGACCACAACAACCCAATCCCATCAGTTTTTCTTATCTGCTGGCTCTCTTGGAAATCTCTCTTCAGGAACGCGGGTCACGACTGAAGGGAAATACTTACAACCAGACTATCCGCTACAAAATTTAACTAATATTGCAACAAAACCCTTCACTCCTCATGATAACATTAACCCACAGCCTGTGACCCAAGAAGGCAACAAACCTCCAAAATTGAATATTAGTCATGTTAGAGCCTCTTCTTTAGTGACGCTACCATCGCATCAGCAAGAACTACCCACTCTTCGGCCTCAAAAGCCTTCGCCAAGGAAACTTGAGGACAATAGAACTATTTTCACAAGCAGACCAAAAGGAAGCCGGAAAATTAAATTGGATTCCAAGAATATGTTGCTACGTTACAGGGATTTCGAGAGCACGCTGACCAGTCGTGACCATTCGAAAGAGCGTGATGACTTCAGGCCGCAGAAGAAGAATTCTTATGAATTGTCAAGCAGGCTGTTGACACTTGCGCTGAATGGAAAGCTCGATAAAGCTCTAAACGAAATTAAGTTTCCGCTTACGAATAGTGTCGCGGACATTCATGAAACGAACAAGATATTGAATAAACATTTGAGAAGAGGAGATCCGAAAGCTTTTAACCCATCGAAAGTGCAGACACTGAGAAGTAGCCAACCAAGTAAGGCTATGAGTTAGTTTCATTTTTTATAAGTTAATTTTTTGGTATAGATATGAAGTTAATGGGAAGCTTCGACTTTTCAAAGGGCATAACGACCACTGGAATGCCTCGATAAGGCGAAAGATATGTTTGCTGAATTATACAGTTACTTTTCGAATAAATAAAGCCTTAGATTTTTGAAAATTGCTACTATCTTAGTTCCAATTAGTTGAGATTTATGTATCTTTGCCCAGAAAAATTCTTTTTCATTGTTTGTAAAAACTACCTCAACAAATTCATGCTTTTTGATTGTTTCCTAATCGGAAAAGGTTGGGCTTCCATTTTCTTCACTCTTCCTGCTTCCCATACCAGTAATTACGATGCTTCGTTGAATATCGATCTATCATATTCCAAACCAACAACTCCTTTTTTGCCTTTCATTTTGATTATGATTCGCATCAGGTTATTGCTTGTTAATGCTCATCATGTATCCCTCTTTACTCATTATTCTTCTTAGACTTTCATTATCTGTACATAGTAATCAACAAAATATTCATTAAACTTAGGAAGGCTGAACTAGTCTTATTGTGCAAACAGCTAAACTCATCGAAACGTGTTGCATTCTTGTTTTTCACGATGCCAATGATAATGAACTATAAAGATTCCCTTTTCTGTTGGAAACAATAAATTGTTTTAGATATTTGATGAATCGACTTTGAAGTTAAAGCTTCCACACATAGTTACTACAAAGGCATTGAATAGTGAGCATCTGGCCGAGAAGATGCGTCTCTCTTAATGAGTTGGCAGATTGTAGATAGATTCTCTTTGGCAAATCAGTTAGTTATCCATATCTAAATTAATTAAATTCTCTTAGAACTGCTTTGAAAAAAGTTAAATAAGAGTCTAAAGAATTATAGATATATTAATTAATCACAGCAGAGTGAGATGATCGGAGCACCAATTCACCGCTTTGTTCGAAATCCAACTTACGCGAGCTCTATCTGGAACAGAGCCTGCAACAGGTAACCTCTCATCTCTTCCTCCCTCCTCAACAGCTGTCTCACTCTCTTCTCTCTCTATAAATAGAGGATCCACCCTTGAGGCTACTGTGAGCAAGTTGGAGGACCCTAAAAACGGCAGAACCCTCTATTTGATCGGTAGCACACACTCCAGCACCCGCCTCGCTAAGAGAACTAGAGAGCTGGTCCGTGAGGTCAAGCCTGATGTTCTTTTCGTTCAAACTAACGAGAAATGGTGGGAGCTTGTAAAAGATCTCAAAGGAATCGAATGCCAGGCCTCATTAAACAACTACAACGACGTTCTCTCCGGAGCCAACGAATTCAAAGTCGATAACTTCTTCAGAGGCGTTCTTTTCAAACTCAGGTTCTATCCTTGGCTTTTCATTCTCAATTTGATCAAGAGTAATTTCTTTTCTTTTCCTTCATTTAAAAAACGTTTCTCTCTATCATTTAGGATTCCCTTCGGACTTCCACCCATTCATCCCTGGTCTCGAGATGAAATATGCCATCGAAGAAGCCAAGAAAGCCGGCTCCCAGATCATCTGGGGTGGATTGGCTTTGGACCCTTCCACTGTCTACGGTCTCTATGTTGAACGTCGCTTGGGACCTTTGTCATTGTTATGGAGATACACCACATGCCTCCACAATCAGTTCTGGGAGAGAGAATACAATGATCAATACGGAATGCTCGAGAACCACGGCGGAGAGGCCTACGCAGAGTCCCTTGACAGATACTCAGTCAACTGGTGGAGCAAACTTTTTGAGAAGGTCGCTCCTCGCCAGAAGAAGATTCTCGTTGACCAAAGAGACGAGAGAATTTTCGTTGATCTTTACAAAGCTAAAGGAAAGAAAATCGTTGCTGTGGTGAACCAATGGCATCTGGAAGGTATCGAAGCATACTGGAGACACACCACTGGCACTGAAATTAAGAAACAACCAATCAACCCAGTTGGTGATATGGATATTGATGCTTGGATGGAACAGAACCTCGTTAACGACACTTTGAGAGAAATTGTCTCTGAAATCGGAAAGACCGAGCCAGCCACATGGCAGAACTACCTCGTCACTTACCACAAAGAAAACTTCGAGCCAGAAAGAACAAGACACACTGATTTCTTCCACTGGAACGATCACGGCGTTCATCACAAGGTTCACGGACTTGAAGAACTCATCCACAAGGAAATTCCTGCTGAAATTTTGAAAAGAGACTGGAAGCAATTCTCTAACCCATTACCTCGCCCTTATGACCCAATGGAAGGTTTTGAAACAAAGGGAGGATCCAAAGCTGAGCACAAACTCCATGCTGACCCAAAGAAAGGCAAAGAAGGACACCATTAGGCGTGAGATATTGATGACAAGAGATTAGATAGATATGCTTTTGTCTTTTTAACTTCGAGCAAAAGAATTCATATATCTGATCCTCAACCTTTTTAGCATCATGGTTTGAAAAAAAAGCAGTGAGTTTCATATATAGAAACCATAAAGCAATCGATTCAATTCGAAAAAAAAAAAAGTTATAAAATTACTTTAATAAAAAAAAATTTAATGGAGAGCCTGATGACAGGTAGCCAATAACATGAGGACGAGTAGGTTTGTTTTCTTTTGAAAAATAAAATATGAGCAAAAACACCATTAACTCGAAGCTTCATGATTATGGGAAAACCTTCGAATTAAATGGACGAAAAGCAGTATTAATTACATGGCCAAGCAACATAAGCTATGTAATGCTCTCAACCAATGCGTAGTAATAGAGAGCGCAGTAAGTTTCTATTTATGTGAGTGAATAAAATGCGTTATCATCTGATCCTCAATATTCGAGCCTATCTCAGCAATAAATTTACTAAACCACTATTTTTTCAATCCTATTTCAGCTTTCAAGAAATCTCTATTTCCCATGATCAGTAATCAAGTCATAACGCTGCCACAAATAATATGTCCTGACCATCAGAAGAAGTGTATCGTCGTCCATTTGACTCCCATTGCTCCAAGGAAATTCTTATGCTCAGCATGTCTAAACGGAAAATTTTTCACTGACCTTGCAGACATCGACGAAGTCTTTTCCTTTGAAGCAATCTCCCAACTTGAGAGAAAAAAACAACAGCAGCATCTACAGAATTCGCTAAAGACGTCGAAAATACAACCTCGTCTGTCCTGGGAGGAGTTGACGCTCTCTTTGATGAATATGCAGAACAGTTACAAGTTATCAAGAGTCTCAAGTCGAAAGCTTGCGCTCACTCTGGTAATAGCCAATGAGAGTTCTTTTTTAACTACTATTTCCAATAACAGATTATATCGCTTGCTGTAGATACTCCCCTGATGGTAAAACAATAGCGGCTTCTGGCAAAGATAGCTTCATTAAGGTCTGGCGAGCCGAGGACCTTGATTTGCGACAGACGATAAAAGCTCATGCTGGTAAATAAAGGTGTTGCAAGGGAATAATCCCTTTCTATTTGCAGATATGATTTATTCAATTTCGTTCCATCCTGACTCAGTTCACCTGGCCAGCGGAGGATCTGATATGATGGTCAATTGCTGGAATATCGAGACAGGAGAGAAATTGTTTACTATGGCGAAACATATCAGTAACAACGGTTTATTATTAAAAAAAAATTACATGTTTATGAATGAAGACGAGGTTTTCTCAGTTCAACTCGGTTACAAAGGAAACGTACTGGTCTCTGGAGGAGATAACAGTCTCATTGTGACCAATTTTGAGTCGAAAAACGTTCAGCTTACCATTAATAGCGCACACAACGGTATCAGCTACTTGCCTATCGTGGCTAAATAATTTCTTGATTTTCAGATTCCATTTTTGGTGTATGCATGCCTGGCAATGAAAGAGTAGCAGCCACTTATTCAGCGGGAAAGGATAAAAATGTGAAAATCTGGAATCTGACTGATGGAACTCTGCTACATAATCTCGAGAAAATACATGACACAAGTATTAACAAAATCTGTATTTCCTGCAAATTTAACTGTTTGTGGAAACAGATTGGGTGCATACGATTGCAGTTTCAAGCGATGGAAGATATTTAGTGTTAGAGAATCGAGAGACTAATATATTGATCTACGAGTTCCCTGGAAGATCCAATGAGTTTTAAGGGAGGAGATAATGTTTTTTGAATCGAATGAAACACACCATGAAAATTATAAGAAATATAAGAAAGATTAAAAACACGAATCATGGCGTTAACTGTGTAGCTAATAATATCTCTCAATTATGATTTGTTGGGATCATAATAAGCAACGCCAACGGAATAGACTTCAAATAAAAATGGTTTCCCTTTTGACAATTTGTTTCTTTTGCTCGTAATTAGCCCGCCTAGAGCGATTATTGGTTTCCTTTCTTGATAATTGGCGTTGATTTTGATAAACTAATAAATCCTTTTTTCCCCCTCTGGCTGTAAGGATTGAGATAACTAGGACATTTCTTTTTTTGTTTCTTTTCCTCTCACATGCTGAGATAACAGACTTAACTGAGGAAGAAACAATAATGAAGAAAACAACGCATATATAACTTACAGATGATAATAATGAATATAATTAGTATTATCATAGGTGACATGATTCTGGCTATTTTGGTTCTTCTCATCCAGCGCTCCTTTCATCTCCTTCATCCTCTGCGTCAGATTCTTATTCCTATCAAGTATCACCTTCATTTTATACTTCTTCTCTATTTCTTTTCTCAGCGGAATTCTATTCGACAGACTCTTATTAAACTTAAGATTTATCGTTTTCGCTGACGACGCGCTCTGAGGCCGCGACTTCATACTCTCAGGTCTCTTGAAAATCTCCGATGCTTTTAGCATCCTATCGATATGGTGCACCTTTTCATTGATATCATCTCTAATCGATTTCGTATAAAGCTCATCTTCTTGCCTTGTCGAGACATGCATTGGATATACACTCTCGCTGGTAGGACTCACAAAACCATCTCTCGTATTCCCCGCTGTTTGTATAAACGTCTCCGTGTTTACTCGGCGGGACAGCCTCGAAGCGTTTGTGCTCTGCATATAATGCGGACTCACATTTTCGCTCAAGAGACCCGGCAACGTGCGAGTTGTTTCATTACCTTCGTTCTTTCTCATCGCATGATCAACGGTCTTATCAAGGGCTTTCTTGTCCCGGAAAAGCCCCACGTAAAGCTGCTCGATCTGAGTTGAATTCGGATTTTTCTTCAGCTTTCTCGGGGTAACGGTTAAATACGCGAGATGCCGATAGATTTCCTTCGCAGTGAACTTTGGCTCAGCGTTTAACACCTTCTTCCTTTTTTTTGGAGGCGCATGGGACGTTATCGTCCTTGTTACAAATGCCTCTGATTTCGTTTTCGGTGGCTGATCCAGCAGCAAAGTCAGCGCTGAGTTCGGCCTTGCTGTGTATATCCGCGTATTTTGAGGGTTCTGAGAGTCAAAGGTTAGGGTTAATTCTCGCGGTGACTGCGCTGAGACGAGATGTCTCTTCATTGTCGTGAGAGAGCTCACATTATCAATCTCATGGTCAGCATCAGAGGTATCTTCGTAGACATCTTCGTAGATTTCCTCTGGGATGTTCTGCGGTTTTGAAGTAATAGGATTCGCCGTCTGAGGCCGAGCCTTCATCCCTGGTCTTTTGACGGGAACAGCCAAGTTCTTCGTGGTTTCAGCAGAATCTTGCAATGGTTCCTGAGGCGGGCTTTGCTTGTAAACGTTCGACGAGGCCGGTCGAGATGGCTTCGCTCTGAAAAACATTTCTGAGGTGTTATCAAGGGACTGCTTTGGAGTAGTGAGGGGAGAACGCGCTGTGGATTTACGAGGTGAGCTAGGTGAAGTTTGCCTCAGCTCGTCGATCTTCTGACGATTGCTTTCTATTCGCTCTCTTAGCATCTGTTTCTCTACGATTTCGCGCTGGTATTCGGAGAGCTTATAGACTTTAAAAAATTCATCGAGACTCATAAGGTCGTTTCGATTTGCATAATAAAAGGGCCGTTGTTCGGAGTTTTTTGTGCTTTTCGTCAGGTGCTCGCGGAGAAGCATCTTTGCAGTTGACTTTGGTTCCGTGCCGTACTTGTCTGTGATACGGCTGCTGATTACAGACTCCAAGTCTTGATGAGGAACAGTTTGGATGTTATATTTGTTGGGCATTTCATTCCTGTGCTGCATGTTTACGACATTATTGAACTCTCTGATGGCTTCCCGAGTAAGCGCTGGTTTTTTGAGAGAGCCACCGGCCTGGAGCTGCTTCGCTTGAACGAAGTTTAAGTTCATTTGTGTTTGTATCAAATTATATCAAACAGTTTTAGAAAGAAAAATTATTGCGGATTAGATGCAAAATAGTTACGAATATCAGCAAATATATCGAAGAAAAGCCCTAAAGAGAACGTTGAAATATTTTTGGAGATTTCTATGTAAAACCTTGAATTCAGATGTAAAGAACGAACAACCTCTGGCTTTAGATACATAGAGCAATGCCGTATATCTCAATTTTAAGGTCAATGGTAATTGATGAAAAAGTTTAGATCCAGTTGGAGCGATGGGCTCATTTAAATTTATAAAGATGGCTATAATATGAGATTACTTTCACATGATGCGCTTTGATGGATGAAACAATTTTATTTTTCAGTCATGAAGGAGACGAAAGTTGCATCAGCTCCGACATTGGTGCTTTCAAAGTCTGAATTTAATTCGCAATAAGTGGGAAAGCTTCAGAAATCAATGCTGATTGATCAGTCGATGCCTTATATGAATTCAAACATGAGAATTGCAAGTGAATCTCTGAAAGGCGCATAAAATAAAATTACAGCCACCTTCTCATCATTAATAATAAATTTCGAAAGAAGAATCCTTTTCTTAACGAAATGAGGCAAGCTTCATAAGGGCTAGTAACTCAGGAATTATATTTTCTCATATGCTTTGAAAGTGATTATTCAGACGTTCCAAGAACCCATAAAAACTAATGGAAAATTCATTGAACGCGAGCAAATTTATTCCTTCTCAGCACAGGTGTACGCCTGCTAGAGATTTAGCGATAAAATCAAAGCCAGTTTATATGAAATGTTTTAATAGAGCCATTTCGATTTCCACATATTAATATAGATTTTGAGTCAAAGTGGAAACTTTATTAAGACGAAACTGCGCTCAAAACAAATCAGCTTCTTCTATCCGAGATTACGAAAGTGAGAGAGTCTTTACTTTTTTACAGACATATATGATGCTAGCCTACGATTTTGTAAGGATAAATGTGATTTATTATCAAGCCATATGGTAGGCCCGATGTATAGGCTCCACTATGCCCGGGTCGGTATACTCCATCTGGATTGATAGGAGATTCGATTTATTCAATTTCTCACTTCAACTCACTTCAACTCACTTCAACTCGAAGTTAATTTGATAATTCACGGTTCATTTCTCATCTAATCACTCGGATCAAGAAAGACGGAGCACATTTGAAAGGTAATTTCCTCTGAAATTGCGACGATTTGTCTGTTAAAGTAGGATTTATGTGAAATACTCCTCAAAGCATTTCGTGATGAGAAAATTGAGCAGTAGTCGTGTTGCTAACATGAAATGCGGACTTTCCTATATGACTCACAAAGCGTATAGGAAGATCTCTCGCCACTGTGGGTAGTTGGGAATTATAATAATTACTTGAGAGCTGCTTTATTTGTAAATACAGGAAAAATCTGGACTTTAATGACGTGTACTGGTTCTTACTAACCAAAATCACCTTCTAATTTTAGAGTGATTATGAGAAAATTTGATTTAAAATTTAATAATGCTTAGAATCGAGCCGGATGCAAGTTTGGTACGGCGACCGCACTGTCTAACTCTTGTAAGAGATATAAAAAGACTTCTTCAACTTCTTTCCTCAGGCTTTCCAAGCCTTTAGTGTCTGAATATCTTCATTTTTTTTCGCATTTTGATGAATGATTTTTAAATTAAATTCAAAAATGAACCCTCCAATTTGACTCCTGTCATCAAATAGAACTTCCTTTCGTTATACCTCATCTTCCATCCCTTCATAGTGGCCAACGAGAAATTAGTTACTGTACAGCAGAAATACCACCTCTCAGACTAATAAATTCGATTCTTTTTCATCTGGTAATTCCCATATCGATTTACCATTTTCAACAGCTTACACACCAAAACCCCACTGAAGTGCCTTTTCAGTGTGATCATTCCTTAACTAATGAAATTCATTGAAAGCAGCATTCATTAGTAGAGCGATGCCATCATTTAGAAGTAATTTGCTAAAGCTTAGCTACGAAAAGAAGTTAGAAACCCTTCAAGCTCCTATTGTGTGGCAATAGGAACACCAATGGAAGTGAGTGGACCCATAACAACCGTAATACTGCTGGTGTATGAAAATGGGTTTAACCGGGATTATTTAAAAATTGAGACTTTTAGATATTTTTGCTCATTAAAGTTCTTTATTAATCGCAGCCATACGGAGTAGAAGCATTTTAAATTAGAATAATTCCAGTTGATATTTAGAACCAAATGTTTTAAAAGCTCATCTGATTTGCAGCTGAGCAAATTCTCGAAGCAAGCATTTACCCTTTCTAATCGATGAAAATAGCTTTTCAGTTTTTCAGTAATTTTGGAAGGCAATGACGGTAATAGCCTCCGTTAATTGAGGTTTTTAGCTTATTACATAGCAAAAAAATCCTTGCTATTACAAAAAAATGTCAATGCAGAGCGATTCAAACGAATGCTACGAAGAAAGTGCTAGAGGATCAGAGGATTCCATATCCTGTGCGGGATCAGACTACACGCCTGAATGGGAGAAAGGAGATTCGAAAAAGGGCAAGTATCAAATTGTCCCAGAGCAGAAGAGGAAAAGACTCATTGAGTTTGTCGAAAAAAAGGGAATTTCAGTGTCCAAGGTAACGAAAAACACGTGTTTATTACTAATTGCTTTCCCATAGGCTGCAAAGCGTGCCGGCATAAAATATTCTACAGCTAAGACTATCTACGCAACTTATCTCAAAGAAGGTAGAGTGGGTATAAAGTCGAATAGAAGTCCAAACACGAAGAATCTAAACAAAACTAAAGCTCTTCTTCCTCCAAAAAAGCTGAGTAAAGAGCCTATAAAGAGCAAAGGGCTGCCGGAAGGGGAGAAAACTGGAATTTTCAAAGAGCCAACAGAGAATAAGAAGGCTGTCAAAAGCCGCCATGACCTAAGAAGCTCGAAGGTTTGTAGAATCAAAGAGCTAGGTCCTCCTTGCGTCAGAATTGATGAACCTGTCCTTGAGAAAAGTAATTATTAAATTCCTTCAAGTTTTTCTAAGAGAATTGGATTAGGAGTGAAAACAGAAGAAATTGAAAATAAAAATCCTTCTGTAATAAATCCTGTGTTGAAGCCAGAACTCAATGGCTTCCAAATGAAAGAATCAATTCAGAGCTACGGTTCTGAGGATTTGCTGAAAAGGACTGCTCTTGCTGAGAGACAGATCCTGCTTTCCTGTTTGAATGGGTTAGTCGCCCCAAACAGTCAAACTTCACTGCAATCTCAATTCACTCCTTCGCTGGTGCAGAGTATGAATCACAGTAATAATACTTTTGGAATGTCGCCTTATTCCCTTGGAGTAAATTACAATGGACCTCCCAAGACAACACCCTCATCATTTTTGGAGCAACGTCAAAACGCGTTTAATACTCAGCAAATCGTTGCCAATATGTTCGCTCTGAATAAGTTCAGAGTTAACTTCTAAGCTAAGTCGTAATACTGCAAAAAAATCCGTTCCGAGCGCTTTATATTGCAATCGTAATAAATCGTCAGACGATCGTATTCATCGCAAATGGGCATTTTTTTCTTCTAATCTCCTAGCTTACGCTGTGTAAATTTTTACATTTCGTACTGAGCTTCAGACAATTTTTTTCTCATCACTTTGCTTTTGCGCTACCTTTGCATCAATACATGACATATTTTCAAAATTGCAATATTGAATAATGTGTGTTATTACTATTAAATTAAGAAGACACTCTGCATTCATGCGGCGTTTTAAAAGCACGAATAATCTTCTTGCCATCAGAAAGACAACAATCATAATATGATTCATGGCTATGGCATAAGCAGCAAATTCTCTCATTAACCAGATATTGCGACTTATTGACATATTCGCATACCTCTGTGCTAGGAATTAATAACAATCGAATACTCTACATAATAGAATTTGCTACTTTGTATCCAACAGAACCGTAGTAAAAAGTCCAGTATATTGAATTAAATGAGCAGTTTAACTTGTCTCAACAGAACTTGGTGTAAAATTCTTGCCTTAACACAGAGGGCATCGCAATTCAAGCTTTTTATTATGCTATTAGTGTTGTCCTTCTTCTTCGGAGTTACCTTTTTCTATTTCGAATAGCTTATAGTTTTTGTCTATTTCAGAGAATGACTCTATCTATCTAAATTATTTTGAGCGAAAAATCGGATTTGATTTTGGCACTTTTAGCAATCACATGAGCGTCGAAGAGTTCACACAACGGCTGATAGCCGCATGTCAAAAAGAAAACTCAGAAAAGTTCTTAGACGACATCTATATCCTTCAGCCTGACGCAATGGTCAACAAAGTTGCTTCCAAACTGAAATCAGTAGATACCGCAAGAATTACCCAGGTGGTTTCTTCATTCGCGAGAAATCTACCACTGAGTCCGACCGATATAGAGCATTTCGTCGAGTTTGTTGTCGTTTTGATTGAGGCAGCTGCCATTGGAGAGAAGAACTACGTTCGTTATTTCGACAAGCTTCATAGAGCACTCGAATCACTCTTGCGTATCTACAAAACCCTCACAAACGGCTTTGCCAACAATTGGCTGATGCCTGTGCTCAAGACGATGCTTATCACACTTAAAATGATAGCACTCGAAGCTAATAGACGGTCCTTGCTCGATGAAGGCATCGTTGTTGAAAAATTGGAAAATGTTTACACTCTCATCCAGGGTTTCCTAGCTAATGTCATTAGCATAAAAAACCCAAACCTTCTCGAAGAGAAGACAAGAATAACGCTAGTTTGCAATTGTCAGCTCTTTTGGATCAATTTCAAGCTCTCGAGGTATAAGATCAATCAAGGCTTGGTGAAAGGAGCCGACGATTTCCTCATCAGAGAGAGCATTCCACAGCGCATTTTTCAGAAATCTGACATTGTCATGTACGGATTTATGAGCGGAAGGCAAGCGATCGTCGAAGACAGATATTTTGATGCGGTGAAGCAATTCGATGCGATATTTCAGTTATGTAAGAAGGACTCGGAGAAAAATATCAGGCTTATCCTCAAATATCTCTTTTTTACGAAGCTGCTGACTGGAATCTTAATAAAAGAGCAGTATATGCAGGATTACGGTATGGGAGAATTATACAAACTCGGAAAATGCGTGACAATGGGCGATTTGAGGACGTTCCTCAAGATTGTGGATGGCAATTTGGCGTTTTGGGTGAAAAGAAAGCTGATTTTTGTCATTGACAAGTTGAGAATGCTGACCTACCGTAATTTTTTCAAAAGGGTAAAGCTACTGCTGCTGAAAGCGAATATCGCAAAGTCTCAAGTTGACCTCGAAACGTTCAAAAAGGCTATTAATTCTCAAATGAGAGGGTACCACGAGTACGAAATTGATGAAATCGAATGTGTTTTAGCGAATTTGATTAGTCAAGGATACATTAAGGGCTATATCTCTCATAAGTTGAAGAAAATTGTTTTTAGTGAAAAGAACCCATTCCCTCGTGTTGAGCAGGTCGGCTTCAAAGACCAACCGGATAGAATGTGGTTTATAAAGAAATGATGAATAGATGTGTATTTGTGTCATTTTCTTGCATAGAGTGAATTGAAAAATAGCTTATTCACATCAATATTCTTTGTATTCAACGGAATATGGTTCAAGCAAAACTCCTTGCTTATTTTATGTTCTTGTAGCAAAAACAAAAGGAAATAATGACCAATGATAAAGCAATTGTTGGGAAAGCCGTATAATTATTTGATTGTATTTCTATTAAGATTCTAATGAATGCTTATCATACCTCTCAACCATCAAACCAATGGCTTTATTATTGAAAAACCATGAATGCCTCCTCTCCTCCTCTATTAGAACATGAATTCAGCAAATACTAAGTATTATTCGTCCACTTTTTGTTAGCGAAATGAGATTTTGATAATTTTTTTAGCAACGAATTTATGGAGTTTCGATCCATTCACAGCGACAAGTCTCGCTCTACCAGCGACGATCACGATTCTGTAGAGCTGCGGCCAGCAAATACAGCCAAAAAGCGCTCGATCCTAGATCCACTTGCGGCAGACTCTCTCTCGAATGGGCAATCTTTTCTCCCTCCGATAGAAATCAAAATAACTGATGAGTGGAACACTGGAGAGTTAACTCAAAGTAAGCTGGTGAGCTATAAACTGCTTGATGATAAAATGCAGAAGGACTATGGGTGTTTCCTATGCTTAAATTGGTTCTTATTGGTATAATCATCGATTACTCCAAAGAAAAATCTAACTTTGAGATAGATTATTTCATTGGTTGCCCTTTTCGTTTTCTTTACAGACCGATTTGACCTCGAAAAGATCGGTTTCAAGCACAAATACCTTATTTTCCTAACCGGTATCTCTTCAGTGGCTTATACCATGGGGATTGTTGCTCTCCTCAGAAAGAAGAAAAATATGATGTGCGCTGTGGCGATTTTGTTATCGGGGATAACGACGGTATATGTGACACATTCGCATCTTACGTTGACATTGATAAATGCGCTTGCTTGCTTCAGTACAATAGGAATAATCCGGACACTTTCGAGTATGGTTCATTTTGTTTTTTGCATTGTGTTAATAATATCTTAGGGATGGAGAAATTGAGGGAAGAACTCGAAGAGTTGGGACTTTCTGTTTAACTTTAGACGAGACCACGTTTTATATATGGAAAGAGCTGAGTATTTAAATTCAAACCTTGGTGAGTGGAAAACAATAGGACCATTGCTTGCAATCTAAGTCCAGTCTGAAAGGCGATTTATCCGATATATTGTTTGCATTTTATTTTCGGTTGTGTTTCTGAATATTACATTTATTGTACATGCGAGATGTGAATAAATTATAAAAGAGGCATATTGGCTAAAAGACTAATGTTTTCCCAGGTCTTTCACTGAAGTAGAAAGCTTTACTTTTTAAATTATTGACTAGTTTATATTCAATATCGCGTTTCTAATGTCCTAATTGATAGAGATAGTTTGTTAAAATAAAGGCCTTGTAGTATTAATGCGCTTAAAACCTATTGAATGAGAGAAAACTCGGAATTGCTATTTCTGCAGGCTAAACGCTTGAATAAAATATTTTCTGTCTCACTCGTCCATAAAATGTTAAATATCTTTTTCGCTCAGTGCGTTTATTAATAACTCTAAATCAGGACGTTTTGCTTCGTTTTGCTCTATTGAACGAATATATAAACAATCTTTAAAAAAAAAAAGAGACCCAGGAAGCTATAGATAGTGCTCAAATGAAAAAAACAAAACTTCAATCTGCCCTTTGCAGATACGTGCTGCTATTCCTCGTTCTAACAGCGCTCTTCTGTCAGTCTGCAGCTCAAGGCATGCAGAGACCAGAAGATCAAAGCACCGCAGCATCCAGTGGTGATGACTCGAAAGACTCAAAAACTGGAGGTTCTGGCAGTGGCAAAGGTGATTCCGATGAACCCAACCACGATGAAGTCGACTACCAGGTCACATTCTTCGAAAGCGCTGTTCTAGAGGTGATATTTTGCGGAGAGTTACAAGAAAACCTCTTTGCGATCACTGACGACGGGTACATCTACACATCGGACGACCACGGGTACAAATGGTTGAATCTTACGAAAGCAATCATGAAGACAAGCAAAAATCCAGAAATAAACCAATTTATTCAATCTCCTATGGATTCCCAGGTCGTCCTCCTCATGGGAGTCGAAGGCCAGAACTACATCACTGAAGATTGCGGAAAGACCATCAAGAAGATTGATTCAGCCAAACCGTTCCATCAGTTCCAATTCCACCCTCTGAACCGAGATTGGTTGCTTGCGGCGGCTTGGACCGATTGTGATGAAGACGACGACCCTGATGATTGTAGCCGCTTCAAAGAGCTTTATGTTTCGAAAGATTTAGGAGCCAACTGGCAGTTTGTAGAGGAATACGTGTTGCAATTTAACTGGGGACTTGAAGGAGTGATGCAATCCATCACGCTACCTGAACAGAGAATCATTATCTCTCACATCACAAAGAAAGAAGGCCACCAAGCAGAGGATGGGTGGGTTAAAAACGCTGAGATCGCCATGAGTGACGACTTTTTCAAAACTAAAACCGTTTTGGTGCCAAACGCCAACAAATTTTTGCTCTCAGATCATTTCATGTTCGCTGTCCAGGTCCTCAGCGAGAAGACCCAAGATATTCGCCTCTTGGTCGCTGACGCCCGTGATACCGAACACCCGTATAAATTCTACCCCATCGAGCTTTCGAACAGGATCGCAAAACTCAAACAAGGCACGTATTCCCTCCTTGACTGGGGAGAAGACCGCGTTTTTCTCCACGTCAACCACGGGGACTCTGATTCTAAATTCGGTACTATGTACATCTCAGACTCCACAGGAGTTAGATACACACCTTCTCTGAAGACACACGTTAAATCTGGCAGCGCGGACGCTGATTTCGTTAAAGTTGAAGGCTTAAACGGAATTTACCTCGCTAACGTCTATAACCCAGCGGCGGTAAAGATAGCCAGCAAAGAAGGCTGGTTGACAAAGAGAAGAGAGATTTCAGTAGAGAAGGCCTCAGGAAAGCCAACGGGAAGACCGAAGATTGGATCCGCTGCTTCCAGCAGTGATAGCGAGAAACAGGGGAAGATTATCAAGGACCTTGATAACCACATCATGACGATGATTTCCTTCAATAGAGGCTCGACTTGGAGCAAGCTCACTCCTCCAGTGAAGGATGCCGACGGTGAAGCCATTGACTGCGAAGGAGAGTGCTCGCTGCACCTTGCCAGCTGGAGTTCTGGGGACTACATTCCACCATACAGCTCAGAGAACTCGTTGGGTATCGTCCTTGGTGTCGGAAACGTTGGAAAATCACTTTCTCAGAAAGTCGATGAGCTTAATACCTATTTCTCACGAGATGGCGGTCTTACTTGGTTCGAGATCATCAAAGGACCTCATACTTTCGAAATCGGAGACCATGGTGCATTGATCGTGGTTGCTCCGCTGGAAAAAGCTACAAAATCCGTGTTTTATACTTGGGATGAAGGTCTGTCATGGAAAAGACTTGAATTTTCAGACAAACCAGTCGAAGTTTCCGATATTATCATCGAGCCAAACAACACCTCGGATAAGTTCCTTCTACTTGGAACAACGACGATTACTGGAGAAAAAGGAGCTGTTAAAGGAAGGAAAGGCGTTGCTGCTGTCCTCGATTTTTCGGGACTGCATGAAAGACCATGCGAGGGATATTGGGACGCCTTCAATAAGCCTGAAGGCACCGACTACGAACTTTGGACGCCAAATGGCAAAGTCTCGCCTGATTGCTTGTTGGGAGTGAAGATGACCTACGTGCGAAGAAGGAGAGACGCTCAATGCTATAACCCTGAAATGTTTGAGTTTATGTCGAGTTATGAGACCTGCGCCTGTACTGAAGATGATTGGGAGTGCGATTTTGGCTATGAGAGAGACTCGAGCAACCAATGCGTGAGAAGTAATAAAACCAAAACTGACATTGTAGCGATTCCTGATGATTGCAATGATTTCTACTACGTGTCACAGGGATACAGACTGATCGCCGGTGATTACTGCGTTGGTGGTGTCGATCACGCGCCATTAAAGCTCATGTGTCCAAGAAAGTTGATAACAAGAAGCACCGTCTTGACAGTGTTGATTGGTGTGATTGCAGTGCTTGTTTGGTTCGCTTTCGGGCCGAAAATCAGAGCGTTTATCACCGGAAAAGCTGAGGAGAAAAAGAGGAGAAGCGGCCTTTCGGCGAAAGAAAGATTCCATCAATTGAAAGATTTTTCGAGCAAATTAGGCAATGAGGATGACGAAGAATACGATAACAGGATTAAGTTTGATGATAATGATTCTAAACGACCAGCAGCAAGCAATAATGGCGCCAGTAACGGTAAATCTCCCCAAAAGGATCTGTTATCAAGTGATGATGACGACGAATAAACTCAGAGTAGTTTAAGAGGGGTTAGAATAGTTACATTTTTAATCGTTAGAAGAGAATGGCAATAGACTAGCCAAAATAGAAGAGGATTGAAGTAGTATACACAATACACATAATAAATAACAATATATCATTCATTATTACATGGGTAATGCTTTATTGTTGAGGAAAAGTTATTCTATCTGATAAATCAATAGAGAAAATAAATTCGTGCGGAAATTGAGTGGTTTTAGCTGTAAAAGACATGAAAGTTGGCAATGTATCGATTGCAGGAGATTTCGGTAATGTGTGTTGAGAGAAACAGGTCTCTTTGAACTTCAAAGTCAGATATTAGTAGCTCTATATATATGTATCAAAGTTCATTTATTAACTTCACTTCATAATAATTATTAAAGAGTAAAAAAAAAAAGAAAACCACTCAGTATACCCAATCTTGGAATACTTGGCTTGCCACAGAGTTACTATTATTCCAAGTCCAGTCACCATATCTTAATTCTCCATCCAATTGCCCTGCAAACCAAGCTACATGACCGTAGTACTCATTTATTTGATAGTTAGGATTCCCTTTAAACGGCTCTACATTCCCTCCCATCCAAATGCCCTCGGAGATTAATTTCGCGCCTTCTGCCTGCGGAATATTATGCAAAACAGTTACATTTCCTATGTCTTTAGAACCTCCAATTCTAACTCGTTTACCTTGAACACTTAAGGTCTTGTTAACGATAACTCCTTTTGTACTCTGCCCACGGTTATATTCGGTAATCAGTATCTTCGCCCCTCCTAAGATGCCACCAGAAATGTTTTCGGTTGCTTCAATCAGAGTCCCTGCTCCCACTCCTTCTACTACCTCATCAGAATATCTCGCATATGTAAGCGCTGGGAAATTGATCCATGCGAGTTTCATTTGGAAAATGATCTTTTCCTCGAGAGGCCCGTTGGTTGTCTGATACGTTTCAGGGTCTTTAATCAGCTCTTTGATTAGTCTGAGCTTCTTCCGAGCTTTTCCAGCGTCGTAGAATGATTTAGGCCAATTCCCAAGCTTGCCTTCAGCAACCGAAGAGCCGTAGAGCAAAATCGCAGAGATTTTAAACGATTCAATTATCATGGTTTTTGGCACCACTGGGATCAGGTCAAGGTCCTTGCTGCTTTCTTTCATGTAATTAATAGCGTCTCGGTAGCACTTCGCAGCTTCTTCTGTCTCTTCGGCCTGGAATAGGGCGTCGGCTTGGTCCTTTTGCTTCTGAAGAGTCTTTACTATGTGTTTAAACTTCTTGAACACAAGGCATTTTTCCCTCACAATTTTTTTCCATTCCACGTCTTTCACGTTAGTAGAAGCCAAATCGTACTTGCTATAGACCAAAGGCCAGCTTACCTTGAGCGAGTTCAGCCATAGGATATTGGCTCCGCATATTTCTTCAAATAATTTGCAGGAAGATGATATCTTCGAGAGTTGTTCGTAGTGGGCAATGAATGAAAATATATTGATCCAAGCCTCAGTTGGAAGCTTTCTGACATTAAAAGCATGCTGTGAGGGCAATAGATTTGAGATTTCTCCAGTGGAAGCTTGAGATTTGAGGGGGTTGTGATGGAGGTGGTTAGCTTCAGCGGGCTGAGCTCGAGCTTTCTTGTTTTCGTGGTGCTGCTGGAAGAATGCGTGTTTTATTGCTCTCGCTCTTCTCAGTCTGAGCGCTTCGATTTTGTCTCTGTGGATTGGACTGTTTTCTGTTTGAGGATGAGGCGATTGAACTTCCATGTTGCTAATTTTTGCAAACAAAATTTATTCATAATTTAAAAGTACCGGCTTTCAGTTTTAATTCAGGAATAATATCGTTTCGGCTCATTGATGGAGGTAGTGCAGTGCTTTATTATGCTGAGTAAAGAGAATAAATGCAATATGATGCTGGTAGTTTTGAATT
>ENA-UOTX01000843-UOTX01000843.1-compost-metagenome-genome-assembly--contig:-NODE-843-length-28795-cov-8.944599_pt1 | contig 28795 bp, 21 predicted proteins | sample MGYA00238143_ERZ746982 | MGnify/ENA primary metagenome ERZ746982 (study PRJEB28758, sample SAMN06268862) | compost metagenome | isolation source: single cell | place: USA: California, Emeryville, Joint... | reverse complement strand
ATGCAACCATCTAGGATGTTTAACTTGTGTCTCCAATGCTTTTCAGAACGGACCTACTACATGCCAGTGTAAACTCCTGAAAAATGATAAAAGCTTATTTTGCGTAGTTTGTGATAGTAGTTGTGCAACATGCAATGGTCCAGGACCAAACTCTTGCATTTCATGTACTCCACCTTCGAATCTGTATAGCGGAGTTTGTTCAGGTAAGTTTTCACTAACGCTGCTGCCGTTGCACTAATTTTCATTTATTTTATAAAGTTTGTCCCCCTAGCTCAGCTATCGATTTTAACTTACAAGGTAATTATTGTTTTATTTCCGAACATCAATCTAATTTGTATTTTTTTAAAAACCTGCAGCAAAATCATTTTGGTACCTCTGTGAAACTGTGACAGTACAGCTCACTGATGTTACAAGTGCTTTATATAACGTTGCTTGGACAGTGACGTCCTCCAGCGGCAATTCAACAAACGAAAACCTGATCATTGGCATGTTAACTGCGAGCTTATCAATCTCACCAATGACCTTACTCCAAAATACTCAATATAAACTGAAAGCAAATGTGAGCAACAACTGCGCTTTCAAAGTGAAAGAAATTACGATAGAGACCGTGAAATATCCTACACACAGTATCACAAGTCCTGCAAGCACTACTTTTCTTTCTTGGTGGGAGAACAAAGGAACTCTCCTGGGCTGTGATACTTGTTCAGCGTCTTCCACTGACGCTGTTCCTACTTGTCAAACCTGCTCTACTCCATTGCAACAGGATTCTCAAGGAAGCTGCGTATGCCAGGATGAAAACTCATATATGGATCTCACAAACTTTCCTCAAGTGAACTGCCAAAGCAAAAGCAGTTCACTGGTATCATGGTCTCTCCTGCAAAAATCTCCAAATATAAAAATACAGACGAATTTCGATAACAGATTCGCTTTTAACGAGGCACATCTGAAATATATAGCAGGGACTATTGGTGTAGCGGCTCTAAATGGCAGTATAACTATACAGGACTATTCTGCTAATTTAAACAAACCAAATATCATCCTATCTTTCACAATTCCTCAAGACATTGTAGCTGGAGTAACCATCCGGCTCACTAATTTGTCAGAATATAATAAACTCCCATACAGCCCGTTTTTGATTCAGAATACAGATCTCACATATCAGCTTCCTGCAGTTACTTATTTGAGTCCTAAGACTATTGAGACGCTTACTACAGCGGGAACTGCAACTACAGCTGCCATGCAGGCACAAGCAGTAGCTTCAGCCGTCATTCCTGCTATTACTGGAGGAATGTCAACCAGTGCAATGCTTCTTATTGGTTTCCTTGCTGAGGTAGATATCTACAAATACATTAATGTACCATTTCCTGACAACTTCAACCTATTTTGTGAATGTATAGCTTCTAATCTGCTTCCGAATCTGTTCGCTGATTTTGATGATAACTATGGAACAAATCCTAATTCTACCATCGGAAAATTTGAATTCTGGGGAGTTAGCGCTACCTTACTCGACAATTCTTCGGCAGCCATCTTCAAAGATTTGGTTGTCTTGGGAATAATTGTTGGATTAAATATACTCATGCTCATCTTCATCAAATGCTCAGAGCTTCACTCATTGATTGGTAAGGTCAGAAGTCTATTCATGTGGAACGTCTTCCTCTCTTTCTATCTCGGTGACTACTCCGAATTACAACTCAATGCCATGATCGAATTGAGAGAACACTCTGTCTCGAGTCTTTACTCGAATGTTTCGCTCGCATTTTCCATTACCATCATTATTACCTATGCGCTCTTGATAATTTATATGCTGTTCATTGTAAACCGAAAGCGACGGATTCCCATACCGCGTAGAAACAGACCCAGACTCAGATGGTACTCAGAGGAAGAGCCAGATAAGTCAAAGCAGGAACTTTTTCAAGAAGTTTATCGCGAAGTCCCGCAATGCGTTGCAATTATTTCAGAAGATTTCCTCCAAAAAAATGCATTCACAAGAAATTTCTTCCTAATAATGACTCTTGAAAACTTTTTGATGGTTCTGTTAGTATTCTTCTTTCAAGATTATGGAGTCGCTCAAGCAATCGTCTACACAATACTCACTTTACTCTATGTTGTCATTATTGCATGGCAACGACCATATAAATCCAAATTTCAACTCGTCCTCTTGCTAATAAATCAAATCAGTAAGGTTGGAATGGGAGTTATTTCTGTCATCATTGGAATTAACGAACAAACAAATTCAATACCTCAAGAAAGTATTACGCAAATGGGCAATGCTCTAATTCTGCTAATCGTCATTGTTATTGGGATAAACCTCCTGATTTCTCTAATTATTACGGCTGCTGAGCTAATTAAAGGAATAAAGAGGATAGTAAACCAAGTTCGACTTCGCCTCTCTAAAAACTCGGCTGATCAAAACCTTCAACAGAGTTTCAACTCGCATCATAGATTAACCAGACATGGCCGTGGCAATGGACATCGTTCCCATTCACGATCAGATAAATCACATCGAACTTTCAACACTCATAAAACTACATCAACTACCATAACACAATCGAAATCCACTTCAACCTTTATAATTAATAGCACAGAAGACTCATTTGCGGAAACCAGAAACCCAAAAATGGTGAGAAGAGAACTCATTGCTCGTGCTGTTGCCTTGCGAACAGGAATCCCGAGCAAAATAACTCTTTCAAAATCCCCTTCTCTTCGTTCTTATTCAACTGAAATGAATGATTCGATGGATCAGTCTGGAACTGAGCTTATAGTTCCCGAAAAATCTCAAAGAAAAAAACCACGCCGTGGAGACAGGCTCGAAAGGATAAGAGAACTTGGACAGTTACGTAGAGCTCAAAGAGCAATGGCTCTCAACGTGCAAACTCATTTCGTAGAACCGAAGAAGAGGAGTTACCTCCCTTCCGAAGACTGATAATAGAAAAAGGTCTATTTACAATTAGATAATTGACCAAATCAATGATCAAGTCGGCTTTCATAAGATTGACTGCTTGTAGAAATTAGATCTTCATGATACATAATCCTTAGGTATTAGGAATCATGTAATTCCACATAATTTCTAAACTAGACGAATTATCCAACTAAAATCTGCTTATTTTTATAGCCCTTCGTTTGTAAGTCTGATTAAATATTTAAATGCCATCTCTGAGATAAATATTAAACAATTACCATGAACAACCGTTGTGGAGAGAATTAACTAAAGTTGCCATAACACCCCTGTGACTGATTTGAAGGCAATACTGAGGGGATATTGGGCGCCAGTGTATTCTCTACCAATTACCCAGCTAAGTTCCATCTAAAATCATTAGAGTTGCTTCCTCAGATTGGTTATTGTGGGTTATCAATACACTTTGGCTAGCTATTGAATAACTCAGTTTCGAGAGAACAGCAAGAAAGACCTCATGGCTAATTCTTGATCGAATCCGAGTCAAAAAAGAATCATTTAATCAGATCTCACAGGCATAATCATTTCATCTTGATATGGAGGACTATTCCGCCATCTCAAACAATTCAAATATCACTCTATCTTTCACAATTCCTCAAGACATTGGAGCTGGAATGACTATTGGACTCACTAGTTTGTCAGAGTATAATAAACTCCCACACAGTCCATTCTTAATTCAGAATCCCGATCTCACATATCAATTACCTGCAATAACTTATCTGAGTCCGGATACAGTCAAGACTCTTACTACTGCAGGAACTGCAACTACTGCTGCCGCCATGCAGGCTCAAGCGGTAGCTTCGCAGTCATTCCTGCTATTACTGGAGGGATGTCAACTGGTGCAATGCTCCTTATTGGTTTCCTTCCTGAAGTTGATATCTACAAATATATCAATGTAGCTTCCCCTGATAACTTCAATCAGTTCTGTCAGAGCATGGCTTCTAACCTCCTACCAAATCTTTTCGCCAATCTCGATGATGTTAATTCTGGTGCGAATCTTAATTATACCATCGGTAAACTTGAATTTTATGGAGTCAGCGCTATTATGCTCGACAATTCTTCAGCAGCCGTCTTCAAAGATTTGGTTGTCTTGGGAATAATTGTTGGGATAAATTTACTCATGCTCATCTCCAGCAAATGCTCAGATTTTTACACTTTACTTAATAAGATCAGAAATTTATTCATGTGGAACCTCTTCTTATCTTTCTATCTGGAAGACTACTCAGAATTACAACACGAAATTGAGAGAACACTCTGCCTCGAGTCTGTACTCTAATGTTTCTCTTGCACTTTCCATCATCATTGTTGTTAGCTATTCGCTCTTGAAAATTTATATGCTGTTCATTGTAAACAGAAAGCGTCGAATACCACAGCATAGATTTCCCCAAAGTAGGGAGAGACGAAGATGGTACACACAAGAAGGGCCAGGTGTTCGGAGGACTTTGGATAAGCTAAAGCAAGAATGTTTTATTCCAGTTCCGCCAAGTGTTGCAATTATGTCAGAAGATTTCCTCAAATAAATGCATTCACAAGAAATTTCTTCCTAATAATGACCCTCCAAAACTTTCTACTAATTCTGCTGGTCTTCTTCTTTCAAGATTACGGGCTGGTTCAAGCAATCGTCTACACAATACTCACAATTATCTATATTGCCATTATTGCTTGGCAACGACCATACAAATCTAAATTTCAACTCGTCCTCTTACTTATCAATCAAATCAGCAAAGTTGCAATGGGAATTATTGCCATTATGATCGGAATTAACGAGCAAACGAATTCCATTCCTCAAGAAAGTATTACACAGATGGGGAATGCTCTAATTTTGTTGATTGTTATTGTGATCGAGATTAACCTTGTGATTGCTCTCCTTATTACGGCTATTGAGCTAATTAAAGGGATTAGAGAGTTAATTAACAAAGTTCGAACTCACTTCTCGAAAAATTCTAAGAACAATTCATTTCCAAATAGTCCCAAAGCTCATGATATAGCAATGAGTCAAGGTGAAGGAACTCGACTAAAATTTAAACCAGCTCAGCCAAATCGGTCTTTCAAGACTCCCAAGACCCCCTCTATTATCTTACCACAACCGAAATCCACCTCATCGAAATTGCGAATAATTAATTTAGAAGGCCCAATCATTTCAGAGAGAATCAAAAAGAAAAATGCAAGAAGAGAAGTTATTGCTCGCGCCGTTGCCTTGAGAACAGGAAACTCTAGCAATATCACTCTTTCAAAAATTGATTTATCTCATAACGATTCGACCGACTCGAATACTTCACTTGATCACTCACCAACTAGGCCTATACTTCCGAATAAATTTAAAAAACAAGAAATTCACCCGCGCAGTGAACGAATTGAAAAAATAAGAAAACTAGGGAAATTACGTCGTGCTCAAAGAGCTGGCTCCTCCAAAGACCATCTAATCTAATGGAATCGAAGGAGGCAATCTATACGCCGTTCGATATACTCATAATTTAAAAAAGCTAATCCCCTCTGAAATACACCGAACAAATTAGCAGATCAATAAGCACCCATTATTCATTATGAATAGGATTCAATTCAATCAACAAATTAATATCAGTGGTGAGACATTGTTCTTAGATTATAGCGAATTAAAACTCCCAAATCTGTTTATTTATTTGCTCGCTGGTTCTACAGGTTTACTGAAAAATTTTATTTATAACCCGAAATAAAATTTAAATGTTCCGCGAACCTTTCGGCGAAAAAAAAATTTTGCTATTTACTTGATAATACTCCTGTAATCGATATACAAAGAATAATTCCGTAATATGTTCCACTATTGCCTGCTTCAGCAGGGTCTTAGTCAGGTTTGAGGAGGATGAAAATGAATTTGTTTGATGCGAGCTGATTCGTCAAATTATTCTTGCTATTTAAATTGAATTTGGAATCAGTATCTTATTTTATTGCATCTCGAATCAGAAATCATTAAATCATTAATAACCAGACATCAGTGTATCAATGATACGTACTAACTCTATCTATCGAAACAATCTAATGGATTGAACTCACTGATGAAATTTGATTAGTGGGCATTGCTCTCAAGTGACTATTCTTCAAAAATCACACTTTATTTGTTTTTCCTGATGATTTGAATCGAACACAAATACCGTAAAATATTAAATTATGTACCTGCGTGGGTTTAATCTCAATTAAATTGTATTTATGGAATTTATTGCTATTAAAACAATAAAATCCTCACTTAAAATCAACAAACTCGCACCAATGCCAAAAACCTTTTCCACGATCATTGTAGTCTTCTTTGTCCTGCTCCCTTTCACAAGTAACGATAACACGAAATTCTTTGACTTACAATTATCTAGCGAAAGGCTTTCCATGCCCTACTTCACTCTATTGGACTGGAATGACCTGCAGCGGTAAAATTTTTCTTCACAATCTGATCTAATAGTTTATAAAAAGCCTGCCATGGGTCTTGCAAAAATTGCGATGGACCTGGCAGTACCGATTGCACAGCCTGCCACAGTCCAAGAGTATTATACAATGGCGAGTGTATTGGTAAAATCTAAATCTGTTGAAGAACATTTTTAAATATTTTTTCTTCAATTCAGATTGCGATGGTAGCTGCGCAGCGTGTAATGCACCAGGAACAACAGGATGCACGGCCTGCCACAATCCAAAAGTGCTATACAACGGCGAATGCATATGTAAAATATAATTTTATTCAAGCACTCTGTTAATATTTTTTCTTCACATTAGCTTGTGATGGTGCCTGTGCAACGTGTGACGCACCAGGACCTACCGGATGCACTAGCTGCCACAATCCAAAGACCTTTTACCAAGGCGAATGTCAATGTATCCTAATTAAATAGATAAATTTTTAACTTTTGGTGGGAAGCCTGCGACGGCTCATGTCCGACTTGCGTCCAAGGTACGATCGACGGATGTGTAACTTGCTATAATCCAAAAGTATTGAGTTATGGGCAGTGCATAAGTATACAAACTCACCTTCCAAACTCTAAATATTCTAATATATCAATAGCTTGTGATCCAACTTGTGGTACTTGCATAAAAACTGGGGTGAATGGCTGCTTATCCTGCCTTAATCCAAAGATGTTAACGTCGGATAATAGATGCATTCGTAAATTCTTTTTTTCATTTCGTTAGTTTTAACTTGAAATTTTCAGAATGTTATTCTAATTGTGCAACCTGCTTCGGAGAAGCAAATAATCAATGTTTGACTTGTTTGAGTGGGAATGATTATGTTGAAAGCGACGGAACATGTGCAAGTAATTGCTTTGAGCAATCTCAAATAAAACCCCAACTTACTAGCTTGCCCATCAAATACAGCATGTCCTTGTTCAACTGGACAATATTGGGACTCTGCAGCAGGCGCATGTGAAGGTAAGTTTAGGTCATCTGTATTGACACTCAAGCTTATTTTACTCAGCCTGTAATTCAGGTTGTCTTACTTGTAAAGGACCCGGAGCTAATGATTGCTTAAGTTGCCATTCGCCTTATAAGCTATCAGATAGCTTTACCTGCTATCGTAAGAGTTTAACTCAGCTTCTAATTGTTTATATTTTTATTCAGAGTGTGATTCAAGCTGTGCGACTTGCAATGGTCCCGCAAATACAAATTGTCTAAGTTGCGCTTCTCCATTGGTGCTGACGACAGATTTCACATGCGTTGGTAAATTAGATTCCTTGTTCTCTTCGCTTAATCAATTATGACATTGTAGCCTGTGATTCTTCTTGTGTTACTTGCTCAGGACCCTCTACGACTGACTGTGTTACCTGTGCCACTGGCTTCTACCTAAGCCACGATCGCAGCTGCCAACGTAAGTAACTTAGATTGTATTTTATTCATTATCTTAGCCTGCCCTACCGGATGTTACGCGTGTACCGGTCCAAACTATGAGCAGTGCTCCACCTATGGTAAAACAAGAATCATTAGAAATTTTTTCTAATTCAATCTTTCTCAAGACTGTGACTCGAGCTGTTTAGCCTGTAATGGTTTTGGTCCCAAAAAGTGTTCATCATGTGCAGACGGCAAATATCTATTTTATGGTTATTGCCTTGGTAAGTTTTTTGTGGCTTTCTAAACTTATCTTCTCGATATTCAGACTGCGATGCTAGTTGTGCAACATGTAATGGTGCGGGTCCTAGTGCTTGCACTACTTGCGTTGATCCTCTTCATCAACTCAGAGACGGAGTTTGTACTCGTAAGTCTTGATCATTTGCTGCTACTGTGTGCTAATTTTCATTTTTTAATAAAGCTTGCCCGTCAAATCCAGTCATCGATTTTAACATACAAGGTAATTTCCAATCTCAAATATATGTCTTATTTTTCATAAAATCTGCAGCAAAATCATTTATGTACCTCTGTGAAAGTGTGAAACCGGAGGTTATTGATGTCACTGGTACTAGTACAGCTTATAACGTGACTTGGATATTGACTTCCGCCAGTGGGAATATAGAAGTTGTCATTTCAGGCCTGCTAACTTTGGGTTTCCCAATTCCAGCAATGAGCTTGCTCCAAAATACTCAATATACGCTAACAGCAGTTGTTAACGACGAGTGCACTTACAAAATCAAAACAGCCACGATCCAGACAGCAGGATATCCGATCTCTAGCATCACAAGCCCTACAAGCGCAGTTTTCCTCTCTTGGTGGGAAGACGAAGGAACTCTCTTAGGCTGTGCGGCCTGCTCAGCTGCTTCTGCGAATGCTGTTCCTACTTGTCAAACTTGCTCTACTCCATTGCAAATGAATGCTGAAGGAAGGTGTGTGTGCTCAGATCAAAACTCATATATCGACCTCGCAAGCTTCCCTACAGTGAGCTGTCAGAGTAAAAGCAACTCAGTGGCAGCATGGTCTCTCCAGCAAGCATCACCAAACATACAGATGCAGATGAGTTTCGATAACGGATTCGCTTTTAACGAGGCCCATTTGAGTTATACAGCGACGATCTTTGGCGTATCCGCCGCAACTGCCGGTTACACGATACAGGACTATTCTGCTACTTCCAACAACCCAAATATCACGCTATCTTTCAAAATTCCTCAGGACAGGAATTCTGAAGTGACCATTGAGCTCACGGATTTGTCTGAGTATAATCTACTCTCGTACAGTCCATTCTTGATCCAGAATCCTGATCTCACATACCTATTACCTGCAGTGACTTATCCGAGTCCTGAGACTGAACCTAGTAACGAGCCTGTTCCCGATACTAAAAACGATACTAAACCCTATACTAATGACGCAATCGTTGCAGTGGGAGATGCTACCAAAGTTGCGATGACAGCTCAAGTGGTAACCTCTGCCATCATGCCTGCTGTTACTGGAGGAGTGTCTACCTTTGCGATGCTCCTTCTTGCTTTCCTTGCCGAAATCGATATCTACATGTACTTAAATGTGCCCACTCCTGACAACTTCAACCTATTTTGTGAACAGATAACTACTGATATGTTTCCAAATGTTTTCGCCAATATGGATGACAACCCTGAAGAAAATCCTACTTCTACCATTGGAAAATTTGAGTTTTGGGAGATCAGCGCTACCCTACTCGACAATTGCTTTGTGAATATCTTCAAGGAATTACTTGCCCTGGGGATAATTGTTGCAACTAACATACTCATGCTCATATTTAGCAAATGCGGAGGTTTTTACTCTTTGCTTGGTAACGTGAGAGACCTCTTCATGTGGAACGTCTTCTTATCTTTCTATGTGGGTGACTACGCAGAATTACAACTAAACTCCATGATCGAATTGAGAGAGCATTCTGTCTCGAGTTCTTACTCAAAGTTTTCTCTTGCAATCGCCATTATCATCATTATCAGCTATGCATGCTTGGCAATCTATTTCCTGTTTGCTCTGAACCGAAAACGTCGGAATCGGAACGCCGTACTGCCAGTCGTGGATGACAAGCCAAACCAACCAACTGATCAAGAATCTTTCTGGCCAGTTCCGCCAAGAGTTGCACTTATTTCCGAAGATTTCACAGATAAAAATGCATTTACGAGGAATTTCTTCCTTGTAATGATGGCCGTAGACTTTTTGATGATTCTGCTGGTTTTCTTCTTTCAAAATTACGGACTGGCCCAAGCAATCATCTACACAATACTCACCATAGGCTACGTTGCAATTATCGCATGGCAACGACCTTTTAAATCTCCATTTAAACTAATCGTCATGCTGCTCAATCAATCCAGCAAGGCAATAATGGGAATTATTGCCGTCGTCTTTGGAATTAACGAAAAAACGAATTCGATTCCCGAAGATAGTATTAATCGCATGGGTACTTTTCTAATAGTTCTAATCGTTACTGTGATTGCGATTAACCTTGTGGTTGCTGTCCTTATTACGGCTGTTGAAACATTTAACAAAATAAGAGAGCTTGTTAGGCAGGTTCGGCCTTACCTCTCGAAAAAACTCAAGAGCAAGATATTTCCAAAGAAGTCCAAAGCTAAGGCAATACAACAGAACCAAGTTGAAGAAAATCAACACTGGCGTTCAATTAAATCAATCAACTTGCAACCACTATCCAATTCTGGAGCTGTGTCACCAAGCAATTCAGAAGTTGCTTCACCAAACTATTCAGAAGATTCAAACTTTTCAGAAAGAGTCAAGAACAATTTGAAGAGAGAGAAAATTACTCGAGTCATTGACTTGAGAACAATAAAATCTAATACTAGCAATGCCACTGATGCAAAAAATACTATATCTTATCAGGATTCGATTGAATCATCACCAGATCAGTCACTAACGAAATTTATCTTTCCAGTCAGATTGAAACACCGAGATTCGTCTCGTGATGAAGGACTTGACAGAATAAGAGGACTGGGAGAATCGCGTCAAGACCAAGATCAAATGGAATCGATGGAGAAAATGGAATCGATGGAGAAAATTGATCTGCCTTTCGAAAACTTTCTCAAGTAACTAGTTGCAGTTTATAATTAATTGAGAGAAGAATAATCTTTCTTTGTTTTTTTTGTGGTGATTTGTCTTCATTTTGGATGATTACGCCATCAATTATCAAGACTTTTCATTATTTGGCTATTGGATATCTGGACCACCCTTAGATATTCCATGAAATGTGTTTAAACCTTTTTTGTTTTTTGCTTAAAAAATTCAATATCCATTTTTCTTTAAGAATAGCATTCAATCGGTGTTCTGAAATCATACAATTTGATATCATTTGCATATTTAAGCGAATTATCAAACCCATATCTATTTATTTTTTTCCTCACTACAGCTTGTGTAGGTCTGTTGAATATTGGTGGCTTCGAAATAAAATTTAAACAGATGGCCCCAAACCCTACAGCAAAAAAAAAGAGAAAAAAATTTGATCTCATCGTCATAATGCAAAGAATAATGACGAAATGTTATACATGATACATCATCAACGTCCCAGTTAAGTTTGAGGAGAATGAGATGAATTGCAATGTGCGATCTGATAGGATCAGTTCTTCTATTTTCAAATTAGATTGAAATAAGCGAAAAAAACGAAAAAAACTTCTTTCCTGCCCTTACATAACAGAAACGAACAATAGTCAGGCAAAATTATATCAATGAGCAGTAATAACTCAATCTATCGATACAATTTGACTAGTTTCATCACTCTTTGATAACATCTAATATTATGGAGATTACTTTCAAGTGGCTAATGTTAAATAATCACGCTCCATTTCTTTTTCGTGGTGATTTGAATTCATGCGAATATCGTAATATAAAAGGGAATGCACCCACATAAGTGAAGTCTTGAATAAACTTTATTTTAGATTATTTCACTATTGAAACTTCTAATCTGTTCTTAAATCAACTTCTCATTTTATGCCAAATCCTTTTTTCGCGATCGTTGTACTACTCTTGGTTCTGCTCTGCCCATTCACAAGTAACGCGACCGACCATGAAAACTTTCTGACTTACATTATCAAGTTAATGGTTCTACGTGCTCTGATTCATACTATTGGGATGGAAGCGCTTGCAGCTGTAAATCTTTCTGAGCGTCTTGATCTAAATGGTGTATAAAAAGCCTGTCATTGGACTTGTGTGACTTGTAATGGAGGAACCAGTTCCGATTGCACCAGCTGCAATTCTTTAAGAGTGTTAGAGAATGGTCAATGCATTAGTAAAATATTTCCTGTTAAAGCACTCATTTCAATATTTTTTCCTCACCTCAGACTGTCATGATGACTGCCAAACGTGTATCACATCAGCAAATACCGGATGCACTAGCTGCTACCCTCCAAAAGTACTATACAATGGCGAGTGCATTAGTAAAATATAATTTTATTCAAACACCCTTTAACTATTTTGCCTTCGCTTCAGCATGCGATGATACCTGTGCAACATGTAATGCACCAGGACCTACCGGATGCACTAGCTGCTACTTTCCAAGGGTTTATAACCAAGGAGAATGTCAAAGTATCCTAATCTGGTTGACAGCTCTATAAATTTTTTTCTGGAAGAGTGCGACGGCATTTGTGCAACTTGCGCTCGGGAATCGGACGATGGGTGTGTAACGTGCTATCCTCCAAAAGTATTGAGCGATGGAAAATGCATAGGTATCAAAATCACTCTCCAAACTTTAACTATTATAACAAATCAATAGATTGTGATTCAACTTGTGCTACTTGCATAAAATCTGGATCGAATGGGTGCTTATCCTGTTATGCTTTCAAGGTGCTAACATCGGATAATCAATGCATTCGTAAATTCTTCCATCTCATTAGTGTTAGCTTAAATTTTCAGAATGCGATTCTTCATGTGAAACCTGCACCCCACAAGGAGATGTATGCTTGACTTGCTGGATGGGGTCTCAATATGTTGATAGCACAGGAAAATGTTCAGGTAATTGTTTCCGTAAGAAATGTAAACAAAAAAAACAAAAAAACACAATATCTTAGATTGCCCATGGGCACCTACACCATGTCCTTGTGTGCCCGGACAATATTTCGACCCTAATATAAACACATGTGAAGGTAAGTTTAGGTCATCTGAAAAGACGCTTAAGTGTTTTTTGCTCAGCCTGCGATTCAAGTTGTCTTACTTGCAAAGGGCCCGGAGCTGATGAATGTTCAAGTTGTAATCCACCCTATCAGCTATCAGACAGTAAGACCTGCTACGGTAAGAGTCTGACTTAGCTTCAAATGGTTGACGGATTTGTTCAGGGTGTCATTCAAGCTGTGCGACGTGTAGTGGTCCCTCAAGTAATCAATGTACTAGTTGCACTGCTCCATTGGTGCTGAATACAGATTTCACATGTGTTGGTAAATTAAATTTCTTGTTCTCTTCGCTCAATCAAATATGCTATTGAAGCCTGTGATTCTTCTTGTCAAACGTGTTCAGGGCCCTCTACGACTGACTGTGTTACCTGTTTCACAGGATTCTATCTCAACTACGATCGTAGCTGTCAACGTAAGTAATTTAGATCGTATTTGTTCTCAATTACCTTAGAATGTCCTACCGGATGTTCTTCATGTGTTGGTCCCAACAATGTTCAGTGCTCAGCTTGGGGTAACAAAACGTTACTTAAGAGAATAATTCTAATTCGATCTATATTAAGGATGTGACTCAACTTGCTTAACATGCAATGGTCCTGGTGCAACTGATTGTCTGACATGTGCAGCCGACAAATATTTATTGGCTGGATCCTGTCTTTGTAAGTTTCTTAGTGGTCCGCTTGCTTATTTTCTTGATAATCAGCCTGCGATGCTAGTTGTGCAAAGTGTAATGGTGCAGGTCCTAGTGCTTGCACTTCGTGCTCGTCACCTCTTCAACTCAACAATGGAGCTTGTTCTCGTAAGTTTTGATCATTTGTTTTTTACGCCTAACTCTCATTTCTGAATATAGCTTGCCCGTCAACTCCAACCATTGATTTTAACATACAAGGTAAATTTTAAGTACCAAACATCAATCTAACTTTCTATTTTTCAAACCTGTAGTAAAATCGCATGTTTATCTATGCGAAACTGTGACAGTGCAGATCACTGATGTCACGAGTGAGGAATATAGCGTTGCTTGGACAGTGACTTCCTCCAGTGGTAATTCAACAAACGAAAATCTCATTGCAAGCATGCTGACTTCGAGCTTATCAATCTCACCGATGACCTTGCTCCACAATACTCAATATACTCTGGAAGCAACTGTTAGCGACAACTGCGCTTCCAAAGTGAAACAAGTCACGATCGAGACAGTGAAATATCCGATACATAGTATCATGAGCCCCACAAGCGCAGCTTTTCTTTCTTGGTGGGAGAATGAAGGGACTCTCTTAGGCTGTGCTACTTGTTCAGCGTCTTCCGCGAATGCTGTTCCTGCCTGTCTGACCTGCTCTACTCCATTGCAAAAGAATACTCAAGGAATCTGCGTGTGCCAAGATCAACACTCATATATCGATCTCACCAACTTCCCCCAGATAAGTTGTCGAAGCAAAAGCAACTCACTGGCCTCAATTTCTCTCAAGCAGCAGTCTCCAAATATACAGATGCAAGTGAATTTCGATAACGGATTCGATTTTAATGAGGCCCATCTGAACTATACTTCAGCAATCATCGGTGTAACTGCTCAAAATGGCAGTCTCACCATAAAGGACTATTCCGCGATCCCAAACAAACCAAATATCACGCTATCTTTCACAATTCCTCAATCCATTTTTGCTGGAGTAACGATCGGACTCGCGAATTTGTCAAAGTATAATCAACTCCCGTACAGTCCGCTTTTGATCCAGAATCCTGATCTCACATATCAGCTTCCTGCAACGACATATTTAAGTCCTGATACTATTGCGAAGCTGACTAAAGCGGGAGATGCTACCGCAGCTGCGATGCAAGCTCAAGCGATAGCTTCCGCCATAATGCCTGCTGTTACTGGAGGAATGTCAACTTTTGCGATGCTCCTTATGAATTTCCTTGCCGAAATCGATATCTACATGTACATAAATGTGCCCTATCCTGACAACTTCAACCTATTTTGTAAAGGTATAACAACTGATATGCTTCCGAATCTTTTCGCTAATTTTGACGAAAACTCTGGAGCAAATCCTACTTCTACCATCGGAAAATTTGAATTCTGGGAGATCAGCGCTACCCTACTCGACAATTGCTTTGTAAATATCCTCAAAGATTTAATTGTCCTTGGAATAATTATTGCAACAAACATACTCATGGTCATCTTCCATAAATGCTCAAACTTTTCCTCTTTGCTTTCGAAGGTCAGAGATCTCTTCATGTGGAACCTCTTTTTATCTTTCTATTTGGGAGACTACTCAGAATTACAAATAAATGCCATGATCGAATTGAGAGAACACTCCGTCTCGAGTCTTTACTCGAATGTTTCTCTTGCACTTGCTATTATCATCGTTCTCAGCTACGCTTTCTTGAAAATCTATATATTCTATCTCCTTAACCGAAAGCATCGAAATCGGAATGCCGTACTGCCAGTCGTGGATGATAAGCCAAGTGAACCAACTGTTCAAGACTCTTATTGTCCAGTACCGCCAAGTGTTGCAATTATTTCAGAAGATTTTGTCTCTAAAAATGCATTTACGAGGAATTTCTTCCTTGTAACGATGGCCGAAGATTTCTTAATGATTCTGCTAGTTTTCTTCTTCCAAAATTACGGCCTGGCTCAAGCAATCATCTACACAATAGTCACCATCATCTATATCGCCATTATTGCTTGGCAACGCCCATATAAATCCAGGTTTCAACTGATCGTCTTGCTGATCAATCAAACCGGCAAAGCAATCATGGGAATTATTGCCATTATATTTGGGATTAATGAAAAAACGAATTCTCTTTCTCAAGAAAGCCTTACTCAAATGGGAACTACTCTAATAGTTCTAATCATTACTGTGATTGCGATTAATCTTGTGATTGCTCTTATTCTTACAGTTGCTGACGTAATTAAAGGAATAAAAGAGAAAGTTATTCAGTTGCGACTTCAGTTTTCCAAAAATCCAAAGAACAAAGTCTATTCAAAGAAGCTCAAAAATCATTTTAAGACAATTATACAAAGGCAATTTGAACGAAATCGATTTGATAGGAAACCAGTTAAGTCAAAGACCTTACAACCACTATCCATCCCAGCGGTTTTGCCAGATGATAATTCGGAAGATTCGAGAGGAGAACTTGTTGCTCGTGGAGGTTCCTTGAAAGCGGGGCAGCCTTGCAATAGCCCTCTTGCAAAATTGATTACATCACCTCATGATTCGATTGACTTGAGTGTCTTGAGAGATCAGTCACCAGCGAAATTTATCATTCCTAACAAATATAAACCACATGAAATAAAGCGCGGTGACAGAGTTGCCAGATTAAGAGAATGGAAACAACTAAGTCAAGATTCAAAAATGAGCTCTGACAAAGAGCCATCTGATCTCACAGAATTGAAGGAGAAAATCGAGCTGCCTTCAGAAAATCCATGTTAGATGATCATCTCAAGTGCCTTTATGATGGACCACTATTAGTCGCATCTCACTTATCATTAAGCAGAGAATCTGTTTTTGTAATGTGGCTCCATTGCAAATGTGTTTTCACACCAATTATCGAAATTTTTTATTGTTTAATTATATTCTAGGCTGACCCTGAATATTCAACAAGCTTAGTTTGACTTTTCTACGACAGCGGTCCACAATTTTGGACAGCTGGATTTATCATTTTTTAGGCTCACATTTGGATGAGATCTATATTGAGTAACTTTTTATTCTCAAATTTCGGCATTTTATCAATTAATTGAAACGATTTCTTAAAGAAAGAAATTCAAATTAGCCCGTTATCCTACCAAACTGTATATTATTGAATGAGAGTGATGTTGTCATAAATAAGGCCGTTGGCCATTCGCTCCAAAGTAGACATTTGCTATTGAGAAGTATTCTCTCGATGCTCATTTAAACAAAGCGAAATTTCTACAAGCAATCATATCTGGTTGGTTCTGATTTGTGAATTTGGTTCTCAATGTATTATCTGCTATTCACTTGCTCATCATTCACTAGCGGACAGCTATGCTGAAGGGAAGAACCAGCAAATTACTGGTTCCACTTGGCTCAAGCTACAATCGTTTTTGTTTTGGTTTTTTTTTATTAATGAACTTTTTCTGAGAAAGGAACAATTAACGAAGCTAAATTTTGTGGTTGTTCTCAATTTCAATGCTCAGACTCATTATCAAATGATCTTTCGTTTGAGTTTTAAAGTGATTTTCTGCCGAGTGTGCATTATCCACTCGATAAAAAACACAATTTTTCAGTTTTCCCAATCTACTGATTCTTTGAATTGTCCTTTCGAGAAAAATATTTATTAGTAGCTTCAATTCTGTCATATATATTGTTTCTTTTCTGAAAAATACGGAGAGGCGTTGCACTTCACCCACTGCGATCTAGCCATTAGGCAATGGTCAGTGAACTAACCCTTTTTTTGCATAAAAAAACTCATTATCCATCTTTCTCTAAGCACAGCATTCAATCACTGGCTGTCTATTAGCCATACTGTTTATTTTTTTTAATTTTTTTTTGCTCACTGCTGTCTCTGCAAGTCTACTTCAATATTTTCATATTCGTGGCTTCGAAATAAAAATTTAAACAGATACCCATAAAACCCTACCCCAAAAAAAAAATTTGATTCCATCATCATATTGCAAAGAATAATGACGGAATATTATACATTCTCCATCATCAGCGTCCCAGCTAAGCTTAAAGAGAATGAAATGAATTGCAATGTTCGATCTGACAAGTTAGATTCTTCAATTTCTCAAGTCAAATGAGAAATCAGCGAAAAAGTTTTTCTTTCCTGTACTTCCAAAGCAGAAACTAGTAAGACCTACGCAAAGATTAACAGTAATAACTCACTTTATCGCAACAATTTCGATGAATTTAACTTTCAGAATAAAAATTTGATTTACTGGTCCTTGCTCTCAAGGGTTATTGCTAACAAACTACACTCTGCGATGATTTGGTCAATATTTGAATAGAAGGTAATATAAGACCATACACCCGCATGAGTGAAATCTTGAATAAATTATTTTATTTTGTGTTTTTAAGCTATTTAAAAATTTAATTTATTCTTCCATTAAGATTCTTCTATCGATGCCGAAAACCGTTTTCGTGATCATAGCAATATTCGTGGTTCTGCTCCCTTACACAAGTAACAATACCATGAACTTACTCTGGCTTACAATCATCAAGCGAAAGGTGCTACATGCTCTAGTACACAATATTGGAATGGTGGCGGCTGCAGCTGTAAATCTTTCTGAACGACTTGACATAATAATATATAAAAAGCCTGTCACTGGAGTTGCGCGACTTGCAATGGAGGAGCCAGTTCTGATTGCACTAGCTGCTTCTCTCCTTACGTTTATAACCAAGGCGAATGTCAATGTATCCTAATTAAATAGATAAATCTAATTATTCGTGGAAAGTGTGCAACGGCAATTGTGCAACTTGCGCTAGGGGATCGGAAGATGGGTGTGTAACGTGCTATTCTCCAAGAGCATTGAGTTTTGGAAAATGCGTAGGTATCAAATTCACTCTCCAAACTTTAACTATTATAACAAATAAATAGATTGTGATTCAACTTGCGCTACTTGCAGAACAGGTGAAGCGAATGGGTGCTTATCCTGTTATCCTCCAAAAGTTTTAACATCAGATAATCGGTGCATCAGTAAATTCTTCCATTTTGGTAGTTTTAATTCGAAATTTTTAGCATGCGAGTCTTCATGTGCAACCTGCACTCCAAAAGGAGATGTATGTTTGACCTGCTGGATGGGGACTCAATACGTTAATAGCGCAGGGAAATGTTCAAGTAATTGCTTATTTAAGCAATCTCAAAAAAAAAACCAAAAAAACGCAATATATTAGATTGTCCATCGTCACCTACGCCATGTCCTTGTTCAGCTGGACAATATTTCGACCCTAGTACAAACACTTGTAAAGGTAAATTTAGGTCATCTGAAAGACGCTTAAGCTTGTTCTTACTTAGCATGCCACGCAAACTGCCTTACTTGCATCGGACCCGGAGCCAATGATTGTTCAAGTTGCAATCCGCCCTCTCAGCTATCAGATAGTAAGACCTGTTATGGTAGGGGTTTAACTTCGCTTCAAATGGTTGACGGATTTGTTCAGGGTGTCATTCAAGCTGTGCGACGTGTAATGGTCCCTCAAGTAATCAATGTCTAAGTTGCACCGCTCCATTGGTGCTGAGTACATCTTTTACATGCGTTGGTAAATTAAATTTCTTATTTTATAAGCTAAATCTGATATTGTAGCGTGCCATTCTTCTTGTCAAACGTGCTCAGGGTCCTCTCCGACTGACTGTGTTACCTGTTTCACTGGTTTCTACCTAGGCACTGATCGGAGGTGCGTCGGTAAGTAATTTAGACCGTATTTTTATTAATTTTCTTAGAATGCCCTTCCGGATGTTCTGTCTGTAGTGGTCCGAACGATGTTCAGTGCTCACTGAGTAAAAAAATACCTCAAGACAGTTATTCTGATTATTCTTTTCTTTATCAAGAATGCGACTCGGCCTGTAAAACATGTAGCGGTCCTGGTGCTAACCAGTGTCTTACATGTGCATCCAACAAATATTTATCTTCAGGAACATGTCTTCGTAAGTTTTTTGGAGCCACGTTCTAAAGCTTATTTTTAACGAAAATCAGTCTGCGATTCCTCATGCTTAAAATGTACCGGACCAGGTCCAAACGCTTGTGCTTCATGTTCTCCTCCTAAAACTCTCAATTCGGGTGCTTGCGTGGATCGTAAATCAAAAGATTAAGATTTTTGTAGCTGATAACGAATTCTTTTTGTGCTGCCCAGCATGTGATAGTAGCTGTGCAACATGTAGCGGCTCAGATCCTAGTGCTTGCACTTCGTGCACCTCACCAGCTACACTTGTCGGAGGCTATTGTGTTGGTAAATTGAGACTAACAATTCAACGATGAAGAGTTTATTTACATAGTATGTGATAGTAGCTGCCTCACCTGTTCTGGTCCAAGCCCAAATTCCTGCACTTCATGCCAGTCACCTGCCACACTCTACTCGGGTGCTTGCGTGAGTAAATCATGAAAAATACTCCAACCTCTTTTTTAACAACATTATTCAATTTATAGCTTGCGATTCAACATGCTTGACCTGTAGTGGAAATACGGCTTCAGACTGTCTGAGTTGTGACTCCAACAGATATCTCAGCTCTGGGCAGTGTCTAGGTATTTCTTTTGTTCTCTGCCTTTGACGTACAAAATTTCATGATTAGACTGTGATGCTAGTTGTGCAACATGTAACGGTACAGGTCCCAGTGCTTGCACTTCGTGCAATTCACCCCTTCAACTCAACAGCGGAACTTGCTCTCGTAAGTTTTGATTATTTGTTAATAACATCTAAATTTCATCGTAATATAGCTTCCCCGGATCCAACCATTGATTTTACGATACATGGTAATTTCGAATCTCAAATATTTTTCTTAATTTATCTTTCCTGCAGCAAAATCTTTTGTTTATCTTTGCGAAACTGTGACCGTACAAATCACTGATGTTACGAGTGCTTCTTATAACGTTGCTTGGACAGTGACTTCCTCCAATGGCAATTCAGTGAATGAAAATCTCATCGCAAACATGTTGACTTCGAGCTTATCAATCTCACCAATGACCTTGCTACATAATACTCAATATAAACTGAAAGCACAAGTTAGCGACGGCTCCGCTTCCAAAGTGAAAGAAGTCACGATCCAAACAGTAGGATATCCGATATATAGTATCACAAGCCCTACAAGCGCAGCTTTTCTTTCTTGGTGGGAGAATGAAGGAACTCTCTTAGGCTGTGCTACTTGCTCAGCTTCTTCCGCGAATGCTGTTCCTGCCTGTCTGACCTGCTCTGCTCCACTACAAAAGAATTCTGAAGGGAGCTGCCTCTGTCAAGATCAAAACTCATATATTGATCTCACAAACTTCCCTCAAGTGAGCTGTCAGAGTAAAAGCAACTCAGTGGCATCATGGTCTCTCCTGCAAAAATCTCCAAATATACAAATGCAGACGAATTTCGATAACGGATTCGCTTTTAACGAGGCACATCTGAAATATATAGCAGCAACCATCGCTGTACAGGCTCTTAGCAATAGCATCACTCTACAGGACTATTCTGCAATTTCAAACAAACCAACTATCACGTTATCGTTCACAATTCCTCAGAGCATTGTCTCTGGAGCGACCATTGAGCTCACGAATTTGTCAGAATATAATAAACTCCCATATAGTCCATTCTTGATCAAGAATCCCCATCTCACATATCAGCTCCCTGCAACGACTTATTTGAGTCCTGAGACTACTGATACGCTGACTACTGCGGGAGAAACTACCGCAGCTGCGATGACAGCTCAAGTGATAGCTTCCGCCATCATGCCTGCTGTTACTGGAGGACTGTCAACCTTTGCGATGCTCCTTATGAATTTCCTTGCCGAAATCGATATCTACATGTACGTAAATGTGCCCTATCCTGAAAACTTCGTTGTATTTTGTAAAGGTATAACAACTGATATGCTTCCGAATCTTTGGGCCAATTTCGATGAAAACTCTGGAGCAAATCCCATTTCCACCATCGGAAAATTTAAATTTTGGGAGATCAGCGCTACCTTTCTCGACAATTGCTTTGTGAATACCACCAAAGATTTAATTGTCCTGGGTATAATTGTTGCAGCAAACATACTCATGATCGTTTTCAATAAATGCCCACATCTTTACTCTTTGGCCTCTAAAGTCAGAGATCTCTTCATGTGGAACATCTTCTTATCCTTCTATATCGGAGATTACTCAGAATTGCAACTAAATGCCATGATCGAATTGAGAGAACACTCCGTCTCGAGTCTTTACTCGAATGTTTCTCTTGCACTTTCCATTATCATCGTTGTGAGCTATACATTCTTGAAAATCTATATATTGTATCTCCTTAACCGAAAGCGTCGGAATCGGAATGCCGTTCTGCCAACTGTGGATGGCAAGCCAATCCAACCAAATGTTCAAGAATCCTGTGTAGTTCCGCCAAGGGTTGCAATTATAATCGAAGATTTCGTCGATAAAAATGCATTTACGAGGAATTTCTTCCTCGTAATGATGGGCGAAGACTTCATAATGATTCTGCTGGTTTTCTTCTTTCAAAATTACGGCCTGGCTCAAGCAATATTCTACACAATATTAACCATTGGCTACATTGCAATTATCGTATGGCAGCAACCATTTAAATCAAAAATTAAACTACTCGTTTTGCTTATCAATCTAACCAGCAAGACAATAATGGGAATTTTTGCCATAATATTTGGGATTAACGAAAAAACGAATTCGATTCCTGAAGAAAATCTTACACGAATGGGTACTGCTCTAATAGTTCTGATCATTGCTGTGATTGTGACTAACCTTTTGATTGCTCTCCTTATTACCGTTGTTGAACTAATTCAAAAAATTAAAGAGAGAGTTAATCAGATGCGAGCTCACTCGAAAAATTCAAAGAATCCCATTGCTCATCAGAAGACAATTAACCGAAGCCACAGTCAACGTGAGCACTTTTACAAGAAACCGGTTAGGTCAAAGACCTTACAACCGAATTCTTTCCCAGTGGCTTTGCAAGAAGATAATCCAGAAGATTCGGGAAGAGATCTTTTTTCTAGAGCCACTTCCTTGAAAGTAGGATATCCTATCAATAGTCCTCATGCGGAAGATTCGGAAAGAGAATTTCTTGCTAGGACCTCTTCCATGAAAGCAAGACATTCGATCAATAGTCCTCATGCGAAAGATCCAGGGAGAGAGCTTAATGCCAAGACCGATTTCTTGAAAGTAGAATTTCCTATCAATAGTCCTTATGCAAAAATCGCATCGCCTCATGATTCGATGATTGACTCGACTTCTTCACCAGATCACTCACTAATAAAATTTATAGTGCCTAACAATAATAGAACACCTGAATTAAAGCCCAGCGACAGAATTTCCAGATTAAGAGAACGTGACAGAATTGACAGATTCAGAGAATGGAAACAACTGCATCAAGATCAAAAAGTGGGCTTTGATCAAGCGCTGTCTGATCGAACAGAGTTGAAGGAGAATATCAATCTGTCTGATCGAACAGAATTGAAGGCGAAAAACGATCTCCCTTCCGAAAATTCAGAGTAGATTAGCATTTCAAGTGTTTAACGATGGACTACTAGTTGCATCTTATCACTATTAAGACAAGAATCTTGTTTTGTGATGTGGCTTCATTTTAAATGTTTTCACACCCATTATTGAAATTTTTTATTACTTAGAGATATTCTGGGCTAACCCTAGATATTCCACAAAGTTAGTTTGACTTCTCTATGCCAGCAGTCCACAATCTTAGACAGCTGGATTTATCATTTTTGGGGGCTCACTTTTAGATGGGCCTGTTTTCTAATTTTTAGCCTTCTTTTCTGACTTTTAACAATTAATTGAAAACTATTTCTAAGAACAAATCCAAATTAACCTGATATCCTTCCGACACTGTGAGGTATTTTCTCGTTGCTCATTTAAAAAAAGCGAAAAATTTTCCCAAACGACCATTCTGATGTCTTAATTTGCTATTAACTTGTTCACCATTCAGTAGCGGGCAGCTACTCATAAAGTTCTGATGAAAGCAGAAATTGGCTAATTACTACTTCCACTCGTCTAGAGCTACAATTGTTAAATTAATTTTTTTCGGGTTTTTTGAGTTAATGACCTTTTTCTGAGAAGAGAACAACTGATGAAAAGCTAGATATATATATATCTATAACTTTTGCATTTTTTCTAAAGTTCAATGTTTAGCTCAAGTGACCATTTGATTGAGTTTGAAAAGTGATTTTCTGTGGAGTTTGCATCTTCAACTCTGTCAAAACTCAATTTTCCAAATTTTTTTTTTCGATTTACTGACTAAATGAACTTTCGACATCGTTTCATTAATGAAGCTTATCCAGTCCAAAGCTGAAATTCATGATCCCGTCAATTTTGAAAAATCCGGAACGAAGAATTTTTGGACTGTTATTCCTCTCAAAATACAAATACGGATTGATGGCATAATAATATTTAATCTTAGTTTCATACTTTATTTTACCTCTATATCCTTTAGCTCTCAACAAGTGAGAGCCATGAGGCCAGTCCACTCGAAAAGAACTAACCCCCTTTATAGATATAAAACTCACATTTCTTATTCTTCAAGATTAGCATTCATCCATTAATTTGGTATCATATGATTTGGCATCATTTCTATATTAAACCGAATTACCAAACTCGAATCTGCTTATTTTGGTGCTCGCTGCTGCCTCGACAGTTCTCATGAAATATTTGAATCTTTTTAATTCGAAATAAAATTTAAACAGAGACCATGAACCTCTGCTACGAAAAAAAAAAAATTTGTTATCATAGTCAACAAACTCCTGTAATTGAACTGCGAAGGACAATGACGGAATATTGTACACCATTGTATCCTTCATTAGCGTCCCAGCTAAGTTCCAGGAGGATGAAATGAATTTTACTCAGATTAGGAAACAAGAGCTTTCTCTCTTCACCTCCCAAGACAAAGAATATTAATCACGAGACGAAAAGATATCAATGATAACTCAATCTGTCGAAACAATTTCAATGGTTTTAACTCTTCGACAAGATTTTATTCATAGACATTGGTTTCAAGTGGTTATTCTTTACATTTCACACTTAATTTCTTTCTCATCAATAGATACGATACTAATATTAAGCAAATCATCTACAATAGCTAAATCTTTGATCAATTTTATTTCTGGGTTTAATTGCTATTTAAACATTAAAGATCACCCTTAAGTTCAACAATCTCTTTTCAATGCCAAAGGCCTTTTTCCCGATCATTGGCATACTGTTGGTTCTGCTCTGCCCTTTCACAAGTAACGATACAATGAAGATTTTCGGCTTTACAATCATCAAGCAAAAGGTTCTACATGCTCTGATTCACAGTATTTGGATGAGAGCGTCTGCAAGGGTAAGTCTTCTTAGTAACTTGACCTAATAGTGTATAAAAAGCCTGTGATGGATCATGCAAAACTTGCAGTGGAGGAGGCAATTCCAAATGCACCAGCTGCCACTCTCCAAAAGTATTATTCGAAAACAAATGCATTGGTAAAACATACTTTTTGTTAAAGCACTGCTTTAAATAATTTTTTCCTTGCTTCAGATTGTCATTCTGACTGTGCAACATGTAATGCCCCAGGAGATAAAGGATGCACTAGCTGCCATTCTCCAAGAGTATTATATAATGGAGAAGAATGCATTCGTACTAAAGAGTTCTCTTAAAAACCCTCTTCTAATTTTTCTTTTCTTTTCCACAGAATGTCATTCTGACTGTGCAACATGTAATGCTCCAGGAGATAAAGGATGTACGAGCTGCCACTCTCCAAGAGTATTATATAACGGAGAATGCATTCGTACAAATGATCTTTGGTCAGCATTTTTTAACAAATTTTTTCCTTCCCTCAGAATGCCATTCTGACTGTGCAACATGTAATGCTCCAGGAGATAAAGGATGTACGAGCTGCCATTCTCCAAAGGTTTATAACCAAGGCGAGTGTCAAGGTATCATAATCCGATTGATCATTCTATGACGTTTACTCGAAGCTTGTCATAGCTCTTGCGCAACTTGCTCTCAGAAATCGAACGATTGGTGTGTAACCTGCCATTCTCCGAAAGTATTGAGTGATGGAAAGTGCATCGGTATGCAGACTCGCCTGCTAAACTCTAACTATTATAACAATCAATAGACTGCCATTCAGATTGCGCCACTTGCAGAAATTCTGGATCGGATGGGTGTTTATCCTGTCATAATCCAAGAGTTTTAACATCAGACCATAAGTGCATCGGTAAATTCTCCAGACTCGTTTGTTTTAACTTGAAATTTTCAGAATGCGATTCTTCATGTGTAACTTGTATCACAACAGGAAATAAAGGATGCTTGATGTGCCGGGCTTGGAATGAATATGTTAATAGTGACGGAAAATGTTCAAGTAATTGCTTCGTTCAGCAACCTCAAATAAAAACCCCAACTTACTAGCTTGCCCATCTACACCATGTCCTTGTTCAACTGGACAATATTACGACCCATATACAAACACATGTAAAGGTAAGTTTAGGTGATCTGTGTATTGACACTTAAGCTTATTTTACTCAGCCTGTAATTCAGGTTGTCTTACTTGCAAAGGACCCAATGCTAATGATTGCTTAAGTTGCAATTCGCCTTATAAGCTATCAGATAGCTATACCTGCTATAGTAAGAGCTTAACGAAGCTTCTAATTATTTATAACTTTGTTAGAGTGCCACGAAGACTGTGCGACGTGTAGTGGTCCCGCAAGTAATCAATGTCTAAGTTGTACTGCTCCATTAGTATTGACGACTGATTTCTCATGCGTTGGTAAATTAGATTTTTTGTTCTATTTGCTAACGAAAACGATGCTACCTTAGCATGCCATGCTTCTTGTAAAACGTGTTCAGGATCCTCTCCGACTGATTGTATTACATGCTTCACCGGCTACTACCTCAACTATGATCGCAGTTGCGCACGTAAGCAATATTGGATTGTATTTTTTAATTAAATTTCTTAGAATGCCCTTCCGAATGTTCTTCCTGTGTTGGCCCTAACGATATTCAATGTTCACTCAGTAAAAAATGTGCTCAAAAAAGCTACTCAAATTAACCTTTGATTTATCAAGAATGTGACTCGACCTGCTTAACCTGCAGTGGCCCTGGTGCAAATCAATGTCTGACATGTGCATCCAACAAATATTTATTGGGTGGGTCCTGTCTTTGTAAGTGTTTTTTGGCCTGTTAAGCTTATTAATTTTTTTTTATGCTCAGCCTGCCATTTTACTTGTGCAACATGTAATGGCGCAGGTCCAACTGCTTGCACTTCATGTGCTGATCCAGCTGCAACTTTCAATGCAGGAGAATGTTTTAGTAAATACATCACCTTTATAGCTACATCAATCAATTTTAATGAAGCCTGCAATGATGACTGTCAAACCTGTAGCGGCCCTAACAATAATCAGTGTCTCACTTGCCCATCCAATAAATATTTGATGGATGGATTTTGCTTTGGTATACATTTTGCAGTTTTATTTTCTGAACTAATTGCTACTTGTTGATTTTCAGACTGCCATTCTTCTTGCTCAACATGTAGCGGAGCTGGCGATAATAAATGTATTACCTGTCCCTCACCGGCTACTCTTGTCGGAGGCTATTGTGTTGGTAAGTTGAGACTAGAAATTCAATGATGACGAAATGCTTATTTTACATAGTATGTGATAGTAGCTGTCTAACCTGTTCTGGATCAGGGCCAAATGATTGTACTTCATGTCAGTCACCTAATACTCTTATTGGGGGCGCTTGTGTACGTAAGTTTAAGCAATCTTATGCTTTGTGGCTAAGCTCCTACTATGTCAGCTTGCCCTTCCCTTTGCGCTACATGTGGTTCTGCAGGTTGTTTAACTTGCGTCTCAACAGCGTTTTTGAACGGAAATATATGCAATTGTAAACGCAAATATTCGCGATTGGGTTACTTACGATTTTCAGCATGTGATAGTAGCTGCCTAACCTGTTCTGGTCCAGGGTCAAACTCTTGCACTTCATGTCAGTTGCCTGCGATACTTTATTCGGGCGCTTGCGTGAGTAAATCATGAAAAATACTCCAACCTCTTTTTTAACAACATTATTCAATTTATAGCTTGCGATTTAACATGCTTGACCTGTAGTGGAAATACGGCTTCAGACTGTCTGAGTTGTGACTCCAACAGATATTTAAGCTCTGGACAGTGTCTAAGTATTTCTTTTGTTCTCTGCATTTGACTTACAAAATTTTCATTATTAGTATGTGATGCTAGTTGTGCAACATGTAGCGGCGCAGGTCCCAGTGCTTGCGCTTCGTGCACCCTACCGGCTACTCTGATCGGAGGCAATTGTGTTGGTAAATTGACAACTTTGAATTCATCTGACTAACATATTGCCCAATTAGTTTGCAACTCGCCTTGTGATACATGTGACCATACTGGATGTTTAACATGTGTCTCCAACGCTTTTAAGAACGGAGCTACTACATGCCAATGTAAACTACCGACTCAAAATTAAATGTTGACGAAATGCTTATTTTACATAGTATGTGATAGTAGCTGTCTAACTTGTTCTGGACCAGGGCCAAATGATTGTACTTCATGTCAGTCACCTAATACTCTTATTGGGGGCGCTTGTGTACGTAAGTTTAAGCAATCTTATGCTTTGTGGCTAAGCTCCTACTATGTCAGCTTGCCCTTCCCTTTGCGCTACATGTGGTTCTGCAGGTTGTTTAACTTGCGTCTCAACAGCGTTTTTGAACGGAAATATATGCAATTGTAAACGCAAATATTCGCGATTGGGTTACTTACGATTTTCAGCATGTGATAGTAGCTGCCTAACCTGTTCTGGTCCAGGGTCAAACTCTTGCACTTCATGTCAGTTGCCTGCGATACTTTATTCGGGCGCTTGCGTGAGTAAATCATGAAAAATACTCCAACCTCTTTTTTAACAACATTATTCAATTTATAGCTTGCGATTTAACATGCTTGACCTGTAGTGGAAATACGGCTTCAGACTGTCTGAGTTGTGACTCCAACAGATATTTAAGCTCTGGACAGTGTCTAAGTATTTCTTTTGTTCTCTGCCTTTGACGTACAAAATTTTCATTATTAGCATGTGATAGTAGTTGCGCAACATGTAGCGGCGCAGGTCCCAGTGCTTGCACTTCGTGCACCCTACCGGCTACTCTGATCGGAGGCAATTGTGTTGGTAAATTGAGACTAACAATTCAACGATGAAGAGTTTATTTACATAGTATGTGATAGTAGCTGCCTCAC
>ENA-UOTX01000841-UOTX01000841.1-compost-metagenome-genome-assembly--contig:-NODE-841-length-28879-cov-21.068641_pt1 | contig 28879 bp, 20 predicted proteins | sample MGYA00238143_ERZ746982 | MGnify/ENA primary metagenome ERZ746982 (study PRJEB28758, sample SAMN06268862) | compost metagenome | isolation source: single cell | place: USA: California, Emeryville, Joint... | reverse complement strand
CAGTTCTTAGTGAGCCTGTCCAAAACCCCAATCATATAGATTTCTATTATACATTTGCAAATTGAATCATTTTTCTTCTGAGAAACCTCTCCGGATCATTATGAAATCTATAAAAAATGATAACTGGCTCATACAGCCAGCGAAAATTCTCATCTTAAAATCGGGTCGTCTTCTAACTCCAATAATATTTTCTTTAAAACCTCTCTGGCAGAAGAGTCAATATGTATGTATGTCATTATTAAATATTCAAAAGCAACAAAAACATTCATGTTTATCAGGCCCCATCAAACTTTAAAATTAATCAGTTACTGCATAATGAATATCATAAACACATAAATAATTAAATTAGAGTCATCACACACACACCCCTCAACTCACTCAGCATTTACCAAATTATTACATAAGGCCTTAACTCTCATAGCAAAATATGACCCACTAATTCAATTACTTTTACAGCAAGGCTAAGTTTCAATCTCTTTTTCTTCTTCCTTGACTTTTAGTTTGCATTCAAATAAGTACCTTATTCGAATTTGGTCCGGGTCCTCAATCACATATCTTCTCTTCTTTCCCTAGAAATCAAGCGGTTAGAATAATCTTCAATGGTATTAATCGATCACATTGAAGTCAGGTTCTTCATTTGGTACTCGGACATCGTCATCCAAAAACAAATAGGAACTTTCTCTTCATTGCATTTCATGAAATTCACACACAATAATTGACTTTTACCTGAACAAAGGATTTGGAGCGTCAAGCATTCCTAGTGCTACTTCACACAAAAAGAACATCATCGTGGAATTCTCGCTGTCGGCTTGGCAATTCCCAAAGCAATCTGCAACTCTTTCATAGAAGCTTACCGAACGTCTTGGGTTGTAGAGAGTCCGAGGGATATCTTGAAAGAATTTGAATCCCTCTTTGAGGATCTTGACCACACCGCTGTATCGACATCCGTACCAAAGAAGTGTCCTGTTTCCAAATTCTCTCAAATAAGAGGCGCTCTCCCCAACGCGGTCTATCTCATAAACATTTGTAATCGTAATTTCATGCAAGGGAGAGCAGGTTCTTGTAAAATAATTCTCGATAACAGCGTATTCGGTGCTCTAGTTTTCATAAAGACAACTCTCAAAAACGGAATGTTACTGTTTTATCCGCCGGGTCAATTGAGCATTTGATCTGCTTATAGTAGTCAATAATTTGGTTGCTATCAGTTTTAGGTCCCTATCAATGTTTCAGAGGACTATCAAATAATAATCCCTACCTTGAGTATCTCATAAGTAACCTTGAAGGACGACATCAATTCAATTATTGGAAGAAGCCTCTGAATTTTGTTCAGCGTGTCAATGGACAGTCCTAAGCCAAGTCAGTAAGAGGATGAAAAAAGATTAAAGGTACGCTCTCGGAGTGGAAGTAGAGCGTAGAAATGTTCAGTTAGTTCAGAAACCTTTTCCATTGAGGCGGGTCCTTGGACAGGGTCACTAAGAACTGAATGAATTTTCTCTAGTGTTTTGATTGCTTTGGAAAGATTTCTTGAAAAGATTCTCTGCGGCGAGTTATTTTCGAAATCGAGGTATTTCGAGAGGAATTTCCGGTTCAACGGCACAGAGAACAGCGACAAAATGAGATTTTTGACCGTGTCTGGGTAGAGGCATCGCATAAAATCGCTCTTTATTTTCTCTTGACGACAAGCTATCTCCGACGATGTTGTTCCTTTCTCTTTATGCTTGCTCAAATGATTCGAAACTTGCAAACCTCTTCCCACTATTTTTGTATTTTTCAGGCCTGAAGAAATTCAATGGTTTTCATAATAAGACATATAAGGAATTTACTAGTCATGAGAGTTTTCTTATGCTTCTCATGTTGATAATCGTCTTCCAGGCTTTGCCGCTGGCGTGGTTCATCAGCAACGAGAATTGGCTTTTTGTTGTATTTTATTTGTTTCATGAGAGGTGGCTCAAACATCCCTCTTTCCCGCTGCATTTCACGATGTCTCATTTCTCTCTTTTTGTCATACCGGCTATTCTTTTTCGGAATCAGCGAATTCTGCTCTTCATTGATGACTATAGGGATTTGCGTGCTGTTGTTAAGAACGAAACTATCAGGCTCTTCTTGGTTGGATAGTAGTTTGCTCCCATAGGTCTCAAATAGCTCCTTTAGTCTCTCGTTTATGATGAAATTCATGCTCTTTGCTACTTGCTGTAATCCCTCCAAAAATCTTTTAATTTCTGGATGAGTGCTATACGTTGAGCCTGCAGTTTGGAACGAAGCGCCGATTTCTGAATGCAAGGCCATGGATTCTGTATATGCAGTCAGATATTCCTCAAGAAAGTTGAGATCGTCGCCTCTAGTCTCAATCAGCAAGTTGTAACGCCGAGTAACGTTGTCAGTGTTTGCCGTCAGCTTGCTTTCTATTTCCTTATTCTTCAAGGAGGCAGCCGTCTTGATAAGGCATTCGATGAGTCTATCCTTACTTTCTTCGAACAGCTTATCGAATTGATGGACGACGCAACTCAGGAGTCTGTCTCTTTCTTTGGTGACCGACTGCTTCGCTATCCGTCTGGTAATCTCGAGGGAGAGGTCCGAGAGCTTTTTTATGCTTGAAGGCTGCAGCGTCGATTCGATATCCTCAACGAAGCTGAAATGGGTCATGTCGTGCTCGGACATGCATAAAGAGCAAAGTCTTTGCCTCCCCCTGCATTCGTAATGTTTGCAAATCTTTTGGATAGAGCGCAGAGGGTGCCGAGGACACTTTAGACGGCTGATGCTGGTTTTAAGTTTTTCTGTGACAACCTGTTCGATTGGTTTTGGTATCATTTCGAGATTTTTAAAAATGATTATTTGAAATTTGCGCTTCGGTGGGGCATAATATATCCGGAGGGAACTGGAGTTCCCGGACTTTTCTACTTTGAAATTAGCGGAATTTCAGCGGGTGTGTAAATAAAAACGGAAACTTTCTCGAACTCATAAATTAAGATATAGCTCGTTTTGAAAGCCTGAAAGTTAATTTCCACGCCCATAACAATAATATTATTGAAATATCCTCTTCAACGAATATTCTACTGAGGATTGAGATCGAGAGGATTCCCCCTATCAGTATGTTGATAAGGATTGATTACTTTGTTTCTTAGTATAATACTTGCCGGATGGTGCAAGAATAAAAATCTATTTTGTAATTTATAGCTTTGCGACTATTCATTTCAATGATTTCACATTGAGCCAGCATGATCATCTGTCTAAAATTTCAGGAATTTGAATCGAGCGCGCAATTTCATATTTTAATTCTAGTGATCAATTGAAGCTTATGAGTGAAATCAAAAGAGTTGTTTCATTATCGAAGTAAATCCGCTCATAACAGTTTATATTTTGATTGATTAAATGTTACTTGAAAATATAGAAAAACAGGTTCTTTCCACATAATTCATCCAAGAAATTGATATAGTTCATGCAGATCAATTGATAACAACAAACTTTGATATCTAAAATAATAATGACATGAATCCTGCACTAATAAAACGTTTAGTATCTGATTCTATATCAATTAAAAGTAAATCCAAATCACAAATTACTCCATTTTCAACACATTTGAACGATTTTCAAAGAATATATATCATGAAATTTGAAAGAAAACACTGACTATTGTTCTAAATGCTCATTTAAAATGGTCGATAACGCTGCTTTCGCATTAGTTATATTCAATTGAAACTTCGCCATTGTTTTCACCAAGTGACCCGTGGACACTTTCGTCAACCTTCTATCCATCGTTTCCAACGTTTGCGAAATACTCATCCCTTGTCCTTTCGTCGCAATGAAACTTTCGAGCCTTCGATTCGGACTCAAATGGCTCAGAAGTATTTCGCCCCTAAGTTCTGAGACCTCGATTTTGTTTTTATTGCTATTCGCCTGCTGATACGCTACTATTCTCTTTTGATTCCCTCTTTCTCTTTTATTAAAAGTCACTTCCAATTGCGAGTTTAGGTCCTGCTTTGTATAAAAACGACTCAGCTCGATGTTCGTTGCTCCTGATTCCTTCTTCGCGAATTCTTCATAGTCTTTTCCAAGGGGTAAATCAGTTTCCTCATCAGAAGAAAGCGCATTGTTCTCGTCCCTACCGCCAAAGAAGCGGAACCTGTTTTGTTGATCCAGCTGTCTCTTTTTCGAGATGATGAGCTTTCGTAGATTCGAATCCTCTTCCTCAACTGACCCTCGAGCCATTTTATTGTGGAAATAGTTTACTTTATGGAGATCTCCTGCGTAAAAGCATTGCATTCCAATATAATCATAAGCTGCAAGTTCCAAGGATTCATTATTGCTGAGGATGGCCTGTTGGAACATTTTTATGAAATAGCTCAATGACTTTTGATAATTTTGCTTTAATTGGAAGCAGAGTCCTAAATGCTTATAGGCCCTGGCGCAGTGGACGGGGATTCTATTGAAAAACGCAATATTTTTGTAGAGACGGTAGCAATAGATCGCTTTCTGCACTTCGGCCAATGTCATATACAAACTAGCCGCAACTTTGGCGCAATATAAATACAGCTCGACGTTTCGAGACTCCTTTGCGACGTCTATCATTTCTTTGAGTGTGCTTTCTAAGACAGGCAAAGACTGTCGATTTGCTAGAACTTTTTTGGCCAAAGTCATGATTTGTTCAAGCGCGTCGTAAACTTTCTTTATTACATTTTCTTGTCCGATCACTGCTGATTGACATCTCGTGATCACATTTTCATCATAGCGCACTTCATTTTTTATCTGTTCTACAACCTTAGAGACTTCGGAGCTGAGAGATGCTAGTGTCGATTGAGTGTGTCTGAGAATGGCCTTGGCGTGCTTAAGCGAAATTAGTTTGCTTGATGTTTTTGTGCGCGTGCTTGACGGAATGAGCGCAATATGGCACTTTATGCTTTTGTCATAGTCGGAAAACAGTTGTTTTAATGAATTTATGTTATCCAAAACGCTAGATGGTCCTGGGCTACTAAAAAGAGTGGTCTCTGAAGCAAAAAACAGTGTTTTTTTGGGTTTCGGTGTTGCTACCGAGCTAACTTTCGTTGGGCTGAGGATCTCAATGATGGAATCTTCATGCAAAGGAGTCCGAGCGACAGAAACGATTCTAGAGAGGGCTCGATGGAGGTCTTTTGGTTGCCCAACAGGAGAAATAAGAACCGGCTTGCGTTTCAGAGAAGAGAGTGAAAGTTGGGTGTCAATGCTAGTGGAAGGATCGGTGAATATGTTTTTGAATTTGATGGGAGGTAGCTTAGTGTCCTTACTCACTCTTCGTGAACTGAGATAAGATTGGTCGATTTCGGTTGAAAAAGTTTTCTCGTTGAAAGTGTCTTTGAGCCCAGATGCTATCATGGTTGATTCTGAGGCCAAAGTGTTGTTGTTGTATCTCACAGAGCCCTTAACAAATTTCGGGCTGACTAAGCTGCCTAAGGACCTTCTAGCAGAGCCATAAGGGTAGCTCCTGACTGAATCCATGATGTTTACCGTGTAGTTGTGAAAATGCGAAGTTCTGAAATCCTTTACAAAAATTTTATTTTGACAAGTCGAATGTGGATAGATTCTACTCCAATGCCTTAAGTGACGCTTTAATTTGCTAAATACCCTGGATGATTAGATTGAAAAAATATTGTGGTTTGCCTAAATAGTAATCGATAGTAATTACAATCATTTATTGACTAAACAATAGTTTCTGAATTACTTGGGGTTTTATTGGCTTTGCACTTATCTCATTTAGTAAAATCCACCACTAAAGTGGACTACTCCTCATCAGTATCGATTTGGTCAGAGGTGTTATGCTTAATGCTTATGACTATTCATTATTAGATTATTCTCATTTCAAATGTTTTAGAATAGCTATTCTAACAAAGGATCATTATGATTTAATCTTAGAGATGATAAATTCTGGTGTTTTTTAATGAAGATTTTCATTTAAATATTTTGTAGTTAATGCTATGTAAAATTATTCAATGTTGTGAGATTTTGAAAAATTGGACTTTGAAAATATCATGATACCTTTACAAACGATTTCTGCATTATTTTACCCAAGATATGTGTTTCTTTGAGCAATTTTTGCTCTCTTCTCCTACTACCGAGACGAGAAAAACTCAAAAAGCTGTTCCCAGTTTCTGCCCTTGAAATTGAAATATTTTTATAAGATCTAATTTAAATTATAAATTTTCCATGTTTTCAAAATTATCATTCGAAAATTCATTTCCTTTGGGATTTCAAAATTGTGGCTTCTATGATGCCTATCTTTTTTTGGTTAGTGATATCAGCTGAAGTAGTGCGTTTTGGAACTTTTTTGAGTGAGACCCTTGTCAGTAGTTTTGAGATAAAATTTATTCTGAATCAATCAAATAAGTGAAATGGGGCAAAATTCAAGCAAGAAACCCTCAGAAGAGCCAAAACAGAAGCAAGACGCCCAAGAGGCTGATGCAACTTTCAAAATTTCTGGTATTCAATATCCCCATTTCCTTATTTCCTGCTGTTAATGATTCCCTTGACTTAAACGTTGAATTTTATCTCATACCTTGAATGTTTTGTGTATCTAAGTCGACCCTGCGAAACTGGTGGTTTGGTCTTCAAGGAAAACTAACACTATCTGCACCAGCAATATTAAAGAAGATGGATACATGAAATTTGATGGAGTTAAGCTGAGCCAGTGTAGTATATATTGCTTTTGCTCTTCAAAATCAACACTTTAAATCTTCAACAGCCACCGGAGACAACTGGACACATGTAAAGGAAATCCCAAATACGAGTCTTCTAGTTTCACTCAATCATGCTCCCTATGCATTTGCCAATCTCAGCATTTTTGACCTTTCACAAAAAGGAAATCCGAGAAAGATTTACTCTTTTGAAGAAATTAATGGAGGTAGCTGATTTGGGAGGGGAGGGGAAGGGGAGGAATATATGAAATTTAGAAAGGTTTTCACAATGCCGAGTATTAATTTCCACTGAATCCGAAACAAGCCCCATTGAGTTATAAGAACTACCTCTCGTTATAAATTTAATCCCCTCCCTCAATCTTTTTTTGATGAAATGGTAAACTTCATCATTAAAGTAACGGGATATGGAGATATGACATATAATTCCCGAAGAGGTATCTTTGGTGCGATCCCAGTTGGGCAGAAAATAGCCTATCATCTGTTCAAGATGGACACTCACCTCTCACAGGTTGATGATGCTGTATCACTGTGCCGAAAGACTAAGTGGCACTCGCAATATCGCGATTTACCAGGTAACTTGACTTGTTTTTATATGGTTTTTACTAATCAAGATTTACGCATTTACGAACAGAAAATACTGTTGCTGGATTTGAGATTGACCCCAGTGGAGATGTTATGGCTACTATCGACCGATATGGTGTGTGTCTGATTTCAGATGTGAATACAAACAAATACAGTTTCCATCGGAGTGTGTTGATGGATAATGCATGTGGATACGGTAACTTTTATTTTGCTTCCAATTCTTCAATTTTGGTTGCGCTTTGGCGACTCTTCCGACATGCAAAATACGACTTCATTCTTCTCCTCATTGATTTATTAGACCTCAAGAACCGCTGTAAATGGAGTCCCAACATTGGCGATCCTCTTCTCTATATCAGATATGGTGAGAGATCCCTCAATATTTTAGACATTGAAAAACAAAAATTGATTTGGGTATCCTCTATGATGCTTGGAGACATTAGTAAAATCTCTTCATCGAATTGATGCAAAACTGTTGCCTAACAAATATTATTTAAAAGATGCTTATGATGAAATCAATGGGATTGATGTTTGTCCACTTGACGGAAATTTACTTGCAGCATGTAGTATAAGCAAGAAAATTGATATTCTAGATCGACGTGAATCGAAAATCGTGAAGAGATTTGATCAAATTCATGAAAGTAAGCAGAAATTTTTAAAGTGTTAATTGCGACCATTCCAGCTGCAATTTACTGTGTGCGATGGAGCCCAAGCGGAAGTATGCTGGCTAGTACTTCCTATGACAACACAGCAAAAGTATTTGACTTCAAGACAGGAAAAGTCATTAAGGTGGGATACTCTGAAGATGGAAGTAATTTAGCATCATATAAAGCCCAATTTATCACTAATATCTGGCCGCTAGGCTACCCCTCATCTGTTTGCTTTATATAATTGAGTGGTTAAGGCAATATTAGAGAAAGAGAGAAAGGTAACTTGGATTATTAGAAAGGATGGTCAACACAAATTTAGATATAATGACAGTTGTGAGATACTATCATAATCTACTTGTAAATTCCGTTAAATTGCCGAGGCGATTATCCATGCAATAATGAATTCATCAAAACTCTCAGCTAAACAATAAAATAAGGTTACTATTAGGAACACTAAAGAGAGCTGGATTAGAAAAAAATCCAACTTATGATTTTCCTCAAGTTGTTATAATAAATCGGGAGTTGTATTGCAAAGATCTGTCCATTATGATGGAGAATTGAAAATTAATATTGGAGAAATTAAAAAAAGCCTGTTACGGCCTCTTTGAATTTTGTTAGCAGACCTCGAAATCGGATTTTACGTTGGCAGCTAAATAATCGAATGTTCGAAATTTCAAAAATCGGGCCGTCGAATTCGTGCATAAATTAAGTTTCTTTCTTAGCTTAGAAAGCAGCAATATTTATGTCGACTAGATCAGACCTTGAAGAAAGCAGAAGAGTCGAGCGCAACTCACGGAATGATTCTTCGCTGAAGGAAGCGCTAAAATCTATCAGTAATGCATATTTGAAATTTATGTTGGATTTCGAGCAATATTCTTTTTGCATTGTTATCATCTAAGATCCCTATTAACTGTCTTTGGGTAGATCCTCAACTTCCTCATTTGCTTGCATGGTGTTCAATTCAGCAGAACAACATTCGCATTATTGAACTCGAGACAAAGGAGATTTATGCCAACTTTCAAGGCGTCCAGCTTAAAAATAATGACAGTATGTATTGATGGTTAAATTAGAATCTAAACATGTTTTTTTATCTCCATCAGTTTATGGAAGCAGTCGCACTCATTTGAAAGAACTCGCGAATACCAGCCTTTTGGTTTCTCTTCATCATTCTTGTTATCAATCAGCGAATTTGGAGGTGTTTGACATATCTCAAAAAGGAAGCCCGAGAAAAGTCTATGCTTTCGAAGAAGTACTCGGAAGTATATTATTGATTTTATTCTCTTCAAAAATGAAACATTGGCTCTCAGCAATCGGCCATGGTGATGTAACATTTAATCCTCGAAGAAATATTCTTGGTGCCATATGTGTTGGAGGGGAAGTTACCTACCACTTGTTCAAGGTTAATTCTCACTCTTCGAAGAATGACGATGCCGCTGTCGAACTTTATCGAAAATCTAAGTGGCATCCTGAATATCACACTTTTAAAAGTTACATAGCGTTCTCCTCCATTTTCATGAATTTAGATCTGTTATTTCTGATGTAATTCGATCTAATTTGTTTGATTTTTGTTTCACTCTCTGAAATTCTTTTTTTCAACATCTATTCAATAGAGAATTTTATTGCTGGGTTTGAATTTGATCCGACTGGAGAAGTTATGGCGACAATTGACCGATATGGAGTCTGTTTGATTTCAGACGTCAATACCAACATCTGCAATTACGACCTTCATTTGAATATGGACATCAAAATGGATATGAGGATGGAGAATGAAGGCGGTAATTTCCCACCCGGCATATTTTATATTTAATGCTATCATTGCCAATATTCTAGATAGCTTTGGCCGCTGCAGATGGTGTACCAATGCTGGTGAACCTATACTATTCATCAAATACAATCAAAGATACCTCAATCTCCTTGACGTTGAGAAGAAAGTCCTTACTTTGAAGTACCCGATGCAACTTGAAAGACAATGTACTCTCTGCTAATCTAACTAAATTTATCTCTATCCTCTTTTTTTTCTCTCTTCATAATCACCACTCGTAATTGAAGGCTGATTCTATTTGATTTTCCTGATTCTGTTTGGACACTAAACAACATGAAAACTTATAGACTGGACATTCTGGATTGACGTATGCCCCAATGACGGTAATTTACTAGCAAGTGGCGGTAGCGATCGGAATATAAAGATTTTTGACCGCCGTGATTCAAAGATAACCAAAACATTTGAGAATCTCCATTCAAGTAAACATCCACAATACATACAACATTCTGTCTTGTTCTGATTCTGTTACATGCGAAAATCAAACGTGCATTATGATGGCTTCTTTTTATTTAATTTTCTTCTCATTAATTGATAAATACTCGCTAATTAATTTGAAAACATCTAGATTGGGTGGATTGTGTGAGATGGAGCCCAAGCGGGGAAATGCTGGCAATCGCCTCTGATGACGCAGCAACAAAACTCTTGGATTTTAATACTGGAAAAATTTTATATAGCGGAAGTACTTCAGATGGAAGTAAATTATTACTCATAAGATTTCCCGATCTTTTTATTCGTTTTTCATGATTAGACTCCGCTATGTCTGCTTGTTTCATCTAAGCAAGTCAAATCAAAAAAGTCATCCACAAACCTGGCTTATGACTGAGACTTGTAAATTTGAACTCAAATATATTAACGTTTTCCATTGCATGTGATTCATAAATCCAACACATTGATCATCTTTGACTGAAAAGACAAGGAAAGTCGTAATACATCATTAAGAGTGTAGCTATTTTATCTTTCATGTCTGTATAAGTGGCTCTCATCTGTAAAACGACGAAGCTAATTAATTAGAATTGATTTCTTCTCAAAACTCCTATTGTGTTAACAAATTTAAAAATTATTAATCTAACTATCTCCTCAACACAGTCAAAAGTTATGCAAGTTTCACTCGATTCAGGGCAAGAAGAAGCAAATCAAGGTCCAATTGCCTCTCAGATTCGTTCTTCACTTCAAAGCATGACAGGTACATAGGTTTTACGTGTCTTTTCCTTTTGCTTCAAGCAACAACTTTCTTGCTTTCAAAAACGCTGTTTAATACCGTTTAATCGTATCACTATCACGATCAGCCAACCCTTCAAAGCTATTTGCATGGTGTCCATATCAGAAAAACATTATTCAAGTTATCGATCTGGAGACTAAACAACCATATGCTAAGTTTGAAGGAGTCTTAACTGCAGAATTCGGAGATGGTATTGCTTATCTTTCTTATTTGATTTTGAGTAAAGAATCTTTCAAATAGCCTTCTTTACCTCAAATATGAGGGAGATCCCAAATACGAGTCTGCTAGTTTCTCTCTTTCACAGTCCTTACACATCAGCCAATATGAAAGTGTTTGACATTTCAAGGAAAGAAAAACCTCGAGAAGTCTACTCATTCGAAGAAATCTTTGGAGGTAATATTGAAATATCTGGGAATTTATTGAATCACCTGTTAATGATAATTCTTAATTTCATGAATCGTATCTCTCTTGCTTTCTTCTTTAAGTGACTGGATATGGCAATGTTGGATACAACACGAGAAGAGGGATTCTTGCTGCACTCCCTCTAGGAGGGAAGATAGCTTACCGCATGTTTCAGATTGGTGCTAATTCGTCAAAAGCTGAGAAAAATACTGTTAAACTTTGTCGAAAGTCAAAGTGGCACTCTCAATACAGTACTCATGAAAGTAACGTCACAACTCTTGATCGTTAGAAACCATCATCACGCCTTGTGAAATCATAATGAATTAGACAATTCTATTGCTGGTCTTGACTTTAACCCTAACGGAGAAGTGTTAGCTACGCTTGATTCGAGAGGAGTTTGTTTGATTTCAGATGTCAATACAAACAGTTGCAATTTACATCTGCAAATGGAAATGAGTTCTACTGATGGTAACTATAATTCACAATTATTGCAGCTATTCTCGAACTTTCTGTGAACTATGATTGGTTGATGGAAATGATAATATTTTTTCTTTGAAAGTCAAAATCTTTACTAAGTTTGTCTGATAGACGACTTCGGCAGCTGTAAATGGAGTATCTATGACGAAGAGCCTCTTCTATTTGTGAAGTCGGACCGAAGGTATCTCAACATTCTGGATGTTGAGAAAAAAACTTCTCTGCTCAAAGCTTCAATTCCGACCGCAGAGGAAGATGACAACGACAACTTATTTCTTTGATATATTTTAATAGGGCTTGGTAGAACGCACATTCTCGATGGATATTTGTAAAAGAGACGGGAACTTGGTTGTAGTAGGTGGAGAGGATTCAAATATCAAGGTTTACGGTAAGCGAAATCCTGTAGTGGTTTTAACCTTTGAGAAGGTTCATTCAAAGAAGGATGGTAAATCATTCCTATGATGTCTGATAATTAACCACTTGAAACATTTAGCTTCGATTGAATGTGTAAGGTGGGATCGTAATGGGAGTGCTGGTACCGATGAGGGAGCAAAACTTCTAGACTTTGAGACTGGAAAGGTCATTTATGATGGAATCACACCCGATGAAAGTAAATCAGTTTATTCTATGAATCATAAAAAATTTCATCTTACATTTCACTTCACTATTAGACTTTGCGAATTCTCTCTGTTTCATCTCATGCTAACTCAAAATAACAAACGACCAAAGTAAAAGAATTGAAGAATTCAATATTTATGGCTGAAGAGTGAACTAGATATTAATAATAACAGTTTTTTTCGATTTTCATCCAAAACAGAAGTCGTTGCAAATTCAAATGAATGAGCACAGAGCATCTAACTCGTTATTACAGATGTAATAGTAGGTTTTGTATGATATAAATTCTAAGGATAGAACCGACAACTTGTTATTCGGGACGATAAGTAGTTTTTATGATGAGAAAACATAAGCATTATAGAGTATGAGTAAATAATTTGCTGAATAACCACCGCTGATGAAGAACTGGAGGCGAAATATTCAAATAGACTAAAACTATTTTATAAGATCGCTCGCATTCTCATGTGTTTAATGCTTTCTATCAAGCTAAATCCATGAACTGCGCACGAAAATGAGCTGTTTCTGCTCTTGAAAACTAATTTTTTTCACTATTAGGGACTCTATCACAAATGAAAAATGAAAGTTTATTCACCTTCCAATGAGTTCGGTTAGATGCCTAATTTTTCTAATGATGTCAAAACCTTAATGATATCTAGCAGCAAAATATTTTACTCAAAATTAACACTTTGCTGTTTATCTACAGCACTAAATTAATTTTTGAATCGGTTCCCAAAAGCGAACTAAATGATGAAGATCCAATCAAAATCAAGCCCTTTTGTCCCCGCTACCTGGGACAAATTCTCAATTCTGATATCGAGTCGATATCGAGGAAGTTTTCCCACTGGATTCAAAATTCGCTTGCTATTTATTAAATGAACCTCAAGATAATTTGTTAAGATAGACCTTAGCATCTTATAATAATTTTATTTACATTCTGAGCACAAAAAGAAAGACAGAAATTTATGCAAGCATTTCAAAATTCAGAAATCTTAACATCAAAACAATATCAAACCTGTCCGCAGGTTAGGTCTCTCCAGGAGGATATCAATGGTAGTTACAATTGCTGAAAAATATCTGTTTATCCTTACTTTGAGCAGAAGAACGACCTTCACAGCTATTAGCCTGGTGCTCAGCTACGAACAACTATATCGACATTATCAAGCTCGACACTAAAGAAAAATACGTTGAACTCCAAGGAGTTCAACTCAAGCGTATCGATTTCTTTTTCACTTTCAAATTTGATAATTTAAAACTTAACGTAGAGGACGGTATCAGTTGCACTATTTTGAAAGAGCTCTCGAAGACAAAGCTTCTGGCTTCTTTCAATTTTTGCTGGGATACTTCAGCCAATATGGAGATATTTGATGTTTCCAAGAAAAAGACCGCACAAAAAATTTATTCGTTTGAAGAAGTTAGCGGAAGTAATATTAATCTAACCTCAGAACAATTACATTCTATTGTAGTGACTGGTTATGGAGATGCGACGTATAACTCACGTAGAGGCCTCCTTGGTGGGCTCGGTGTTGGAGGACAAATCGCTTATCATCTATTCAATATTGACTCTCACTCTTCTAAATTGGGAGCCTCGGGCGTTAGGCTCCTTCGGAAGGCCAAATGGCATTCCCAGCACTACGATCCTGAGAGTGATTACTCTGATTCTTCCCATATGTTGAATCATTTTACTGACCGATAGATAATTATATTGCAAGTCTGGATATGGATCCAAACGGAGAGAGGCTTGCGACAGTTGATAAATTTGGAAAAGTTTTAATTTCAGAGGTTGATACCAATAAGGATATTCTGTGTTATAGAATGGAATCGAATATGATTGATCTCGGTGGTTATAACTCAAGATTCATTTTTAGTTTCATCGATTCTCGACTCATATTGTTTCTTTTTCCTCTCTCTCTCACCAATACTCTCTTTTTTCTTAGAAAATGATATCTGCAGATGGAGTCCTAACATTGAAGAACCACTCGTATTCATTAAGTATAATGGCATTGACCTCAATATCCTCGACGCAGAGAAGAGAATCCTTACCTTTAAAGAGCCTTTTGAAATTGGAAGACTAGGTAAGAGAGGATGGCCTCTGTTATGACATAAGTATTGTAATAGGATCGATTTCATGTATTGATGTCTGCCACAGTGACGGAAATTTGCTCGCAGCAGGAGGAGAAAATTCGGATATTGAGATATTTGATCGTCGTGTGACGAAGATCGTTAATACTTTCGAGGAAGTTCATGGAGGTAAGAGATGAATTGTGCATTTTGAGACTTATAATATCTGATGTATAGGCTACATTATCACCAGTATAAGGTGGAATCCGAGTGGAGACATGCTGGTGAGTGCCTCTAATGAAGAAAATGTAAAGCTATTGGAGCCGAGGACTGGTAGGGTCATATATACTGGATATACGAGGGATACAAGTAAACAATAAGGAAATTTTTTTTGCTCTTATTGCTCTTTTAACTTTTTAGACTCTATTACTTCTGCTTGTTTTGTGTGAGCAAACTTTAGCTCATAGAGAGAAGGAGAGATAATCGATGATTAAAATCATATACATGCTGAACTTATTTGAAGAGAATGTTTGCACTCTAAAATTAATTACTGGCCTATCGACCATGAGTTACATGCATATCGCCTTAGTATTTATGTTCATTTGATTACTCAATGTTGATGTATTTCTCGGCAGTTCAAATTATCACAAAATAATATTAGAAAACGAAATTCACTATACTCTCATTACAGGCAACCTCGTAGTTGTTTCCAATTTATACATCACTAATAAAAATTTTTCGATCGAGCAAGGTCTCAACCACGATTCTTCTTTTTAATGTTTATATTTAAGTCCTGTGCCTTCCTTCCTGTTATTGCCATGAAGACCTTTACATCACAAATTTCTCTGTAAATTGACAAAAATTCCTTTCATTTGTAAATGAAAGTTATTCAGGTATTTCGGAGAAATTACTCGATTAGGAATTTCGGTGAATTATTTTTCTCGAGAGTTCATTGAACACAGAGTCACATTTGTTCAAGTTGGTCTATTCATTGCTGGATTTATTAGCTATTCCCAAAGCTCAATAATCAAACTTATGCTTGAATATTAGAAAGTAATTTAATAAATATGATCTCAAGACAAATAGGTAAACTTAATGAATGCGGTTATTGTAGATAAAAAGAATACTCTCTTGAAATGCATAATTTTATAAATAAATTCGTGTGCTATTTCACAGATATTCCTAGCGACTAAAAATTCCGATCAAAGAGGGAAAGATTGCTCGCTAATTGGTTCTCCATTTCAGATGGATTATTCGTGAGTTCTTGCATTTTCTTCTGATCTATTTTTTTTTGTAATTAGCATATTCTCAACGAAATAAAACATTTACTTTCTTCCTCCAATTGCTTTTTCATACTGAAACCTTTCCTTACACTTCTTCTGAATGGAAACCCTTTTATTCCTTTAGTAAGAGACGATTTTCCCGGTTGTCGTCCAATACTAAGACTCGCGAAAGCCTAAAACAATATATAAATTTCATTGTGATCTGAATTCTATTTACTGCATTTCCATCAATTTTTCTTCGCTTTTCCATAACCTCCAAACCCTCCAAATGATCATTCTCTTTGTTTATCATCCTCCTATTTTAATTACGATATCTGACTGAAGCTCTAAAGTAGCACTTACTGACTAAACGGGGTTTGCATTTTGAGCAAGTATATCTGGTTTTCCAAGTCAAAAATGCGTTCATCACGTCGCCTCAGTTCGTTCGAAAGCTCAGAAGTCTGGTTATTCATTTCGATAATCATCTTATTCTTTTGGATCAGCTGAGATTTCAATTGCGCTGTCAATAACAAAAATTAGCGGTCTTAATGAAAATGCAATGTACTCTCCATCTCCAAGAATTTCATCTCATAATCTGCGGTTACATTTTTCGATACTGATCCTTCCGCCAAACCCTCACTAAACAAATTGAAATAATGCGCATTGGATCCATCTTTCTCGACAGAAAGCTTTTTTAAGCCTTCCTCAACCAGTGTTTCTAGTTTCTTCTTCAAGGTTTCAACTTGCTCCTGATGGATCTTGATTAGTTTGTCTTTTTCCTCTTTCATGGCATGACGAATCCTGTCGTTTTTATCCAATTCACTCAACAAATTTTGTTTCTCGCTTATCAGCTGAGCATTCTATAAATAACAGCATTAATACTAACACACCGTGAGTATAGTACATCTTGCTTGAGTTCAATCAATTTGCGGTCAAGCACAGCATAAGCCTTCTCGAAAACCTCCGTTTTTCTTTCAAATTCCTCTCGAACTTTAGATTCTGTCTCAGCAATTCGCTCTAACAAGCTGTATCGAGAGTATTAGCAAAAAGAAAAATTGGTGGGAAGGATACGAGTCATGTTTCTTGTTCAGCCTTTCGATTTCTTCGTCTTTTTTAGCGCACTCTTCCATATAATGTATAGTTTCTTCCCTCTGCTGATTAAGAGTCTGCTTTGCTTCTTCACATTCTTCGTGTAGCATTTGGATAGTTTTCTCGAGCTCCTCGATTTTATTTGTATGTACAACGAGCATATTATCAAACAACTCTTTGCTTTTTGAAATCGAGGCTTTGAGTTCGTTGTACTCGCGAAGCTGGTCTTTGCTCAAGGCCGTGCAACCTGAGACCCTTTCGTTGACTTGGACCTGGTTCTTAATCGCGCCTGCGCTCATTCCAAATTTGAGAGTGTTGAGAGTTTCTTGGTAATTCAATAGCAAAGGGTTGATAGTGCAGATGACCACAGTTCTCGAGTTTCCTGCAGCAATTTGTGAGTGAATTGAAATTGAAGGGGTGTCTATACCGCCGAGGCAAGGCTGCAACAGTCTTGTCAATTTGGAATCTCTGTAATTAATGTAAGAGACTTCTTTCGAGGCTAACTTGCTGATAACATTCGAAAGCGCCAAAAGACTCTTGTTAATGTTCGCTCCTTCTCTAAACATTACTATGAGTCTTAACGAATGCTAACGAAGTTACTTTTTGCGAAGTCCTTCCGCTTTCGTCCGAGAGACGCCCTCACTACCAGCAAGATCGACCAAATTTACAGTAGAAAATATGATCTTGTCAGCTTGCAGCTTGCTTCTGGATTCTAAAGATATTCTGAAAATTGTATGCGAGCGACTTGATTGTTCATTTAAACACGTTTCACCAACTTTTCTTGCAGATTCACCCATTTCACTAACAGCACGTTTATTTTCGATTACAACTGGTTAATTACAAAAATTGCAGTGCCTCTCTTTGGGTTTGGACAGCCATCTCTGTTAAGCCTGGGATATGGATGCCTTTCGTAAGGTTTTCTCTGATTTCGAGATTGAAGTTGGTTGGATTCAGAAGATCGTTCACGTTTTCATTGTAGATCTAATCAAATGAGAATGGGCTTATAAGAACTCCACCTAAGAGTTACCTCCATGTAAGAGCACCGAATCTCATATGATCGGTCATGGTTTTCAAGAATCTTCTGAAAAATGCGCGTTAGGGCCTGGGGGATGAATCCAGGAGAGGTCTTGTCTCCTTTCATCGTATGAGTTTTTCCTGATGAGGTTTGTCCATATGCAAACACGCAAACTATCGAGAAACGTTCACTTCAATTCTCGATGCAATGATTATTTTACCATTAACGCCTTCAAAGCAACTGTCAATCAAAGACTCACCGATGCAAGAGAATATTTTATCAGTTGTAGTGTCTGAATCGAACACTTGCTCTATAAATATGTAAAGAGAATATATCTTTGCCCATCCAGCGGATATATTTTACCGAAGCTATAAACCTCTTGAGTTTTATAGTTTATCACAGCGTTTTCACCATATTTTCCACAGATTACCTCCTCTTCGCTCTTCGTGAGTATTGGTTTTATACGAATGCACGCCTTTATGTTTTCCATTTGCCGCAAAGATTTTTGAGGATTGTCGTTTTAAATTTTCAACTGATTTTTATTTTTTCAAATTTCAACAACACCAGATTCGTTAAAGATTTATCGATTGAAAATTAAATCCTCTCAAATGAGTTTCATGCAATATGAACCTAAATCTCAATTAATACAAAGTGCAATGTCAAACGAATCTGTGTAGTTAAGATAAGATAACAAATCCACATGGAATCTAGCTGCTGCTAATTAAATTTCTTGTATACCTTTGCAAGTTTGCCTTCCAAATATCCATTATCTTGCATAAGACTTTCGAATTTCTCTTTCTCGCTGTTCCACTTGTTCTTCAGCATCTCTATCTCGTTCATCTTGTCTCTTTTGATCTCCTTCTGCAGGTCTCTGAGCAGCTATAGGATGAAATCATTAGTTGGAAAGTTCTGTTCATCGATGCGTTACCTTTTTCTGTGCATTCTGGACTAGGCGTCTCTCGTGTTGGTCATTCATTTCCTTCTCGCGGACCATGTCAAGCTTGTTTTTGTACATATTCTGGATAGATTCGACGACGAGGCGTGTTTGGTGGTTCTTTATTTTACGCATTTCCATCTGCTCTTTTCTCTCCTCAATAAGTTTCTTCTTCTCGAGCTCAAAAACAATTTTGTGACTAGGACAGTGGTTTAAGAAAGCCGAAGCTGCAATTAGTATACATTTTTCGCAAATAGTTTATTTTTTCATCCCTGAGCTTCAAAAACAAGGATTTTTGCTGGTTATTCAAGACTTCGTCAAGTTTCTGATCGCTGAGCTATATAATCGATGAGAGAAAGGTTAACAGATTTCTAAGGAGAATGTATTATTACAATTTGTGCCTTGACGCTATGAGCAAAGTTCTTTTCGTTAACGCTCGATGCGATGGCATTCTTGTTCTCTTTCTAAATGTTTCTATTGGTAAACAGCTCAAATGGTTTGCTATTACTATCCTGTGATTGTTCAAATATTGGCTGAGATAATTTTTGTAAACGTTCTTCTGTTGAAGAATAAGCTCTTGAGTCTATCAAAAAGAGCCTTATGGGAAATTATATATTAGGAGCTCTTACCTTAGGCTCATCATCTGGAACATAGTTCTCTCGCAAATTGCGAAGGGTAGACCTCACGTGCTTTATATTCTTTGAAAGAATGCTATAGAGCATGTTCTCCTCTTCATCAAGCCCTTCAGGCACGGCTTCTTCCTCCTCACCTTCTTGTATATTATGCTGGTCTCCTGCATTTTCTTGATCTGGGTCTTGGACGTAATCATATCCTTCTTCTCTTATAGCTTCTTCATCGTCATCATAAGATTCAGCACCCTGTTTGGCTTCCAAAGCTCTCCTTTCTTCTTTACTGATCTGATCTCGCATTTCAGGAGTATACTCTTCCGATTCTGCTCGGAGATCTTCATCGCTGCCATTGGCTCCAGCTACTTGATCCCCAGTCCTCAGGTGTTTTTTAGATGGTGAGTGGTTCAAACCTTGTGCTCCTCCTTTTCGACCCTTCTGCGAAACAGTTGCAGTTTTTGGGCGGGTTTTAGTCGTCGTTTGCTTCATGCCAGGCTTCTTACCTTTCGATCCTTGAGGCGCCTTATAAAGCGGTCGTACTTCAGGCTTCTGAAAGCCTTTTTTGCCTGTTTTTTTTCCTCTACCTAGTTGGTTTTGAGCTTCATCGTAGTGATTATCAGCTGCCTTTTCCCCTTCTTTTCGTTGGACTAACCTCATATAATCTTTATTTTCAACATCATATTCAAGGTCTTCCGGCTCAATTTGTCCCTCCGACTCTAACTTTCGGAATATCCTTTCTCTTTCTTCTTCATCCATCTCATAATCTGGGTTATACTCCTCTTCGTTCTTTCTTTGACCTGTTCTTCCCATCGAGTCTCCTTCTTGAGAGCCGCCCTTTGGACGTGCAGAAAATTTCTTATTATAACTGCCATATTCGCTGGATTCTTTGCTTTTGCTCACTTCGGAAATCCGGCTTACACCCTCTGATGCGCCGCGGATTTGAGGACGTTGCCCTTCGTTCGCTCTTCCTTTTCCTTTCTTTCTATTAAGAATATCCACTATCTCATCAACGCCTGAATCAGCTGCCTACAAGTAAATTGTTGTCAAAGCGCCCATAAATACGAAGATAATACATGCAATAGATCCTCCATATCGTCGTCACCCTCTTCGTCGTCATATCCCTCTTCATCTTCAACGTCAATGTTATCACTTTGCGATTTAGGAACCCTGTTCTCATCTGAGCGAGCTGATCTCTGCTGCTGTCCTTTGCTTCTTCTCTTTTACAGAAGTTAATTCCTTCTTATACGCTCTGAGATGTAATTACCTGATGATCTTCTTCTTCCTCTTCTTCCTCTTCCTCTTCCTCTTCCCCTTGCTGTTTCTGGATGAACATCTTGCTTATTTCAAGCAACAATTGCAGGAAGTTTAAAATATGCTTCAAATCTCCTTTCGCGATCAATGAGCCTGTTTTCAGATAGCAACAATTTCAAGTTGCAGAGAAAGACTATGGAAATATTACCTCTTATGTGAGAAAGATCGAGATTAAGGATCTCTGTCGAAAGAAGCTCAATGAGGTATTGAATCTTTTCTCCAGGTTCGTGCTCTGGCTGAGAAGCAATCTCCATAAGGCTTTTCATAAGCATTGGAAACATCGTGCCGAAGATCTCTAAGTAAATGTCTTCATAAACTAGATGCTGCAAGTCATCAATCTCATATTCTAAGTTAAAGTTCTGCATAAGATTGTCGAACGTGTTGAATATCTCGTTTTGTATTGAGTCCATTAGCTTTGAGGTGTAGAATGAAATGCTTTGGTTTTTTGTTTTTAAAGTCTTATCCAAATTTAATTCAAGTAGTGTCAGTTAAAGAAATCAGAAATTGATTTGCAATTCAACTGTTTTAAAAGATCCAATATTAAGTTAGTGCTGTTGTGCGCTAGGTGAATTTTTGACATCTGCTTGGATCAAGGTTTTCAATTTCTTTGGCGAGTTTCATAGTATCTTCAAGAAACTCTGTTGTCTTAAGCAGAGGGAAATGTTTAATGCGGAAGATGTGTCTCTCCTTTGTTTGTAAATGAGCATTCCTCAATGATATATTGAATCGAAACTCAGAGTCGCCTATTATTGTTTTGATTTGCTATGAATAGATTAAATTTATGCGCTATTAGTTCTTAAAATGGGATGCCTTCGACCAAATTTCTGAAATTTTAAGAGGCAATTTTAATGATCTTGGAAACTTATTTATTGTATATGTGTTCGAACTGTTGACAGATAGGTAGAGTGTGAGAAAATTTCACTAATGCAATAATTCCAGTCATTGAGATATTCAACGGACATCAAGGCTCAGCTTTCGAAGCGCTGACACCATTACGAATTCTACGCAATGATCCTGTGTAAGAAATTTAGAAATTGTTGAAATAATGCATTTCGAGGCGGTTGGATTCCTCATGATCAAGAGGAATTAAGATGTGCAGCTGCTTATGTAGCTAGGTTCTCATAATTCTAAAGAAGCTATTAGAGTCATAAATTGCTGAATTGTCGAATTTTTGTCGCAATGGTGACTATGTCGATGACAAATACAACATTTCTTATATGCTGAGATAAAGACTTACTGGGATCTATTTAGCATGAGTTTTAGATACTCTCTTCAAGATTTGTTCAGAGTAGAGAAATTATGAAACTACCCAAATTACTCGAATTAATGAATCATAAAGAACTCGATTTGTATAGAATTACAGTTTTTGCTAATTTCAGAAACTTGCTTTCTTCATATCAAAATTAACAAACTACTGAGGGTATTTGCAATTTTTAAAGTGCAATTAACCACGCTAACGAAATTAGCTTTTGACTCAATAAGTTAAGGTTTTATTTATCTGTCACTTCTGTAAATCAAAAAAAATTTAATAAAACATTTTATCCACTGCCATGAAAAAAATATCAGAGAATGAATTTTATTTAAAACCAAGTTTTTAGAAGTAATTTTATTTCCAAGCACATATTCATTTTGTCACTGTTCGGTATAAATAAATAGTTAAAAGTTAAGAACAATGGATCTCCTTCTCAAATTCAAATCTCCCAAGCACGAAGCAAGATACAATGAAAATCTGGGACTCTACACATCCAGGATGGTCGTAACGCATTCAATTCTTTGTATTTCAGTCCTACCTCTCTACCCACTCGTTCAATACTTTTCCTTCAACTCCAGTGCAGGTTACGGAGTGGTTATTAGAAGAGCCGCTCTCACTTGGATAATAAACTTGAGTCTACTATTTTTGTCGATAGTACTTCGGAGACATTATCGAAGACTCGATAAACGGCCTGAGATAAGTCGATGGTGCTTAGACTTCCTCTACTGTCTCGTTGAAGGCTTCGAAGCCTATTTTTGGGCTGAAGGAATCAATCTTACAACCAGTTCCTACCAAGAGATTTGGGGATGGTGGCACGCGCTCACCGCCACCATCAAGATCAATATGATCTCGCGCTGGTATTTGAAGTTCCTCGCGTATTTGGCTCTGATAATGACGTTTGGAATGAAAACTTTTCTGCTCAATTCGAACTACGGCATTCTCGTCGTTTTCTTTCAAGCAGTGATTTTTTTGGTGCTTTATACTTACTTCCAAGAAAGAGCAGAAAAGAAGCGATTCCTTGAAAAAGAGACACTTTTTGAGGAAACTGAAGCGCTTAGAGAGATAATGGAGCAAACTACCGAAGCGATTATGATTTGTGGCATCAACGAAGGGATACTTTACAAGAACTCGAATAAATTTGAATGGTGGAATGACGATCTATCATATGAAGCCAATCTGGATAGAGTTCAAATAGAAAATAAAACTAATTCAGAATCAGTAAATCCGCATCATTTTAATTTTTCTTAATAGTTCTTTCATTCAATAGCATCTAATCCAAATAGAAATGTCCCCGACTATAGACCGGATGGATCTTACGACAATGCTCGAGAATATAAAGGCTGATTACCGCGGAGGGGTCGATCAAAGAAACGAGGCGCTCAAAAAGCAAAATGGTGTGAAAGTTTTATATGGCGAAGTTCAACACTGCGAATCTGGCAAGATCTATCAGCTAGAAATCAGGATCCTTCATATGAATTATCGAGAAAAGCCCGCACTTGCATTAATCATCTCAGATATCACGCAAAGAAACACAATTATCACGCTACAAGACAATCATAATTATAAAAATCGGCTTCTTGCTTCAGTCTCCCATGAGCTAAGAACGCCTCTTAACGCGAGTATTAACTTCACGCGAATGGCTATTGAAGACCCTAGCGTTCCAACAAATATCAAAGATGAGTATCTCTCTCCTTCTTTGGTCTCGAGCCAGCTGCTGTTGTTTTTAATCAACGATATTCTGGACTTCTCCCAAATCTCGGAGAATAAACTGCGGCTTGTGTACGAAAAAATCTCTTTCAAAAATTCGCTCGAACAGTGTGTAAATCTCATTAAATTGCAAGCCGCTCGCAAGAGGATCGGACTCGAGGTTGATTATCAAATGGATTGCTTGACCTCAGACTTCTATACCGATCACAACCGACTAAAACAGATCGTTCTTAATTTACTGAGCAACGCGCTCAAATTCACCCTTGAAGGGAAGATCAAAGTCACAGTCAAGTTGGATTATAACCAGAGTATTTATCCGGAGACTGATACTGGTGCCTGCTTGAGAAAAAGACTGCATGTTTCAGTTGAAGACACAGGAATCGGTATGTCTCCCGAAGACAGAAATAAGTTATTCCAGGCCTTTGAAAAAATTGAACTGGGAGATCGTGTAGCAATAAATTCGACTGGAGTCGGGTTGGGATTGGTCATTTCGAACAACCTCGTCAAGATGTTGAATCACCCTGAAACGACCGATAATTTCATCAAGGTTGATTCCGAGAAGGACGTGGGATCGCGATTCTCGTTCATGATACTTGAGCAAGAAGATAACAATTCCATTTACGCACCTAAACTCACTAATGATGAAAATTACGATGGAGTAATGGAAGAAAATCTTCAGAAAGACAAAGAGGATGAGTTGGGCACGGAATCCGATATGCTCGGATTGAAAGAGATATATTTCAGAACTCTTTCCGATAAGCAGGTGCCAGGACGCGCGAAAAAGAATTATTTGGTGAGCAAAGGCATCCCCAACTGCTCTTGTCCAAGTTTGCTTGTGGTGGATGATGATATTTTCAATGTGGCTGCCCTAGAATCGATTCTCAGACACATTGGCTATGCCTGTGACACTGCGTTCAATGGGAAGAAAGCCATTGAGAAAATCGTTGAAAAGAGCAATGGACAGAAGTGCGGGAAGAATTGTGCGGTTGGATATCGAGCGATTCTAATGGACTGCAGCATGCCGATCATGGACGGATTCGAAGCGAGCAAAATTTTGAAAGGGATGATGGGAAGGAAGGAAATTCCGGAAACTCCCATTGTGGCTTGCACTGCATTCGTGCAAGAGAAGGAGAAGCAGCGTGCATTGGAGGCTGGAATGATATTTTATTTGGTGAAACCGCTAACTCGAGAAAAAATTAAGAGTATATTAAAGAAAATAGAACATTTTAGCTCGAAACTTAAGCAATAAAAAAGAAAAGTATATAATCTTTTGCTAGTAAAAACTCTTCTCAAATTTAAGTTTTGTTAGGGTCATTTTTGAATACAGATAAATCTGAAATAAAGGTATCAGATTCGATTTTGTATTTTGTATTTTCTTATAATATTTTTGATTGGTGATCAATGCAAATTCGAAAAATTCTAATAATGTTTTCGTATTCAGTTTCTTAGATTTTAGAAGTCCGTACGAAGCTCTGCTCTTCTTGCCGGAAATTGAAAATTGTTGCAGGCCCCTCTCTTCGCAAATTATTGAAGGGATTTGCTTGGAAACATATGGCATTCTTTTATTGATTTTGAATTAAATCCAAAAAATGCTAAATCAGCTTTAGGATTTTTGATTAGTTTCATTGATTTATTGTTCATTCTCTAACTTTGTTATTTTAACCTCTGATATTTGAGTTTATATAAAAGACTATGCGATTAATAATGAATGATATTCACGAGCTCTCTTGTTTGTTCTTGAAAAATCTACTCTTCAAGAGTCAAAATCACTTTGCTCCAGCTCACTGCCTAAAGATGAAAATTAGTGTCTGGAGCAAATAGCACGCTTCATCATGATGTCTTCTATCTGCTGCGACCTGAAACACGACCTGTCCGGAGGGTAAAGAATTTATCTTTAGCATATATTCGACATTAGGAATATCGAGTTCAAAGACTCCAGCCAACTTAATCTTTCCTGTTTTCTCATACGACTGAATCTCATTTTTCGGTCCCAGCTCAACCAACTCTCCAAAGTATCTCCTAAAATCGAGCAAATTTTCAACTAGCTTCGTATCCAACGTGATAGCCTGAGTCTTTAAGACTTTCAGGTCTGAATATTTCCATTTTTCTCTGAATTCGAAAGGCTCGATGTATTTGAACTGCATGTATTTCGTTATCACATTCGGAAGATAGATAGGGAAAGCTTCATGCTTGCCATTGAAGAGTCCTTCACCGATCACCTTCAAGCACCCAAAAGGCGTTCCTGTATAGGATATCAGATATTGCTGCTTCACCTGCTTTCCGCCCATTATTACCGAATCGACTTCCTGAGGCTTTGCTGTCACTTTCAGATTCAGCCCTTCAACGATGCTGATTTTGAATTTCGTGATTTCGCTCTCAAGTTTGCTGCCAAAGTAGACCATCGCCTTGAGAAGGTTCTTCGAACTGGCGTAGTCTTGCATAATGTTCGTCGTTATTCCAACTTGAATGAATTCATTCTCATACAGGAGGGATTTGGCTCTCAAGCATGATATCTTGAATTTGTGAAGTGCATCTCCAGGGCCAGAGTCACTAATGACGTTTTGAAGCCCTCTCAAAGCGTAAATTTCGCTGGAAACGAGCTCTCCTTTAATTTTATCGGACTCATGGATGTTGCGATCATAAACCTGATGATCGTAAGTCCTGTCTGAGTACTTGGGCTCGTAACGGCTCACTGATCCAGGAGATTTCAAAACTCCATCTCGAGGGCTCATGCTGAAGATATTCTTCCCAACGAATCTTTTTACGTCCGAGTTCTGGGACATTGGAGACTGGAAGTTGCTGTAAGGCCGCACGGAGTCGGTTGCTAGGTCTTGTAACGTCAAGCTTTTCTGGGGCTTTGGTTCAATATTCTCACGCTTAGTAGCTATTTTTTCGAGGACATCATGTGCGAGTCCTTGTGTGCCGTTACTTTCAATGCTCCTGTCAGTGTATCCGGTCATCAGTTGCAAGGTCTTTCCAAAAATGTTTCGAACCGGCTTCGTGACATGAAGGCCATGAAGACCGTCGTTGTTTCCTCTCGCTTGGAAAAATAGTGCTTGAGCACGGTTCTCAGCGGCGTCAGGTGAATCAGTTTTGAGGCTTTTTGGGAAGACAGCAGCATTTTCGGTTTTCACAGTAGTTTTCGAGTGACTTGTACCGTTTGAATCATATTGCTTTTCTTCCTCATGATACCGAGCTGGCGAGTACTTGTTATTAAGCAATGGACTGTCCTTTTGGAGCTTTTTCGCAAAGTGCTCTTTGATTTGTTCTTTGACTATAGGGTATTCTTCGCTAGGATGCTCGGGGACATTTTCTTTGACTATTATCTGAGGGTTTGCTTGGATACTGTTGATAACGCTCTCAAGTAATCTGACTTTTTCCTGGAGTGCTTGATTGTTCTTTTTAATCATTTCGATTTCTTCAGATGTCTGAGGTTTAATACTATCCTGGCTCTTTGTTTTTATGAGTTCTGTCTGTACGTTTCTGAGGGTTGTTTCAAGTTCTTTGTTCTTCTTGCGGAGAGTCTCTGAGTCAGCTTGATAACTTTCTAATTGCTTTTGCAGCTGCAACACTTGAGTTAGGATTGCTGGATCCTGAACTTTGGTTAAGGAGGTTCCGCCTAGGGGCATTGTGCCGTCAGCTGCAATGGCCTGCTTTTCCGTCTTCAGTTTTTCTAGTTGTTCTTCGAGATTTTTCAAGAGGCCCTGATCGAGTACGTCCTTGTAATTAGGGGGTTGACGGTTCCTGTTGATGAATGATTGCTTAATGCCCTCTTTTATCTTTTGCATATCGCCTGAACGGTTACGAGCCATCTTAATTGATTGTGACATCAGTTTTAACTCATCAGCGTATTTCTGAGCTATGACAGAGGAGTCTAAACCCATCGATTTCGCGAGAGTTCTGGACATTCTTTGAGCCTGATCGCTGCTGGTATCTTGCTTGATTTCTTTTTCATTCACTTTGGCTTCTTCTTTGACTTTCTCAGCTTTGAGCCGTTGTTCCTCCTTAGCTTTTTCTTCTTTTAGTCTTTGTTCTTCTTTTGCTTTTTCATCCTTTAGGCGCTGCTCTTCTTTCGCCTTTTCCTCTTTCGCTTTCTCCTCTTTTAATCTTTGCTCCTCTTTTGCTTTCTCCTCCTTAAGACGCTGTTCCTCCTTAGCCTTTTCCTCTTTTATCCGTTGTTCTTCCTTTGCTCTCTCTTCCTTCAAGCGCTGTTCTTCTTTTATTTTTTCTTCTTTGGCTCTCTGTTCTTGTTTGGCTTTGTGTTTATCCTCTTCACTTGGATCGGGATGATCTCCATCCTCATAGAGGTCTGATGCGAAGTTAGTGACAATCGTCGCCACCACCTTTCTTGCATCGCCTATCAACCTCTCTTCAGTCTCAGAGTCTATACCCCCAGCTTCCTCCTCTTCTTCCTCTTCTTCTCCTTCCTCTCCTTCTTCCTCCTCTTCCTCTTCTTCGTCTTTCTGAGCTTTCGCTGTCGTCTGCTTTGCTGTTTCTGGCTTTGTTTGAACAACTGCTCCCTTATTCTGCTGCTGAACAGTCTTCTGGTCTACTTTTTCTTCTTCGATCTGTTTCTTCGCGTTAGCCGCATCGGTTTGCCTTGAGACAGCGTCTGGCTTCTTCTCTAACTGGACTGCCGGGTTGAGAAGCGTCGGAGAAGGAGTCTTTGAGATTTTCAGCTCTTCACTACTTCGACTCTTTTGTTTGTCCTGCTGATTTCCAGGAGTCGCTCCAAAAGCTGCTTTATCTTTCCGAAGGAAAATCAAGACATTCTGCCGATGATCAGGCCATTTCGTAGCTCCTGCAGAAAATTTCTGAAACTCTTTAATAAGCACATCGATTTGATCGTTCTGACGCATTATATCTGCAACAATGGATTCATTGTTCGCTGACAATCCACTGCTAAAAAAACCATCAAGAAGCTCAGAAAGCTGTTTGTGTATCGCTATCATATCATCGTAATAAATCTGAAGCACGTCTGGTTCGAGAGGACCTTCATTTGTCTCGTATATCTGCAAGATTTCCACTTTCGCACCTTTCAGAGATGATAGTTTCTTTTGAACTTCTAGAGTATTGTCACCGCCCTGCGTCTTGGTTTCCTTCTGCTTGCCGTTGCTTATCTCATTCATATTAGCAGGCTTTGATGTACTCGTTTGCTTTTGGACAGTCATTCCTTGCGTGCTGCTCTGGGCCATCGCATCA
>ENA-UOTX01000840-UOTX01000840.1-compost-metagenome-genome-assembly--contig:-NODE-840-length-28916-cov-7.439093_pt1 | contig 28916 bp, 26 predicted proteins | sample MGYA00238143_ERZ746982 | MGnify/ENA primary metagenome ERZ746982 (study PRJEB28758, sample SAMN06268862) | compost metagenome | isolation source: single cell | place: USA: California, Emeryville, Joint... | reverse complement strand
GGTATAAAACTATTCTAATCTTCCTTGCTGGAAGCTAGAACTAAACTCAGACTTCATTAAGTTGAATATCTGTTTCTTGCAGTTCTTGTAGGACATCTGTTCCAACTTCGCTTTAACCTTTCCAAGGGCGTCTTCATGGATTTTCTGATTCTTCCACAGCAGCACGTTCATTTCATCGTTTAAGCCTTGAAACATTTCAAAAAACTCCTTAAGCAACTTCTGGAATGTCTCAGTCATCTTTTTTTGTGATTCAGTAAGCTGCTCCTGCTGTTTGCTCAGCCGTAGAGTGATTTGCTCGATTTGGTAAAGAAGGCTTGTGTTATCTGCTGGGTCGAAGAGACCTTTAAGGTTGTTGAACTCCTTGTACCAGTCATTGAGGTTGACGACGAGAGTTTTATGGTGGAGAGATGATCTTTCATGGATAACTCGACATTCTGAACATAGAAGTCGATGTTTGCATTCTCTTGCAGTGCACACGAGCTCAACAAAGTTGGAGGGATGCCTATGGCAGTAAGGTCTCTCTCCAACTATTGCGGAAACTGGCATTTTAGTTGGTTCGGTCATGGTACAGAAAATAATTTATAGCTTTGATGTTTATTTTTATTCGATTGTGAATTAATAATTTGAGTTAGTTATATCAAACTTGTCGTTTTATTTGATCATTGCCAAATCAATAAATTTATCTGAGAGAATTAATTTGGGTGGTTGCGCCAGTTTTTCGGAGCAGTGTCCAGTTAGAACTATAGTAAACTAATTCACACAATGGAAGAGTCCTCAATCCAGACGCAGAAAAAGTACAAAATAGAGTGAGAGTCATGGTTTGAATGCCTTTTCTGCAGGAAATTGAATGTATTTAAAAGGTTGTTTGCTATCAGAAGACTCTGTACTAATTGAGTATTTTGTTAAATAAAATATTTAAATTTGTTATTTAACACGTTTTGTATGAAAAGGATGTAATTCTGATTCTGTTAGAACCTTCTTGATAAGCAATAAAATTTCTGAGCCTATTTCTTTAACTTTAACAGTTCCAATATTTCCTGATGAGAATATATGCTTCATTAAAGCCATGTCTAGCTCATAGGCTAATAATTTGTTTCCTGTGAGTACCGCTGATCTAAACAAAGGAAGGATTGGTGAGCAGGGGTCCCGACAACTACTGAAGATTGCTTTCTTTTTAGGTTTGGAAGTGGAAATAATTATCATTTTAGATGGTTTTTCCCCTCAAAATCTACTCAATAAAAATAAAAAGGGCCATAAAACATCACAACAACGGAAAATAAGGGTTGTTATATAAGTAATACTGCGCCATAATTCTTAATGATTGAGATTTGGTCAATTCACACTAAACGTTCGTTTGCAGCAAGCAGGTTTTTGCATTCACTCATAGTCCTTTTATCGTCAGTAGTGGATTAACATACTGAGTTTCTAATAGCTTTTCAAAGATGCTTTCGCCGTCTGTGCCTATAACTTTCTCGTAAGATTTCATGTACTTTTTATTCAGGAAGCCGTTAGCATCGTAGTAATTTCCTTCAAGCTTCCAGCCGCAATTTGTGAGGTAAATTCCATAAATCGCCGCAGGGCGTTTACATACCATACAACACGTGTTCTCCAGCAGATTATGAACTGAAAACATGCCTGTGCCCATTGAGAAGGTCACCTTCTTCTTTGTAGCGATACATTTCGGATTTCTGCAGGCACCACTCAGCTTCAGACCCATGATTTCATCTTTTTTTTCTCGAACATCATCTGGATTCTTGAATGCATTTGTGCTTCGCGCAGTGCTCATGCTCGCAAACGACCTCGCGCTAGTAGTGCCAAAGCTTCCCATTGTTTTTGCTTTAGAGTCAACACTGGCATAGTACGATCTTGTTGCTGTGGTCAGTCTATGTTGATTATATCCAGTATCGTGCATCTTCGCGATAATTGTATCTCCATTGCGTATTCCATTTTGCAAGAGAGTTGAGGTGGGCTTGAAGACTTCCATGCCAACTGAGAAAGTGAAGTTGGTTCGGATCGGATCCAAGTCAAGTTGTAGAGCTAATTTGTGAGCAATCTCTTTCATTCTTGTTTTATTGGAGACCATGAAAGAGTATGTTTTGATCGCGTCGACCAGTCTTACCCTGACTAATAGGTTATTTTCTCTACCAATAAGACTGTCTTTGTAGCTCTTCAGAGACATGATAAGAACAACTTATTCGCGAATTAATTTTATTATTGAGTTCAGCTTTAAAAAAATAAAACCAAGAATAGTTGCACAATCCGTTTAGTCATTAGCCAATATTTGACTTAAATGAAGGAATAAGGATGTATTGGAAGAGTATGCAGATGTATATTATTTTGTTGTTATAAACAATAATCACTTCATTCTAGCACTTTTTACTGAAGATGACACTAATAATTTGTTTCAGAACTCATACAATGGCCTGAGAATGAGTGATTGAGTAGTTAGTGGTTATGTTACAAATAGATCGATATTGAGTTTTTCCATAAACCAATAAACACAAGTATCCAAGTTGAAAAGTATTAAAGAAAAAAAGTATTTCACTTCTTTTGTTTTATATCCTGAAATTGATTCCAGAACCCTTGATATTTGTCTCTCAGTCTTTCTTTTATGCGGATCTTTCTCCTATACATATAATTTGTGTTACGCTGAAGCGCCTCAATCGCCTCGGGATCTGTCTTTTTGATACAGTCCACCAAGTTAGGAGGCTTATGTCCCTCTTCTCCAAAACTTTTCCGTTTTTCATTCTTTTTAGCTATATTTCCTCGAATCTTCTCCATCAATTCCAGGTTTTTTTTATGTCTCATCATTAAAACCTCCGCTTCCGATTCAGTATGAAGCAGCTTCACTACCTGCTTCACCATAAATTTATCATTCATATCGATGTCTCCTCCAGACCGATTATGTATACTCTGGTCATGCATATTGGACAGCAAGTGACTACTGTCTAAACCGTTCACGTAGGGCGTATATGACGAACTATCAAAACTCATTCGGTGCGCCCTTTCATGTCGGGATTCAATTTTAGAGATGAGCTGGTTTAATTTATCAAATTTTCGCTTCAGAAAAGAATTTTGTTCAAGCTCAGGCTTAAGATCTAGTTTGGGTAACTTAAGGTGCTCGGTGTCCTTTCGTCGTGATTGAAAAGAAGAATTGTTGATATGCAAGCTGGAATTAGGGCCATCTAGGCTTAAGTGGAGGATGTCTCTGCTATTTGTCCCTTGATTACTGCCTCGATTGCTGGTGGGGTCGCCGATATAGAAAGGCGAAGGTAAATTGCTTGCTCTCTTCCTTGGAGGGAGAACTAAAGTTGGCGTGTCTAATGTAAGGTCTTGGAGCATTTCTCGTTGCTTCTTTCGTCCTATTTCAGTGACAGTAATTCGACTGGGTTGAGATTTCTTGGAAAGCATGCGCTCTAAATTTCAAAGGACTTTATTGTATTTGTTGAGCAATTTTAGTGAATAGCTTTCAAATAAAGAGTCTTTAGACTTTTAAATGAGAAATAAAAGTTCAAGAGATTAAGGTTTTAATAACAAAGGAGACATATTTGAGTTGCACTCTTAAATCATCTCAAAAAGAAATCATAACTTTGCTGATGTTCTTGTCCTCGATCTTGAGAGGCAGGACTTTACGATAATAATGCAAATATTTTGTTGATTATCCTCGTCAAACTGCAACAATTCATAAGGGATTTCGTTTTTAGATCAAGGTAGCTACCAGCAAAATTCCAAAGATTATTGTATTTCTTGGTCATTTTAGAAAAGTGAAATTTCCTCTCATACTATTGGAGTAATTTTATTATTATGAGTGTGTAGTTAGGTCAATTTTCAAGATAGGGTATTGGTATCAACTCAAATTAAAAAATAAAAACTTATCTATAGCATTAGCCCATCTCAAAACCTGAGTTAGATCTGATAGCATAGAGGAGCTTCGTTCTGAGTTTCTCCTTGTCTTTGTAATCTGGAAGCTTCAGCAAATTCATACAGGTTGAACTTGAAGGCAAAAAGTCAGTATGGGACTCATCGAACGACGACTTCTGAATACACAGTTTTGGATTCAAATACTTGAAACCCTGGAACAGAGATCACTTTCAAACACACACTCAAACTGCGAAAAAATTACCAAAGTTGGAGGTCGTGAGCATCCAGTCACAAACAACAAGAAAAGGCTTTTATCTTCATCGGACACTTCGTTCAGCACCTCCCAGAAGTCCTTTATAGTTTGATCATATTTGTTAAAGTCTGTGTAAGATATCCCCAATTAAATTTCCGTTAAACAGAGAATGAAGCAATTACCATTGTATTCTGTGTTTTCACACAGATCTTGCACTTTGAACCCTAAGCGTTTCGATCCACAGATCAAAAGCTGCAACTCTTCATGATTGAACATATGAAACCAGCTTGGGTCAATGCAAACTTTGAGTCCTTCCGCAAACGCCCTTGACTGAGGGTCTATTTGGCTGTTTAATCGGAAAGAGCAGAGCAGATCTATGTATTCTAATTTATTGGTTCTAATATCACAGGGTCAGTACAAATTTCATCTCAAGCAAAAACTTACTCATCAACTTCAATTTTGTCTCCATTTTCTTTCAAGTTATGTGTTACTGGGATACCCATGACATTCTCGCTGACAGAAAAGGTCAGTCCAAGGTTTTCGGCTAGTCCTTCCTTATGTTTCAACTGCAACAGGTTTTTGTAGAGCATCTTATCAGCGTATTTGAGCTCGTTGATAGTGTTCTTCACTCTGAGGATACGGTTCAAGAATATCACCGAAAACATTGATTCGATGAGATTGTTTTCGTAAATTGCTTTGCCCACCATTCTGCCAAGGAAACTGAACAGCCTAAACGTTTCGATGATTAAAATATTCTTCACGTGAGGCAATACTTGAGATGATCTGGCACTAAATGTGAATTTGGATTTGGCACTAACGTCTTATCTTCTTTCTCTTCAAAAAGACCATAATTCGAGTCGAAAGCGACCCTAGTAAAGATTTTTATAAGTCACTTCAAATGATAAATCAGAGTTACTTTGATAGCTGGGTCATGAATTCTTTCAAGAGCCCTCCTCCATCGATTCCTTCTTCCTCCATTCCATAATCATTAATGAATTTTATTTGGAATAGCGACTTCATGGCCTTTTTCCTGGCAAGATACTCATATCCATCCTCGAGAATATACTGTCTTCTGATTCTCACTAACTTTGAGTCTTGATTCCCTTCATCATCTGATTCAGAGAAATAAGGGAATCGGTCTTGATTTTCTTTGTCTTTCTCAAGGAAAATCTGGAAGATCTTCAGTCGATTCTCAAAAGAAATCATATGCGGAACATCTGCACAGATATCGGGGATTAGGTCCTTCTTCAGAGGGTTGTCACTCTGAATATCGTATGCTGCGTCTGATAAAACGGGAATATTCCAAAAGGATGGATCCCCAGTGTATTTAATGCGACAATCGCGATTATACAACTCCTTGAGAAGCTTTATTGAAGCCTTCTTGAGAGGGTAAAGTTTCTCGATTCTGTCCCAAACAATTTTGAAAACCAACTCGTTAAGAAACTTTCCAAAGAAAACTATTTTCTTTAGTGGGATATTGTTCTCTTGGATTTTCTCATCGACGATTTCCGTGTTGCCAACAAACTCTTCGTCATCAGTAATCATCAACTTTTTTGTGTATACGTCGCAGAAAACATCGAGGATTGGCATCCATTTCTCTGAATTTATTATGAAATAGTCCTTATCGAAATTCTTTGAACAATTAGGTATATGTAGAAGTAATAGTTGTTGTATAAATACCGATTCTTCGAGGCATTTGAAGAGGGGTTTGTAAAACTTGTATTTGAAGGCAAGCAGACTATGAATTGAGTTTCTTTGGCTTGAGTTCAACCAAAATCTAAATGAATTGAGGGCGCTGCAACCATTTGAAACGATTTTTGAGGAATTTGTGTCTAGAGAGAGAAAGATGTTTCGTAAGTCTGAATAAGTAGATCGATAACATACTTTCAGGTAGTTTATTGATCGAATGAGAGAGAAATTCACAGAAATTGCCAACTTGTTCATCATTGAACTTGAGAGGATAAGAATCTCTAATTTTCGATTTGTGGACAACTTCCTTGCTTTTAGACATTGTTATTGTCATCTTTTCAGTAATTGATTTTTCCTCCTCTTCGTCTTCCATATCCATTGCACTGATAACTTTCCCATATTTATTCGTACTACAGGTCTCAAAATCTTTTATTAGTTGCATCAGAACCTCAAAAACATCTAATTGAAAGTTTAGGTTCTACAAATCTTTCCATAGAGAAATTTACTATTGACTGCGGATTCTGGTAACTTTTCTAATGAGGTTTTCACGTCTTTCAACATTCGTATGAAGTTCGCCAAGCGATCTTGCGCAATATCAGGATGCTTTCAAGCGAATTAGCATAAGAACTAGAGCTCTGAGTCAAAATTTACTGCTGGGAGCTCTTTGCTAGGGATTTGTCCCAATTCCAGGTAAGTATTCAGCAAACCTAGCCGACTGCTCTCTGCTAACGAGTCCAATGCTTTTGGGATTACATAGAGATCAGTCATTCGATCAAACACCGGACGGCCTGCAGACAGTGTCATTGATATATGAACAACAAAACGCGGATTTACTGAGTAGAACGGAGTTGCGGCCAACCATCTCGAAGATAAAGGTTCTGAAGCTCACTTCCTCGAAACTTGTAGGGTTACTCACCATTTTCTCGATGATATTCGAAGTTAAGCCACTTGCCAATTGGTTAAAGATCCCAATTTTTTTCTCTCGAAGTTTCTGCTGCTCCTCGCTTATCATTTCATCGTCGCTCTTCATTGGAGGCAGGAATACCCGCACCCACTCAGAGCAGGTGCTTGAAAACTCCTTTGACGCAATCAACTTTTCAACAAAATTCAAATGCATGACAATCCCGAAAATCTTCTTCAGCTAGCAGCACAAAGGCAATCAGAAGGGTCCTCAAAAAGCTTAAGAGTACTTTAAAAATAGCGAGTTTTTCTTTTGCAGGATCTCCTTCTGAAAGAAAAGAGATAGGATTCTCTAATCCTGCTAATAATTTGATGAGGAACCTGACGATGGGTTCAATAACGTCGATATGTGATTTTGCTGTGCGTTGCGTATAGAAAGCAAAAACTTTTAAGAAAAGAGGATAGCTCTTGAACGCCTTTTTTGTTGAAGATTAGTCTAGAGAAAATGCAAGAGGGTTACTTTGAAAAGAACAATGGCAAATTTAGTTGGATCGAGCATTTTCTGCAGAGCAGCTATATCGTTTAGTTTCTTGAGGATTTCTCCTTCGAGGCTTGTTAGAAAGATCTGTCTACCTCGAACGCTGCGATAAAATGCCTGGATTTTAAGTGCGCTCTTTAGCTCGTTTCTTTGTGTTTCTCTGTTTCCCCGCTGTTTCTTGAGGTCAGTTAAAAAGCTGATTTTGTCTTCTTTCTTCTTGCCTTTCTTAGCGAAGCCGAAACCAAGTCCATCAAAGTTTGCTTTATTCATAGAACTCTGAGTAATGTTTTATCAGAAATGATTATAATAGTAGGAAAATTTGAAGATTTAAATTGCTATGCTTTTAAAGAAAGTTGATTGCGACAACAGAATTGGCTTAAAAATAGATTCATCGCTCTAATCTGAAACGAAGATCGAATAATTAGTTTGTGTCCCAATATAGGAATCAGTTTCTAGTGATTTCTGATCCTGGTGAGCTTGTTGATCGAGATCAGACTATCTTGGCTCCTATGGAATTGAAAGAAGGGTACGAAAATGTGAGTTCTGGCCTTTAGTAGGGTTTATTTGATTTCAAATAGCCAAATCGGATCTGAGCCGATTGAAAAGTTTATTAAAATGAATGAGTAAAAAAATCCACTGAGGATGATGAATGTAAAGAAGATATGAATTTTCAATACCTTGTTTCTGGTATACTCTCCTAAGCTGAGAAAGCATCAGTAAAATAATGAAAGACTAGTAGTTGAAAGATGCGAAATATAGAAGATATCACTTTCATTATAAAAGAAGCGCAGGGGTATATTTCGAATCACGACGCAATTCGCTATTATCCAATTCTATATAAAGTTTAGATGTGTCAGGCCTCAAAAAAACATAAAGTTAGAGTAAAATATCAACTGGATAGCAAAAAGACACTGTCCCAAAAAAATGTTGTTGACTCCATTGTTCTTTTCAGAACTCTAACAAATAGAAAATTTATTCCCTCTCTCCTGTTCCAGAGCCTATATCCCTTCTAGCTTTTCTAATAGATATCCAATAGTCTACCAATCCATTTTCTTTATCAAGAGCTCAATGCATTTTGATTCGGAATTATTCAAATTAATTGAAAAAAGTTCGCGGAATAAGAACAATATGGATATAGAAAAACAACCTTTCAATCTCGGCTTTGCGGACCCATACTCACAGCGCTACAGCACTGACAAGTATCTATTCCCGCAATTTGAGGCTAACTGCTGGATTAATTAGCAACCAAATGGCTGATTATCCAATGGAAGACAAAGACGATGACCGTGAAAATTATCATTTTCGGTTGCCAACCCTAATATATGAAAACCTCAATGCTGTCCTGCGTTTTTCAGCGCTTAATGAACAAAGTAAACAAACCCCCAATTTTTTTAGTCTTATCATCCGGCATTATCATCGCTTAGTCACCAAATTGATGAGAATATTGAGAATTGTGAATCGAGAAACAGCAATTCTCGCAAAATTGCGCTTGTTGCTTAGCGATAACAGAAACCTCAAAACTCAACTTTCCGAGCACTTTGCGAAGATATCTTTAACTCGTCCAACTAAGCTCAAAGCAAACCGATCAAGCTCCAAATATGCTCATTTAGCGCGTTTATATGAGCAAGTGAAGCTTCACCGGACCTGCTTATTGGATAGCGCGATTTATTCACTAAAAGAAATGAAGGAATGCTTCATGGTATTTGAGATTCTCGATTACCCACGTCTACTCTACACGAGCCGTCAGATCGTCAAATGCAAAAGTATCCTAATGGCTAGTCTAAGAGAATCCACTGAAAGCTATAACTTCTCTAAATTTCCTATTCCATCCGAGGATTTTATGCATCTCAATGAAACGCCAGCTCATACAAATTCAAATTTTAATGGTTTTTTCCAAAGTATCAACAATTTCCAAGAGTCAAGTAGACTCGCAAATAATGACCTCAGTATGAATATCGAAAGTTCAAATGTGTCTGAAGACAAATATGAGTATGATTTTCTCCAGGAAGTACTCAAAAAGATCAAGCCTTAGTGAACCTTCCCGGGAGGATAAAAGAGTGAGAGAGAGAACCGTTGTTTGGACGACAGGTGTATGCTACCTACTAAATCATCTAAATTAATTCGAAAAGAGAAACATCGCAGCTATGAAATTAGCAAATTCAGTTCGTCAATGAGTTTTGACGTTTGTGTGGTAATAATTAATAATAGTAGAAATTCAGATTAGATAATAATTCATTACTAAACCATATTGTTATGCACGATTTGTAATACAGTTTCTTCCATTTACCATTTAATTCAGTTTACTATTGCTCCGAAATTTGTATTTACAATAGTCCTTGCTCATTCAAACGTGCATTGGTCAGGAAAAAAAGAGAAAAATAAGAATTATATATATATAAGCATTAATAAACGAATCATGCGGTTAGTGGAATTACTCTTGCAAAAAATCGATTCTTAAAAAGTTTAGACACATTATTGATATATGTGAACAAACATCTATTATCGAAAAGTATTATTTGTTTCTCTTTTCTGCACAATGAAAAAACCCGAAGAATCTCTCAGCAAAACCCGACTAAAAAAATGTGTACGGTCAGTTCAATGTCACGAGCAAAAAATTTACTTCACTCGAAGGAGTCTGCGTCTTTCTCTTATCAATCAAAACTGATTGTTTCGGATGACTATCTGGCTTTTGGGTCGACTGATTATTGTATTCCCTTCTTTTTCTATTACTTTAGCATAATCAATTCACCAAATACAACGAACTATTATTACTCTTTTGCAATAAAGCCCTGAGTTGCTTCTTCAAATACTTCCGAATCGATTCTATATCGAATCCTCTTCTTCTGTTCATCGTGATGGACCTCAAAGTCATGATACTTCCCTTTGTGTGATCCCATTAAGGGATCCATCTTCCGCCATCTATGATCATCAGATGTTATTTTCGCTTTGCTGCTTTCCAATTCTTGCTTAGCTCGTCTTCTGTTGCGTATAGCACCCAGACTTCGATTCGTATCTATCTCGATTTCTATTAACTCATCGAGCTCGTTCATCAATTCACTGCTTTCTTCTGGCTCTTCTACGTTGGAAGATTCAAGTTTGTACATCTCTAACTGGTAGAATCTTAAAAGTTCCTCTCGGCTCATTTGCTTGGTTTTCTCGTTAAAGTCTTTAACGTCAAATTTCGGTGCTGGTGAGTGTCTATTGACATTAAGGTACGAGTGATGAGAATGTATCTCTGATGTTTCAAATGACATAGGTCGATCTAAGTTCAAAGAGGTTGGTTTTTTCAAGGGACTGCGGCTATGGTCCTCTTCGTTCTCAGCCTCTTGGATTTTTTCAATTTCAGAGGCTGGTCCCTTTTTGTGTTTCTTGAGTTTCCGTTTCTTTGGCCTAGGTGGGTTTAAATGGCCAATTTTTTGCGCTACCGTTAAATGATCTTCTTTTGATGATTTGCTGTCTTCTGGAGCAATGGACATCAAATCTTTTTTGTTCATGCTCATGCTCGTGGTTAGATCGACTTCCACAATATCTTTCTTTGAAGTTAAAGGCGCCGATTTACTAATAACCCTGTTGTTTTCAATCGCAGCATTCTCTTTGTTGCTGAATTCAATGTGCTCAGTCTCAGAGACCTCTTTCATTGTATATTTGCTATCAATAATTTCCTCTTTCTCCTGATTGTTTTGTTTTTTAGAGGACTTCTCTTTCTGTGAAACTACATCCGACTTTGATTTGGAAAGCGTTCCGCTTGTTCTTGGTTGCTCAGTCTTAGCTTTAGAGGCACTATCAATTTTAGTTGTAGCTTCCTTTTGCATAATTTGCGTTTTTCCTTTCTCTGTCAATTTTGTCCCTGACAATTTTGCCTCAGTCACCTGTTGGAGAGACCTCTTTGGCGTTGAGAAATCGGCACGGGCTTTTTCAGGAGAGCTTTCCACGCTTTTCTGAATGACTCCCTTTTTAAAGCCAAACACTTTCGGTTTTTCTTCCTGATCGTCATCGGAATCAGATAGATCTGAATCATTCAATCCAATCATTGGCAAAGGAATTTTTCCCTTAGCTGCTTTGTGTTGAAGAGAGTTTTGCTCCTGTTGCAACTCTAAGGGAAGCCCTTCATCAAGCTTTGCTGCAGCTGAATTTTTATCGTTTTTCTCGCTGTCATTTTTACTGAAGGCTCTCTTATTTGGAGTGGACAAAGCCTCCAACCTATTGAGCACTCGAAGCTCTTCGGTATCATCCAGATGATCTTGAATATATTTTTCGATATTAGTAACTCTTTCTCGCTCGACTTCCTCTACAACTGAATGAGAAACACCCGTATTATCAGATTTTGCCTTCAGGGTTTTAATACTTTCCATGGGCTGCTTTTTCATCCCGATGATCTCTTTGTTTCCAAAAGTAAACTCTTTTTTCTGATGCCGTACGATAAATTTTAATTCATCATCAAAGTTTTCATGGTCAGGATTAGAACCAGGCGCCTCGATATCAGTGATAGAGATAATCCTCGGTCGGCTCGGAGAATTCGCGTTCGCTTTATCTAAAGTCTGGTCTTGGTATGAGACTTGCAACGAAGCCTGATCTGAGGACTTACTCAATTGAGAATCCTCATGAGAATCAATGAGTTCAAGAGGAGTTTCTCTAGATTTTGAGCTGGGAACGGGTTTCTTGCTACTACTTGTTTTCGAGGAGTGCTTTTTAACCAGTTGCTCAAGAGAATCACGGGGAACAGTTCTCTTGCTTTGCTTCTCTTCAAACGACTCGTCAACGTCAAGGTTCATTTCTTTCTCCAGAGCACTTTTATTGAACTGATTTGAAGCAAGGTCTTTTTCTCTCTTCATAATTCCTTTATCTAGAACATCTTTAATCTTGTCCAAACTGGACTCGGAAATTTGCTTGTCTGGTTTTAATTCTTCAAAATATGTTTTTTCTCGGTTCGGGCTTTTTGATCGGTTGATGTCCTTTTCCATTTGTTTCAAGTAAGCAGCATCGGCTTGTTTTGGTGATTTTGAGCCTGCATGTTTTGGACTAAAGGAGGGATTTGTGGCAGGGTTGATATTTGATGTTCCCGAAGCAACCTCTAATGTTTCCTGACTGGTAGACGTGCTCTTTATTCTAGCTTCCATCTCTCTGAGCAGTCTCTGGTTGTTTTCGTCATTTTCGATTTTCTTTGGAGACATACTTTGCTTCATTTCGAGCGCATTCGTTAAATTTAGTAGCTTTTCAAAGCTAATGTCCACTTTTGATGGAGACAAATCGCTCCTTTCGTGACTAAGACTGAAACTGGTGTTTATGACTCTGTCAACTTCAGTTTTAAGCTCACTAGTAAATAATTTTTTCTCTTGCATTGAACTCTCTTCGAATATCAAGGCCTTTAAGCGTTTATTACTTGAGGCAGATCTTCGATCTTGGTTTTCGAGCTTTTTTGGAGGTTCATTAGATGATAAACTTCGTTGATCGAGCATCAATTTGGCCTCCGCATCTGTAAACTTATTAGGGCGAGCAGAGTTTGCCAAGCCCTTTAAAGACGCCTCTTTTGTCGTCAAGTTTAGGCTTGCAAGAATCTTCTTTTCAGAATAAAAAAGAGGCGAACTGCTTATTGGAGATGAGCCCAGGTCTCTCAAAGAAACTGGGTCAAATTGGACAACGCTGATATCAAGTGAGCTGGTACTCGCAGACGTATCATTCAGCAATGGTGAAGTGTCCTTTAACATTGGAGAAGCATCTTTTAGCATGGGAGAAGTATCTTGAGTTCTTTTAGTTTCAGTGCTCTTTGTCGGCTCTATCGCAGTAGGCCTCTTCCCAGTCTTTCGCTTCCGTTTGTTCGGGTCGTACACATACTTAGCAATTTGAATCTTGAACTCAGCTTCAAAATTTTTCATCCACTGATGTGAGAAAATTTCTGCAAAAGAAGGTCTTTCAGCTGGATCCAATTTCAATAGCTTCCTAATCAAATCCTTGCATTCAGGAGAACAATCATTTGAGATAGCAAAGTTTCCATTGAGAATCTCAGAGAATTTCTCATCCGTTGTTTTTCCCTGAAAAGGTGCATTCCCATGAATTAGCTCATAAAGCAGTATTCCCAGGGACCATATATCAATTTTCTCATCATGTGGCTTATTCTGAACCATTTCTGGAGCCATGTACTCCACAGTGCCACAAAACGTATTCCTATGATTATATTTATAATTCTACTATATTCTAGAGACTCAAATAAATACCTCTTTCCTGAGAGCTCGACTGACCATCCAAAATCGCAGACCTTAATGTTTCCTTTGCTATCAAGCAATAAATTCTCAGGCTAATAAACAAGTAAATCCCCTTTATTTTCGGCAGCAAAACCAAAATATTTACTTTCAAGTCGCGATGGAATATCCCCTTTTTATGAAGATAGTCAATGCCTACACATGTCTGGAAAAAGTACACGAAAGCTTCTTTTTCGATGAGTTTCTTTTTCTTTCGGAGATAGTAGAACAGATTGCCGTACTCTGCATACTCGAGTATCATATAAACATTCTGCTTGTCTTCAAACGCGTGGTAAAGCTTTATAATATGAGGATGATCCAGTTTCTTATGAATTTTTATTTCTCTGTTGAGATGATCGGCGCTTGCGTATTCTCTAAGTATGACCTTATTGATCTAGCAAAAGTATTAATATGATAGCCTTCGAAATCGCAAAAATTACAATCTTCATCGCATAGAGTTTATCATTTTCACCCTTAGCTCTCACTAACTTGACGCTGCCATAAGAACCTTTTCCAAGTTCTGAGGTGAATTTTTTCGGGTGAATGACCTCTTCGTAATCTTCAATGCAACGTTTGGAAGTTCGCTTTGTCGGTTCGCTGTTAGTGTTACTGATTTCCATTTGAGCAATGAAAAAATAAATTACATACGAATTACTCTGAGGATCTTTCACTCGGAATTAGCAATCAAATTTCTCTCAAATTTCGAATCGAATTTGTAAATTTTTAATCGAAGGAATCTTACCGCCTGTTTTCGAGATATCGAATCAATTACACTGGTAATAGAAATAAAATTAAAATTACCAAAGCAACACAATGTATATCAATCAACTCAGTTCGGGAATGTTGCTATCACCGAGGAGATTGGCCAAACGCAATAGCGAGTATTCGTATTAATGGCTCTACTACTGATGATGATTTTAATAATGGAAAGGGAATTGTAGCTTTTAAGCGTGAATGCATAGATTTCCAAGCTTATTACAAGTTGAGATTATGTAATACCATTATATACTTAGATTACAGGTCAGATGAAATACTAATTAAGTATCTTATAACTGATTTGTTAAACTTTATAGTCTGTAACCTATTCATCCCTGTTGTATTTAGATTTCCACGATGGAGCAAAATCGCAGGTCCAAAATCGGGATTCTTAGTTTTAGCTTAATGAGCGAAATAGTCCAAGAGTTTCCCTTTCCGCGCAGATTTAGGTTCTAGCACATACCATTAATTCTGCTTATTGTAATCAAAATCTACCTTCTTTCACCGGCGATGACTTCTTCGTTTCAAATTCTGGAGCATTCAAAAGGAACCTTTCAAGGCTCTGTGAAATCGTGTTTGTTTTTACTTGTTTTTCACAAAAACGTCAACTCAATCATTGATTTAGGCTTACCATTCAATTTGCCACTTTCAAGCTTGAGATTTATTTTTTTTGTTCCATAAAGATAGCTGCCGTAGCCTTTTCTTTTGAATAGTTGAGATAATCGCCTTGCTTCAGGATGGCCGTTAATATAATCAGCTAGTTTCATATCTATTGGATCATCCTAGCGATATGTAAGTTATTATGAATTAACTGAGGACGTCAGTTACCTTATAAGGAATATATAACTTTCTCACTAACGAATCTGAAGACTTTTCGCTTCTTAGAGCAAAGCTTTTAGTGAGCGGTTCATTCCTCGAATCAAAATATCTGGAGTCTGGTCGTGACAGAGTTGATTTCTCAAAACTGTCTTCGAGTCCTGGAGTAGCCAACATAAATCTCTCGAATCTGTCAGTAGTAAGCTCCATTTTGTGAATAATCTCGAGATTCTTATCGATATGTATCTCGATCGAATCTACATTTTCGATCGATTTCTCGGGACTCACTTTTTGAGATTCTATTTCGCGATCATCTGATTCTTCAATATCTAACACATCATAGAGCTCATTCAACCTCGCTCGCAGCACGTTATTGCCCAATAAATACTCTAGTAGAGAAATCAATTGAAAAATCAAGAAACATATGGATCAAATGTTTACGATTAATATTTTCAAAGCTTCCAAAGACATGTTGCGAGATTGAACCCAATCGCGATTGTATTCTCCTGAATTCGTTGGCCCGCTGCTTCGACTCTTCTTGCATGAGCAGAAATCTCTCTTTTTCACTTCGATCGTGCTGCTCTTTCAATGAAACAAGGCTTACATATACCACCAAGCTGTTTGAGATCAAAATTCGAGGGGGAAAATTACTATTGGTTTGTGACTCGAAGCTTTTCGATTTCTTTTTGCATGTTTTCTCTCTGCAGCTTCATCTCATTGACGATATCGCCTTGCATCTCGTACTTCTGGCTCATGGACCTAAGACTGTGGTTTTCTTGCTTGAGCGCGTCGTTCTTTTGAGAAACAAACGCTATTTCCTCTCTTAACCCTCGTATCGTCTCTTCTAGTTTGCTCTTTTGTTATTCGGTTAAGGTGAAAATATCGAAATTGACTGCATATACGTTTTCATTTCTCAGTTTCACCTTATCTGACTCCAGCTCTCTTAAATATTTCTCATTTTCGAACGCTCGCTAATCGATGAACAATCATTGTTTCATTATGAAAGATAGTAAGCGCACTTTCTCGATGGATCTTTCGATCTCCAATTGCTTTTGTTTCTGTTGATCCACTATTTCGCGCAGAGCAATCAGCTCCTTCTCATATAACCTAGACTTAGATTTACAAAATTGCGAGAAAGAGGATCAATGTCACAGTTTCAACTCTGAATCCCGTTTTTGCTGTGCATTTTCACTTTGCGTTTCATAGAGAATCTGCTCGAGGTCATGACATTTTTTGGCATACTCCTCAACTCTATAAAGATTTAAGAATTTAATAACGAGCTGAAATTGCAGTCAGATCTCACTGCAAATTGAGTCTTTTGTAGTGCCCTTCATATTTCTCCTTGATCTGCTCGAAATGGGCAAGCAGTTTCTCAAACCTTTCGCTTTCTTGTTCCAGCTTCCTATTCGCTTCGCTTAGCTGTTGTTTTAATTGCTTTTGATTGCTGTCGCGAAGGCTGTGCTCTAATTCCAAGCTCTCACAGCGCTTGCGGTAGAAACTTAGTTGCTGCACAAACACAGGATTTATTGAGATCTGAAATTTTTCTGAGTTGTTACAGGATCGCTCGTATCAAATGCAAGATCGGTGGAAGCTTGAACATTACTGATTGACCTCTCCTTCGACTCATGCATTGCCCGCTCATGCTCCCGGCCAAGAATGGGCTTTTTCAATTTATCCCAGCTCATTGTTTTCCTTGAGGCTTTCTTCTTAGGTTCCTCTCGATGATCTCGATGAGTTAGCGCTTGTTAACACAATTTAACAAATCAGCGTCGAATTCAAAGCTATTGAGTACCCTTGCCAGTTTCCTTTTGGGGTTGAAGGTTGCTCTTTTTAAGCTTAGTGAAATTTCCCGAGGACTGAAGAGTATGTTGCAGACCTCTAATGCGGGAGACGGAGTCTTGCTCTATAATTTTGCTGCTTCTATTTGAGATGTTCTCAGGTGGACCACGCACTGCACCACTGAGATTCAACTTAAGCTCCGGATATCTAGCGATAATGCGGTGTAAGCCTGATGTTGGAGCCACCCTCTGAGTCTGTGGTGAGGTCTGGATACTCTATAGACGTTGTTTAATAAAACAGCTGCTTTTACAATAAAAAATCACTTCGCTTATAGACTTTGTTTGAGGTTGATTGAGACTTTTTTGATCTTTTTCAGCAGGTTCTTTTCGTCGCGCTGTATTTTTCCCTGCAGCAGCCATCGCTGATTTTTCTGGTAAACGGTTCGTGATGTAATCGATGCGTGGGGAGTTATCTGCAGATCGTGATTCAGTTGACTTGGTGCTTTTTTTGGGAGTTTTATTTCTTGGTTCTCCGGCCAACTTAAAAATGAGAATATGGATTTTTGCTGCGAGTCTTGCTGATGGATCGTTTGATTGAACCTCGAACCATTTTTCTGTCTAGATGCAATGAATTATGGATAAGATTTTTATTTCTGCTCTGAAGAAGCAGCTCAATTCACCTCAAATTTCGAGATTAAGTATTGACTTTCGATTCGGATGAACAGCCTCCCACATTCTTTATCTAAAATTTTTTTAAATCATTGGGATTGTGATTTGTTGAAGTGATATACTTTCTCGTTCGAAGAAGAATTCAAGGGGTTTGTTGAGATCTAGTACTGTTAATGCAAACTGGACTCCTTGTCTGAAAGGGACCTGATGATATCGAATTGTCTTGGTGGAGTTTGGAAGAAGTGCACTTACCAATGAGGTGTTTACCATGTGATTGAATCGTACACGGCAAGTGATAAATGTGAGAGTTTTACCTTGTGTAATTTTCCATGAGACTCTTCAAGAGTAATAAATGTACCTCTATCAGTGATGTCTTTGACACTGACGATAACTTTGAAGACGTCGTATTCCATCACAAACGTAAACCACCTGCCAAAATAAAATTAAATAAGAAAATTGTCAAGTTAGAGAGATTTTTAGATATGGCTCTGTCACTAGTATGAACTCTTGGAAGAGATTACTTTCAATAGATTGGCTTAAAAATGGCATTAAATGCTTGCTATAGCCCATTCTATCATTCAAATGGGATCAAAATAGATAGTATTAAACTTTTTCGCTTCAAATCTGAAATTTTTTCTCATGAGTGAACCAACTACTATTTCGATGATAACCAAATATAATGGATGTGAATTAGCACTATAATAACAAGGCTACAAAAGTTGCCGATGAAAAAAGATCACTATTGATTTAGCAGCTCTAAGCTATGAGTCGTCTTTGGAATATTGAAAACTAGGCTTCAGCAATTTTAAGTCACTCACTTATAGAAGTTCTAGTCATTTGTATAAAGAAAGTCTGGAGAAAATATTTCAAATGTCTACTTTGAGACAAAAGAGAAAGTCATTTACAAAAAGAAAATTAATTCTTATTTCTTCAAGGAATTATCGAACCAAAGAGCAAATAAAATTTTCAGAATACATGAATAGCCAGCCGACTGACATCAGAATATTCATTGTGAGAACATGAATTCATTGTCGTCAATGCTTATGTTCGATAATAAAAAAGAGAGCACACTATTAGATATTCGATAAAGGTATTAATAATGATTAAATATTCAACTAATTTATATGAATACTGCTTAAGGCAAATAAGATATAAACAAAACTTCCACATGTAGATGCTTGACAAAGTTACTGCTCTAAGTACAAAAAAGCAAAGGGAGTGATCAACATATGTATATATATCTATAAATCTATTCATATTCACCTTCTAAAAGCAAAACAAGCATTCTAAGGTTTATATTAAATAGACCGACTAAAGTTGACAGACACATGCGATGGGATGCACAACTGTGCAACTGCATCGGCAATTAAATTATTACTATAACTATATCTACTTGGCAATCTTTTTTGATCTCGTCGAGAGCCCAATGTTCGCCTGTAAATTCTCGCTTTTCTTTTGCTTCGTCTTTGGTTCTTTCTTCTCAAGCAAGTCAGAAAACTCGGATGCTAAATCTATTCACCATCATTACATGAGAAAAAGCTAACAAAGATATTTCATTTACCAAACTCATCTTTCTTGGTTTTTTCAACGTGCATTACGTGTTTATTTTTCTTCACAAACGCTCGTAGGACTCCGACACGATCATCGAGATGCTCTTTAAAATTAAAGCCACACTTTTTTCCGAACCTATGAGAGCCGTTTAGAAAACGATTCATTTAGAACAAAGTTTACCTGATCTGAAGGAGGTAGTCATCTAAGGATTTCTTCGAAATCCCGACCTTGTCAGCTGACTCTTCAAGCGATAATTTGACAAATTCTCCCGTTTCAGGGTCTTTGTAGCCAGCATAGAACTTTCGCCATTGGATGACTTTCTCCATGATCTCGCCGATCATCCTCTCCTTCGTTCTTTTACGCTTAGAAGCGGAATCCTCTTCAACTACTTCAGGGATCTCTTTCTTTTCGGAGGGTTCCTCCATCATTTCCTCTTCATTATCAGGAATTGTCGAATTCTCTTCGAATTCCATCTTCGTTGAGATCTTGTCATTGTTCAGCTCAGGGGTATTGTCCATGGTGTCGTTGGGGTCTCTTTTGAAGACGATATTCACCTGATAAATGAAGAAAGAGTTATAAAAGAAGACTTCTAGAGTCATTACTTGATATCGGTCCTTGACTCGAGTGATTTGGCTGAAGGGAATAGTCGTAATCTGGAGCAGAGGGTCTTTACCGCAGTTTACAAACATCGCGTCGTTGTAGTTGTAGTAGAAGATCATTGTGTTCTCGATCGGATACCCCATATTTTTCAAAGAGTTCAAAAGATCTACAAGGTCTACAGCCTCGTTATTTTTGCTTGTGACTCGTAGTTCCTTGATGGACTCTCTCTCGCCTCGTGGTGGTAGAATCGCAACTAGGTCAACCTAAAATGATGTGAATAACACACGATGGAGCGAATGATTACAATTATTAGCTTGTCATTTTCGAAACAAGGGATCATAGTAAGGTCCTTCAGACTCGAGAGCTCAGTTCTGGAGTTTCCACGTGATAAGGAAAGTTTGTTCATTGTAGTTTAGTGATTTATAGAGTATTTTTTCAGGATTGTTAATATGTTTTTTACAAATAAGCGCAAAAGTTTGATGTTAGAAGTAAAATTCTACAGACGGAGGCAACTCGATTTAATATTTTTAATTTAGAATCACTGATTTAATGAGAAGCTATCAAAACCAACCAGTATTATTCCCACCGCGCAAAGATCAGAACAGATCAGAACGACCCAGCAATTGCTTTGAGCCAGCATTCATGGGATATTAAGCTGCAATCAAATTTCGGTTAGTGAGGAGCAAGTTTTAGTTGAACGAGCCCAAAACTCGCTTATAAGGTTTTTTGTCCACCGCTCATGGCTTGAGGGTGGGGGGTTAGCTTCCATATAATCAGATTTAGTAAATTTTGAATAATTTTAATTGTTGGCACATTTGGTATCAGCACCTTAATTTCTGATAAAAGGCTTGAATTTTGATTCTGATCGGTACGCTACTAATGATGATTTGCTGTATTTTTAGCGCTGGTTGTGACTCCGTGTAGATTCCTTGGTTTAATTAAAAATAGAATCAAAAAATAGGGTGTTTTATTGAATTTATCACACTCTCGCCTGACTGAAGACCAAAAAGAAAGGATGCGTCCGGAGGATTTTTAGCTTCCTTTCAGGTGTGATGAGCGTGTAGTGAGTTGGTAGGAGTAACGGTAAGCACTTTCGGGAGAATTACGTGCATTTTGTTGAAATTTCATGAACTCATCTTCTCAGTCTATTGGATCGTATTTATTGATAAATAAAGGAAGAGGAGTTCATTGACTAGTAAGAGTAGTGCCTACCCAATGAAGCCTTTTGTCTTTCTAGCCTGTTTAATCCACGAACAATTTGAAAACAATAAATCGTCTGAAATTTGGGCCTTTTCTTCGATCTGAAGAAAAGAACGAACCAAAAAAAGAAGTAAGTCTGGCATAACCCTCTTGTGCCATTTGAATAAGACAATTTTTATTTAGATTTTAGATTTTGAAATGTCCTTATTTGCTTATTATTATGCTTAGTCAGAGCCCATGTAATGACGCGAGATCAAAATACTCTTTCGATTCCGCTTGTTTCCAATACGTTCATTCTTTTGATGGGAAAAATTGAATACAGCATTAGTATCGGATGGACCAATAATAATGTTAGCGTCCTTAGCGAGTTCCATCGTCGTTCTTCGATTTTCTCTCTTATGGCCTTGAGAGCAAGGTTTTCGAACTCAAAAATGCTGCAAAGTAAAAAGACTAAAATCTTCTTTCTCTCAATCATGAGGAAAAACTGAAGCCTATCGCATCCTACATAATTATAAGAACAAATCATACCATTGAATGGAGAACTTAGGCATAATGATTGACTTAGAGATGTTTCTACTATGTATTTATACGGCATAAACGAAACGATTTTGCTCAGAGTACTAACAGCTTTTAATTCAGGCTCTCATTCATCAATTCTATTCATTAGCTCAAGGGAAGATGCTATTTATACTTACTATGCTTCATTCAGAAAAAATAGCCGCAAAATATCAGAGAAAAAGTTACTGCTCATGTGTTTGAGAGTTATAAAAATTTCGTGAAACGTTTTTCAATTATACAGATAGACCAAATTTTATTTTTGAATTGAAAATAAACTAAACGTGAAAGAGAAACGCAGCTTTGTAATTATACAGAAACTCTATCAGATAGGCTGTTTGTTGAGCTTCCAATTATAGACGGAACATAAAATTCTCATTTGCGTTTGGAAATATGACTTGAATTTTTCATTTTTTTTTTTATCATGTCCATACTTTTTTCCTATTGGGAGCTTAGCATAAAGTTACTATTTGGAAGATCAGTGTTTTCATCCCACTGCGCCTTTTTTTTTAGTAGCTATTGGCGTCAGGAGTCTTCAGAGAGTTATTTCGAATAATAAAACAATAGACTTTATCATATCAAGACTCGTCAATACTATGACTAGTCATGCTGAGCTAAAAGAAATCACTCATATTATTAAAATGCAGCAAGCGCTGCATAATTTGCATGACGCTTCAGCAAAAAAGCGCATTGCTGATGGAACAGAAGAAAACTCTCCTCAAAAGCAATCAGATGCCGAAACTAAAGAAATTGAGGCCAGTAAAGGACTCGCTAGGGCACTAATCGGCCATGTTGAAGCAAGCGCACAACTTCCCCAAGACGAAGGTCCTCCTGAAGGATTCAGAAGGAGAATCCTCAACGAGGAAACAAGAAAAATTTTGAGCACTTACTTTGAAGCCGATGAAAACCCTAATGAGAGAAAACTCGAAGACGGACGCTTATCAAAACTCGAATTTTCAAAGCTCGCGACTCAAGAATATGGACTGCTTTTCTTCTCCGTATCTGGAATCGTTCTGTGCATCATTTCAGTAATAGAGTTATCTGAGCAACTCAAGCTAATATTTCATTGTATGACTAGTATGACATGGAATTCAGTGCAGACAGACGATGGTCTCTTGAATGCGGGGTTGCCTTATGGCTTAATTTTGCTTCCTCCTTCATACTCAGTAATGAATTCTATCTCAAGTCTCATTTTTTTGACTCGTTTTCTACAGTTTTCTTGACAGTGATGAGATACTTGCAAGAGATCACCTTCCAGAAATCCAGAAATATTCTCCCACAAAACGCAGGGATAGTTTCTTCCGGGCAACTTAAATGGATTATTTTTGAAATATGCATCATCCTTCTCCAACCATATCCGTTCCTCAGGGATAAGCAATTTACTTTCTCAAACATCGTGAGCGGAAGACCTATAACTTACAATGTGAATGATATCTTCTACGTGCTAATCATGCTCAGACTCAACTTGCCGATCCGCGTGATGCTCAGCCAGAGCCAATATTATTCAACCCGTGCCCAAAGAATATGGTAAATCTTTTTCTAGTTGCGTCGATGTGCTTAAATGGGCATTCTTATTACCAACAGCGATATGTATGGAGCAGAAAGAGGATACATGTTTGCGATAAAATGCCTGATGAAAGTGTCTCCTTTCAAAGTTATCCCAATTATTCTTATGGCAAGTTTATTGATCTTGGGGTATGCTTTACGAATCTGTGAGCGGTAAATAAGTTATATTGACCCTTCGTAATATAAACGGATTATGTCTCTGTTTGCAGCCCATTTTTCATCGTCGATCAAACCGTGGACCTACAAAACTATTTGAACTGCGTGTGGATTCTAATATTGACAATGACAACGGGTAACCTTGCTTGGGAATTTCCTTCAACTAATTGACTCAAAAAAAAAAAAGTTGGATATGGTGACTATTATCCGAGGACGATAGCAGGAAGAGCTATCATTTTCGTAGGATGTATCTGGGGAGTGTTTGTAGTTTCGATGATGGTTGTCACATTGACAAGTGTCTTGAATCTTACAGGATCTGAAACCAAGGTAATGAAGTTCATTCTACCCCGAGTTAGGCTCAACTGTGTTACTTTTTTTAGGCGCTCACTATTCTTGAAAGACTCGAACTCAGAACTGTCCTCAAGAGACATGCTACTCGCATCTTAACTAACATGGCAAAGATCGGAATTATCCGAAAGCGTAAAGATATAGACAAAAAAGTAAAGGCAAAGGAGGTCAACAGAGCAGTTAGTAACATCAAGAAATATGCAAGCGAGTTCAAAGTTACTGACAGGTAACAGTTGCTGAAGGAATAGATGTTTTAGATTACGGTCCATTATGAATAGGCAAATAAGATCGCTGGAAGATTCAGACGTGAGTGAAGAAATGGCTCGCCACTTTGAGTTTTTGCAGGATGAAATAAAAGGGTTAGGCGGGAAGCAGAACTCAATTTCTGAGAAGATAGATATTTTGAAGGCAGAAATCCAGAAAGTCAAGGGACAAAAGAAAAGAGCTTTTTAAAAAAAATATTATATTTATTAATGTTATTTAAGATTATCCTTTTTTTCCCATCGCTCTCTCTTCTTATTTTGAATACTTATGATTATTTCTCATTTATTTGGTTGAAATTATTCCAAGTAAGTAAGTTACAAAAGAAAGTCTTTGAGCTACAGTTTCATTTAGAGCAGTGTCACCACAAACATTGAAGAAAAATTCTAAGCTCATATATTATGATGAGGCATATGAGTGAATAGTAGCTCTACTACTACTCTAAAAATCGAAATAGTGTTATTTAGCGTTCTAGAGTCATTTGAGTCTTAATAACAGCTGAGGTATAGTGTTCTATTCATTACACATAAGCAATATCTAAAGCAAGTAGCATTAATTCTAACTCAAATCTTTCACAAAGTAATCATATCCTCAATAAATAAGTATTATTTTGAAGGGTTATTAAGAAGGAATTCTTCAATCAAGAGTTCAACTGGCTTTTTCGGGTCTTGGCTCACAAACTCCAAGAAAACACTGATATCGGTCTCTGGAATAACCTCCTTAAGCGTTCTTGCCTTCTCATGGACCTCTTTGCTGTATTTCTTCTCAACAACATTGAATTTCACCTCCAATTCTTCACCAAAGTGCTTGGTCACGTTCCTTTCGTCAATATATCCGAATCTCCACTTGGTGTGATAGTTTCCAGCCTTCTTCGGGCCCTTTACAATGATCGTCGTTTTGAACTCTTTGCGAGATTCTAGTGGAGGCACCTGGATCATGTCTCCGAAGAGACCTCCTGTGTTCTGAAGGAATGCTTTTTGAGGGAAGGCCACAGAACCATTGTTCTTGAAAGTAACCGTCACATAGATGTAATCGTCAGTGGTGTTAATGATCTCAGGGATGATTTTTTCGACTTTGGAGATCTTTGCATTGAGTCCTTCCTTCTCACCAATGACGATCTTCTCTACCTTTGAGGTAATTTCGCTGGCAACATTCTTAATGCCCTGAACAACAGAATTCTCATCCTTGTGTTTCTTCTCATCGATGCTCTTGTTGCTAAAGTAGTTCGCCATGATCTGAGGCATGGCTTCTTCAATCGTCTGGAGAATGAAAGCTCTCAGCGCCTTCTTATCGGTTAAATCGATCCTGTCATCATCATCAGCTTCTCTGGCCTCACCGTATTTCTCGACTATCTTTGGAGCTTCCTTTTTCACCTCTTGCTCAATTTCCTTTGGAGCCTCTTCTTTACTGGCTTCAGGCTCCTTTTTATCGATCAGGATCGTTGAGACCTCAATTACTGGTTCAACTGGCTTTGGTTCTTCTTTTTTTGCTTCCTCAATTATCGCCTCGTTGACTTCAGGCACTTCCTTGATCTTCTCCTCAACGGGCTTCTCATGGCCATCTTTCTTATTGAGCAACACTTGGAATGGGTCTTCGATGTTGTCTTTCGAAATGGCAATCCTCGAATTCATCATATCCTCAGGAATCTCATCCTGTCCCTCGGCAGTGATGAAGATCTTGACGGCCTTGTTCGCCTGCTGGTTCACGCTCTCAATCATCGAGCTGAAATCATCCTCAGCTTGGAGAATAACGCGATCTCCATCCTGGTCGACGTAGCTCAAACTGAAATTTTCTGGAAGCGCTTCCTTGAACGTCTGCTTCACGACCGCTCTCAAGCCCTCGTAGGACTCAGGGGCTTTTGGGCATCTGTGGATCTGCTGGGCAAAGCACAATTTAAAAATCATTTTTCTCTCTCCGAATTTTTTTTTAATTTCTGAATTATCGTTTGGAACGCTGTTTAAATAGAAAACTCCGGTCCGGTCAGAAACTTAATTGTACACTTGTCCTATTTTAAAAAAGCCAGTTCCTGAATTAAATTTTTTCGAAATTGATTGCGTTTGCTTCAAGTATTTCTAAATTCAATATCGTGTTCTCAGGTTCAACAAAAACAACATATATGATTTTTCATTCCAACAAAATCACGAACGATCTCTTACAAAAAAAATTCCAACCTACAGCCCTTAGCAGTAGTGAATACCTTAGAATATATTGCAACAGCGCTTATTCATTTTCTTCGAGTTTTTATAAAACATTTTCGATTGAGAACTCAAATCTTTGCTCTTTTCGACCAACGTGTCGAGATTTCCTTGGCGCTCAAGCAAAACTTTTATATTTTCGTGTAGTACCACCTGAATGTCTTCAGTCGTCTTCTGAGCGCTAGTCAGTGCGTCGGCTTTTGTTGGGTCAGCATAAGCTTTCAAAATCGCAGCAACTCCGCATTCGAGTTTGTCGTCTTTGACAGCAGATTCCCATTTCTCGCCTACTTTTTCATCGAATTTTTCCATGAACTCGCCCAAAGCTTTAAAAGCGACTCTTTTCGGGTATGAAGAATCACAAAAAGCGAAAAAAGCTACATTCTTCTTGTAAGCGACTTGAATATGGACGTAGATTTCGGTTTTGTCGTCCACCTCGTGCTTGACTGTGTGTCTTGTGCCTTTCTCTAGTATCCCGACAGATTCTCGACAAACGAATTTGAAGGATTCCTTGATGGAATTGCGGTAGAAGAATCCGAAACTAGAGAGCTCATATTCTCTACTGTAGATGTAGGGTTTCCCGTCGTTAGGGTTGATACCGGCAGCGATAAGAGCGTATAATCTCATTTTGGTCTATGTAATAAGTTGCGATTAATAACTCCTGAGAATACGAAAAATTAAAAGGCAGTCTACGTTGATTATATGATATCATCGATTAACAAACTCGTGAATTTATACATCAGACGCAAGTACAGAGGATTAGTAAAATAAATAGATTTAATAGCTTAGAGTAGAAAGAGAAATAATGTTTCCAAATTCTAACTGGGGTGGCCAGCCAGGCGGCTTTGGAGGAGGATTCGGCGCGAAACCAAACGACCCAAGAGCATTGTAGGAGAACTTAATGAAGTCTCGTTCTGAAAATTTCCTTAGGCGAGAGGCGCAGATTGCGGAAGTGAAGAAAGCTTATTCAAATGCTTCACATCAAAGACATACGAATTTGGCTTCACCTATTGACGTAATCGAGCTAACTATCTCTGCGAAAGGGATTCAGATACCAATCTCCTTGTAACAGGCGCTTTTTATTATTTTCCCAATAACTTTTGATCTCGATTGCTAGGTTGCTGGACGAAAGCTATCCTATCGCTCACCCTCGCATCCTAATCCGAGGCAGACTAAAGCATCATCTGTTCGAAGAGGGCCCTAACGGAATTGAAATACAGTAAATCCATTCTTTGAGGCATCGAGAATGAGCTTTCCCTTTTGATAGAGTGACAAGCTTCATGTCCTGGCATTCAGCCACTACACTCGCACAGACGCTGAACGCTCTGAAGAGCTTCTTTGAGAAAGAGCCTCCACAGCAAGAGTAATGAGGTTTTTCTCGCAATATGTGAGTAATAACGCTGGGTTTGGTTAGAAAAATTATAGAAGAAGTCAACAAGCTTCTTGGAGCTATCACAGAACAAGATTTCAAGGATCTCGTTACGACTGACGTTAACACGATGTTCAAGACCAAAACGTAAAAAGTTCAACATCGGTTTGTTATTGAAAAACTTTATGGGAACGTAGCACACAAGAGCTGAAAGACTATGTTCAAGCACCTAGCTATCAAGAAATTATAGCCAGTTCAAATGAGTACCAGAAGATTGCGAAGAATCTGCTGGATGTTGCAGCTTTTAATGAAAAAACTGCAAGTAAAGAGATAATCTTGTTTATACTCTGATTCATATATTTTATCCCAATAGGAGAAATTATGGACAAAGTTGAGCAAATTAACCAGAGAAAGAAGAAGGCAGCAGAGCTCGTTCAGAGAATCGATCAAGCAAAGCAAGAATATGCATATGCTCAATCAAAATGCAAGAACGTCTCAGATGTAAACCATTTTTCGAGATGCCAGAAAAAAACTAATTAATTGTTTTTAAAAAGAGATTCAACTTGCAAGAAGTTTACCGTGCAGTTGACGAAGAGCATTACAAGCTTGACAAGCTTTCAAACGAGATCGACGAGAACGCAAGTCTTGGCAAATCACAAATGGGTAGCCTCGATGACATGATCCAGTTGTACTACGAAACCCGCAAGAAGTTCCATTATTTCGACATCATTAAGGCCAAACTTCCTACCATCAACCCTAATTGAGTGCATCAATGTGTTTGAACATACTATTCTTGACCTTGCGCTATGTATCAGCTAGATAATATGTAAGTGATGGATGCTGCTCATAACATTATTAAATTACTGCTCCACACTGTAAGTTGCCTCTTTGCAGCTTCAATACCAATCCCCACACATATTCTTAAAAATAATACTCAGAATCACCAACATAACATAATAGTAGGAAACAGTTTAGTTACCTAATAGAAAAGCAAAGCAGAAATAGAGGAAATAGCCTATATACTTTGCTCGAGCTTACAATAAATTCTACTCTCAATATACTTTACAGAGATATAAATTTCAGCTACCGGTAGATAGGTTTTTGTAAAGTAATCAGTACAAATGACAGGTATGCCAGTCATTATAGACAGCAGATTCTTTTGAAAAAATACAGAATACATAGCATCATTAGATGTTATGTGAAGCTTTGAACATGAGATTGTGCTTTGCTTGTTTTCGATTAGAAGCATGTTTACTTGCAGGCAAAGACGAAAAATCACAGAGAGATATATATTCTAAAACTCTTTTTACTGATTGACGATACGAATCTCTCAAAAGCTACAATATGAATCTGATTTGCTTCCGAGTTTTGCTGCTCTTTTTTCTGACTATTTCACGAAGATTATGCCTTGTCAGTACCGAATTCCTTGTTCTTATCGACACCACCACGAATAAGACCAGTTCTTCTGGCAGCAATAAGACCGACCTAATTATCACGAGAATAACGTGATTAGCAAAGTAATTCAAAATTCATAATATCATTACTTTCTGTCCAGGAGGAGCGTATCTGCTGCAAGTAGAAGCGAAACCGATGTGTTGCTGGTTACCACCTCCGTGTGGATG
>ENA-UOTX01000839-UOTX01000839.1-compost-metagenome-genome-assembly--contig:-NODE-839-length-28920-cov-21.540478_pt1 | contig 28920 bp, 31 predicted proteins | sample MGYA00238143_ERZ746982 | MGnify/ENA primary metagenome ERZ746982 (study PRJEB28758, sample SAMN06268862) | compost metagenome | isolation source: single cell | place: USA: California, Emeryville, Joint... | reverse complement strand
GTGTTATTTACGATATTAACTCAGATCTTTGCTTTACAACCCTAAGTTAAAATTTAAATCACATCTTAATAGTCTTATTCCTGTTTCATCTTCTCTTATAGACCCTCTCCAGTCTATTTTACCAAAGCTTATCAGCTACCACAACTTTCCTCAGAATTCTTAAATTTCTAGAAAAATCTTTTTTGCTGAAAATATATTTCTTTCAGAAGTATGTTAATTCCACCTTCGAGGAGAGTTCGTTCGCAGTTTCACATTAACCTTCGCATTATTCGAGAATATTCTACCTGTGAATCTTCAGTTTTAACTAAAAACTGTCGTAGAGATCGATGATGGCGTATCGCTGAGTAATTCATAGCGATGAAGATTTTGTTGATCAATGGAATTTTAAGGGCGATGTGTTAAAAAGGAAGCTCTAGAAAATTCTTTAATTTTCTTTTAAATATTCATTGTTTTCAATTAATTCCGCATATCTACAGCTATATAATCGTTTAGATTTTTTTGGCAAATATTATCTTTCCAAACATCAGTCGTCAATGCTAAAAAGCGTCGCGAAAACACTCTTCAACAAATCGTTGGTCAGATCCAGCCAATACTCATTCGCGAGGTATGTCCTGCTTCCCTGTTCTCTCTCTAACCGTGATTTTTCGGAATAACTTAGCCAAGCAAAGACAAAGCACGTCATCGGTATTGATCTTGGTACCACCAACTCATGTGTGGCCGTTATGGAAGGCTCGACTCCAAAAGTCATTGAAAACTCAGAAGGTATGCGAACAACTCCTTCAGTTGTCGCTTTCACTGATGATGGCCAACGACTAGTCGGTCAAGCAGCCAAGAGACAGGTAAGTATCATTATTTCTAGCTCTAGCTGACTCTTCCCTCCTATTTCTTCAAATAGGCCGTCACAAATCCAGAAAATACCGTGTATGCAACTAAACGTTTAATCGGAAGAAGATTCGATGATCCTATGGTCCAAAAGGACATCAAACAACTTCCATACAAAGTTATCCGCCACAGCAACGGCGACGCCTGGATCAGCGTCAAAGGCCAAAACTACTCTCCTTCCCAAATCGGAGCCTTCGTCCTCGGCAAGATGAAAGAAACCGCTGAAGCTTACATTGGAAAAACCGTCTCAGAGGCTGTCGTCACAGTCCCTGCCTACTTCAACGACTCTCAACGTCAAGCCACCAAAGACGCTGGTCAAATTGCCGGACTCAACGTTTTGAGAATCATCAACGAGCCTACCGCTGCTGCCCTTTCTTACGGTCTGGAGAAGAAGGAAGGTAAGGTTGTCGCTGTCTATGATCTTGGAGGCGGTACTTTCGATATCTCCATCCTTGAAATTCAAGGAGGAGTGTTCCAAGTCCTGGCCACCAACGGTGATACTTCTTGCGGAGGAGAGGATGTTGACCATATCCTTCAGAAGTTTATTATCGATGAGTTCAAGAGACAGTCTGGAGTTGATGTATCCAACGACAGATTGGCTCTTCAGAGAGTGAGAGAGGCCGCTGAGAAAGCAAAGATCGAGCTTTCTTCAACCACGCAAACTGACATCAACCTCCCTTACCTCACTGCAGATGCCTCGGGACCAAAGCACTGCAACTTCAAGCTCACTAGAGCTAAACTCGAGAGTCTTGTTGACGACTTCTTAAAGAGAACCATCAAACCATGCGAAGCTTGCTTGAAGGACTCAGGACTCACGAAGGACAAGATCGAAGAGGTTATCCTCGTCGGCGGTATGACCAGAATGCCAAAAGTGCAAGAACTCGTCCAGAAGATCTACGGCAAAACGCCCAATAAGAGCGTTAATCCTGATGAAGCCGTCGCTGTTGGCGCTGCTATTCAGGGAGGTGTCTTGGTCGGTGAGGTCAAAGACGTTCTTCTTCTCGACGTTACACCACTTTCCCTCGGTATCGAGACCCTCGGAGGCGTTTTCACGAGAATGATTAACAGAAATACCACCATTCCTACCAAAAAATCACAGGTAATGACTCTTAACAAACCAAGGAGTTTTTCTCATGGCATTCATTCATTATAGATTTTCTCAACTGCCGCTGATAACCAATCGACTGTCAGCATCAGAGTTTTCCAGGGTGAAAGAGAAATGGCAGCCGACAACAAGCTGTTGGGTCAGTTCGATCTCGGTGGAATTCCTCCTGCACCAAGAGGTGTTCCTCAAATTGAGGTCACCTTCGATATCGATGCCAACGGTATCGTCCACGTCTCTGCTAAGGACAAGGCTACTGGAAAGGATGCTACTATCACCATTCAGGCCTCTGGTGGTCTTTCTGACGCGGATATTCAGAACATGATCAACCAAGCTGAAAAGATGAAAGCTGAGGATCAGAAGAGAAAGGTAATTGCTTTATTCCCTTAGGGATATACTTACTTTTCTAATTATATAATTAGCAAACTATTGAACTGAGAAACGAAGCTGATAGTCTCCTTTACAACACTGAGAAGAATTTGAATGAGCATAGATCCAAGCTATCTCCTCAAGACGCTGAGGAAATTCAAAGAGATCTTCAGGAGCTCAAAGACGCCATCAATTCCAACGACATAGATAAATTAAAAGATGCAATTGAAAAGGCAAAGAACGCTGCGATGAAGATCGGTAAAGCAATGTACTCAGGAGCTGGCGCCAGCGGTGATGCCGGTGCTAGCGGCACAGGAGAACAACAACACCAAGAAGGAGGAGAACAACAAAGTCAAGACCAGGATCCAAACAAAAAGTAGAGAAAGCAAAAGATTCAGTGCTATTAATGAAGATTTAATTACGAATATCGGAAATTATGATAAGGAGGTTTATTTTGAGATAGAATTAGCCTAAGACAACGATAAATTGTGTGTAAAGCTTTTGCATTCAATTTGATTTGATAGTATTATCATCTGTGAGTTGTTGAATATCGGAATAAACTCCTTTGTTGAGAAATTATGTGTTGTTAGTAGTAGCTGAAAATTAAACAAATCTAATGCGTAAATTCTTAGGAGTGTGTATTGGAGCTCTGTATTATATGAGAAGTGGCTTTAACAGGTATATGAAGATGATGCTAATGATCTTATTGAGTGATGATTGTTTTCTCAAATCAATTTTCAAATTTTTCTGTAACTAATGAATAGAGCAATTGTCATTTTATCTCGTTATTATGGAATTAATTGTCTGTTGATTTATTAATTTTTATCTCTTCAAAATTCAAAGAAAAGCCCCTATACATGCGCAAAACCGGTGCCAACGATAACGCGGATAACTCAAAACTCGGTACAAGCAGTGTAATGAGCACGAAAGGAACTGGGTATGCTAAAGGTCGTCCTTCATCTTCCTCAGGAGCGAAAAAGAGCACCAATGAATTCATTTCAGGACAACTCGACCCTGATAAGATCGACGAATATGTGTATACATTACTCACATCAATATGTTCACCTAAAATCTGAACTGAATTGACTAGCACGTTGCTTCAAGAGTTTGAAAAAACATCCATTGCAGAAAAGAAATTCAAAGATGCAGAATTGGCCGCCAAGCGCATAAAAGAACTTCTTGAACAGGAACAGGAATATAGGAAGCACGCTTTGAAAGAGAATGCTGAAAGTGAGGTACTAAGACTTGGCTTTGAAGCAGACTGGACATTTAACTTTTGCATTTCTTTGCACATAGGTTAGAGAGCTCGAGAATATTAACGTGCAGCAGTTCAATGAATTTAATGCCATGTGGGATCAGCTGATTCAGGAGCATTTAGATAATATAAAACAGATTGAGGAGGATTTAGTAGCGTCTCAGGCTGAGGAAGCGCGAAGATTTGATGAAGAAATCGAGAAGATAGAAATCCCTAAACCAAAGTTTTCCAAAGAGCTTTTAGAGAATAAAATGACTCTTGAGAAGTTGGTTAAAGCAAAGAATTATACGGAAGCTCAAATTGTTAGCGATAAGATCGAAGTCATGGTATCAAAGAAGGAAATGCTTTAGTTAATTAACTTGCTCTTGCTTACGCTGTTATTAGGAGAGGAATGAAACTGAAAAATGGAATGCAACTTACAAAGAGCGATTCACTAAAAAGAAACAGATTCTCCTACAACGACACAAAAACGAGCTCGATGCGCTACGAGTAAAGCTTCAAAACAGCTTACAAGAGAAGCTACGAATGCGACAATCTGAACTCCAAAAGTAATGCTCTTGATCTTCCGAATGCTATAAATAATCCTCATACAAGGCTTCTACAAAGGTTCCAAAACATTAAAAAAACGCTAGAGCAAAAGCAGAGCCAAGAAATGTCGAAGATAACATCTCAATCTCAAAAATCTAGACTCACCAGTCAAAGTTTTCGTGGCAACGTCTCTGGCGTGGCCAATAATAACCTGGATATGTCCCAAAGATAAAAACTACCCAACTGATAGAGTGATGGCATGAAATATGAACATAAATTGTTGTAACAGGCAATATATACATCTTTTAATAGCACTCATATTTGAATAAACCTTCAAATTTTGTTTCATTAAAGGCATCATTAGCCTCGAATTCTTCCAAAACAAACCGATTCAAGTTTTACTAGATTAAGCTATTTAATGGTGATTTTCTTCCTTTCTCCACGTCCATTAGACAAGCATTTACACAGACGGTGAACCGAAGCTATTATATAAGAAAATTTGCTATTCTCAAGGTCTTAGACATTCTCATTACAGCTAATATTATTGAAAAGCTCAAATAAATTCATTCCTTTTTTCGTTTAAACTAAAGAATACTTAAATTAAAATTACACAAGGCCGTTTTAATAAAATGTTCAGAGCAATTCCCGTCTCCAACAAGCTCATCGAAAAGAAATCCCACGAGCGCTCCTTCGAAAAGCACCAACGCAAACTCCAAGAAATCAAACCACTCCTTCCCGAACGTCCTGAAACCTTCTCGCATTTGAAACGTAACAAAAAGAAAGAATTACTCGTGGAGGAACGATTCACCGAAATCGAGCGATGCAACAGATTGCTTCTCGAGCGATTAACAAATATAATGAAGAAGCCATCGAAAATGACCCCGAACAGCCAGCAGCAACCGCAGTATCGCGTGAGGAGCTTGAACAGAGATGTACGAAAACGCGAGCTCGTTAAAATCACCATTGAAAACCAAGAGATCCTCAAGCGAATTCAAAACCGCAAATCGCAGTACAGCGTGCAACATTGGCTTGAAGTTCACAAAAAAGAGCAGAAATATCTTAAAAATATATCGGAATACCCTATTCAGTTGTATCAGAACACCGGCTCGAGAATGGATGCATCGTTTGCAGACTACGAACCTGATCCTCTTCACAACTATAGCGTAAAAAGCAATCTTTCGTTCTTATATATAACGCGTGGTAATACAGTATCACAGACCGAGGACATATGAAACGAGTAAGCATCACAGAGCTGCGACTCCAGGCAGTTATTTGAATAATTTATCATTCGATGAGGGATACATGAGGCCCAGTACTAACCAACGCAGCGGTAAGTTGTTGAGCAATTAGAATGAATGTTGATAGTTGAATTTAGTGCGGACAAGAACCCATGGGCAGCTGTTAACCCACGAGGAAAGTAGAGCAGAGCACCTCGCTCCTTTTGAGCCAAATAATGTTGTTATTGCTCCGAAAAACATTCTCTATCAGACAAGGAAACGGTTTGGGGCGGTGATGTACTCTGTCCAATTCTACATCCAAAATAAGTAACGCGATCCGATTGATGAAATTTGCTTATTTTGCATTGAAAAGAATGTTTAAAATCGTGGCCTCAGACACTGAAAAAGCTGGAATAAAAATATTCTCGACCTCTGAAAAGGACGGTGAGAAAATATTAGACAGGTTTGACTATGACTACGAGCTGATAATGGACACGATCAGGTTCCGGGGGACTCAAATCGTTTTAGATCTGGGTCTTAATGAAAGTAAGTTTATTTGGGGCTAGCAACTCATGAACTTTGAACAAAGGAGGTCGTCAAAGCAGTCACAGAAAGCAATTCGAGAGTAATTCTCCAGATTCGGAAGATAAGGGCTCTTCGCCGTTTGAAAGCGGGCAAGAGGACATGACTGTGAAGGAGATGACGGAATTTGTCGATGGGCAGTTAAACATGAAGCAGTTACAGTCTGAAATGAATCAGAAAGCGCCGACTAAAGGCACGGGACTGCCTCTCAGGGAGCTGTCGAATTATAAGAAAGATAGTGGGAAGAAGGAAAGAGATGAGGAGATGAATAAGCTAACGTTCCGTGGACAGGGTTCAGATATCGATGAAGACTTATCTTATGAATAAACCAGCGATTTCTGCTTGAATTTGGCATTAATTTGATGAATTTGTTCATAGTTGAAAGTTTTGTCAGGTTTTACAATGATTCTTTGGGTTTATAATTATCAAAGCTTGTGTTTATAGTTTTGTTCTCTACTCCTATGAGAAATTCCATGAATAATGAGTGTGCTCCCTCGTTCTGAATTATTCGGATATGGAACTAAGGAGACAAATAGGAATTAAGTGTGGACCGCTTAAGACCGTTAATTTTGAATGGAATTAGAATCTCCGCAATGATTAAACGAAATAAAAATCCGATACCTCGTCCTACTATGGAAGATAGTAGAGATTCTGAATACTATCATTCAAGCTACATTTCAAAAACCGAGGAGTCTTTTGAAGAGCCGGTTGGGGAATCTTTAGAAGAGTATTTTATCGCAGAATATGATAAGGAGAATGGAAGGGTGAGCAGAAAGGAAGAAGAAAATGAAGATTTCTTTTTCTCTCATCAGAGAATGAAGATCAAGAGGCAGATGACATTGAACGGTTACCCCAACCAGCTTAAGAAAGTTCCGAAGACAACTAAAATACCGTTATCAACAAGAAATGATGGAATTGCTAGTAAGCCTCAATTCAATGTTGTTAGTAGTCCAAGTCATGCGAATAGACCTGTGCTACATGATTTCAAAGCAGCGTTTGCTGGGTCTCCTAAAAACAGTGTCCTAACACCGCGGTCTGGCATTCACAATGTATCGGCAGCGCAAACGAATAGTTCGGGTAAAAAGGCCGTTGCCAAGAGGCTCAAAGGGATGTCGATAATGTTTCCTAAGATTTCGAGAGGGAATAATTCACATAATGAAAACCTTGATGATGAGGACGTGGAACTTGATCTTGATGATGAAGAGCAACTGACCTTCGAAAGAAAGATAAGCCTATTTGATGCAAGCACACCTAGAGGGTCCAAAAAATCACAATTTTCTAATTGCTTAAGAAAACATTAACCTTTTGGCTAGGCTTACACGACGTTCTTCTGTAAATAATGAATCGAATAAAATACTTCATACGATAGAAATGATTAAGTGTATATGTGAATATAATTCGTCGACTATTCACATTTCACTATTCTATTACCTTTAGAGTTGACTGACCCTTTGGTTGCTCAACCATGTTATATTAACATCTCATCTTACAAATATCTTTGCGAAGACAATGAGTTAAATGCATATTATTTTTTCGAGATTGGTATTCTTAGATAGATAAACCGATAGATATCTTCTTAAAATTCACTACTTATCAAACAACTCTAAGCCTCAGCCAACAATTCACACTTGACTTTACTTGTTGCGAGATACCTTTCCGAAGCAGAGTCACTTAGCTGGAGGTCCATTAGAAATCGAATCTTGACTTATACGTCTCAAACTAATTGATGAGAAAAATCTCATTAAAGCAATATGAAAGCATTTGTACGTGGTAGTTTTCATCGTCTTTTTTCTGGTCATACAGTTTCAATTTCCTGAGCTTCTGGTTTTTCACGTCGCCTCTCGAAAGTTTGTATTGTGGCACAGGGCTGATTGGATTCGATTTTGAGCCCTAACAACACATGGGATAAAACCTCTGTTACAAAAGGAATCGCTTACGCTGAGAGGAGAGTCCTTGGAAGATTTTATCATTTCCTAATTGCGAGTAAATAACAATGGTTAATACATTACAAAGGCCAAATCTATACCATCTGAGTGGACCTTAAGCTTTTCGCTACGCCTGTGGTAACTCCTGGCTTGAAATTCCAGCAGAATTTTAAGACTTGGGTTTATTAAGGGGAAAAATAAGCACGTTATTGAAGAAACGAATTTACTTTTGTGATCGTCGGCTCTTGAGCAGATGGGGCATTCAATATTGTCCAATCTTCCGTCATTTGAAACGTCTCCAGTTGGGAAGGTGTGCCCGCAATCGAAAATGGCAAGTGGACCGAAAGCAGCTGCATCAGGACCCATTTTCTCTGCATAAGCGCCTTTCATCTATTTCCAATGATAATATTGAACAATTTGCTCTTTCTAATGATTGAAATAAGCCTACCGAGAGTATATTTGCTGCAATCAAAAGCTCAGTCGTATCCTCCATATCTAAAATCCTGGCGTTTTTCATAATAGCTGACTCATAGTGGTAGTTGGAGAGCATATCCAGCAGGCTTTTCTTGAGAACTCCCAGAAAAATATCTCCGTAATTTCTTTCAATTTTCTATGCAATCGGTGAATCGTTTCCCATTACTTAAATGAAAATCAGGAACTTACATCTATTATGCTGTCCAACGCGACATTTAGAGTCATCTTATCGAATACATGCGTGAGATATTTAGAGCCATCTTCAACGAAGTCCTTATATTGCGGATTCTCCAGTCGTGGCGAGATATACTCTTTATAAAACTCCAGCAATTTGTCCAGCAAAAAGAACCAAAGCGCCTATTAATATTCACGATTAAAAGGTTAGTTCATGAGTTCTTTCAGAAGAGACCCACCTCTGAATCGGGGTCATCGTATTTGTTATTGCTGACACAAATAGCAAGCGCAGATTCAAAATGTTTGGCGAGCTTCGCCTCGTCTATTTGGTTTAAATTGTTGTTGATGTTCCAAAATAGTAATATATTACCATTGAATCTCTCTCCTGTCTCCATTTTCCTGACCTTCACCTCAAACAGCTTCTTAAACATCTATTTCACAAGCTTAATATGAGATAATTCGCTGATGCCTACCTCCAAGTAGAGCTCTAAAGCTTCTTTAATCGATCCGGCTCGCTCCAACAAAAACGCGCAAGCATCATTCACATTGAATGATCTACAGAGCTTCAGGCAAGGGTCCAATGGATAATCATAATTTTTCAGTTCCGAAAGCACCTAACCGTAAATTAATATCATTTTCTAGTGATCCTGGTCGCTTACCCTCTTCGGGTCAAGCTTGCAGAGCAGCTGAATATGCAGAACGAGCAGGTCATCATCGATGTGGGTCTCTGAGCCTCGTTTCTGCAAAATTTTCTCCAGATACGAAAGCTGCAACTGAGGAATCGACTCCAGGTACTTGATCGCGCTAGCTTCGAGTGATTTATCCATCAGCGCGAGGATTTCTCGAGTCTGCTCGCTGTCCATCGTCACCAGCTCCTTGAGGTACTGCAGCACCGAGTCTCGCAGAACTTCGAAGTCACGCTTTTGCAAATTAGGGAGGACTCCACGGAGCCAAGGAAACAGATTTTTCTATGGGAAATTATGAGAATTAGAGGCGTTTTCATTGGAAATCAAATACCTTTTTCTGGCTGGAGGGCTGGCTCATATAGAACTCGAAGCATTTTCTATATTCTCCCTTTATCTCAATAAAATATCGCCTCACTTCTAGACTATAATCAAGATTACAAGGGTTTTTTATTAGTTACTATGGAGAAAGGGCCGCTAACGAAGAAATCGCATCGAAATCTTCCGGCCTGAGCGATTTCTCGCAATTTTTGATCAATTCGAGCAGCATGTTGCTACGGATCTCAATCATCGCCTGTCGTTCATCAGAATCTTCATCTTCTGTCGTCAAGCTCTTCTTATCTGAGCTTTTTTCGCTGAATTTTGGTTCCTCCTCCTGAAGCAAAATTTCAATCATCTTCTTGTTAATCTCCGGTCTAAGAACGTATTTCTTCTCAACGATAATATTTCCCATGAACAACGCTAAATCAAACTTCAGCTTGCGAACGCCCACGCAACATGTGTAAAGAGCCTCCAGCATCTGCAAATGGATCATTGAATATCCTGTCGCGTTCTCCTTTTCAACGATTTTCAGGTATTTTTCGTGTTCGTTGTGCTTCACGAGGCTCAGAATATATATCTTCTCGGTTTTTTCTCTTTCCTCGAGCTCGCGGTGCATCTCCTCCAACATGTCGTAAATCTCGCCTTTGAATAACATCGAAAGTAGGTCGAAGAATATCGGCGCGTCGATGTCAAATAGCCCGCGAAGGATCTCGTCCGTGAAGATCCAGATCACGAGGTTTTGAATCGCGACTCGCCACTCCTTTCGGTCGATTCTGCCTCTAGGGAACTTCTTTCCCTCGAAGACCAGGCGGACGTACCACAGGCATTTGTAGCCTGCTGTTTGAGCATCAGGGCTTTCCTGACGCACTTTACTCTGATAGATACCAAACATCTTCGCTAGAGGGGTTAAATAGTCGGGATCTTCAGTATGAGTGCAGATGTAAAGCAGACCCGTGAGCAACTCGTGTTCCATGCAGAGCGCGGAGGTGAGTCCCACGTCGATGGACTTAATATTGAGGTTGATGATCAAATGCTGAAGCACTGTGGACTTGCCTCGTTTCGCGAAATGTGCGACGATTTCTCTGAATGGCTCGTTGGGGATATACGTGATCTTATTATGAAGAATGAAAGGCTCGAGGTTGCTGATGAAATTCTCGAGTTGTCCGTACTTGGCGAACTGGCTGCGGATTTCGATGAAGAGATAATGGAAATTCTCTGAGGAAACGAGGAAATCGATGGTGGAGAGGATGACCATTTCCCATATTTCATCCGATTTTGCCAAGGAATTTCCTTTGCTGGCTCGGCTATGCAAATTGCCCACATGGTTGATATAGTCAGAAATAAGCTCTCGGAAGAAAGGCTTCATGACTTTGCTGCATTCGACCTCGTCGTTGGGAATATTCGCAAACATTTTGTTTGTTCCTTTGTAGATCTCAAGGCAAACCGCCAACGCTGCAAGCCATTCGCCCTTACTTACAAGCGATTTGATGTGCTCTTCCCAAGTGCTCAGTTTACCCATATACAAACTCTGTCTTGCTAGCAGGAAAATCTGACGGGTATAGTCAATAGTACACACCGTATTCTGGAAAAATGAGGATTTTCCTTTGCCTTTCTCGTCCTTTATCACCTGGAACAATAGGCTCGGATCAACGAGCTTTGCGTCTAACACAGGCTTTCGCTCAAGTTCAAATTTCCTCGAGTCGCTGTCCATCGGTTTCATATACCCAGTGTAAAGTATCTTCACTTCCTTCTCAAAGTCAATGACCACGATCATGTTCTTGCTTATAAACCCAGTGTAGACAAGATCGCCTTGGGTTTCGGAGTTTGACTGATAGTACCCGCTTGGTCGGAATCCTTTACCGTTTTCCTGGTGGATATTATTCACTTGAATCAATTGCAGCTTTTTCCCCCAAGCCACTGCGAGTAGAGGGTCGGTGTTGTTGGGAGACTCTGGAGTCGCACCGGTGCCCCAAGAGCAGGAGGGGATGAGTCCTGGTTTGACATCATGAGGACGCTCGATTTTGAAAACGATGCCTACGATGGGCTCTAAGGTCACGATAAGAACCATCTCAGGCGAACAGAGAGCAGCAAGGATGCAATTTCTGAGCGTTGAATGTTTCACGTGCTCTTTCTTGATTATCTCGATGCTGCAGACGGGTCCAGCGTTTCCATCGAGCAGCATGTTCTTATCTACAGTGTACGCGAAGAGTACTTTGTTTATTTGCAGCATAAGCACATTCCCGACACTGTCGCTCGAAATGAAATTCGATTTTCCATCCTTCCAGAATTTCACCGAAAGGATCGGTGTACTGTGCACTCCTTGGATCGTTTTGATAGAATTGCCCGTATTTAGGTCCCATAGCACCAGTTGCCCATTCTCATAGCCGCAGATCAGGCACTCGCGTTCTGAATCGATATCCATTGAGGTAATAGGGCCAAAATCATATTCCTTGTTCGTTCCAAATTTCCTCATGTTCCCTTCATTATAGTCAAAGACAAGCGCAACGCAGGTATGAGTGCCTATAGCTATGTATTTGCCGGCCGAAACCTATATATAAATAGCGATTAAAGGAGCGATTATCAGAGATTATACCGTAAGCGAGCGAGGATTACCGAATCCTCCGTAAGCGCGGTCGTCTTGGCCTTGAAAAAGACACTTGTTGATTGTTTCAAGTTTCTTGTAGGTGATGTTTGAGAGTTTTTTGTGGTCTCGTAGCTGGAAGTTGGTCAGCACGAATTTGCTTTCGAGATTTGGATAATCCTGCTCAGAGATCTCCCGTTCCTTTTTCTCAATGGCGTCTAGAGGGTGCATCCCAGCGTACTCATCCGAAGTTAGCTTAAACATGGTTTCTTTGGAGGAATCTTTGGCTTTGAGTTTTTTGGAGGTGATAGGCCGAACTGAATCCTCCATATTTTCATTGATAATTTCATCAACGTCGTACTCGCCTTGAGGGAGATCACCGAGCTCGGGGTCGTTGACAATATCGTCAATGTCGGCCAAATAGGGGTTAGGAGTAACCATAATTTTTTTTCAGACTTGTTGCTTTATCCAAAAAATCCTCGGAATAATTTGGAAATAAAGTTTCTATGATAATAAAGCATGAATAAACGTGTAGTAATTACTATTACCGTATAAAAACACTCTCAATAAAAAAAACGAAAAAAATTTCATAGCGTCCATCTCTCAAGCTTATATCCAACATCAACAGTGCCGCCTTCAGCACTTAAATGCCTCATTTACTTAAATATATCATACAGTAACTTAAGAATAACTGAACGTGAATTTCTTTGTAATCTTGGTTTTTTTTATTATCACGAACTCAACTGAAAAATACTCTCATTGTATAACAATTAGCGAGGTCTTAGACTGTCTTTTGCGCTGATGCTTTTTTATTTCTTTGTCATTTCGTTCGCTAACTAGTGGTAAAAAGCTTTAATTTCCCTTTTACTTATCCACAAATCAAAATTCCAAAGTAAATCCGTCATTACACATTCGCTTGTCGTAAACAAATAATTTGCATGAAAGGATAAACTTAATATATGTAGCCAATCCAAAAAAAGCTCTTTACAAATGAATACACCGTTTAAAAAATTGCTTAGTTAACACTCCAACTCAAATTTTCTTTTATTCGTCGTTGATGATTGGCAAGCACTCGCAGTTAAGCTTTTAATACAATAATACACATCCAAAAGGAATATAATTTGCTGACATTAACCAGACAGCCGCCTTAATCATCCAAAAAGCTGCCGTTTTGCTCGGGCTTATTCGAACTGTCCCCTAACTCCTGATGGGAGGCTGGGCTCTTATACTTGTTCAAACTGGGCAAGGCTTTTGTTGGAACGCCATTCTTTGGGGACGCTTTGCAGAATTTCTCCATCAAATTCGGGTTTTTGAACACAGGGATGTTGTTTATCGAAAGCTGCTTCAACGAGAACGTCACTACGGTCCGCCCGATTTGCAAGGCAATCTTTTTCCTTTCAATTCTGTACGATTTTCGCAGGAGAATCAACGTTCCGAACTTCGAGTTATTATCGAAGATGGTAAAGCTCCCGTTGATGTATTTAATAAACGCATGGAGTCTCGAAACGGAAATGTCGTTCTCTCGCAGATCGCAGTCATGTCCTCGGCCCTATATCAATGGTAATTATTATAAAACTCAGCTAATAACTTATACCAAGCGAATCGAATGCATGGGGTCGGTCAGATCCAGCATAATTAGCATCTTGTAATTGTCTGCGCTTTCCTTGGCCTTGTCATAGAAGACTCTTTCCAACAGAAGATACGGAGTTTCCGGTCGCTCGATTGGGATGAGCTCAGCCCCTTTCCCTCCGAAGACGAAGATATCTGGCAGAGAAACTTTACAGACCTCGCAGTTGAGCTTTTTCCAGTAGGTACAGGTGACGCCGGGGTTAGGTTTCACCTTGACCTTGCTGCTGATCCAGTCCTGCAGACATTTGATATGGACGTACTCGCTCGTGCCTTTGCAGTTGCAAGGGTTAACGAGGAATTCGTCTACCTCGCCCTCGTCGAGCAAGCAGATCCTGCATTGCCTCTTCGTTTCGGTTTTTTCGGTCTCGACTGTTTTTCGGATCAGACCGAATGGCGCGGATTTCTATTGTAATTATATTTAATCGGAATTGCGATGAGAAAGGGCTTTACTGCATCGATATTATCAGCAAATAAGGAGCTTCGGTTCTTATTATGGTCTTGGAACTCAACGACACGATATTCCATTCTTCCGAGCCGGATGATATCTCCAAGCGCGAGATTGTACCCCTATAAAGAAATTACTCTTGGTAGAAGTTAATTCCCATACTTTTTGAGTGCCGTCGTCGTTCTTGAGGCTTCGGACGATTAAAAATAGCGAATTGTTTTTATCGTACTTATAGTTCGAGTTCTCATCGCCTTTGAGTATAAAATTTTCTAAAAAAAATTCAGCCCAGCCGCATTCAAGCTCTCCTTACCATTTTTTTCATTCTCTGCGATGATATTAAAAAGAGATGGAGTTTCCTTTGCATTTTTCTCTTTTAACGCTATCTCCTCGATTTCTTTATTATTCTTGAACAGAATCTCGGTTCCTATTGCAAGCAGTCTAAATCATTCAGCTATAATGCAAAGGATACCTTCTTTATAGGCTTTGGAGGTAGATTCGACCTTCAGTTTATTTATCGATACGTGCTTGCTTTCATAATCGAAAAGCCCATGCGAATCCTTTGCCCACGTAACTATTTTAACCTCGACGCTGAGGAGAAATTTGCGTAAGGAAACGGAAAAGAAGGCTGAGGGGTTACTATGTTTGGTAGCTCTTCATTTGTAGAACTGGAAATGTCTTGGAGTCGGTTGATGTGTATTATTAATCAATGCTTTATTTTCGGTTTGTGTAATTTGAACTGGACCTGTCGGAACAATAAATAGAACAATGCGGTTTATCCAGTATCTTATTCTTTTTTGGAATACAATAACGCTAATAGAAAATCTCAGAGGATTAATTAATTCCGTAAAATGATCAGAATTCGTCACAAATTTGAAAGTTAGAGATGCGGAGGTATTTTTAGCTCTGTTTTGGGAAGGTAAAGACGCAAGTGCTTCTCCAATAAAGGTGGAAAAGCCATTCGAAAATATAGTTTTGTGGGTAAAAAATCTGGAATTGTAAAGTTTTGCTAGCATTGTAAGAATATTAGGCAACAATAGGTAGTTGATGGGTTAGATAGTGATGTGAAGCTAAAATTTAATGTTCTTCATTGAGTAAACAATCCCTTTGAATATAAATTAGTGGGAAGTTATATGGGATAAAAAAACAAATATCTCAGAGCATGTGCAGAAGAGGTTGTCAACGTTTGCGTTGATAATTAAGAATTACCTGCTATTACTCCTTTTTCAATAGTTGAAGGCTAGGGATTCCATGAAATAATAAAGAATTTTTAAGGATAGTGATTTGAGTTAGATAATTCGTTAAACTAAGAGTATTAATTTCCTTTGCTAGTATTGATTTGACGAGGATTATTCCTTATTATTTATTGAAATCAACAACACGCACTTTTCCAAAACAAGCCCTAATGAGTTACTGTCTTGCATTGTAGCTTTCCCAGTATAGGGATTCTATATCCGAAAGACTGATTCATATTCTCAGTAAAATATCGAAAAAAAAAATCAACCCATTTTCTTTGTTCTTGGCTTGCTGGACAAAAATTAGAGATGAAACTAGTTCCGAATTTGTTACAATAAATAATTCAATAGACTCCTTTTTCGTATGGAAATTGATTAAAATCACATAACACTAAGAAGGATCACAACTAATTTGATACTATTTCACGAATGACTCAGCCAAAAGTACAAAAATAAATTACACTTGGATCTAACTTCTCATTGTCATTTATCTAAGACATCTAAAAACATATCACCAGTGTAGTAGCTCGAAACCACCTATTCAACTCAACAAATTTCTTCAGTCGGTAAACTATCCTTTTTCCCTCCTTCCTTATAAGTCGGATTATTTTTGCTCGGGAAAAAGCCTCGTTTTCTCACCGGAGAGCTATCTTCTTGCATCTTATTGATAGGACTGACAACGAAATCGAGTATTTGCGATGGATTATTCCTTGGAGTGATATCCCGGTCTTTCTTAGTTATCAAATTTGCAACAATTATCGTATTTTCATTATTTCTTGGCGTTCCTAAGAGATAATCCGCGTTATAAACCAAATTCGTGTATCATTTTACTACTTGTTTGCTCATTCGGTTTCACTACATTCTTCTCCTCTTCCGTCAATTCGCCCAGCAACTGGCTCCAGCCAGCTTCCATGCTTCTGTCCATCACTCTCGACATATTCACGATCTGTGAATTGAAATTTTGGGCCTCTTTAGTATGAAACAATTGCTAAGACAAAGCGCTTTCATTGTAAATTACTTCGCTGGTAGATTTTCTCTCGCAGTTTCTGATGCTGCTGATTCAGGTTTTCCTTAACGACTTTATCATTTGTTTTGTTCGATTGCTCATAATCGTTGACCAGTTTATCCAACGTCTCTTTTTCAGTCTTCCGCTCTTCTTCCATTTTCATTATCAATTTGAAGTCTTTGCTCATTTTCGTGTTAAACTACGAAAAATCTTCGCTTGAAAATTCAACAATCAATAGCCTTACGCGTTGTCTGCTATGAGCAATCGGTTCTTCTTTAGTAAAAACTTTCTTATGTCTATCAGCCTTCTTTCCTCTTTCAGCGTCCGAATCTTCGTCGCTGGAACTCAACTCGTGTCTTTTCAGCGGCGGGACCTTCGGTTTTTCTTTGACATCTGAGATGTTATGAGGCGTACTAGGCTCGGAAATGGATTCGTTGGGATCTGACGTGAAGGACTCGCCGTTTTTTTGCTGCTGGGCTTTGATGCGCTCTTGTTCTTGAATCATGACGCGGAGAGCCTCTTTGTTGATCAGCAAAAACTGCATCTTCTCCATGAAGTACCCTTTGATCTGGTCTTTAGTATAATCATAGTATTCTATCGCTTGCTGTATTCAAAATTTTCTCAAATTAGGCCGGAAAAGAGATAGGTGCTTGATTACAGCGTACATTTGGATAAGTTTATCCACGTCCTGGAACTTGAAAACTCTGCTTTGGAGGCCCATTTCAATAGCAAGCATCTCAGAGAAGAAATTTGGAGGTAATTGCTTTATAACAGTGGTGTTCTTTCGCATCATCTTGGTGAAAGTTAGAAAAACGATGGGGAAGGAGATGTACGGTGAGCTTAAGCCTGGTCGGTAGTTAATGCGTTAGTGAAGTATATTACAAAGTGACTCTTGCTGAGGTACGCTAGGTATACAATATTTAAATTATATTATGAGTTTATTTCTGATGAGATAAAAATGCAATTTTGTCTTCCTAAGTGCACCTTCCCGATCTGCATTCAAGTGGAGGTTATTGATAACAACAAGGGTATTAAGGTAACTACTACTATATATTCATACCCTAATAGCACACTGTTTTGGCGTTAATCCTCAATCTTGTGAGTTCAATTAGCTCTTGAAGGTCTTGATTTCTTGGTGTTATATGGAAATTGAAAGTAGTGTAGGTTAGTTTGTAACAATTAGCGAAACAAGTGCTTTTGCTGGGAGGGGCAATGTGTTTTTTAAATCGTATTGACAGTTGTAAAATCAAATTAGTTGGTCTAATTTAGGAGTTTATATCAAACTTTATATAATAAAATTGAAATGATTGCTTACAAAATGATGAGTTCAACTGATAATGTAATTTGGCTTCAAAAGCCGAGAGGTATAGACTGATTAAATTATGCTTTCGCATTGGATGGTGAAGGTTGCTCTTGATAAAAGGAAGTTCTGCGTCTCAAAAACCTTAGTCAGGGAAGCGATGCTTTCTCGAGAAGCGGAACTATGAGCGACGGTGTTCTATCGAAATGGAAAGCATAAGTTGCAATGGCACTTAGAAAATGCATGAGTGATATTCAGCGGTAATTAAGAGTAAATGAAAAATGAATAAATTCTTCAAACAGCGCTGTAATCAACTTAAATGGAATATTGAGAGATTTTTTTGAATATCTTGATATTAACAAATGATATTCACTTATGTCAGAAGTGAAGTCAGTGTATCGAGAGATTCAAAAAACCTTCTAATAAACAACTTTATTTTCAAATCAAAATCACAAACGTTGCTATTTAACATTTCAAACATTCTATGACGTCTACAGAAAAGATAACTATTTCATCATTAATTAATGAAAGATGCTGATGCTGAAACTTCATCCTTCGGACTCAATAATTCAAAGTGAGTTGCTTATTTAAACAATATATCCTATATAAAGAGGCGACACTACTTAACCCCAAAGCATGCTTGCTTCGTATGGTAGATATTCATTAATAACAACGAAGGCTTTGTGGCACTGTGATTTGCTTTTACAGACCCATACTAAACAATTTATGCCTCTATATATTAGCAAAGAGTATTTATTACATTATTTTTTCAGTTTTCTTTGCTCAGACACTGTCGTGGGCCTTAATAATTTACTACCTTATACTGTCTCTAGACATGAGTTAATCACGACCGCTCTATGGCATTCTGAATGATCTACTTGATAAAAGTGTCCGCAATACAGACTGCAAAAGACTTTATCTATCATTGAGTAAATGAGTTCTTACAGCCTTCTGAAAACAAAACATTTTGATACTTACCGAATTTTCATTTTCAATATTGGCAGATTTTACAAAGTATAGTATGAAAAATTCTCATCATGAACGAAAGATTCTCCTTACGAAAACAATACAGCGCGAGATCCTTGCCAATTACTTTATTAAATAGGTAACAGCGATAATCACCGCAATAAAAATCAATATCGACATATAGAGTCTGAAGCACGACATTTTGCTATGTTGGAAACCATTAGCCCGAATCAAATAAATCACATCATTACTTCACATATTTCCCTTTAAACACCGTCAGCCAGAACACACTGAGCATATTCCAATCTTCCTTTCCCATATATTTCATTGCATTCAATGCAGCCGCGACATGACTATGACAGTTATTGCTAAATTTTACATCACACAAGCCATTTAGTCTCTCTCGCTCGAGAAAAAGAAAGGTTTACCTGACAATATTATGCTATACAAAAATATCACTTATTAATGCTGAAATTTTACATTCAAAATTTACCACTTGATTAACGTAGCTCCTATCCGCTCTCTGGATGCCTCTATCGAAGCCCACTGAACCAACAGTTCGGAAGTCCAGCGGAACATACTTCTGCACTCTGCCAAACGCGAAATTATCAACCTATTATCACGCATATTTTCCTCATGAGCTTATCGGATGCATCATAACGCTTACGCCTATGTGATACGAACCCGCAAAGTCATGAATTCTGCCATCAGAGCTAAAATTTTGTTAGTGACTCTTCAAAATTCAAAGGATACCCAGCGATTCCTGTGTGTCCGATCAATGGGAAGCACGAGGTGATGCCTGGCAACGCAGTCCATACAATGCAATAAGGATAGAGCTGTTTATCATGGTTAATTTTCTTATTTCCTGGCAATTGATTCGTTTTTCCCAGATTCGTTAACTCGATCGAGTTATGGGTGCTATCCTGCGTCATATTTAACGAGTCTTCATGCTGCTCGTCTTCGTCGACAAACTCAACGGCCCCAGTCTTATCAAATTTCGAATTCATCTCTATGCAATAAGGCAAATTCTCCTTATCAAATTTATCTGCTGTTGTTGTTTTCTGCTTAAATCAATTTAAATTCTCAACTTAACCTTCCGAAATTATTTGAACACTCAATGCGTATTTTTTTCATTTCTTCTTACACTCCATAACCGAAGCGCGTTATTTTAATATAGCATAACGAGGTCCTATCACGAAACTACTGCTATCATAGATAAACTAGCTCATTTTGTACGAAATCAAATCAATATCACCACACAATCTAACTAGATCTGCTTATTTGCCACCGTGATTGCAAAAAAGTAATCAGCTGCAAAGCAAAACCTATTGTTGCTTAGACTTTGAAAAATTCAGTGTGCGTTCGATAAAAACAGTTTACTTGATGCTCATTCCAAGCTTCATTTATTATATTGAAAACTCTTTCCGCAATGTACTTCTGCTTAAAGTCAGCGTGTTGGTTCTTGTCTGGGTGGAAAAATCTGATAGCTTTGATGTAGTTTTTCTATTAATCCCATACGTTAGCATTGTCTCGCCGATTGTGGTCAAATATACCTTGATTGAGTTGGCATTCAAACAGTCGGAAAGACCCAAAGGCTTCCATTCGCAGTCAGGCCAGCAAATCTCATGCACAGTGATTAGTAGAGTAGTAACGTTATTTCTTTGACCCCCTTGGAAAGCCCATTTCTAAATCACTTAAGCCACAAAATCATATTTCAGCTGTTTACTCTGATTTTCTCTTCAAATTCGGCATAGGCTTCAGCTCTCTCAACTTTCGCCTTCTCATCTTTTTCAATATTATCTTTGAACTCTTTCGCCTTGAACGCAATTTCGGAATAAACGACTGGAATTTGAGCGCAATGTTACCTTTTTATCCATTTCCTCCTTCAATTTCTGCGCCTTGAGGGCAGTAATCTGATCGTGAGTTAACCCAGCATACTCAGAACCGTTATTAGTGGATCCGCCCATAAAATCAGCACCAAGACTGCCTAAGTCAGCAGCTGTTTTCTTCGTCTCTTTCTTGACCTCAGGTTGATCCTCAAAATCGTCCATTAAATGCATAGACGACTTTTTTTTCTGCCCTTCTTGCTCGGACGAAGACCTAATCGGGCCTGACATGCCTCCTTGATGTTGGGGTTCAACCTTTTGCGATCTAAATGAGTAATTTATCATTAGATTTTGTTATTTTTCTGGATAGAAACTTGGATATGTTTGGCTGTTGTGGTTGCGGCTGCTGTTTCTCAGCAATTTTTTCAGGGGCTGATTGTCGGTTCGTCGTGGGTTTTGGCTCGAGATCGCCGCTGGAGAGCTTTGACATGACTTTTGCGTAATCTGATCCCGCACGGAAGATTTTTGACCCTCGTTCACTTGGCAGCTTTAGAACTTTCATGTGTACTTGATTTTCATAGAGAGGGACTCTGGCATTCAGATTCGAGATGTCAAGCCAGCCGGTTCTTAAACAAGGCGTCAGTTCTGATAAAATGGAAGGTATTCAGTACATTTTCGGCTCTCTCGAGGTGATGGTCTTAAATCTGAAATGGAAGTTGCCACCGGAGTTCTTCAAGGGGAAATAGTCGAGAATATCTTTGATTCTATGGCAATAATGACGATTTTCGTTTAAAACCAGCCAGACATGCGGATATTACTTGAGCTCTTGAAGATTGTTAAAAGTAGGTGGTAGGAAGTAGGCATACGAGGCCTTTTCATCCTCATTCTATGGGTTAGGCGGTTAACAGATCTTATCAAGCGTCGCAAAGGTTACCTGCAAAGTATAGTTAATCACGATATTTTTCATGGGGCTCACAGCGAATAAAAAATTGAATTATTCCCGAGCTAATTCAAGAAATTTTATTTTACATATTTCAGACAGCGCAGCAAAAGCCCAGCATAAATTTCTAATTTTCAAATCCGCTCAACAAGCAGCTTTTCCAGGCGATTTTTGTCCGTTTTCTGACCAATATAAAAATCAACAAGAAAAAAATATCACGGACTTAAATTAAAAGAAGTGAGGAAAAACACGGGTAAATCAATGCTGCTGTTAGTTCTACTCACATTAAAACCAAAGGAAGTATAAATTTAGAGAGCTATAACACGCTTATCGATCTTAAACGAGCCTAAAGCATTCATCCAAAAAGCTAAACAACCAAACCGCGTTATTTCTTACAAAACGACGTCATTATCCAATTTGACTTTCTTCTGCGGGTCATTCGCAAACGCTTCGATGTCCGCATTCAAATCTTGGCTCGCCCTTCGCTTATCGAAAGCTCCTCCCACTCGCTCAAATTCTCCTACACTCCTCTCATCCCCGGATTCGCTGCTGTTTTCAGCGCTGTTTAATTTAAGTTGCATCCTTATCGAATTATTCAGTCGGTCAATTGAACTCGACCGCGACTTGCTCGCGTTCGATTTCGTTTCTTCTGGTAATTTATTTCGGAATTTCGCCATGCCGCCCACGGACTCCTTGAGGTTTTCGGACAAAGCACTATCGAATTCAAGAATCATTTGCACATCCTTCTCCTTATTCTCCTTAGTTCCATTATCATTAGGCTTTTCTTCCAGCATTCTGTTTGGGTCCACGACCCCATTATCGTTTTTCTGCAAAGAACCTTCGTCTTTCATCTCGTTCTGGTCTGAGACACTCAAAAACGTGCCGCTATGGTCAAAAAGTTCCAATGAGTTCGAAGAAAAGAGATAAATACTTACATTTGTGCGTTATTTTCTGTGCCTAGTTGATCGGGGTTCTCCGGTACCACCTCCTGAACTCTAAAATTCGGCGTCTTACCGTCATTTATCTGCTCGTATTTCTGAAACATCCGCTCGAAAGGTTTTTTGAGGTTGCGTCTTATGATTTCTTCTCCAAAGTTCTCCACGATGTAGTTTATCAACTTCTTTACATTATCCGTACGGATTTTTTCAAAGAGTTCCAGACAGGCCGAGCTCAGCAGATTGTTTTTATTGCAGTTTTGGAAATAAATCTTGAAAATATCGCTCAGGAGGTTATAATTCGCGATGAACTTGATCAAAAACTCGTCTTTCGATGACACAATGATCTTCACCAGTCTAATGATTGCTAGTGTCAGCGTCTTATTGTTGAGTTTAAACCCCTTGTAAAGTTCCTGTAGGATCTTATGTTGGATAATGTAGTACCGTATCCTCGTCCCGTGGATAAAGATGCAATGGCTCAATATATTAATCAGCTCCTGCGCGTAATTCATAAAGTATTGAGAACTCTCGAGCTTGTAGTACTGCTCCATTAGCGCGGGCAGCAGGTTACAGTAAACAAAATCAAGAATTTCGCTCTTTTTCGGGTTATCGTTTTCGAGGAATAATTTAAACAGGTCTCCAATCAATATCTGCAGGCCCTGATCGCCTTTATACATGTTTTTGATAAGCAACTGCAGCAGGTGAGGATTTGACTTCAAGTAGTTATATAACGGGAATATTTCGATCTGGGAGAGGAAGATAATGACCTCCACGAGCTGGATCTTCATGATGTTTATCTTCTCGCTTTCGATGAACTCCATCCTCTCGAGCTGCTCGAGCGCTTGGGTAATATGCGTAAACGCGTCGCAGGCCATAAAGCGCTTCAGAACAGCGAATTTCGCTTCGTTTTGGACGATTGTCCGCACGATTGAAATAAACTCGTTCAAAAAACTTATCGAGTCTTCGAGAAGGTCGCCGAACTGTGCAAACAGCGAGTCCAGATACTCGTTGTGGTTGATGATGTGCTCGTAGATCTCGTAATTATTGTAATAAATCATCTAGTAATAGCCATTAGGACAGCTGTGTGTCTACCGAATTTACCGTATTGAATGTATTCGCTGCTTGGTCGTCGATATACGAGCTCACCACAGAATCCTTGAGGTAGTTCAAGCGGTAATTTATGTGAATTTTGGCGATTATATTCGGGTCTTCGATGCTAATGATTTTTTTAAAAATAGATTTTTCTTTTAGAAACTGCCGGTGATGCGTCCTCTGCGTCACGCTGCCCTCAATATCGTACTCCAGAGCCCCGAAGATAAGCAAGTAGTGGTTATCCGAGAGTATCAGCTCTATGAAACCAGTGTCATCAGAAAAAACTAACCGATTGATGTTGTTAAAGCCGCGTTCATTATAGAGGAAACGTACCCATGATTTTCACAATATCTCGGATTTTTGCGATCGCTTGATACTGCTCAAGGTCCTCGAGCTTCTCGAAGACTTCTCTCAATTTCACTAAAAACGTCGGCTAAAAAGGCTGTTATATCTCTGATACGAAAGGGTCGCTTACGTTGCTCTGAATCGCACATATCATCCAATCTCTCCTGGTCTCAAACTAGTCAGAGGCGAATATATTACCATTACTTTGAATGAAAGCCATTACTTCTTGCTTTATTTTGTCAATATTATTCATATCAGGCATGATAAGGGTCTCAAGGTCCTTAAAGCTAGATTTTTTCGACTCGATTGGATTTTTTCCGGTCCTAGCACATATATTGCGCCATGTTTCGTTGGCCGCGATCTGATCGAGGAAGCTTATCGCGATTTCTTCGTCAATGTCTTTATCCATCCAGGCTATGATCGACTCTAAGATGTAATTGCATGTGCTTTAGGAAATTCAAGAAAAATTTTGCTTATGTTCTTACCTCCTTGCTTTTCATACGAATTTTTTTTGCATATAGGCAGGAACAGCAGGATCTTATCATCGGTCGCGTATCTTCCTTTAAGTTTTTCATACCTCTCCGGAGTGACGTCAGTGGACCGGCCTTTGATGAGTTCTTCGTTGGTGGTGATCTTAATGTATTCAATTTCTTCATTCTCTTGAGTCTCGTGGACCATTTCAAAATTTCCAGTGCCACAGTCGTCCCAGTTTCCTGTACTATTGAGAAGGTATACTTTGACCTTCCAGGTCTGGCTGGAAGGTTTTTGTCTGACGAGTTCATCCATATGCTTCGTATGTGTGTGTTATTTTTAGTTTATCTTTTTAGAGCGCAAGCTTCTTTGATTTTCCTATTGTAATGAGAGTCGTAGAATTAATAAAAGTCATTCAACAGTAAATGGAAATTATGATAGTATTTGTCTCGATTCGGCTTCAGGCGGACTAACCGCCTCAATGACACTTCTTGAGTGGTTTGCTCTCTTGACCGGAGGGAGATGTATCCATAATTTTTCATGGATTCGAGAATTAAGGACGTCTAGTGTCAATGGAAACTCAGATGTTTTCCTTTTTATCTTTTGGACAGTGAGTCTTTGTAAAAGCGGTTTACTCATTTGATAGAGCAACAAATGAGCCAGTAAAGGCTTCTATAGTCTAAGAATCTTGGAATTGAGCGTTTTTGGTGCTTTTCTTCAGTTCGGACATAAATTCTGTAGGTTTTGAAACCCGAGAGGGCTGAATATAGCTTATCAAGGCGATATAATACAATGATTTCAAAGGTTCATGATCCTTGATAATAATGGTTCAGATTCAAACTCGAAGGAATAAGTTTGAATGAAACTGCGTTATTTCTTCACTTTTACGCTGAGCTGAACCAAGCGAGGCTTTTTTAGTTCAAAATTTCCCCTTGAGAGTTCCGACTCAAGCTGGTAAGATCACTATTTTTAATGGTTTCTGTTAATTTTATTACATTTGGCTCAGATTATCATATTTTTAAGTGAAACACGCATAAGTTATGGAATATCTCGCCAAGAGCCGTTCAAGTTCTCAGCTCAAGAAGCCCATCAAAGCTCACCACGGCCACTCTAGCTCCTTGCAGTTCTCTCACGTCCTCTACATTGGCCCTGAGAATTCAAGTATCACTCTATTAATCTGCAAACTATCTTTAATCCGCTATTTTTCTCCTTTACCCTTAGGAAACACTAAAGCCTCCTATGGAACAAGAAAGTACTAACCCTTTTCTCTGTTGTTGTTAACATATCATGCTGGAAACATGTAGCGAGGAAAGAAGTCCGCCAAGAATCGAAATAAAAGGTCAGACGAAGAACGGTTTCTATAAAAAAAGTCTTTCTATGACCCCAGAAAGGACATTTTTCAGGATAAAGTCGCAGAAGAGCCTCAACAACTATGAAAATATGATGGTGACATCCAAAACGAAGCAAAGGTACTGCTTCATTGCTTACTATCTCTAATGAAAACATAGAGACACGTCACCCTTGCTGCTCAGCGAGCGCCATCCAAACCAAGACCCCAGAGCAAGGAACAGCTATCAATCTGACTCGAAGAGATCTATCAGCAGTCTGAGCACATTTCAGGATGGGCAACCACGAATAGTTGTGATACATCGAAATAATTCGCAGCAGAGCGCCATGCGAAACGATGCTTTACTTAACAGAGAGAGTCCTGTAATGAGTTCTTATGATAGTGCGAAGAGAGAAGGTACTTCATGGGTTAAGATGATGAACCTTAATAATTTTCATTTAAAAGGGTTTGGTGGTCAAATGATGAGGATGTCCAACGAGATCAGGCTCCCGAACATCGAGCAGGAGAAGTCGTAAGCTATGACAGCTGAAATTTTTGCTTATCATGTGTTGAAGGGTTTATAGCAAATCGATTTCCCAAATTAACGAAGGAAAGTCCAATGATGTAAGTTTATTGTCTCGGGATAATAAATATTGAAAATACATTAGAATCGGAGCATGGATCTACAGGCGAAAAATTCAAGAGAAAGAGCAAAGAGCTGGGACCGAGCCGAAACCGGGCAGACGAAAAAGTCAAACAATTTGATCACTACGTTCTCGATTGAAAATCTGAAGGGGAAAATCACTCCGCAGCAGCTGTCGCTTCAAGCAAAAATGGCCTTTGCGGAAAGCAAAAAAGCAAGTGGACAAGCTGATTTTCAAGGGAACGTACAACAGTCAAGGCTCATAAAACGAGGAAATAACGTTGCTAGCAAAAGCCTTGAGTCGCTGCCTGGAGAAAGCGAAACTATTTCTAGCGACATTGATTCTTCACCTTCACCTCTTCTTCGAAGTCGAGAGCAAAATCCCAAGAACCCGAAATCTTTAACAAATACTGCGACAGTAAAATTCAAACAGATTCTCATTGATTTAACGCTATCTACAAAGCCAAATAACAATAGCGCCATTGAAATCTGCTTCAAGACCCAGGCAGGCTCGCTGCCGGAGAAACCCGTGAAAACGAATCAAGATTCTTACATTATTATCCAAAACTACGGCGGAGAAGAAAAGAACTATTTTTTCGCTGTATGCGATGGACACGGATCCAACGGACATCATGCTTCGGCCTTCGTTAAGCAGCACCTTCCTCGTAAGCGGTTTCATTAGTAGCAAAATGCTGATAAATCATGCGAACACTTAGAAAACATAGATAATAACCTGAAAAATTGCGATATTCAAGACAATTCGAGCTTCAGATCAGCCATCACTCGAGGATTTCTGCAAACGAATCAAGACCTTATTGACTCACCAATAGATGTTAACTTCAGCGGGTCGACCACGGTCGCTCTCCTACTGCTGAATAATCGGGTTATTAGCGCGAACGTCGGAGATTCCAGGGCAATAATGGCGAAATTCAAGAATAATCGCTGGACCGCGCTTCCGCTCTCCACCGACCATAAGCCCGATGATAAAAGGGAAATGCAGCGGATTCTTTCAAAAGGAGGAAGAGTCGAAGCTTATCAAGGTAATTCAGGCTTGCTCTCAGCAAATAATAGCTGTATTATAACAAATAATAGATCTGAATGGAGATCCTGTGGGTCCTGCGCGCGTTTGGTTAAAAAACAACAACATTCCAGGGTTGGCTATGGCGAGGTCATTTGGAGACACCGTTGCTGGGTCAGTCGGGGTGATCGCCGAACCAGGTATGAGAATTCTGAGGGTATCTGTGATAATGTATGGCATCTTGTAGAAATCATGGAGTGGAAAATACAAGAGGAAGATAAATTCATGGTTATTGCCTCAGATGGCGTCTGGGAGTTCCTGAGCAATGAGCAGGTGATGAATTACGTGTTGCCATTCTACTTGAAACAGCAGCTTGATGCTGCGTGTGATAAGCTGGTCTATGAGTCGACAATTCGCTGGAGAGAGGTATGATAAAATATCCATTGAATGTACTAACAATTTTGGGTTCTGAAACTAGGAAGACGAAGTGGTTGATGATATTACCTGCATTATAGTCGCTCTCAAGCCTCCTCCCAATAAGTAGATAAAATCTGGCCGGTAAGCCGGAAGAACGTCCCAAAAATATTTTTTGGGATGACCAATTTTTTTAAGTTTAAATAAATGCTTTTGGATATCTAGTTTCAATAGCAGCAAAAGTGAAATTAACTATTTGTTACTGGGTTTTATAGCAAAGAGTTTGCTAATTCTCACTACATATTGAAAATTATAAAACAGCATGGCAACTCCAGAGCTGAGTTTTCATTTTGATTCATAATAACTTCTTTCTTTGGTGCCTCTTCTTTCTTGAGATTGTGAGTTTGATTTCATGAGTCTGACGCAGACCCAAAACAAAATCAGCAGAAAATTACATCATTTGCCCACAAGCTCAAACGAGTTCGTCAACGTCAGAGCTCTTTACGAGCATCTCTGATCATCAAGAAGAGAGATAAATAATTTTATTATCGGCTACTTAGGTTGAGCTCAATTAAATTTCAGAAAATCCAACCAAAATAAGAAGATTTCAACATGCACTCACTATCCTCATGGTTTTTTCTTTGCAATCGAACTCAAAGAACGGGAATAGTTTCACATAGTGAACGTTATAGCGATCATGGAGTGCTACCAACGAAGTTACACTTCAAATTTAAAAATTTTAGCCTACTTATTGCTCTCTAACAACAGCTTCAGAACGTTTTATTTTACATTTATTTAAGATTTTTATTAGTGTTTGCATAGAGCACTTTCTCAGCTCTGAAGTCTACGACTACTGCTGCTGCCCGATCTTCTCAATAATCCAATGAAACAATAATGAAAGTGGTTAAAAATTGTAGAGAGAGATCTATGACTTAACTCTTCTGCGACGGCTGTCCACTATCCTGGACAATCGAATTTTTCAATTAATCATATTTTAGATGCTTTGTTGGTTGGTTGAGATCCAATAGTGCATACATTACTCAGCTTGTGGGTTTATACAAGAAAATGACTGTTTTTAACTCCATAAATTCTATTTGAAAAAATATTTCAAATCATTAAAATCCTTTTTCTTGATTCATCATTCTCAACCCTCTAGCCCTCTAAACTTTCGAACTGAGAGAGAGAGGGTTGAGAGAGCAGTTCCTCTTGCCTGGTAGTTGCTTCCTGACGAAAATTTT